>OFIS01000083.1_pt1 | contig 121894 bp, 99 predicted proteins | sample 1775071 | NCBI WGS metagenome assembly OFIS01 (sample SAMN08195774, study PRJEB24354) | sludge metagenome | isolation source: sludge from phenol fed wastewater aerobic bioreactor C | place: India: Nagpur | collected 2016-09-17 | reverse complement strand
TTTTCGCGCGGGCAGGAGCCCGCTCGAAAAGCCCGGCCCCGACTCACGGACTCGCAGGGCAGGATGCCCGGAGAGCGTCGCCGCGGGGTGTCGTTTTCTCTTGGCTACTTCTCTTTTGGACAAGCAAAAGAGAAGTAGCTCGGGCGCCGGCAGGCGCACGAAACCGCTTTGAGTCTCGCGAGAAGAACAGTAAGAACCCCTCTCCCCCAACCCCTCTCCTCGCTCCTCAAAGCCGGCGCCATCCATGGCGCCTCCCCGCGTGCCCGCAAGCGGGAGAGGGGAGCAACAAGGGCGCCCCATGCTGAGCGTCGCCTGGATCGCCGCCGCCGCCCTCCTGTGGCTGGGCCTGCTGTTCGCCGTCGCACTCTACGGCGAACGCCACACCCAGGCGTTCAACAAGCGCTGGGCGATCGTGTATGGCTTGTCGCTGGCGATCCACTGCACCTCGTGGACGTTCTACGGCACCGTGACCCAGGCCAGCCGTTCGGGCTGGTGGCTGCCGCCTACTTTCGTCGGCGCGATCCTCGTCTACCTGTTCGCGGCGGGCTGGCTGCAGCGGCTGGTGCAGATGGCGCGCGAGTACAACGCCAGCTCGCTGGCCGACCTGATCGCGGCGCGGCTGGGGCGGCATTCGGGGCTGGCGGCGCTGGTCACCGCGGTGATGCTGATCGGCATGGTGCCGTACATCGCGCTGCAGCTGAAGGCGGTGGCGATGAGCTATGGCGTGCTCAGCCGCGGCCATTACGAGGGCACGCCGGCGTGGCAGGACAGCGCGCTGTACGTGGCGCTGGCGATGGCGGCGTTCGCCATGCTGTTCGGCACGCGCCGCGCGGCGGCCACCGAGCACAACCGCGGGCTGGTGCTGGCGGTGGCGTTCGAGTCGCTGTTCAAGCTGGGCGCGATGCTGGCGCTGGGCACGCTGCTGTTCACCGCGGTGCCGGCGGCCGCGGCGATCGGCACGCCGCCGCCGCAGGACAACAACAGCTTCCCGGCGCTGATCCTGCTCGGCGCGCTGGCGATGTTCACCATGCCGCACCAGTTCCACGCCGGCGTGGTGGAGTGCCGCGACGGCAGCCACATACGCACCGCGCGCTGGCTGTTCCCGCTGTACCTGCTGCTGATCTCGCTGCCGATCCTGCCGCTGGCGCGGCTGGGCGACAGCTGGCTGCGCCCGGTCGGCGTGCCGTCGGATTTGTACGTGCTGGTGCTGCCGCTGGCGCGCGGCGAGCACGGCCTGGCGCTGATCGCCTTCCTCGGCGGCCTGAGCGCGGCGACCAGCATGGTGGTGGTCGCCACGCTCACGCTGAGCCTGATGGTGAGCAACCATTTCGTGGCGCCGCTGCTGGTGCGCGCGGGCTGGGGCCGCGGCGAGCGGGGCGACCTGCGCGGCGCGGTGCTGACGCAGCGGCGGCTGGCGATCCTCGCGATCGTGCTGCTGGCCTGGGCCTACAGCCGCGTGCTGGCGCGCAGCGACGCGCTGGCCGACATCGGCGCGATCTCGTTCTCCGCGCTGGCCGGGCTGGCGCCGGCCACGCTGGCCGCGGTGTACCGGCCGCAGCTCGGCGCGCGCGCGGTGGGCGCGGGCCTGCTGGCCGGCACCCTGGTGTGGCTGTACGCGCTGCTGCCGGCGCTGTTCGCGCCGCAGCCGGGCTGGGTGCACACGGGGCCGTTCGGCGTGACCTGGCTGGCGCCTTCGCATCTGTTCGGGCTGGACGACTGGAGCCGGCTGGCGCGCGCGGTGGTGCTGAGCCTGCTGGCGAACGTGGCGGTGCTGGCGCTGGTGGCGCGTTCGCGCCATGCGCATGCGGCGCCGGCGCCGGGCGGCGGCGTGAGCCTGGTGGAGTTGCGCGCGCTGGCGCAGCGCTTCCTGCCCGCGGCGCGCGTGCGCGAACTGTTCCGCGACGCGCCGGAGCGCGTGCTGGCCGATCCGCCGCGCATCGCCGCGGTGGAGCACGAGCTGGCCGCGGTGATCGGCGCGGCGTCCGCGCGCCTGCTGCTGGACGTGATGCGCCACCAGGACCGGCAGGATCTCGACGCGGTAGCCGCCATCGTGGGCGAGGCCGCGCAGGACCTGCGCTTCAACCAGCGCGTGCTGGCCGCGGCGCTGACCAGCATGAGCCAGGGCATCTGCGTGGTGGACGCCGAGCTGTGCGTGGTGGCGTGGAACCGGCCCTACGAGCAGTTGTTCGACTATCCGCCGGGCCTGCTTCAGGTCGGCCGGCCGGTGGCCGAGCTGATGCGGCACAACCTCGCCGCGGGGCTGGCCGGCGGCGGCGACATCGACGAGGACGTGCGGCGTCGGCTGGCACACATGCAAGCCGGTTCGCCGCATCATTCGGAGCGGCAGTTCCCGCACGGCGTGGCGGTGGAGATCCGCGGCAGCCCGATGCCGGGCGGCGGCTACGTGGCCACCTACACCGACGTCACCGCGTTTCGCAACGCCGAGCGCGAGCTGAAGCGCATCAACGAGACGCTGGAGCTGCGCGTGGCCGCGCGCACCCGCGAGCTGGCGCTGGCCAGCGAGGCCGCGCAGCGGGCGAACGAGGCGAAGACGCACTTCCTCGCCGCGGTCAGCCACGACCTGCTGCAGCCGCTGCATGCCGCGCAGCTGTTCGCGCACGCGCTGCAGGTGCGCCTCGCCGGCGACGAGGCCGCCGCCACCGCGCGCCACCTGGACGGCGCGCTGGCCGCCACCGAGAACCTGCTCGCCGGCCTGCTCGACATCGCGAAGCTGGAGGGCGGCCGCTTCCACGTGCGTCCGCGCGGCTTCGCGCTGGCCGAAGTGCTCGATCCGCTGGCCGCCGAGTTCCGCGCGCTGGCCGAGGAGCGCGGCATCCGCCTGCGCGTGGTCGGCACGCGCGGCTGGGCGCATTCGGATCCGCAGCTGCTGCGCCGCGTGCTGCAGAACTTCCTCGCCAATGCCTTGCGCTACACCGAGCACGGCCGCGTGCTGCTGGGCTGCCGGCGCCGCGGCGGGCAATGGCGCATCGAGGTGTGGGACAGCGGCCCGGGCATCGCCGAGGACGAACAGCGCCTCATCTTCGACGAGTTCCGCCGCGGCAGCGCGGCAAGCGGGCAGGGACTCGGGCTGGGCCTGGCGATCGCCGAGCGCATGGCCGGCCTGCTCGGGCATCGGCTGTCGCTGCGCTCCTGGCCGGGGCGCGGCAGCGTGTTCGCGGTGGAACTGCCGCGCAGCGCCACCGGCCGCGTGCCGCGCGAGCTCGCCGCCGTGCCGGCGCGGCGCCTGCCGCAGGGGCGGGCGCTGGTGCTGGACAACGAACCGGCCGCGCTCGCCGCGATGGACGCGCTGCTCGCCAGCTGGCAGTGGCAGGTGCACGCGGCGCGCACGCCGTCGCAGGCGGCGGCCGCGCCGTGGGCGCCGGACCTGCTGGTGCTCGACTACCACCTCGACGGCGGCCTCACCGGGCTCGACGCGCTGGCTGGCCTGCGCGCGCGCTTCGGCGCGCTGCCCGCGGTGGTGCTGACCGCCGACCGCGACGCGGCGCTGCGCCAGCGCCTGCTCGAGGCGGGCGTCGAGGTGCTGTACAAGCCGCTGAAGCCGCTGGCGCTGCGCCAGCTGATCCAGCATCACATGGCGGCGCGCGAAACGGCGTCGGCCTGACGCCTGACGCGGCGCTTCAATCGACCCGCGCGGGATCGACCAGGTCCAGCGAGCGCAGCAGCAGGCTGGCCTGGGTGCGGTTGCGCACGCCGAGCTTTTCGAAGATCGCGGTGACGTGCGCCTTCACGGTGCGCTCCTGGATCGCCAGACGGTCGGCGATCTGCTTGTTGAGCAGGCCTTCGGCGAGCAGGCCGAGCACGCGGTACTGCTGGCCGGTGAGCCGCGCCAGCCGCGCGGCGAGTTCGCTGTCGTGCGGGTCGGAGGGCAGGGCGGCCACGCTCTCGCCCAGGTGCGGCGGCACCCATTCGCCGCAGTCGAGCACGGTGCGGATCGCGGCGGCGATCTCGTCGGGGCTGGCGCTCTTGGAGATGAAGCCGGCGGCGCCGTGGTCGAGCACGCGGCGCACCACCTGCGGCTCGTCGTGCGCGGACACCACCATCACCGCCACCGCGGGGAACTGCCCGCGCAGCGCGGCGAGCCCCGACAGGCCGCGGCTGCCCGGCATGTGCAGGTCGAGCAGCACCAGGTCGGTGTCCGGCTCGTTGCCCAGCGCGTCGAGCGTGGCCGGCAGGTCGCAGGCCTCGCCGATGCTGCCTTCGTCCAGCGCCGCCCGCGCGGCCTGGTGCAGCGCGGCGCGAAACAGCGGGTGGTCGTCGGCGATCAGCAGGCGCGGCATGGAGCGGTCTTCGCGGGATATCCGGCCTGAGCGTAGCGGCAGCGTGCGGCGGTTGCATCGGACTTTCGTCCCATGGCGGACGCGCGGCGGCCGGCTATCGTGCGCGGATGCCATCCGTCGCCCGCCTGTCCTGCCTCGCCGCCGCGCTCGCGCTGGCAGGCTGCGCCGTATCGTCACCGCAGAGAGGAAATGCCATGACGCCATCCTTCGTGGTCAGTCCGGTGCGCGAGACCGCACACCGCGGCGGCGACGACCTGCTCAGCGCCGGTCTCGGCCTGGCCGGCCTGCGCGGCGCGCCTTCGGCGCATGCCGATCCGCTGCATCCCACCGCGGCCGAGCTGCGCCGGCGCGCGATCCAGACCAGTTGGAAGGGCATCGCCGACCTCGGCCCGCTGGGCGGCTACGGCAGCGTGTATGGCGCGGTGCCCGACGTGCCGGGGCGCGAGTACACCGCGTTCGCACGGATCCCCGGCGCACAGGCGCCGCATCGCGTGCTGCTGCAGGCGCCGGATGGGTTCGATCGCCGGGCGCGCTGCCTCGTGGTCGCCGCTTCGTCCGGTTCGCGCGGCATTTACGGCGCGATCGCGCTGGCCGGCGCCTGGGGCCTGCCCAAGGGCTGCGCGGTGGCCTACACCGACAAGGGCACCGGCGCGGGCTACTACGACACGGCCGAGCGCACCGGTGTGGCGCTGGACGGCACGCGCGCCGAGGCCGGGGAAGCCGAGCTGGAATTCGCGCCTGCCGATGCGCCCGCCGACGCGGGCATCGCGGTGAAGCACGTGCATTCGGGCGACAACCCGGAGGCCGACTGGGGCCGCCACGTGCTGCAGGCGGCGCGCTTCGGGCTGGCGATGCTGGATCGCGCCTACCCCGACGCGGCGCCGTTCACGCCGCAGAACACGCGCATCATCGCCACCGGCACCTCCAACGGCGGCGGCGCGGTGCTGCAGGCGGCGGGCCTGGACGACGACGGCATGCTCGCCGGCGTGGTGGCGCTGGAGCCGAACGTGCACGTGCCCGGCCGCGGCCGGGCACTGTACGACTACGCCACCGAGGCGGCATTGCTGATGCCGTGCGCGCTGGCCGATGCGCGCTTCGCCGACACGCCGTTCGCGCGCGCCGGCGGTGCCGTGCCGCCGGCCTTCCTCGCCCGCTGCGCCAGCCTGCATGCGGACGGCGTGCTCGCCGCCGCCACGCCCGCCGCGCAGGCGGCCGAGGCGCTGGACTGGCTGCACGCCGGCGGCTGGCGCGACGAGGTCATCGCCGTCGGCGCCAGCAGCACCGCGTTCGACGTGTGGCGCGCGGTGGGTGCGGGCTATGCCTCGGCCTACCTGCGCCGCGGCGTGGGCCGCATGCCCTGCGGCTACAGCTATCGCACGACGAACGTCGCCGGCGTGCCGGGGCCGGCCGACCCGGTGCAGCGCGCCTCGTGGTGGGCGGACGCCGCCGGCATTCCACCGGGCAACGGCGTGGGCCTGTTCGGCGGCACCGATGCGTCGGCCGATCCCACCCTGCCGGGCCTGCGTTGCCTGCGCGCCCTGTGGACCGGCGACGATGCCGATGCCCACGCGCTGCATGCATCGGTGGCCGCGCTGGCGGCGCGGCTGCCGCGCGCCGAGCTGCCGCTGTGGGTGGTGCACGGCGCCGTCGACGGCCTGCTGCCGACCGCGTTCACCTCCGAGCCCTACGTGGACTGGTTGCGCGCCGAAGGCCGCCGGCCGCTGTACTGGAAGGTGCCGACCGCGCAGCACTTCGACGCCTTCCTCGCGCTGCCCGGTTTCGGCGAACGCCACCTGCCGCTGCTGCCTTACGGCTATGTCGCGCTCGACCGGCTGTGGGCGCACCTGCACGCGGGCCAGCCATGGCCCGACAGCGTGCCCACACCGGCGGCCCGCCCGCGCGGCGCCGGCGCGCTGACGCGGGAGATGCTGGATCTGCCGCACTGACGGTTCCAGCGTTATCCTTGGCGGCCCATCCGCGCCGTTGCGGTGCGCCTCACATCCAAGGATTCCCATGGCCATCCAAGTCACCCTCACCACCAACCGCGGCCCGATTCGCCTGCGCCTGCACGACGACAAGGCGCCGCTGACCGTGGCGAACTTCGTGAACTTGGCGAAGCGCGGCTACTACGATGGCCTGAAGTTCCACCGCGTGATCGCCGACTTCATGATCCAGGGCGGTTGCCCGCAGGGCAGCGGCATGGGCGGCCCGGGCTACAAGTTCGAGGACGAGTTCCACCCCGCGCTGCACCACGACAAGCCTGGCGTGCTGTCGATGGCGAACGCCGGCCCGCGCACCAACGGCAGCCAGTTCTTCATCACCCACGGCGCCACGCCGTGGCTGGACGGCAAGCACAGCGTGTTCGGCGAAGTGGTGGACGCGAGCGACCAGGCGGTGGTCGACGCGATCCGCCAGAACGACGTGATCGAGAAGGTCAGCGTCGAGGGCGACGTGGATGCGCTGCTGGCCGCCAAGGCCGACCGCGTGAAGGAGTGGAACGGCGTGCTGGACCAGCGCGGCTGAGCCACTTTCGGATTTTTCTCATGCGCCAGGCCGCCGTGTTCCCCACGGCGGCCTTTCCGTTCGCGGTATCGTCACGAGGCCGGTGCTATTCGCCGGGCGGTTTCCACTTTCATCCATCTCAAGGGAGCGTAGCGATGTCCTTACTCGGTGATCTGCTTGGCGGCGGCCAGGCCAATGCGGCGGGCGGCGGTTCGCTGGTTTCGCTGGCCGGTCAGCTGATCCAGCAGGCCGGCGGCGTGCAGGGCCTGGCCAACATGTTGCACCAGGGCGGCATGGGCGAGGCGGTGCAGTCGTGGATCGGCACCGGCGCGAACCAGCCGGTGTCGGGCGAACAGCTGGGCCAGGCGCTGCAGAACGGCGGCCTGAGCTCGGTGGTGCAGGAGGCGGCGGGCAAGCTGGGCATGGATCCGGGCCAGTTGCTGGGCCAGTTGTCGCAGGTGCTGCCGCACGCGGTGGACCATCTCACCCCGGACGGCCAGGTGCCGGCGCAGGGGCAGGGCGGCGGCTTCGATATCGGTGCGCTGGCCGGGCTGGCCGGCAAGCTGTTCGGCAAGTGATGGTCGCGGTGCGGGTGGAGCGCAAGGCTCCACCCGCATCGTCGCAGGGCCTCAGGACGAGGCCGGCTTGAACAGCATGTGGTAGATCGCCAGCAGGATCACTGCGCCGCCGATCGAGGCGAGGAAGTGCACGAAGCCGGTGGCGCCCCACAGGTGCAGCATTTCGCCCACATAGGTGGCGATGACCGAGCCGATGATGCCGATGACGATGGTGACGATGAAACCCATCGAGTCCTGACCGCCGCGGATGAACTTGGCGATGACGCCGACGATCAGTCCGATGATGATGACCCAGAGCCAATGCATATCCGTGTGTCCTCTGCGTGGTGGATGAAGTTCCCCTGGAGAGTGCGCAGCCGTGAGTCCTGGCGGCTCGCTGCCCTGCGTGCCGATGAGTGCATGGCAGCGACCGCATCATGCCATCCCCGGGCGCAGGTCCGCATCCACTGATCGTGACGGCGCAAGCTCTTGCGTTCGTGCGTGTTGCTGCATGGCCGCATGCTAAAATTGCCGAGTTTGCCGCTTCCGTCCCCCAGCCACCGAGGAAGTCATGCCCCAGCTCGCCCAGCGTGTCGGCCGCGCCAAGCCCAGCGCGATCATGGTGATCGCCAGCAAGGCGAAGCAGCTCAAGGCCGAAGGCCGCGACATCATCAGCTTCTCGATCGGCGTGCCGAACTTCCTGCCCGGCGAGCACGTGTACGCGGCGGCGCGCGAGGCGCTCAAGCACGACAGCGGCCAGTACGGCAGCAACCGCGGCGCGGATGCGCTGCTGGACGCGTTCCTCAAGCACATCGAAGCGCTGGGTTTCACGGGCTACGGCCACGCCAATCTGTCGGTGGGCATCGGCGCCAAGCAGGTGCTGTACAACCTGGCCGAGGCGCTGTTGGACGAGGGCGACGAGATCGCCTTCGCCGCGCCGTACTGGACCACCTACCGCGACATCGCCGACATCGTGGGCGCCAAGGCCAACGTGCTGCATTGCGGGCCGGAGCAGAACTACAAGCTCACGCCCGCCCAGCTCGACGCCGCGCTGGCGCGCAAGCCCAAGGTGTTCCTGTTCAACAACCCGTCCAACCCCACCGGCATGGTCTACACGCGCGAGGAAATCGCCGCGCTGGCGGACGTGCTGGTGAAGCACCCGGACACCTGGATCGTCACCGACGACATCTACAACGCGATGGTGTTCGATGGGCTGGGCTACCACAACTTCGTGTTCGCCCGGCCCGAGCTGAAGGAGCGGCTGGTGTTCGTCGACTCGGTGTCCAAGACCTACGGCATGCCGGGTTGGCGCGTGGGCCTGTTGGCCGGGCCGGAGTCGGTGGCCAAGGCGGTTACCACGCTCAACTCCAACCACATCACCAGCGTGCCGGAAGTGATCACGGCCGCCGCGGTGGCCGCGTTCGCCGGCCCGCAGGACATCCCGCAGGCCAAGTGCGCCGAATTCGCCGCGCGCCGCGACACCGTGGTCGCCGCGCTGAACGCGATCCCCGGCGTCACCTGCCCGCGGCCGCAGGGCGCGTTCTACGCGTTCCCCGACATTTCCGTGGCGTTCGGCAAGAGCCACAACGGCACGAAGATTTCCAGCGACGTGGAACTGTGCGCCGCGCTGCTGGAAGCCAAGGGCGTGGCCTGCGTGCCGGGCTCCGCCTTCGGCGAGCCGCGCGCGCTGCGCATTTCCTACACCTGCCCGGCCGCGCAGTTGCAGCCGGGCCTGCAACGCATCCAGGAGTTCTTCGCCGAACTCGTCTGAAACCACCTACCCGTAGGAGCGCACCCTGTGCGCGATTGATGTTTTCGCGAGAACAATCGCGCACAGGGTGCGCTCCTACCTGATCCTGCCCGTTGAAGGAGTTCCCCATGAAAGCCCCCGTTCGAGTTGCCGTTACCGGTGCCGCCGGCCAGATCGGCTACGCCCTGCTGTTCCGCATCGCCGCCGGTGACATGCTCGGCCCCGACCAGCCGGTGATCCTGCACCTGCTGGAGATCACCCCGGCGCTGCCCGCGCTGCAGGGCGTGGTGATGGAACTCAACGACTGCGCGTTCCCGACTCTGGCCGGCGTGGTCGCCACCGACGACGTCAACGTGGCCTTCAAGGACGTGGACTACGCGCTGCTGGTCGGCGCCCGCCCGCGCGGCCCGGGCATGGAGCGCAAGGATCTGCTCGAAGCGAACGGCGCGATCTTCGCCCCGCAGGGCAAGGCGCTGAACGACCACGCCAAGCGCGACGTGAAGGTGCTGGTGGTGGGCAACCCGGCCAACACCAATGCGCTGATCGCCCAGCAGAACGCGCCCAGCCTCGATCCGAAGTGCTTCACCGCGATGGTGCGCCTGGACCACAACCGCGCGATGAGCCAGCTCGCCGAAAAGACCGGCAAGCACAACACCGACGTCAAGCGCATGACCATCTGGGGCAACCACAGCTCCACCCAGTACCCCGACCTGCACCACGCCACCGTGGACGGCAAGCCGGCGCTGTCGCTGGTCGACCAGGCCTGGTACGAGAACGACTTCATCCCCACCGTGCAGCAGCGCGGTGCGGCGATCATCAAGGCGCGCGGCGCTTCCTCCGCCGCCTCCGCCGCCTCCGCCGCGATCGACCACATGCGCACCTGGGCGCTGGGCACGGCCGAGGGCGACTGGGTGTCGATGGGCATTCCGTCCGACGGCTCCTACGGCGTCAAGCCGGGCGTGATCTTCGGCTACCCGGTGACGGTGAAGGACGGCAAGTACGCCATCGTGCAGGGCCTGGAAATCAACGCGTTCTCGCAGGCGCGCATCGACGCCACCGAGAAGGAACTGCGCGAGGAACGCGCGGGTGTGGAGCACCTGTTCGCGAAGTAAGCGGACAGCAGGCACATGCGTGAGCGGAAAGGGCGGCTTCGGCCGCCCTTTCTGTTTTCGACCTTGGTCGCCTGCGACCATGGTCGCGATGCGGCGGCCGGGGCGCCGAGGCTAGGCTAAGCCGAAGTCGGCACGGGAGGCGGGCATGGACTACGAGTCGTTCTACCGGCAGTCGGTCGAGCAGCCGGAGCAGTTCTGGGCGGAGCAGGCGCGGCGCATCCACTGGGAGACGCCGCCGCGGCAGATCCTCGACCAGTCGAAGCCGCCGTTCCGCCGCTGGTTCGTGGGCGGCACCACCAACCTCTGCCACAACGCGGTGGATCGGCACCTGGCCGAGCGCGCGGAGCAGCTGGCGCTGGTGGCGGTGTCCAGCGAAACCGGCGTCACCCGCGAGTTCACCTACCGCGCCTTGCACCGCGAGGTGAACGCGTTCGCTGCGGTGCTGCAGTCGCTGGATGTGGGCCGTGGCGATCGCGTGGTGATCTACCTGCCGAACATCGCCGAGGCGGTGTTCGCGATGCTGGCCTGCACGCGCATCGGCGCGATCCACTCGGTGGTGTTCGGCGGCTTCGCGGCGCACAACCTCGCGCTGCGCATCGACGACGCGCAGCCGAAGCTGTTGATCTGCGCCGACGCGGGCATGCGCGCGGGCAAGGTGATTCCGTACAAGCCGCTGGTGGACGCCGCCTTGAACGAGGCCTCGGCGCCGCCGCCGAAGGTGCTGCTGGTCGACCGCGGGCTCGATCCGCAGATGGTCCGCGTCGCCGGCCGCGACGTGGATTACGCCGAGCTGCGCGCGCGCCACGAAGGCGCCACGGTGCCGGTGGCGTGGCTGGAGTCGAACGAGCCGAGCTACCTGCTCTACACCTCGGGCACCACCGGCAAGCCCAAGGGCGTGCAGCGCGACACCGGCGGCTACGCGGTGGCGATGGCGATGTCGGTCCGCTGCATCTTCGACATCGCGCCGGGGCAGGTGATGTTCTCCACCTCCGACGTGGGCTGGGCGGTGGGGCATTCCTACAACGTCTACGGCCCGCTGATCGGCGGCGCCACCTCGCTGCTGTACGAAGGCCTGCCCACGCGGCCCGATCCCGGCGTGTGGTGGGGGCTGTGCGAAAAGTACGGCGTGCGCAGCATGTTCTCCTCGCCCACCGCGATCCGCGTGCTGAAGAAGCAGGACGCCAGCTTCCTGCACGCGCACGACCTGTCGCAGCTGAAGTGGCTGTTCCTCGCCGGCGAACCGCTGGACGAACCCACCTCGCAGTGGATCAACGCCGAGCTGGGCGTGCCGGTGGTCGACAACTACTGGCAGACCGAAACCGGCTGGCCCGTGATCACCCTGATGCCGGGGCTGGACATGAAGCCGGCCAAGCTCGGCTCGCCCGGCCTGCCGGCGCCCGGCTACAAGATGAAGGTGATCGACGAGAACAGCGGCCGCGAGGTGCCGCCGGGCGAGAAGGGCGTGCTGGTGCTGGAGCCGCCGCTGCCGCCGGGTTGCCTGAGCACGATCTGGCGCGACGACGACCGCTACGTGCACAGCTACTTCAGCCACTTCCGCGAGCTGCTGTACAGCTCGCTGGACTGGGCGATCCGCGACGCCGACGGCTACACCTTCATCCTCGGCCGCACCGACGACGTGATCAACGTGGCCGGGCATCGCCTCGGCACGCGCGAGATCGAGGAATCCGTGGCCGGCCACCCGGCGGTGGCCGAGGCGGCGGTGATCGGCGTGCACGACGACCTCAAGGGCCAGGTGCCGGTGGTGTTCGCCACGCTGAAGCAGGACGCCGGCAGCGACGCCGCGCACATCGCGCACGGCATGCAGCAGTGCGTGGTGGACCAGCTCGGCAGCGTGGCGAAACCGGCACGGGTGTACGTGGTGGGCGCGCTGCCCAAGACCCGCTCGGGCAAGCTGCTGCGGCGCTCGCTGCAGGCGCTGGCCGAGCACCGCGATCCCGGCGACCTGTCCACGCTGGACGACCCCGCGGCGCTGGAGGAGATCCGCAAGGCGCTGGAGCGGGGGCCGGATGAGGGGAGTTGACGCTGAGTCATCCGGGTAACCGCTGGCCTGCATGGGAGAATCCCTCTCCCTTCGGGAGAGGGTGCCGACCTGCAGGCGCTGAGGCGCCTGCGGAACAGCGAAGCTGGCCCCGGAGGGGTGAGCGCCAAGGATGGCGCGAATCCAGGCGGGTGAGGGTTCGGGCGGAGCGTAATGTTTCGCTTCGCCCGAACCCTCACCCCAACCCCTCTCCCGGAGGGAGAGGGGCTTGGTCAAGAGCCTTACGCCGAGGCAGTCTCCGCCGCCGCCGCCGCCGCCGGCGCCGACGTGCGGATCAGATGATCGAACGCGCCCAGTGCTGCGGTGGCGCCCGCGCCCATCGCGATCACGATCTGCTTGTACGGCACCGTGGTGGCGTCGCCGGCGGCGAACACGCCTGGCAGCGAGGTCGCTCCACGGGCGTCGATCGCGATTTCGCCGCGCGGGCTGAGCTCCAGCGTGCCCTGCAGCCACTCGGTGTTCGGCAGCAGGCCGATCTGCACGAAGATGCCTTCCAGTTCCAGGCTGTGCATCAGGCCGTCGTTGCGGTCCTTGTAGACGAGGCCGCTGACCTTCTGGCCGTCGCCCAGCACCTCGGTGGTCTGCGCGCCGACGATCACGTCCACGTTCGGCAGGCTGCGCAGCTTGCGCTGCAGCACCTCGTCGGCGCGCAGTCGGTGGTCGAATTCGATCAGGGTGACGTGGGCGACGACGCCGGCAAGGTCGATCGCCGCCTCCACGCCGGAGTTGCCGCCGCCGATCACCGCCACGCGCTTGCCCTTGAACAGCGGGCCGTCGCAGTGCGGGCAGTAGGCCACGCCCTTGTTGCGGTAGTCGTTCTCGCCGGGCACGCCCATCTGCCGCCAGCGCGCGCCGGTGGCGAGCACCACCGACTTCGCCTTGAGGCGGGCGCCGTTTTCCAGCTCCACCTCGATCAAGCCGCTGGCCGATGCGTCGGCGGGAATCAGTTTCGTGGCGCGCTGCAGGTTCATGATGTCCACGTCGTAGTCGCGCACGTGCTGCTCCAGCGCGGCGCCGAGTTTCGGGCCCTCGGTGTAGGGCACGGAGATGAAGTTCTCGATCGCCATGGTGTCCAGCACCTGGCCGCCGAAACGCTCGGCCGCCACGCCGGTGCGGATGCCCTTGCGCGCGGCATAGATCGCCGCCGCGGCGCCGGCCGGTCCGCCGCCCACCACCAGCACGTCGAACGGCGCCTTGCCCTTGATCTGCTCGGCGGCGCGCGCGGCGGCGCCGGTGTCGAGCTTCGCCACGATCTGCTCCAGGCTCATGCGGCCCTGGTCGAACAGCGTGCCGTTCAAGTACACGGTGGGCACCGACATGATCTGGCGCGCGGCCACTTCGTCCGGGTACAGCGCGCCGTCGATGGCGACGTGGTGGATGTTCGGGTTCAGCACGCTCATCAGGTTGAGCGCCTGCACCACGTCCGGGCAGTTCTGGCAGGACAGCGAGAAGTAGGTCTCGAAACGGAACTCGCCATCCAGCGCCTGCACCTGCGCGATGGTCTCGGCTGCGGCCTTGGACGGATGCCCGCCCACCTGCAGCAGTGCCAGCACCAGCGAGGTGAACTCGTGGCCGAGCGGAATGCCGGCGAAGCGCACGGCGATGTCGGTGCCGATGCGGTGGATCGCGAACGACGGCTTGCGCGGTTCGCTGTCGTCGCGGCGCAGGCTGATCTTGTCGCTCAGCGCGGCGATCTCGTGCAGCAGTTCGTCCAGCTCGCGCGACTTCGCGCTGTCGTCCAGCGCGGCGACGAGTTCGATCGGCTGGGTGAGTTTTTCCAGGTAGCCCGCGAGCTGGGCCTTGATGGCGGCGTCGAGCATGGTGAGCGCTCCGGCAGGAATGGAGGAGGGAGGGGGAGGCTTGTGGCAGCGGCCGGCGCCGCAGGGGAGGAAGGCTGCCGGGAGGGGGAGCGGCACAGCGCAGGCCGCTGGCACAAGCATCCTCGAAGGGAACCGGGCGGCGGGCGCCCGGTTCCGGTACGGCGGTGTCGCGGTGGATCAGATCTTGCCGACGAGGTCGAGCGAGGGCGCCAGGGTCTTCTCGCCTTCGTGCCACTTGGCCGGGCACACCTCGCCCGGGTGGCTGGCGACGTACTGCGCGGCCTTCACCTTGCGCAGCAGCTCCTTGGCGTCGCGGCCGATGCCGCCGGCGGTGATCTCGACGATCTGGATCTTGCCCTGCGGGTCGATCACGAAGCTGCCGCGGTCGGCGAGGCCGGCGTCCTCGATCAGCACCTCGAAGTTGCGGCTGATCGCATGGGTTGGGTCGCCGACCATGGTGTAGCCGATCTTCTTCACCGCGTCGGAGGTGTCGTGCCACGCCTTGTGCGAGAAGTGCGTGTCGGTGGAGACGCTGTAGATCTCCACGCCCAGCTTCTGGAACTCGGCGTAATGGTCGGCAAGGTCCTCCAGCTCGGTCGGGCAGACGAAGGTGAAGTCGGCCGGGTAGAAGAACACCACCGACCACTTGCCCTTGAGGTCGGCCTCGGTCACTTCGACGAACTTGCCGGCCTTGAACGCCTGCGCCTTGAACGGCTTCACTTCGGTATTGATCAATGACATCTGCAGCCTCCGTTGTGGGTGATGGGTTGAATCGATGGGGTCAATTCTAGGGGGTGTACTGAATTGTTCAAATTGATTGTGGGGATGGATGCCATAGGACATGGCTATCGACGAAGGCGCCGCTGCCGCCTGCCGCGGCGAGGCCGTCAGCGCAGGCGTTCGGGCATCGTCCCGGCGTAGTCCGCGCGCGGACGGATCAGGCCGCCGGCTTCCTGCTGCTCCAGCGCGTGCGCCAGCCAGCCGGCCATGCGTCCGGCGGCGAACAGCGACAGCGCCGCCTCGGCGCCCTGGCCGTGCAGCAAGGCGATCGCGGCCAAGGCGAAATCCAGGTTGGGCGCGCGGCCGCAGCAGGCGTCGACGGCGTCGACGAGGCGCTGCACCCGCGCCGCGCCGGCCGGGCGCGGGTGCGACGACGCCAGCATGCGCAGCAGCAGCGTGGCGCGCGGGTCGCCGTCCGGGTACAGCGGGTGGCCGAAGCCGGGCAGTTCACCGCCGTGGCGCAGGCGTTCGCGCACGTGGGCGGGCAGGTCGCGCTCGCGCCATGCCTGGCGGATCAGCGCATGCGCGCGCGCCGCCGCGCCGCCGTGCCGCGGGCCGGACAGCGCGGCCAGGCCCGCGCAGACGGCGGCATGCAGGCTGGCGCCGGTGGAGGCGGCCACGCGGGTGGCGAAGGCCGAGGCGTTGAGCTCGTGGTCCGCGCACAGCACCAGCGCGCTGCGCAGCAAGGCCTGGGTGCGCGCGTCCGCGCAGTTCCAGGCGGCGGCCAACTGCCGATGGATCGGGCTGCGCTCCGGCTTGGCCGCGCACAGCAGGGCGGCCGTCTCGTGCAGCAGCCGCGCCGCGCCCTCGCGTTGCCGCAGCGGATCGGCGCCGTGCGCGTGCGGCGCGGACAGCCCCTGCAGCGGCAGCGCGGCCATGGTGCGTTCCAGCGGCGGCAGCTCGCGGCCCAGCAAGGCGCGCACCGCGGGCGACCAGCCGTTTGGTGCCGCGGCGGCGAACGGGTCGGCGTCGCCGCAGGCCCACAGCAGGCGCGCCACGTGCTCCAGCTCGGCGCCGGACTCGGCCAGCGCCAGAGCCGCCTGCCCGCGGTAGTAGTGGCCGTGCGGGCGGATCAGCGTGATCCGCGTCTCCAGCACCGGCAGGCCCCAGGTGAGGCTGTGCGCGGCGCCCTGCGCGGCGCCGCGGCCGGCCTGGCGCCGCTCGATCAGGCGCTCGATGTCCTCGGCCAGGTATTCGCGGCGGCGGCCGTCCGCGCCCGGGCGCGAATCGACCTTGCCGCGGCTGACGTAGGCATACAGCGTGGTCAGGCTGATGCCGAGTCTGGCGGCGGCGTCGTGGGCGGAGAGGTAGCCGGTCTGCATGCCGACATATTGATCGTATCGGTCAAGATTGATCAATATGTTTCGCGGGCGCAGAGTAGGCGGCATCCGATGCGTTGCGGCATGGCCTGCACGGCGCATCGCCTAAACTGTGCGTTTCGGAGAACCCGTATGCCCGTACTCGAATCCGCCGGCGCGCGCTTTCGCGCCGCCCTTGCCGCCGAAACCCCGCTGCAGGTGATCGGTGCGATCACCGCCTACGCCGGCCTGATGGCCAAGCGCGTGGGCTACAAGGCGCTGTACCTCTCCGGCGGCGGCGTGGCCGCGAACTCGCTGGGCATGCCCGACCTCGGCATCTCCACCATGGAAGACGTGCTGATCGACGCGCGCCGCATCGTCGACGCCACCGGCATGCCGCTCTTGGTCGACATCGACACCGGCTGGGGCGGCGCCTTCAACATCGCGCGCACCATCAGGAATTTCGAGCGTATCGGCGTGGCCGCCGTGCACATCGAGGACCAGGTGGGCCAGAAGCGCTGCGGCCACCGCCCCGGCAAGGAAGTGGTGCCGAAGGAGGAGATGGTCGACCGCGTGAAGGCCGCGGTGGACGCCAAGACCGACCGCGATTTCGTGGTGATGGCGCGCACCGACGCCGCCGCGAACGAAGGCCTCGACGCCGCCATCGACCGCGCCTGCGCCTACGTCGAGGCCGGCGCCGACATGATCTTCCCCGAGGCGATGAAGTCGCTGGACGACTATCGCAAGTTCAAGGCTGCGGTGAAGGTGCCGATCCTCGCCAACCTCACCGAGTTCGGCTCCACGCCGTTCTTCACCACCGAGGAACTCAAGAGCGCGGGCGTGGACATCGCGCTGTACTGCTGCGGCGCCTACCGCGCCATGAACAAGGCGGCGCTGGGCTTCTACGAAACCGTGCGCCGCGAAGGCACCCAGAAAAACATCATCGACCGGCTGCAGACCCGCGAGGAGCTGTACGACTTCCTCGGCTACCACGCCTACGAGGACAAGCTCGACACGCTGTTCGCCCGCAAGGGCTGACGCCGGCCATGTAGGAGCGCACCCTGTGCGCGAAAAGCGTTCGCGCACAGGGTGCGCTCCTACCGAGATACATCGTTCCACCGTTCGATATCCCTGCATCACAGGAGACACCCGATGAGCGAGCAAGTCCTTCCCAAGGCCAAGAAATCGGTCGCCCTGTCCGGCGTGGCCGCCGGCAACACCGCGCTGTGCACGGTGGGCCGCAGCGGCAACGACCTGCATTACCGCGGCTACGACATCCACGACCTGGCCACCAAGGGCTGCTTCGAGGAAGTGGCTTACCTCTTGGTGCACGGCGTGCTGCCGACCTGGACCGAGCTGCAGAACTACAAGGCCAGGCTGAAGCGCCTGCGCGGCCTGCCGGCGCCGGTGAAGGCGGCGATGGAGCTGCTGCCGGCCGCCACCCATCCGATGGACGTGCTGCGCACCGGCTGCTCGGTGCTGGGCACGGTGCTGCCGGAGAAGGACGACCACAACGTCACCGGCGCGCGCGAGATCGCCGACCGCCTGATGGCGAGCTTCGGCTCGATGCTGCTGTACTGGTACCATTTCAGCCACAACGGCAAGCGCGTCGAGACCGAAACCGACGACGACTCCATCGCCGCGCACTTCCTGCACGTGCTGCACGGCAAGAAGCCCAGCGAGCTGCATGCGAACGCGCTGGACAAGTCGCTGGTGCTGTACGCCGAGCACGAGTTCAACGCCAGCACCTTCACCGCCCGCGTGATCGCCGGCACCGGCTCGGACATGTACTCCGCCCTCACCGGCGCGATCGGCGCGCTGCGCGGCCCCAAGCACGGCGGCGCGAACGAGGTGGCGATGGAGATCATCTCGCGCTACCGCAACGCGAACGAGGCCGAGGCCGACATCCGCGCCCGCGTCGAGCGCAAGGAAATCGTGATCGGCTTCGGCCACCCGGTCTACACCGTGGCCGATCCGCGCAACGTCATCATCAAGGAAATCTCGCGCAAGCTCTGCGCCGAGGGCGGCAACCCGACCCTGTTCGACGTCTCCGAGCGCATCGAGAAGGTGATGTGGGAAATCAAGAAGATGTTCCCCAACCTCGACTGGTACTCGGCCAGCACCTACCACATGATGGGCGTGCCCACCGCGATGTTCACGCCGCTGTTCGTGATCGCGCGCACCTCCGGCTGGAGCGCGCACGTGATCGAGCAGCGCCAGGACGGCAAGATCATCCGCCCCAGCGCGAACTACACCGGTCCGGAAGACCTCGCCTACGTGCCGATCGACAAGCGCTGAGGCGCCGGGGATCCGAAACCGCAAGGGAGCCGCAAGGCTCCCTTTTTAGTGGACATGACGCCCTCCCCGTGCCGGTGGCGCATGCGGCCGTTACAGGTGTTGCAAACCTGATACAGCCCCCGCATCGCGGGTCGTGCGGCGAAAAGCCCGGTGCCGACGCGATCGGGCGGGCTTCGGGGATTTCCGCCTGTCGCCGGCTGTAACGGAATTGGAACAGTGCATGCGGCGGCCGATGCCGAATCGTTGCTGCAGTAATCGCCAAGTTATTGATCGGCAACGATTTGATCGGGATTGTTCGGCTGGCATTTCCTTTGCTGGTCCAGCTTGCTGCACACGCGAGACTAGGCGGGATAGCCCAAGTCCACCAGGGGATTCCCGAACAGATCCGCAACCCGACGCATGCCGGAACGTGGCGGTGTGGTCTGGCGCTGCAGGCAACCGGTTCCGGCCTCCGCCGGAATTGACGATGCAAAGCCTGATCAGGCTTTCCCAAGGAGAACGAATCATGCGCAAGACACTCATCGTTACCGCCATCTGCCTGGGCCTGGGCTTCAGCTTCTCGGCCGTGGCCGGCTCCGACAATCAAAACAACTCCGGCGGCACCAACGCACAGGACAACGCCTTGGCCTTGGCGTTGCAGAACGTGGCCAACACGGCCAACTCCCACAACACGAGCAACTCGTACAACCCCTCGACCAATTACGTCGTGGCGAACAGCGTGCTGAACGGCTCGGTGTCGGGTGTCGGCGTCTCCGGCATCGGCAACAACGCGATGAACGCCAGTGACGCCAGCGGCGGCGCCGGCGGTATCGGCCTGGGCGTGGGCGCCACCTCCGCTCCGGGCGGCCACGGCGGCAATGCGCACAGCTACAGCGGCGATGGCGGCGGTGCCCTCGGCCTGAGTGCCGCGCTGGGCGGGTCCAGCATGGCCAGCGCCGACCATCACTCCGGCAACGCGAGCAGCGGCAATGTCTCGCCGAGCAGCGGCAGTGCATCGGCCAATGGCGGCAGCAGCGGCGGTAGCGGCAGCACCGGCGGTGCGGGCGGCAACGGCGGCTCGGGCGGCTCGGGCTCCGGCACGGGTGGGGTGGGCGGCAATGGCGGGACGGCCTCGGCGAGTGCGGGCAGCTTCGACATGGCCAACCAGATGAGCGGCACGGCCCAGAGTGCGGCCGGCATCGCGGTGATCGCGCAGAACAGTGGCGCCGCCTCGCTGCTGCAGCAGAGCGTGAACGTGCAGGCCAACCTCACGGTTCATTGATGGAACCTCCCGCGGTGGAGCGCCTGCGCTCCACCGCGGTTTTGCGGCGGCTGCGTGCCGGGATGCCGGGTGCCGGGGAAGGCACGGGGCATCGTTCGCGGCAGGCGGTCGCGGCGGGAGTAAGAACCATGCAAACGTTCCGAATCGGTTCGGGCTGCCTGCTGCTTTGCCTTGCGGCCTTCGGCGTGTCGGCGGCGGAAGCGCCCAAGCCAGCCGCGCCCGCATCCCGGGCGGCTGCCGCGGCGCCGGCACAACCCACCTATGTCGCCGGCCTTGGCGCCAGCGTGAGCGGTTCCGCCCTCGCGCAGCTGCGCGGCGGCACCCAGGTGACCGAAACCATGACGCTCACCGGCTCGGTGGACCACAACACCGACAACCAGGTGGTGACCGGATCCAACCTGATCGACGGCAACGCATTCAGTGGCGCCGCCGGCGTGCCGATGGTGATCCAGAACTCCGGCAACAACGTGCTGATCCAGAACGCCACCATCGTCAACGTGCAGTTCCGGCCATGAAACATCGCCTGCTGCCGCTGCTGCTGGTCGCGCTGCTGCCGCTCGGAGCGGCGGCTGCGGCGACCATGTCGGTGCCCGGCCTGCAGGGCAACAGCTACACCATCCACCTCACCAGCCTGAAGGAAGCGCGCTTCCGCAACACGATCCGGCAGCAGTACGACTTCAGTTGCGGCTCGGCCGCGGTGGCCACCCTGCTGACCTACCAGTACGGCTATCCGGTCGACGAGCAGTGGGTGTTCGAGCAGATGTACGCGCACGGCGACCAGGCGAAGATCCGCAAGGAAGGCTTCTCGCTGCTGGATATCAAGCGCTTCCTGCAAACCAACGGCTTTGTGGCGGACGGGTTTCTCGTGCCGCTGGAGAAGCTGCAGCAGGAACACGTGCCGGCGATCGTGCTGATCAACGAAAAGGGCTACCACCATTTCGTGGTGATCAAGGGGCTCGCCTACGGCCGCGTGCTGGTGGGCGACCCGGCCCGCGGCACGCGTGCGATGGCGCTGGCGCAGTTCCGGCGCGAATGGACGAACGGGCTGCTGTTCGTGATCCACAACCGGCGCCTGCTGGCCGTGTTCAACAACCCCGACGACTGGCGCGCCGCGCCGCTGGCGCCGCTGGGCTCCGGCGTCAACCGCGCTGGCCTGGAAGGCATCACGCTGCCCAAACGCGGCCCCGGAGACATTTGAGCGCAAGGGAGTGATTTCGATGAAACGCGCACATGCGGATCTCGCGCTGCTGCTGTTGTTGGTCGCAGGGGCCCAGACTTGGCCTGGCCCGATACACGCGCAGGATGCAGCGCGCGCCGGCACAACGGTCGCGCCGTCGCCGGCCATCGCGGCGAGCGACGCGCAGTCCATGCCGTGGAAGGCCGTGAGCGACGCGCAACTGGATGCCATGCGCGGCGGCTTCGATTTCGGCAACGGGTTGCTGGCGTCGTTCGGCATCGAACGCGTGGTCTACATCAACGGCAACCTGGTCGCGCAGAGCAGCGTGAACATCCCGAACATCGCCAACATGACGGCGGCGCAGGCCAGCGCGCTGGCCACGGCCACCGGAAACGTCAGCGTGGTGCAGAACGGGGCGGGCAACTCGTTCGCGCCCGCCATGCTCGACCGCACGACGGCGGCGACGGTGATCCAGAACAGCCTGAACAACCAGGACATCAAGAGCCTCACCACGATCAACGCCTCGGTGAACAACCTGGGCCAGTTCAGCAGCAGCCGCCTGGCGGAGAGCCTGCAGTCGGCCTTGATCGGTTCGCTGGGGCACTGATGCCGGCGCCGGCGAAACGATGCGGCGCGGTCGCCTGACGACCAGACATCGGGACGGTATCCGCTTGCACGATGTTCAATTCACGGGGAAGGGTGATGGCAGCGAAATCATCGTGGCGAAGCAGATGTTCGGCGGGTTGTGCCGGCCTGGTGCTGCTTGGCGGCATGGCGACCGCGCGGGATGCCGTGGCGAGCGCGCTGGATGCCGCGCCCAGTCCGCCGCCGGATGCCGCAACGAACGCATGGGGCGAGGTGGCGCCGGATGCCGAGGCGAACCCTGCGGACGTCATCGCGAGTGCAGACGCCACGGCGAGTGCGCCGGACGACGCAACGAACGCGTGGGATGACGCGGCGAATGCGCCGGATGCCGCGACAGGCGCGCCGGATATCGCGGTAAGCGCTCCCGACGTCGCGATGAGTCTGCCGGGTGTCGCGGTGGATGCGCCGGATGTCGCGGTGAGCGCGCCGGATGCCGCACCGGCTCCGCAGAATGCCACGGCTCCGCAAACTGCCCCGGCAAGCGCGCCGGCTGCCGCCGCACCCGGGAAAAACGCCGCCAGCCCGAATGCCGCCGGCGCGAATGCTGCCGGCAACCCGCCCGCGCTGAGTGCGGACATGCGGCGCACGATCGAGGCGCAGGGCGAGCGGCTGGATGCGATGCGCAGCCAGATCGCCGCGCAGATCGCGCAGATCGACCAGATGAAACGCGAGCTGGCCGTGCAGGAGTCGCAATACCTCAACCTGCGCCATGCGGTCGGCATGGATGTGCCCGCCAGCCAGGCCGTGCTCGCCAGCCAGCGCGGTACCGGCGAGGGGGCGGCCGGCACGGGGGCAGCGACGCCGGCGGCGACCCAGCCGGGGACCGCCGCGGTCCAGGTCGCCGCGTCCACGAACCAGACGCCCAGCCAGCCCGTGCCGGTGGGGCAGGCGCCCGAACGCTCGTCCGCGCCGCCGGCGGTGGCGCCGATCTTCAGCCAGCCGGGCGTGCTCACGCCGGGCGGCAAGTTCGTCGTGGAGCCGTCCTACCAGTTCGGCTACTCGTCGGCCGACCGCGTGGACCTGATCGGCTACACGGTGATCCCGGCGATCCTGATCGGCCTGATCGACGCGCGCCAGGTCAAGACCACCACGCAGACCGCCGCGCTCGCCGTGCGCTACGGCATCACCAACCGGCTGGAACTGGAGCTGCGGGCGCCGTACCAGTACAACCACACGGATACGATCAGCCGCGAAATCTTCACCGGCAGCGCCGAGGACCGGGTGTTCTCGAGCAGCGGCCATGGCCTCGGCGACATCGAGGCCACGGCGCGCTACCAGATCAACGACGGCGGCGCCGACAAGCCGTATTACATCGGCTGGCTGCGCTTCAAATCGCGCACCGGCACCGATCCGTTCGAGGTGACCACCGATTGCGTCACCCGCTGCGTGCAGAACACCACCGGCACCGGCCTGCCGCTGCAGGTGCCCACGGGGTCGGGCTTCTATTCGCTGCAGCCGGGCGTGACCTGGCTGCTGCCGTCCGACCCGGTGGTGTTCTTCGGCAACGTCAGCTACCTGTACAACTTCGCGCGCCACAACGTCCGCCGGCATGTGCTGCAGGGCGGCACCGAGCCGCTGGGCACGGTCAAGGTCGGCAACGTGGTCGATGTCAGCGTGGGCATGGGCTTCGCCCTCAACGAGAAGGCGTCCATCAGCCTCGGTTACGACCAGAGCTTCGTCGGCACGACCAAGCAGAACGGGCACACCGTGGCCGGTTCGGCAAGGAGCGTGCTGGGCACCCTGCTGATCGGCGGCTCCTACCGGATGAGCGACAAGCGGACCTTGAACGTCGCCCTGGGCGTCGGCGTGACCCGCGACACGCCGGACGTCACCCTCACGGTGCGCGTGCCGATCACGCTCTGAGTCAGAGCCTGTTCACGCTCTCCGCATGGCCCGCGTTGCCTTGCCGTGGCCGTCAGGTGGTGGCGCGTGGCGCAGCGCCTGCCCGGCTGGCAGAGCCTGCCCCCGCGAAAGCGGGGGTCAAGCCGCGCGCTGCCGCATGGCGGCCACGGCTAGGCAACCCGAAGGGCCGGGGCTGTTTGCCCGCATGTCTGCGTCATCACTCAGTCGTGGACGGACGTCCACTCCTTCGTTCTTCCTTGACCTGCGTGCAAACAGCTCCCGGCGCGGGCCATGTGGAGATCGTGAGCAGGCTCTGTGCTCAGGCATCGGTACGGCGGCGCCGCAGCCACCAGCTTCCGCCGCAGATGCCGGCGACCAGCACGGCATCCAGCAGGTAGCCGGCCCAGCTGCGTGCGGCGAACCAGTGGTGCAGCAGCTGGTCGTGCGCGACCATGCGGCCGGCCGTCCAGGCGATCGCGCCGGCGCCGAGGTAGACGATGACCGGAAAGCGCTCGATCAGTTTCAGGATCAGGGTCGAGCCCCACACCACCAGCGGCACGCTGATCAGCAGGCCGAGTACCACCAGCAGCAAGTCGCCGTGCGATGCGCCGGCGATCGCCAGCACGTTGTCCGTGCCCATCAGCGCGTCGGCGACCACGATGATGCGCAGCGCCGACCAGAAATCCGCGGCGGCGGCGACCTCGTGCGGCGCGTCGTCCTGTTGCAGCAGCTTCCAGGCGATCGGCAGCAGCAACAAGCCGCCGATCAGCATCAGGCCCGGCAGCTCCAGCAGCCAGACCACCACGGCGGTGAGCGCGATGCGCACCATGACCGCGCCGAGGCTGCCCCAGAACACGGCTTTCTTCTGCAACCGGCGCGGCAGCCTGCGCGCGGCCAGCGCGATCACGATGGCGTTGTCGCCGGCCAGCACCAGGTCGAGCAGGACGATGGTGAGCAGGCCGGAGAGAAAGCTGCCGAGGGGTTCCATGCGAGGGTCCGGCGCGTCGAGGCGATGCAGCGACGGCGGGCGCGCGCAGACCCGTCGTCGCCGCAAAAGTCTCGTTCGCGGCATCGGCCGCCGCGGTGTCCGGAGCGAGGCATCGCTCGTGATGACGAACACCGCACGGATGCGTGGCTGCATCCGGAACTACTCCCCTTTGGGCGGTAGTACCGCCATTGTCGCGGCGGGCGGGGATGGGGTCAATTGCCCGATGAGCGCATACCGGAAGGCGGCCCGCGCCGGATAGAATGGGCGCTTTCCACGCCGCGAGATCCCGCCATGAGCGCCCACGACATCCGTTCCGCCGTTCGCCCCGATCCCGACCAGCCGATGGTCGACATCGCCAACTACGTGGCCGACTACCGGATCGAGTCGAAAGAAGCCTACGACACCGCGCGCTACATGCTGCTGGATTCGCTGGCCACCGCGATGATGGCGATGAAATTCCCCGAGTGCGTGAAGCACCTCGGCCCGTTGGTGCCGGGCGCCACCTTGCCGGGCGGCGCGCGCGTGCCGGGCACCAGCCACGAGCTCGACCCGGTGCAGGCGGCGTTCGCGATCGGCACGCAGATCCGCTGGCTGGACTTCAACGACACCTGGCTGGCCGCCGAGTGGGGCCATCCGTCCGACAACCTCGGCACCGTGCTCGCCGTGGGCGACTGGCTGGGCCGCAAGGCCGAGCGCGAAGGCGGCCAGGCGCCGACCGTGCGCGACGTGCTGGGCTACGCGATCAAGGCGCACGAGATCCAGGGCTGCTACGCGCTGCAGAACAGCTTCAACCGCGTGGGCCAGGACCACGTGATCCTGGTGCGCCTGGCCTCCACCGCAGTGGCCACGCACATGCTGGGCGGCGACAAGGAGCAGATCACCACCGCCGTCTCGCACAGCTGGATCGACAACGGCGCGCTGCGCACCTACCGCCATGCGCCGAACACCGGGCCGCGCAAGAGCTGGGCCGCGGGCGACGCCTGCCGCCGCGCGGTCACCCATGCGATCAACGCCGTGTACCGCGGCGTGGCGGGCTACCCGTCGGCGCTCAGCGCGAAGACCTGGGGCTTCTACGACGTGGCGTTCAAGGGCAAGGCGTTCGAGTTCGAGCGTCCGTTCGGCAGCTACGTGATGGAGAACGTGCTGTTCAAGATCAGCTTCCCCGCCGAGTTCCACGCGCAGACCGCGGTGGAGTGCGCGATGAAGCTGCACGCCGAGGTGGCCGGCAAGCTCGACCAGATCGACAAGGTGGTGATCGAGACCCAGGAAGCCGGCTGCCGCATCATCGACAAGACCGGCCCGCTGGCGAACTACGCCGACCGCGACCATTGCATCCAGTACATGGTGGCGGTGCCCTTGATCTTCGGCCGCCTGGTGGCCAGCGACTACAACGACGACGTCGCCGCCGACCCGCGCATCGACGCGCTGCGCAACAAGATGGCGGTGGTGGAGAACCCGCAGTTCACCAAGGACTACTTCGACCCCGACAAGCGCTACATCGGCAACTCGGTGCAGGTGTTCTTCAAGGACGGCAGCCACACCGAGAAGGTGTCCATCGATTACCCGATCGGCCACCGCAAGCGCCGCGCCGAGGGCATCCCGGTGCTGCTCAAGAAATTCGAGGCGGCCATGCGCGGCCACCTGCCGGCGCACAAGGTCAAGGCGATCCTGGAGGCCACCAGCGATCCGGCGAAGCTGGATGCGATGCCGATCCAGCAGTTCCTCGGCCTGTTCGCGCTCTGAACACGGTGTGGCGGCAAATCTTGTCGGAACCGCAGGGCTTAACAAACCGGCATCGTAAATTGTCACGATGCGCGGCTTGTGTTAGATTTGCGTAAAGCCGAATGTTCGGCCGAGTCGCGCAAGAAGTCGCCGCATCAGCAAGCCGGTGCGATTGTTTCAATTAACGAAAGGGAGAGACCTGATGAAACACAAGGGCCTTTATTTCATGGTTGCCCTGGCCTTGGGCGGCATCGGCGCCGCCCACGCGCAGGACAGCACGGCGGCGACCACGGGCAGCAGCGACAGCGCCGCCGCGCCGGCGTGGCCGAAGGGCTTCGACGATCGCTGGTACATCGCGCCGACCATCGGCGGCTACTACAACGACACCGACCGCAACACCAACAGCCGCCAGTTCTACTACGGCCTGGGCGTGGGCAAGTTCATTTCGTCCAATACCTCGGTGGACGTGTTCTTCGACCGCACCAAGCGCAAGATCGACCACCATGCCGGCAACTGGGCCAGCAACAACGTGGGCGCTGCCGTGCGTTACTACCTGGGCAGCACCGCGTGGCGTCCGTACCTGCTGGCGGGCGTGATGGGCAGCCACCACAAGAACCCGGCGGACAGCGGCTGGGCGCCGGCGGCCGAACTGGGTCTGGGCGTGGCGAAGGCCGTGACGGACAGCTCGGACGTGCGCGTGGAAGGCGGCTACCGCTACGACTGGGACAACAAGAGCCAGACCAACAAGAGCGGCTACGGCGACTGGTTCCTGGGCCTGAGCATCGTGTCGCGCTTCGGCGCGGTGCCGGCGGCTCCGGCCCCGGTGGAAGCGGCTCCGGCGCCGGCTCCGGCCCCGGTGGAAGCGCCGGCCCCGCAGAAGGTGGTGATCGACCTGCGCGGCGTGAACTTCAAGTTCGACTACCCGAAGAAGGGCCACGTGCACGCTTCGGAGATCGGCAAGGCGCTGGCCGTGCCGACCTCGGATTCGATCGCGATCCTGGACCAGGCGGTGGATACGCTGAAGCGCTACCCGGACGTGCGCGTGACGGTGGCCGGTTACACCGACAGCAAGGGCAAGCCGGAGTACAACCAGGCGCTGTCCGAGCGTCGTGCGCAGATCGTGTATGACTACCTGACCAGCCACGGCATCGCCGCGAGCCGTCTGGAAGGCCCGATCGGCCACGGTGCGAACGACCCGATCGGCGACAACGCCACCGACGCGGGCCGGGCGCAGAACCGCCGCGTGGAGATGCAGGTCCAGCAGTAAGCGGACTTGCTTGCAGTGTCATGAAGAAGCCCGGCGCATGCCGGGCTTTTTCTTTGATCGGTGGTTGCATGGCCCATATCCGAAAACCCGCACCATCCCCGCCCGAAGGCGGCAAGCGCCACGGCGTGGCGCGCGTGCTCAGCAAGCTGGGCGTGTGCTCGCGCAGCCAGGCCGAACTGGCCGTGCGCGCCGGGCGGGTGGCCGTGGATGGCAAGCTGGTGCGCGATCCCGAGTACCCCGTGGTGGCCGGGCGCCAGCGGATCAGCCTGGACGGCGCACCCGTCGACGCGGCCGCGCGCGTCTATCTCGCGCTCAACAAGCCGCGCGGCATCGTGGTGAGCGCCGCCGACGAGCGCGGGCGCGACACGGTGTACGACCTGCTGCGCGAGACCGGTCTGCCGTGGATCGGCCCGGTGGGGCGGCTGGACAAGGCCAGCGAGGGCCTGCTGCTTTTGAGCAACGACAGCGAGTGGGCGGCCGGCATCACCGAGCCGGCCACGCATCTCGACAAGACCTATCACGTGCAGGTGGCCGGGCTGCCGGATGCGGGCGCGCTGGCGGCGATGCTGGCGGGCATCCGCGAGGGCGACGAGCTGCTGAAGGCGCGACGCGCCACGCTGCTGCGCGCAGGCGGGAAGAACGCCTGGCTGGAAGTGGTGCTGGACGAGGGCCGCAACCGACATATCCGCCGCCTGCTGGCGGCGCTGGGTTTCGAGGTGCTGCGGCTGGTGCGGGTAGCGATCGGGCCGCTGGCGCTGGGCGAGCTGCCGAAAGGGCAGTGGCGGCACCTGAGCGCCGCCGAGGTGGCGGCGCTCAGACGGCGTTGAATCAGATGACGCCCAACTGCTTGCCCACCTTGGTGAACGCCGCGATCGCGCGGTCGAGGTGCTCGCGCGTGTGCGCCGCGCTCATCTGGGTGCGGATGCGCGCCTGGCCCTGCGGCACCACCGGATAGAAGAAGCCGGTGACGTAGATGCCTTCGTCGAGCAGGGCAGAGGCCATCGCCTGTGCCTTGGGCGCGTCGTAGATCATCACCGGCACGATGGGATGCACGCCCGGCTTGATGTCGAAGCCGGCCTTGGTCATCTGCTCGCGGAAGTAGCGGGTGTTCTCCTGTACCTTCGCGCGCAGGTCGCCGGCGGCTTCCAGCATGTCGAACACCTTGATCGCGGCGGCCACCACGTGCGGCGGCAGCGAGTTGGAGAACAGGTACGGCCGCGAGCGCTGGCGCAGCATCTCGATCATCTCGGCGCGGCCGGTGGTGAAGCCGCCCAGCGCGCCGCCCAGCGCCTTGCCCAGGGTGCCGGTGAAGAGGTCGATCTTGTCCATCACGCCGTTGACTTCGGCCGAGCCGCGGCCGGTGTCGCCGAGGAAGCCGGTGCAGTGGCATTCGTCGATGTGCACCAGCGCGTGGTACTTCGCGGCCAGCGCGGTGATCTGGTCGAGCTTGGCGATGAAGCCGTCCATCGAGAACGCGCCGTCGGTGGAGATCAGCTTGGTGCGCGCGCCGGCCGCGTCGGCGGCCTGCAGCTGCTTCTCCAGATCGGCCATGTCGCTGTTCGCGTAGCGGTAGCGCTTGGCCTTGCACAGGCGGATGCCGTCGATGATCGAGGCATGGTTGAGCGCGTCGGAGATCACCGCGTCTTCCTCGCCCAGCAGCGGCTCGTACAGGCCGCCGTTGGCGTCGAAGCAGGCGGCGTAGAGGATGGTGTCCTCGGTGCCGAAGAAGTCGGCGATCTTCCGCTCCAGCTGCTTGTGCAGATCCTGCGTGCCGCAGATGAAGCGCACCGAGGCCATGCCGAAGCCGTGCGTGTCCAGCGCGTCCTTGGCGGCCTGGATCACGTCGGGGTGGTCGGCCAGGCCGAGGTAGTTGTTCGCGCAGAAGTTCAGCACCTTGCGGCCGCCTTCCAGCTCGATCTCGGCCGACTGCGGCGAGACGATCACGCGCTCGGCCTTGAACAGGCCCTGTTCGCGGATGGATTGCAGTTCGCTGGCGTAGCGCGCCTGGCCGGGGTAGCTCATGGGGAGATGGTCCGTTGGGTCAAATATCTATTTTGATCCCGGAGGCCCTGGCTGGGAAGGAAGCGCAGGGCCGGGGATCGCGTTCGTCGCCGGGCAGGGCGGCGGCCGGGCTCAGCCCTGGTGCAGGCCGAACTCGACGCGTGTCGTCTTGCCCTTGTCGTCGATGCCCTTGGCGTCGAGCTTGGGCGCCTTGAGCGAGACGCGCTTGTCGTCCAGCTTGCCCTTCAGCCACGCCTGCACCGCGGCGGCGCGGCGCTGCGCCAGTTCACGCATGGCGGCCTCGTCGGTGGGGACGTTGGTTTCCATCAGGCTGCGCATCTCGTCGGGTTCGAGCGACTTCTTGAGGCCGATGATGTTCTTCGGCTTGCCCTTGAAGTCGTCCTCCTTGTACGCGCGCTTGAGGTACTTGTCGTACTCGTCCGGCGTGATCTCGACCGCGGCGAGCGCGGCATCGGAGGTGTCGGCGTGCTTGCCCTCCTGGTCGAGCAGCTTCGCGCGGCGCACCAGGTTGTCCACCGTGACCTTGCGCAGCCCGTCCTGGTCCTTCGACGGATCGACGCGACCGGTGATGTCGAGGTCCAGCGAGGTCTTCTGCGTGAGCATGGCGACGATCTTGCCGAGCCGCTCCTGCGCGTTCTTGTCCAGCACGGCGGAGCCGGGGGCGAATTCCACGTAGCCCAGGTCCTCGTGGTTGGCGCCGCCGAAGGCCATGCCCAGCAGGCGGAACGGCGCCGTGGCCGCCTTCGCGATCAGGTTGCCGATCGCGCGCCAGATCAGGCCGCCCAGGCTGAACTGTGGATCGTCCAGCGAACCGGACACCGGCACGTTCACGTCGATGTTGCCCTGCGTGTCCTTCAGCAGCGCCACCGCGAGCTTCACCGGCAGATGCCGGATGCCGGGACTCTCGTTGCGCTCGCCGAAGGTCAGCTGGGTGATGAAGATGTGGTTGTCGGCGTTGAGCTTGCGCTGGTCCAGCATGTAGTGGACGTCCACCGTGAGCTTGCCCGCCGTGATCGGGTAGCCGGTGTACTTGGTGGAATAGGCGCTCAGGCCGGTCAGCTCCACCTCGTTGGCCTTGCCCTTGATGTCGAGGAAGGCCACCGGCTGCAGCGGGTTGATGGTTCCGTCGATGTCGACCGGCGCGTTGTCGTTCATCGCCGCCTGCACCGCCAGCTCGGCCGGCGGATCGCCCGGCGTGGTGCCGAAGGCGCCGATCTTGCCGGTGAGCCTGGTGAGGTTGGCGGTGTAGTTCGGCTTGATGAAGTTGTCGGTGTAGTTGAGCTGGCCGTTGACGAGGGTGATGCCGCCGAGGTGGATGTCGGCGGCGGGTGCCGCGGCGGAAGCGGCCGTTGCCGGCGCGGCGGCCAGCGCAGGCGCCGCCGTGGTGGCAGGCGGCGCTGCGGAGGCGGCGGGAGCCGGCTGGGCCGCCGCCGGCGGTTGCTCGTTGGCGGCGCGGGTCACCGAAACCGGCGCCGCCTCGGGATTGGCCACCACCTCCGCCAGGTTCAGCGTGCCGTTGGCATTGACGATCATGCGTGCGTAGAACGAGCTGAGCACCACGCTGCCCACGTGCAGGCGCGGCGCGCCGATGCCGTAGGCGATATCGAGCTGCTCCCCGCTCAGCGTGCGCCAGCGCAGGAAATCGTCGCCGGTGAGCTTGTCCTGCACGCGCACCTGTTCCAGCGCCGCGTTGCCGCGGTAGGTCAGCCTCGGTTCGGCGTGGCGGCCGTCGTAATGCAGCCGGCCCTTGCTGCTGATGCGCGCGCTGGAAATGGTCACGTTCAGCGGCACGCGGATGTACGGCTCGAAGCTGGCGATGTCCAGGTGGCGGGTGTCGAGCTGGATGTCGGCCACGGTCGGCAGCGGTTGCAGCCGGCCGCTGGCGGAAAAGCTGCCCTTGCCCACGGTGCCCGCCAGTTTCATCGCGCTCGGCTGGTTGAGCTTGTCGCTCACCCCGTCCAGGCTGCCGCTGAGCGCATCGACCTTGATCTTCACCGGCTTGGCGCCGGCAGCGAGATCCTCGAAGGCGATCGCGGACTTGTCGAAGGCCAGCTGCGCGATGCTCCAGTGCCATGGCGGCGCGGACGCAGCGGCCTTCTTCTTCGCCGGTGCGTGCCTGGCGGCGAGCAGCTCGACGAGGTTGATGCGCTGGTTGCGTTGGCGCTGCGCGTCCACGCGCAGGCCCGACGCCTTGAGCGTGCCCAGCTGTGCCTGCTGCGTCGCGAGGTCGACCTGCTTGATCTCCGCGTCCAGGCGGTCCCACGCCAGCGGCGAAGCGCGGCCCTTGGACTGCGGCTCCAGCGCGAAGTCGCCGACCGTGGCGTGCGCGTCGGCCAGGTGCACGTTGAACGGCTTGCCCCAATCCAATTGGAGCTGGCCGCCGGCATCGAGCTTGCCCTTGGCCACGTGCGCGGCCAGTTCCGGATAAACGGCCGGCTGCAGCGGCGCCAGCTCCACCTGCTGCAGGTTCAGTGCGGCGGCGAGCGTGCTGCGGGCGAGGTCCAGGTTGCCCTTCAGGCCCAGCTGGCCGCCGAAGAACTGCGCGCCCATGTCCATCTTGGCCGGTGGGGCGGGCAGCAGGCTCAGGCCCTGGATGCTGCCGTGCAGCTGGGACAGGTCGATCTTGCCGCCGCTGGCGTCGCTGTAGTGGATGCCGCTGTCGGCCAGCGTCAGCGAGGCGATGCGCAGGTCGGTCGGCTGGGTTTTCGCGTCGCTGGCCGGTTTCGCCGGAGTCGCCGTCAGCGTATCGAAGTTGCTGTGGCCGTCGGCGCCGGCGGTGTAATGCAGTTGCGCGTCGTCGAGCGCGAGTGCGGCCAGTGCGTAGCGCGATTGCAGCGGCTGCACGTCGGCGAGATCCGCGCTGCCCTTGCCCAGGCTCAGGATGGGCTGGCCGTCGCTGCTGTCGAGCACGAAGTCGTCCAGTTGCAGCTTGCCGGTGAGTTGCAGTTGCGGCGTGGGCCTGGCCTGCACGAAATGCAGGGTGAGCTCGCCGCTGAGCAGGCCCTTGGGGATCGCCACCGGCAGCTTCGCCGGCACGTAGGCGAGGTAGCGCGCGAGATCGAGGCGATCGAGCCGGAAATCGACGGTCGACTCGCGGTTGCCGGCGAACGGCTTGGTGTGGCCGTCCACGCGCAGCGGGCTGCCGTCCACCTGCATCGACAGCAGCGGCTGCACGAACACGTCGGTGTCGCTGGGCAGGTTCGCGATGAACGGGATGCCCAGTTCCAGCCGGCTCACGCGGTGGTTGGCCTTGAGCACGTCGTCGGCGAACTCGATGTCGCCGTCGTGCACGCTGATGTTGGAGAGCGCGAAGCGGAGCGGCGACGCCTTCGGGTCGGGCGGCGTCGCGTCGATGCGATCGAGGATGTCGCTGAAGTTGAAGCGCTGCTCGCCGGTGCGCTCGATGCGGATGCGCGGGTGCCGCAGGGTCAGCTCGTCCAGCACCGGCGCCATGCGGAACAGCGAAGCCCACGACGCATTGACGACGGCCTGGTCGATGTCGACGAAGGCCGACTTGCCGTCGCGGTCGGCGATGTGCAACCGGTCCAGCTGCAGCCGCAGCGTGTACGGATTCAGGTGCACGGCGCCCACGCTGACCGGGCGCTGCAGTGCGGCCGATGCACGCTGCTCGATCTGGCTGCGGATGATCGGCGGCGCGGCGAAGAAGCCGAGCAGGCCGAACACGACCAGCACGATGGCGGCGATCAGGGCGGCCTTGCGCAGGCGATGCGAGCGATACAACCGTTCTGCGCGGTCGCGCACCATCGCCAGGCGGGAAGCTGCCGGTGGGCGAGGATCGTTCATGCTGGCGGTATCCCGTTGGCGTGTCGGACCGGCGCGAATCGCCGGAGGCTTCCCCCTGGCCGGCAGCCGTGCCGGACCGGGGAAGTTTATGCAGATGCCGCGTCGAGGTGTCGCGACGGCGGCGGCGCGCCGTCGTCGCGAGCGCGCGTCAGTTCCAGGAACAGACCACCTTGCCGCAATGGCCGGCGTCCATCAGGTCGAAGCCCTTCTGGAAGTCGTCGATGTGGATCTGGTGGGTGAGCACCTTCTGCAGCGGGAAGCCGGTGAGCACCATCTGGGTCATCTTGTACCAGGTCTCGTACATCTTGCGGCCGTAGATGCCCTGCAGGGTGAGGCCCTTGAAGATCACCTTGTCCCAGTCGATGCCGGCGCCCTTGGGCTGGATGCCGAGCAGGGCGATCTTGCCGCCGTGGTACATGCAGTCGAGCATGTCGTTGAACGCGCGCGGGTTGCCGCTCATCTCCAGGCCCACGTCGAAGCCTTCCATGTGCAGGTCCTTCATCACGTCCTTCAGCGACTGGTTCGCCACGTTCACCACGCGGGTGGCGCCCATGTCGGCGGCGAGCTTCAGGCGGTAGTCGTTGACGTCGGTGACCACCACGTTGCGCGCGCCCACGTGCTTGGCGATGCCGGCGGCGATGATGCCGATCGGGCCGGCGCCGGTGATCAGCACGTCTTCGCCGATCAGGTCGAACTCCAGCGCGCAGTGCGCGGCGTTGCCGTAGGGGTCGAAGAACGCGGCCAGCTCGGACGGGATCTGGTCGGGGATCGGCCACAGGTTGGAGGCCGGCATGGTCATGTATTCGGCGAACGCGCCGTTGCGGTTCACGCCGATGCCCACGGTGTTCGGGCACAGGTGCTGGCGGCCGGCGCGGCAGTTGCGGCAGTGGCCGCAGACGATGTGGCCCTCGGCCGAGACGCGGTCGCCCACCTTGTAGCCGGTGACGCCGGGGCCGATCTCCACGATGCGGCCCACGAACTCGTGGCCGATGGTGAGGCCGGGCTTGATCGTGCGCTGGCTCCACTCGTCCCACTTGTAGATGTGCAGGTCGGTGCCGCAGATCGCGGTCTTCTCCAGCTTGATCAGCACCTCGTTCGGGCCGACCTCGGGCACCGGCACTTCTTCCATCCAGATGCCCTGCTCGGGCTTGCGCTTGACCAGGGCTTTCATCGTCTGCGGCATGGGGTTTCCAGTGGCTGGCCCGGGTTGTGGGCGAATGTCCGACATTATACGGCGGCGCCCCCAGGATCTGCCGCGGGCAACGGTTGTGGTCGCCCAGCCTTGTGTTTAAGTTCACGCTGGCAAGAGCGGACGGACGGGAGAGGCGTATGCGCAGGCGGATATCGATGCGGACGATGGCCGGAGTCGTCAGGGGCAGGCGGCCTGCCTCGATGCTGCTGGCTGCTGTGCTGGCGATGTCGCCGGCGCTATCGCTGGTCGCGGCGCCGCTGCAGTTCCGCATCGCCGAAGGGCAGATCCAGAACGCGTTCTACCAGGACGGCGGCACCGCAGCCCATCTGCTGCTCAGCTCCGGTGTCCAGCCGCGCATCCTGGTGGCGTTCCCGGCCGGCAACAGCGGCACCGGCGTGTGGTTCGAGACTACCGCCAAGCCGGTGCAGTGGACGCTGGGCAAGCTGCAAGGGCAACGCCGCACGATAGCCGGCCATGCCTGGAACGGCATCGAGGCCGATGCCACGGTGACGGCCGATCGCCTGGTGGTGAAGGACGCGGTGCTGAGCAGCATCCGTGTGCTGCGCGACTACCAGCTGGAGCAGCGCTACCCGGCGCAGGTCGCGGCCACGCCGCAGGTTTCCGAACGCTCCGTCCGCTGGCAGCGCCAGCGGTTGGACGGCGCACCCGGTTACGCGCTGGAGCTGAGCACGGACAACGGCCGCTTCGCACGCGAGGGCGGGCACATCGTGCTGCGGCCGGATCGCGCCGGCGCGGCGCTCCACCTGCGCATCGCGGCGAGCACCGGCGAGCCGCCGCTGACGCCGCTCGTCGATCTGCTCAACGCAAAGGCGCAGCCCGACACCCGCAGCCAGGACGTGCTGCGCTTCCTCAGCTACCGGCAGAAGTTCCTCGCCGGCTCCTGGCGCTTCGACACCTATTTCGGCCGCGACACCCTGATGTCGCTGCGCCTGCTGATGCCGGTGTTGCAGCCGGAGGCGATCGACGCCGGCATCGGCTCGGTGTTGGCGCGGTTGTCGCCCGGGGGCGAGGTGGCGCACGAGGAGGGCATCGGCGAGTTCGCGGTGCTGCAGCACCTCAAGGACGGCGGCAAGCCGTCCGACGCACCGATCTACGACTACACGATGATCGACGGCAACTACATGCTGGCGCCGGTCGCCGCCGCCTGGCTGCTGGACGATGCGCGCGGCCGCGCCGATGCGCGCGCCTTCCTCGCCGGCCATGTCGATGGCCAACGCCGCGGCGATGCGCTGGTGCGCAACCTGCTGTTCGTCGCCGACCACAGCATGGCCTTCGCGCGGCAGCCGGTGTATTCGAACCTGATCGCGCTCAAGCCCGGCAGCCCGGTGGGGCAGTGGCGCGACAGCAACGAGGGCATCGGCCGCGGCCGCTATCCCTACGACGTCAACGTGGTCTGGGTGCCCGCCGCCTTGCGCGCGATCGGCCGTTTCCTCGATGCCGGCCTGCTCGACGGCTACACCACGCCGGCGCAACGCGAACGGCTGCGCGCAGCGGTCGCCGGCGTGAACGTGTGGGACGCCAAGGCTCCCGGCCTGTTCGCCGTGCACCGGGATGCGCAGCAGGCCGCCAAGCAGGCGCGCGATTACGCCGCGCAGGTCGGCGTGGGCGACGCCGCCGCGCTGGCGGCGCTGGGCGGCAAGCCGCTGGAGTTCCCCGCCATATCGCTGGATGCGCAGGGCCATCCGGTGCCGGTGCTGCACACCGACGTGGGCTTCCAGCTGCTGTTCGGCAAGCCGAATGCGGCGGTGCTGGATCGCGTGGTCGGCGATGTCGCGCGGCCGTTCCCGGCCGGGCTGATGACGCCCATCGGCATGCTGGTGGCCAACCCCGCCTACGCCGACAAGGAGGTATGGCCGCGCTTCGGCAACCAGGCCTACCACGGCACCGTGGTGTGGTCGTGGCAGCAGGCGGTGATGGCCGCCGGCCTCGAGCGCCAGCTGGCGCGCAGCGACCTGCCGGCGCCGACGCGGGCACTGCTGGGCAAGGCGCAGGCCGGCCTGTGGCAGGCGATCTGCGCCGCGCACGCGATGCGCAATTCGGAGCTGTGGTCCTGGTCGTATGCGGATGGCCGCTACCGCATCGCGCCGTTCGGTGCCGAAGGGGCGCACGAGGACGAATCCAACGCCGCCCAGCTGTGGAGCACGGTGTACCTGGCCTTGCCGCCGCCGGCAGCCGAAAGCGCAGCCTGCCGCTGATCCATCCGCTCGGCGGCTGCCGCCGGAACGCCGGCAACGCCGCCTTGCCGTTCCGGTCGCTACGCCCTATGGTCGCATTTTCTTGCGGCGATCCACGGGTGGCACGAATGCGCTTGAAGACGATGGGCATGGCGATCGCGATGTTGCTGGCTCCGGCCGCCCAGGCCGACGAAGGCATGTGGATGCCGTCGCAGCTGCCGGATATCGTCGGGCAGCTGCGCAAGGCCGGCTATCGCGGCAAGCCCGCCGAGCTGGCCGATCTCACCCGGGCGCCGCTGAACGCGGTGGTCAAGGTGGGCGGCGCCACCGGCGCCTTCGTCAGCGGGCAGGGCCTGGTGCTCACCAACCACCACGTGGCCTTCGGGGTGATCCAGTACAACAGCAGCGCGCAGCGCGACCTGATCCGCGACGGCTTCGTCGCCGCGGACCGCAGCCAGGAACTGCCGGCCAACCCCGACTTCCGCCTGCTGGTGACCACCGGTTTCGACAAGGTCACCGACCGGGTGCTGGCCGCTGCCCGCGGCAAGGCCGGCCGCGCCTACTACGACGCGGTGGACGCGGCGAGCAAGGCGCTGGTGGCGGCGTGCGAGCGCGAAGGCGGCGTGCGCTGCAGCGTGGCCACGATGTTCTACGGCCGCGACTTCTACCTGGTGAAGCAGCTGGAGCTGCGCGACGTGCGCCTGGTCTACGCGCCGCCGCGCGCGATCGGCAACTACGGCGACGAGGTGGACAACTTCGTGTGGCCGCGCCACGCCGGCGACTTCACCGTGCTGCGCGCCTACGTCGGCCCCGACGGCAAGCCCGCGGACTACGCGCGGGAGAACCGCCCGTACGTGCCGCCCGCGCACCTGCAGGTCGCCCGCGACGGCGTCGACGAAGGCGACTACGTGATGCTGGGCGGCTATCCCGGCATCACCTACCGTCACCGCACCGCGGCCGAGTTCGCCGACCAGGTCGAATGGCGCCTGCCGACGGCGGTGGCGACGATGAAGGCGCTGCAGGACGTGATCGAGGACGCCGGCAAGGCGGATGCGCAGGCGAAGATCCGCTACGCCTCACAGCTGCAATCGCTGAAGAACGGCATCAAGCGCTTCAGCGGTGAGCTGGAAGGCCTGCGGCGCAGCGACGCGGCAAGCCTCCGCCGCCAGGACGAGGAGGCCATGCTGGCCTGGCTGGGCCGGCAGGCCGACGCACGCACGCTGCGCCCGCAGATCGACGCCGCCATGGCCGAGATCGCCGCCGGCAACGCGGGCCGCGAACGCGACCTGCTGCTCGGCCTGATGCAATCGCAGACCCAGCTGCTGCGTTCGGCGCTGCGCCTGCAGCGGCTGGCGCACGAACGCGGCAAGCCCGACGCCGCGCGCGAGAGCGGCTACCAGCAGCGCGACGAAGAGCTGATCGCCGGCCAGCTGCGCCAGGTGCAGCGCCGCTACGATCCGGCGGTGGAAAAACGCCTGCTGGCCACGCTGCTGACGCGCTACCAGCAACTGCCCGCCGCGCAACGCTTGCCCGAGTTCGACGCCGCGTTCGGCCACACCCCGGCCGCGCTGGCGGCCGCGCTGGATCGCGTCTACGCCGCCACCCGGCTGGGCGAGGAGGCGCAGCGCCTGCAGGCGCTCGCGGCGACGCCGGCCGCACTCGCCGCCAGCGACGACGCGCTGCTGAAACTGGCCGCGCAACTGCAGCCGGCGCTGCTGCGCCTCGACGACAAGCGCAAGGCGCGCGAGGGCGAACTGCTGCGCCTTCGCCCGGCCTACATGCAGGCGCTTATCGCCTACCGCGGGCAGCAGGGCCGCGCGGTCTACCCGGACGCGAACGCCACCCTGCGCGTGAGCTACGGCAAGGTCACGCCGCTCCAGGCGCGCGATGCGGTGAGCTACGCGCCGCTGACCAGCACCGCGGGCATCGTCGAGAAGAACACCGGCGCGGAACCGTTCGATGCGCCGAAGCCGCTGCTCGACGCGATCGCCAAGGGCGACTACGCCGGCTACCTCGATCCGAAGTCCGGCACGATGCCGGTGGATTTCCTCAGCAACCTCGACACCACAGGCGGCAACTCCGGCTCGCCGGTGCTGAACGCGAAGGGCGAGCTGGTCGGGCTCAACTTCGACAGCAACTGGGAGGCGGTCAGCGCCAGCTGGATGTTCGACCCGCGCTACAAGCGCGCGATCCACGTCGACCTGCGCTACATGCGCTGGCTGATGGACAAGGTCTATCCCGCGCACTGGCTGCTCGACGAGCTGGGCACGCCCGCGCACTGAAGGTCGCAGCCGTGACTTGCGGCATATGCCGCGGCATCCGGCCCGGGCCACACTCGAAAGTTCTTGCGCCATGGCTGCGGCCGCGGCGGTTTTTCCCCTGGAGGTTTCCGTGCGTCGTCTCATGCTTGCCGCGGCCGTGTCCCTCGGCCTGATCCCGTCCGCCCACGCCGTCGAAGGCATGTGGCAGCCTGCGCAGTTGCCGGGCATCGCCGCCACGCTGAAGCAGCACGGCCTGCAGCTCGATCCGAACACGCTGGCCGACCTCACCGCCTATCCGCTGGGCGCGATCGTGAGCCTCGGCGGCTGCACCGCCTCCTTCGTCTCGCCCGAGGGCCTGGTGGTGAGCAACCACCACTGCGTGTACGGCGCGCTGCAGCTGAACTCCACGCCGGAGAACAACCTGATCGACAAGGGTTTCCTCGCCAGGACCCAGGCCGAGGAACTCTCCGCCGGCCCGTCCGCACGCATCTTCGTCACCGAGGAAATCCGCGACGTCACCCCGGCCATCACCGCGAAGCTCAGCGACGCGATGGACGGCGCCGCGCGCCACAAGGCGATCGGGCAGGCGATCAAGCAGCAGGTGAAGGACTGCGAGAGCGACGGCTACCGCTGCGACGTCTACACCTTCCACGGCGGCTACAGCTACCAGCTCATCAAGCAGCTGGAGATCAAGGACGTGCGCCTGGTCTACGCGCCGCCGCAGTCCATCGGCAAGTTCGGCGGCGACGTGGACAACTGGATGTGGCCGCGCCACACCGGCGACTTCGGCTATTTCCGCGCCTACGTGGCGAAGGACGGCAAGTCCGCCGCGTACAGCAGGGACAACGTGCCGTATCGCCCGAAGCACGTGCTGAAGGTGAACGCGAAGGGCGTGGAGGCGGGCGATTACGTGATGGTCACCGGCTATCCCGGCCGCACCAACCGCTACCGCCTCGCCGACGAAGTGCAGAGCGCGATCGACTGGACCTATCCCACCCAGATCGGCGTCTACCAGGACACGCTGGACATCATCAACACCGCCGGCAAGGCCGATCCCAAGGTGGCGGTGAAGTACGCCAGCATGGTCGCCGGCCTCAACAACTACCTGAAGAACTTCGGCGGCCAGCTCGAAGGCCTGCGCCGCGCCGACGCGGTCGAGGTGAAGCGCGCGCAGGAGGCGAAGCTGGAGGCGTGGCTGAAGCGGCAGGGCGGGGCGGAGAACGCCGCGCTCGCCGCCGACATCGGCAAGCTGCGTGCGGCGATCGCCGCCGAGCGCGCCGAGCGCGACCGCAGCCTCGCGCTGAGCCTGGTCGAGCGCGCATCGCTGTTCGGCACTGCGGTGCGCCTCGTGCACCTGGCGAAGGAGCGGCCCAAGGCCGACCTCGAACGCGACGCGGGCTACCAGCAGCGCGACTGGGTGCGCATCGAGGGCGGGCTGAAGCAGCTGGACCGCCGCTACGATCCGGGCGTGGACCAGCAACTGATGGCCTACGGCCTCGCGCGCTACGTGGCGCTGCCGCCGGCGCAGCGCCTGCCCGCGCTGGACGCCTGGCTGGGCGGCGCGAAGACGCCGGAGCAGCTCAAGGCCAAGGTCGCCGCGCTGTACGCCGGCAGCCGGCTCGGCCAGCTCGATGCGCGCATGCAGTGGTTCGCGGCCGACAGCCAGGCGATCGCGGCCAGCGACGACAGCATGCTCAAGCTCGCCAACGCCGTGCAGCCGCAGTTGCAGAAGCTGGAGGATGCGCAGAACGCCCGCGCCGGCGAGATGAGCAAGCTGCGCCCGCGCTACATGCAGGCGATGATCGCGTGGAAGCAGTCGCAGGGCCTGCCGGTCTACCCGGACGCGAACAGCTCGCTGCGTGTCACCTTCGGCAACGTGCAGGGCGTGGCGCCGCGCGACGGCGTGAGCTACGCGCCGTTCACCACCGTGGCCGGCATCGTGGAGAAGGACACCGGCGTCGAGCCGTTCGACGCACCGAAGGCCGAGATCGCCGCGATCAAGGCCAAGGCCTTCGACGGTTACGCCTCGCCGAAGCTGGGCACGCTGCCGGTGGATTTCCTCGCCGACCTCGACATCACCGGCGGCAACTCCGGCTCGCCCGCGCTGGACGCGAACGGCCAACTGGTCGGCCTCGCCTTCGACGGCAACTGGGAATCGGTGAGCGGCGACTGGCTGTTCAACCCGCAGCTCAACCGCTCGATCCAGGTCGACGTGCGCTACATGCTGTGGGTGATGCACCACCTCGACCACGCCGACAACCTGCTCAAGGAAATGGGCGTGCCGGCAAAGTAAGTCACGCCGTTTGCTGGAACGAAGGGCCGCCTCCGGGCGGCCCTTTGTCGTGTGGATGCCGCACCCGTAGGTCGGGCTTCAGCCCGACGCTGCGCCTGGGTGTCGGGCTGAAGCCCGACCTACGGAAACGGCCCGCCATGTGCAGGCTCTCGGTTCTATCCACAACGCGTGTGGATACGTGCTGGACAAGCGTGTGGACAAGTCGGTTTCGCGCAGCCGCGACGGGCACTTGCTACGCATTGGTGAAGTTTTGCGCAAGCACGCTTGGGTTACCCTTGCGCATCTGCGCCAGCGCCGATCTGCATGAGCCTCGACACCCGCCCCCTCGCGATCTTCCTGATGGGCCCCACCGCCTCGGGCAAGACCGCGCTCGCCTGCGCGCTGGCGGATCGCTTTCCCGTCGAACTGGTCAGCGTGGATTCGGCGCTGGTCTATCGCGGCCTCGACATCGGCGCGGCCAAGCCCGACGCGGCCACGCTGGCGCGCTGGCCGCACGCGCTGATCGACATCCGCGATCCGGCGCAGCCGTATTCCGCGGCCGAGTTCCGCGACGACGCGCTGGCGGCGATGCAGGCGATCGCGGCGCGGGGCAGGGTGCCGCTGCTGGTGGGCGGCACCGGCCTGTATTTCCGCGCGCTGCAGCGCGGCCTGTCCGACTTGCCCGAGGCCGATCCGGCGCTGCGCGCGCAGCTGGCCGGCGAGGCCGCGCGCATCGGCTGGCCGGCCATGCACGCGCGGCTGGCGCGGCTCGATCCCGCCGCCGCGGCGCGGATCGGCCCGAACGACGCCCAGCGCCTGCAGCGTGCGCTGGAAGTGATCGAACTCAGCGGGCGGCCGCTGTCCGAGCTGCAGCGCGGCGGCCGTGGCGCGGCGTTTCCGTGGCGCGTGCTGAAGCTGGCGCTGCTGCCCGCCGACCGCGCTCCGCTGCATGCGCGCATCGCCGAGCGCTTCGACGCGATGCTGGCGGCGGGCTTCCTCGACGAGCTGCGCGCGCTGCGCGCCCGCGGCGACCTGCACGCCGACCTGCCGGCGATTCGCGCGGTGGGCTACCGGCAGGGCTGGGAATATCTGGACGGCCGGACGGATGCTGCCGGCTTCCGCGAGCGCGCGATCTTCGCCACCCGCCAGCTGGCCAAGCGGCAGATCACCTGGCTGCGCGCCGAGCTGGACGCGCGGACGTTCGATCCGGAGCGGACGCCGCCGCTGGCGCGGGCGGCCGATGCCGTGGGGCTGTTCCTCGGCACGCCGGCCTGAAGGCGGCGGGGCGGGTTCCGGTTTCGTGCGCCGATTCCCCGAAAAACCTCTTCCTTCAAGCGCTTGAACCCAGCTAAGATTCCTGCCGTTGGGCCGGGGCGCCGCAGGCGTTTTTTCCCCGGCCGGTTCGCCGCTCAGGGGAGAACAAGAAATGTCCAAGGGACAATCGTTGCAGGATCCGTTTCTCAATGCCTTGCGCCGCGAGCGCGTGCCGGTGGCGATCTACCTGGTGAACGGCATCAAGCTGCAGGGCACGGTCGAGTCCTTCGACCAGTTCGTGGTGCTGCTGCGCAACCAGGTCAGCCAGATGGTCTACAAGCACGCCATCTCCACCGTGGTGCCCAGCCGCAACGTGCGCATGGGCAACGGCCACGACGGCCACGAGGCGCATGCCGATGCCGCGCCGGCCGCCGAGACGCCGGACGCTTGATTGATCGCCGGGCGGCCCACATGAAGGCGGAGTCCCTTCGATTCCGCCACCGCACCGAGGCCGTCGTCCCACGTGTTTGACCGTCAGAAGAAAGGCGAGCGCGCCGTCCTCGTGCTGCCGTACGCGCGCGGCAACGGCGACGCCGAGCGCCGCGCCGCCGAGTTCGCCGAGCTGGTGAAGTCCGCCGGCGCCGAGATCCTGGGCAGCGTCGCCGCCCGTGTCGAGGCGCCCAACCCGCGCTACTACATCGGCAGCGGCAAGGCCGACGAGGTCGCCGAGATGGTGCGCGCGCTGGACGCCGACCTGGTGCTGGTCGACCACCTGCTCAGCCCGGTGCAGGAGCGCAACCTCGAAAAGCACCTCAGCGCGCGCGTGGTCGACCGCGCCGGCCTGATCCTGGACATCTTCGCCCAGCGCGCCCGCTCGCACGAAGGCAAGCTGGAAGTGGAACTGGCCCAGTTGAAGCACATCGCCACCCGGCTGGTGCGCGGCTGGACCCACCTGGACGCCCAGCGCGGTGGCGCGATCGGCAACCGCGGCCCCGGCGAAACCCAGCTGGAAACCGACCGCCGCCTGCTCGCCGAGCGCGTGAAGCAGCTCACCAAGCGCCTGGAAAAAGTGCAGACCCAGCGCGGCCAGCAGCGCCGCGCGCGCCTGCGCAACACCGTGCCGCGGGTGGCCCTGGTCGGCTACACCAACGCCGGCAAGTCCACCCTGTTCAACGCGCTCACCGCGGGCGGCGTGTATGCCGCCAACCAGCTGTTCGCCACGCTCGATCCCACCGTGCGCCGGCTCGACGAGCTCGCCTGCGGCCCGGCGGTGATCGCCGACACCGTGGGCTTCATCCGCGAGCTGCCGCACGACCTTGTCGCGGCCTTCCGCGGCACCCTGGCCGAGGCGCGCGATGCCGACCTGCTGCTGCACGTCAGCGACGCCGCCGACGAGGAGCGCGAACCGCTGCGCCGCGTGGTCGACCAGGTGCTGGAGGAGATCGGTGCCGGCGAGGTGCCGCAGCTGCGGGTCTACAACAAGATCGACATGGTCAATGCCAACATCCATGTTGGCGAAGATCAAACAGCTGCCATCCCTGGCAGCACTCATCAGGAAAACCACGCTTCGGGTGATGGTCACGGAGGAGCCGGGATGGAACCTCGCATTGATCGTGGCGCCGACGGCCGCCCGCAGGCGGTGTGGTTGTCGGCCGCCACCGGCGCGGGCGTCGAGCTGCTGCGCCAGGCGCTGGGCGAATTGCTGGGCGGCGAGCGGGTGCAGTCCGAGTTGTGCCTGCCGCTGACGGCCGGGCGCCTGCATGCGCGGTTGCGGGCGGTGGGCGCGATCGCCGGCGAGGAAGTGGACGAGCATGGCTGGCGCCTGCGCATCGACGCGCCGCGCAGCGTGATCGCGCCGCTCAACGGCGGCAACGCGGCGGAGACCGAGTTGCTGCGCGCGCTGCTGGCCGTTCCGTCCCCGGATTCCGCCTCGCTCTGCTAGAATCCCAACCGTTTGCGCGCCCGAAAAACCTTCGGCGCCACCTCGACAGGCAGCCTGGTGCCGCTACATGCGCGTTGCGTCCAAACCGACTCATAGCCGGCCTCCCCAGCGGCCCGAAGGAGACTGACCATGGCCTGGAACGAACCCGGCGGCGGGCAGAAGGACCCGTGGAACCGGCCGCGGCCGAACAGCAACAAGTTCGCGCCGGAGCAGCTGCTGAAGAACCTCGGCAAGCACCTCGGAGGCCTGGGGCGCGGCCCCGGCGGCATCCTCACCGCGATCCTGGTGCTGATCGTGGTGGGCCTGCTGATGAGCAGCTACACCATCATCGGCACGCGCGAGGTGGGCGTGGTGCTGCGCTTCGGCAGCTACTCGCGCACGCTGCCGCCGGGCTTCCACTTCAAGCTGCCCAGCCCGATCGAGGCGGTGGACAAGGTCGAGGCCACGCGCATCCGCTCGGTCAACGACCGCGTCTCCATGCTCACCCGCGACGAGAACATCATCACCATCGACTTCACCGTGCAGTACCAGGTGGACGACGCGCGCAAGTACCTGTTCTCGGTGAGCGATCCCGACGGCAGCGTGAGCGCGGCGGCCGAGGCCGCGGTGCGCTCGGTGATCGGCGGCAGCGACATGGACCAGATCCTCTCCGCCGCCGGCGCGAACCTGGTGAGCGAGGCGCAGCAGGCGCTGCAGAAGACGCTGGACGGCTACCACAGCGGCCTGCGCGTCACCGAGGTGAGCTTCCAGAACGTGGCGCCGCCCACCGAGGTGAAGGACGCCTTCGACGACGTCAACAACGCGCGCGAGGACAAGCAGAGCATCGAGAACGCCGCGCTGGCCTACGCCAACAAGGTGGTGCCGGTGGCGCGCGGCGACGCGGCGCGCATCGCCGCCGAGGCGCAGGGCGACAAGGCCGCGCGCATCGCGCACGCGCAGGGCGACGCCGCGCGCTTCGAGCTGCTGCTGAAGGAATACAAGGCCGCGCCCGCGGTGACCCGCAAGCGGCTGTGGCTGGAAACGATGGAACAGGTGATGGCCGACAACCCGAAGGTGATCGACGGCTCCGGCGGCCGCAACATCATCAACCTGCCGGCCGGCGACGCGGCGCGCGGCGCGGCCGACGCCAGCGGCAAGGCGGCTGCGGCCGCACCGGCCTCGGCACCCACGGCCACCACCGCCACCACGCCGGCGGCAGGCAAGGAGGCGCAGCCATGAAGCGCATCCTCGCGATCGTCGCGGCGCTGCTGCTGATCCTGCTCGGCCTGAACAGCATGTTCGTGGTGAGCGAAGGGCAGAGCGCGCTGCTGCTGCAGTTCGGCCGCATCGTGCGCGCCGACTACCCGCCCGGCCTGCACTTCAAGCTGCCGGTGCTGCAGCAGGTGCTGCACTTCGACAAGCGCATCCTGTCGCTGGACGCCCAGCCGGAGCGCTACTTCACCTCCGAGAAGAAGAGCGTCAACGTCGACTTCTACGTGAAGTGGCGCATCGCCGACAACGCGGCCTACTACCGCGCCACCGGCGGCGACCAGCTGCAGGCCGAGCAGCGGCTCACGCCGATCATCAAGGACGCGCTGCGCTTCGAGTTCAACGCGCGCACGCTGCAGGACCTGATCTCCGGCGGCCGCAAGGACATCACCGAGCGCGTGCGCCAGCAGACCGACGCCTCGGCGCGCAGGAACCTCGGCATCGCCGTGGTCGACGTGCGCATCAAGCGCATCGACCTGCCCGACGAGGTCAGCGAATCGGTGTACAAGCGCATGCGCGCCGAGCGCCTGCAGCTCGCCAACGAACTGCGCTACACCGGCCAGGAAGCGGCGGAGAAGATCAAGGCCGACGCCGACCGCCAGGGCCAGGTGCTGCGCGCCGACGCCGAGCGCGACGCCGCCAAGGTGCGCGGCGAAGGCGACGCCCAGGCCGCGGCGATCTACGCCCAGGCCTACAGCCAGGATCCCGAGTTCTTCGCGTTCTACCGCAGCCTCGCCGCCTACCGGAAGTCGTTCGAGGACGGCAACGGCGTGCTGATCCTGAAGCCCGACTCGGAATTCCTGCGCTACTTCGGCAACCCGGAGCCGGCCAAGCATTAACGCCGTCGTGGCGGCCGATACCTCATTTCATTTTGCAATTTCCAGCGAGAACATCATGGGCAAGTCAGTAGTCATCCTCGGCGCGCAGTGGGGGCGAGCCGGAAACTGACGGAATGCCTTGAATGGCATTCCGTCCCGGCGAGCGCCGGAGGCAGGATGCCGCAGGCCGGGCGACTTGCTGAGCGATGGATCGCGAAGCTAGTCGCCGACGTCGGCCCACAACGAATCATTTCAACTTGAGCGAGAGCATCATGGGCAAGTCAGTAGTCATCCTCGGCGCGCAGTGGGGCGACGAAGGCAAGGGCAAGATCGTCGACCTGCTGACCGAGCGGGTCAGCGCGGTGGCGCGCTTCCAGGGCGGCCACAACGCCGGCCACACCCTGGTCATCAAGGGCAAGAAGACCGTGCTGCACCTGATCCCCTCGGGCATCCTGCGCGACGATGCGCTGTGCCTGATCGGCAACGGCGTGGTGCTGTCGCCCGAGGCGCTGATCCACGAGGTCGCCGAGCTGGAAGCGCAGGGCGTGGACGTGCGCTCGCGCGTGAAGATCAGCCCGGCGACGCCGCTGATCATGCCGTACCACATCGCGGTGGACAAAGCGCGCGAGGCCGCCGCCGGCAAGAGCGCGATCGGCACCACCGGCCGCGGCATCGGCCCGGCCTACGAGGACAAGGTGGCGCGCCGCTCGATCCGCGTCGCCGACCTGATGTACCCGCACGAGCTGCCCGCGCTGCTGAAGAACGCGGTGGACTACCACAACTTCATCCTCACCCAGTGGCTGAAGGCCGCGCCGGTGGACTACGACACCGTGCTGAAGGACGCGCTGGCCTGGGGCGAGTACATCAAGCCGCTGGTGGACGACGTCGCCACCATCCTGCACGACGTGCGCAAGGACGGCGGCAACATCCTGTACGAAGGCGCGCAGGGCGCGCTGCTCGACATCGACCACGGCACCTACCCCTACGTCACCTCCAGCAACACCACGGTCGGCGGCGCGCTGGCCGGCACCGGCGTGGGCGCGCACGACATCGACTACGTGCTGGGCATCTGCAAGGCCTACGCCACGCGCGTGGGCGGCGGCCCGTTCCCCACCGAGCTGCACGACGAAATGGGCGAGCGCCTGCGCAAGGTCGGCAACGAGTTCGGCGCCAGCACCGGCCGCCCGCGCCGCTGCGGCTGGATCGACCTCGTGGCGCTCAAGCGTGCGGTGCAGATCAACGGCATCAATGGCCTCGCGATCACCAAGCTCGACGTGCTCGACGGCCTGGAGACGATCAAGGTCTGCATCGCCTACGAATACCGCGGCAAGCGCCGCGAGCTGGCGCCGCTGGACGCCGATGGCTGGGACGAGTGCAAGCCGGTGTACCTGGAGTTCCCCGGCTGGCAGGAATCCACCGCCGGCATCCGCGACTGGAACAAGCTGCCCGCCGCCGCCCGCGCCTACCTGCGCGCGGTGGAGGAACTCTCCGGTTGCAAGCTCGCCATCGTCGCCACCGGCGCCGACCGCGACGACACCATCGTGCTGGACGATCCGTTCGCCTGAGCTGGCTCGCTGTTCGCTGCACACACGAAAGCCCCGCCATGCGGGGCTTTCTGTTGATGCGCGACTGGCTGGATGAAAACGACGGAGCCCCGTTGGTCGGGGCTCCGTGCCTTGCCGCAGCGGTGGTTCAGTGCTGGGCGTCCGCGTTGGCGCTGCCGCCGGCCTGCACCGAGGCGGAGAGGCCGTCGCCACTGGCCGAGCCTTGCGCGTTGGCCTGACCGCTGGCGGCCGCCGAGCCCTGCGTGCCCGAGGTCGAACCAGTACCCGCCTGCGTGCTGCCGCTACCGGCGGTCGCGCCCGATGCCTGGGCCGAACGATGGTCGGCGCTGCTCGCGGGCTTGGACGGCTGCGACGACGGCGTGGACTCGTTGCCCGAGGCTTGGCCCGACGACTGCTCCGCTGCGTCCGAGCCGGCCGAACCTGCCTGCGAGGAAGCATTGCCGGCGCCATTCGTCGCCAGCGCACCGGCGCCCTGGGCCGCGGAGGCGCCGTTGCCGATCGCTTGCCCGGCCGCATTGCGCGCACCGTTCAACGCGCCGCGGGCTCCGCTTGCGGCCGACGAGGCCGCGGAACGCGCCCGGCCCACGGCCTGGCCTGCGGTGCCGGTCACGGCATCGCGCGCGCCGGAGTCGTCGATGGCGCCGCTCGCGGCGGAGCTCAGGTCGGCCGCGCCGTTCGCGGTGGCCTGGTTGCCATTGCCGGCGTTCGCAGCGACGGCGCCGGCGAGGCCGGCGACGCCGCTCGCGCTCGCCTGGCTATTCGACGGGGCGACTGCATGCGTCGCGGCTTGCGCCGTCGAAGCGGCACGCTGGCGCAGGCGTTCGGCCTGGCGTTCGGCGGCGCGGGTATCGATATTGGGCAGGCCGATGGCGCCCATGCCGTGCGCGGAGCCGCCGATCTGGCCGCCCAGCTGCCCGGCCATGGCGGGAACCTGGCCGCCCAGCCGGCCGGCGAGGCCGCCGCCGCCCAAGACCTGGGCGTGTGTCGGCGTGATTGCGGCCAGGGCCAGGCTGCCGGCGAACAGGGCGAGGTTGAGTGTCGTGTGGCGCATGGGAGGACCTCCTGCCGGCGGCGAATCCGCGGCTTGCAGGGTCCATTACGTGCGGGCCCGGACGATCCTTCCGCGACGCCCGGACGCGGTTGGCAAGTGTTCAGTTTCCCGGCGACAGCAGGCCGTGGCCGCAGCGCGGGCCGAGTGCCTGCGCCTCGCCGATCAGCGAATGCAGCACCTGCGCCGTGGCGCCGGGGCGGGGCGCATCCAGCAGGCGATCGGCGAGGTGCGCCACGATCGGTGCCGCGAACGAGGTGCCGCGCAGCATGTCGCGGCCGTGGCCGACCACGCCGGACGCGCAGAACGCCACCTGCGCGCCGCTGGCCGCCTCGGGCAGCACGCGTTCGTGCGCGTCGACACCGCTGACGCCGATCACGCCGGGGTAGGCCGCGGGGAACAGCGGCGGCGCCGCGGGCCCGTCGTTGCCGACCGCGGCGACCAGCACGTGGCCGCGCGCGATCATCGCCTGCACCGCGCGCGCGAGCACCGGGTTGTCCGGCCCGACCAGGCTGATGTTGATCACCGGCACGCCTTCGCCGGCCATCCACGCGAGCGCGTCGACGAGGCCGGAGGTGGTGCCGCCGACCGCATCGCCGCACCACAGGTCGGCGGCGTACAAGCGGTTCGGGTCGCCGGCGACGAGGCGCGCGGCGACCGCCGTGCCGTGGCGCGACGGGCTGGGCTTCGCGCAGCCGTGGCGTTCGATATGCGCCTGCGCCAGCGCGGGATCGCTCGGGTCGACGCCGCCGTCGACCAGCCCGATGCGCCGCGCCATTGCCGCGGATGGCGGCGCGGCCGTCGTGGATGCCGTGCCGACATCGCCGCTGCCCGCCGGCAGGTAGAGATGCTGGTAGGCGAAGTTCGCCGTGGGCGCCGCCTGCTGCAACGCGCGCATCGCCGCCGCCGTGCTGCGGCCACGGGTGTCGCGCAGGACCGCGAGGTCCAGCCCCAGCGCCGTGTCCGCCGCGCTCGCGGGCACCACTTCGAAGCCCTGCGCGCGCACCGCGTCGAGCGGCGCCCCCGCGAGGCCGACGACGAGGAATTCGCCGCGCAGGATCGGTGCGCCCTGCGGATCGACGTCGACGCGGCGCGGCTCGCTGCGCAGCAGGTTGCGGATCTGCAGTTTGCGGCTGAGGGTCTGCGTCTGCGCCAGCAGGTCGTCGACGCTGCGCAGCTTCGTCGCGGGCAGCGCGACGGGCAAGGGCGTGGCGGGCAGCGGCAGGCCGTTGGGCAGGCGCTGCAAGGGGCCGAGCACCTGGGCCTGCACCGGCGCGGCGCGACCCAGCGACAGCAGCGCAAGCAGGACCGGCACGACGAGCGCGGAAACACGGCACGGAGGCATGGCCAGGCACCTCGGGAACGATGGGGCCGGATGCTAGCATTGCGGCGCTTTACACCCCCGAACCGCGCCGCTGCGCGCGAGGGAAGGAATCCGCCCCGCCAGACGTAGTGGAAGGTGATGCGTGCATTCGAGCGATGCCGTGCGCGAAGGTCTGATCCCGTTGCTGCCGCGCCTGCGCCGCCTCGCGCGGGCGCTGGCCGGGCAGGCCGCCGATGCCGACGACCTGGTGCAGGTGGTGCTGGAGCGCGCGCTCGCCCGTGCCGCGCAGTGGCGGCCGGACGCCCCGCTGGACAAGTGGGTGTTCGCGATCGCGCGCAACGCCTGGCGCGACGAGATGCGCACGCGCGGCCGGGCGCAGCACCTGTTCGCGCCGGAGGAAAGCGGCGCGGCGGTGGCCGACGGCAGCGACGCGCGGCACGCGCAGCAGCTGGAGCTGGCGCAGGCGCTGGCGATGCTTCCGCCCGACCATCGCGAAGTGGTGGCGCTGGTGCTGGTCGAAGGCCTGTCCTACGACGCGGCCGCCGCCTTGCTGGAGGTGCCGGTGGGCACCGTCACCAGCCGCCTGGCCCGCGCCCGCGCCGCCTTGCAGGCCCATCTTGGGAACGACGCATGAACCCGATCGACGACGACAGCTTGCAGGCATACGTGGACGGTGCGCTCGACGCCGCGGAGGCCGCGCGCGTCGAGGCGGCGCTGGCGCAGGACGAGGCGCTGGCGCGTCGCGTGCGGCAGTTGCAGGCCCTGAATGCGCAACTGCGGGCCGCGTTCGATCCGGTGCTGGACGAACCGGTGCCCGCACGCCTGTCCGCCCTGTTGCAGCCGCCGTCCGCACCGGAAGGCACGGTGCTGCCGTTCCGCGCACGCGGTACGGAGGCCTCCCGTCATCGCCATGTGCTGCGTCGCCGCTGGCTGCCGGGCGCCGCGCTCGCGGCCTCGCTGGCCCTGCTGGCCGCGGGGCTGTGGTGGTGGCAGTCCGGCAACGTTCTGATGCGCACGCAAGGCGGCCAGCAGTTCGCCGCGGGCGCGCTGGCGCACGCGCTCGACCGGGAACTGGCGAGCGCGCCGGATACGCAGTCACCGGTGGCGATCGGCCTCAGCTTCCGCAGCAAGGACGGACAGATCTGCCGCAGCTTCACCGTCCGCACGCCGCCGGCGCGCGCCGGGCTGGCCTGCCACACGGCGGCGGGCTGGGAGCTGCCGGTGTTCGGTGCGGCGGAGCAGTCCGCCGGCGGCGAACTGCGCCAGGCCGCGAGCGAACTGCCGCCCGCGGTGCAGGCAGCGATCGACGCGCGCCTGCGCGGAAACATCTTCGATGCGCAGCAGGAGCGCGCGGCAAGGGCGGCGGGTTGGCGCTGAAGGCCCCGGGTGCCTCGGCTCTTGCTGAAGCATGGTTCTTGGATCGGAGGCGCGCACCCCCATCTCGTTCGAGTCGACCACCACGGAGACCCATCATGTCCGTGTACCGCAAGACCCCCGAAGCGCTTGCGCGCCTGACGCCGGAGCAGTACCGCGTCACGCAGGAGAACGCCACCGAGTACCCCGGCACCGGCGAATACCTGCACCACAAGGCCGCGGGCATCTACGTGGACGTGGTGTCGGGCGAACCGCTGTTCGCCTCCGCCGACAAGTTCGATTCGCACTGCGGCTGGCCCAGCTTCACCAGGCCGCTGCAGCCGGCGAGCGTGCGCGAGTTGCGCGACGCCACGCACGGCATGATCCGCACCGAAGTGCGCTCGGCGCAGGGCGACAGCCATCTGGGACACGTCTTTCCGGACGGCCCCGCCGAGCGCGGCGGCCTGCGCTACTGCATCAACTCCGCCGCGCTGCGCTTCGTACCGCGCGCCGACATGGAGGCGGAAGGCTATGGCGCGTATCTCGACCAGGTGGAGGGCGAATGATGGCCAGCGAACGCGCCGTGCTTGCCGGCGGCTGCTTCTGGGGCATGCAGGAGCTGTTGCGCAAGCAGCCGGGCGTGCTGTCCACGCGCGTGGGTTACGCCGGCGGCGACGTGCCCAACGCCACCTATCGCCGGCACGGCACGCATGCCGAGGCGGTGGAGATCGTGTTCGACTCCGCGCGCATCGGCTACCGCGAACTGCTGGAGTTCTTCTTCCAGATCCACGACCCGAGCACGCCGAACCGGCAAGGCAACGACCGCGGCAGCTCCTACCGCTCGATGATCCTGTATGCCAGCGAGGCGCAGCAGCGCATCGCCGAAGACACCATTGCCGACGTGGACGCCTCGGGCCTGTGGCCGGGCAAAGTAGTCACCGAGGTGCAGCCGCTGGGCGACTTCTGGGAAGCCGAGCCCGAGCATCAGGACTACCTGCAGCATTATCCCGGCGGCTATACCTGCCATTTCGTGCGGCCGGGCTGGCGCCTGCCGCGGCGGGCGGATACCGACGGGCGCTGATCGCCGGGCGCGCGCCGGCGCGGCGCGGGCCGACAAGCATTCGTGCCTTGCTCCATGACTTCCGGCGCTACCTGCCGGCGGCGGTTGGCGCGACGATGCGCGATTGTTGCCGTTTCGTGCGCGACGCGATGCCTCCGGCGTCACCCGCGCCATGTCCGCCCAAGAGAGGTTTTCATGCGCAAGTCCCTGGTTTCCGCGATCGCGCTGGCGCTCGCCATGTCCGCCGGCGCCACGCTGGCGTTGCCGGCGCAGCCGGCGGCGGCCGAGCCGTCGCTCGCCCCCACCCAGCTGCCGCGCGGCGTGCAGCCGGTGCATTACGCGGTGGCGATCGAGCCGCATGCGGACAAACTGAGCTTCGACGGCCAGGTGACGGTGGACGTGCGCGTGGAGCGGCCCACCAGCAGCATCACGCTGAATGCGGAAGGCATGACGTTCTCGTCGGTGAAGCTGCTGCCGGCATCGGGCAAGGGCGCGGCCGTCGCCGCCAAGGTCGCGGTGGACGCGAAGGCACAGACCGCCACCTTCAGCTTCGACAAGACCATTGCGCCGGGCAGCTACCAGCTCGCGATGGACTACACCGGCACCATCGGCACCCAGGCCAACGGCCTGTTCGCGATCGACTACCCCACCGCGTCGGGCAACAAGCGCGCGCTGTTCACCCAGTTCGAGAACTCCGACGCGCGCCGCTTCATCCCCTCGTGGGACGAACCGAACTACAAGGCCACGTTCGACCTCACCGTCACCGTGCCTGCCGACCAGATGGCGGTGAGCAATATGCCGGTGGCGGCGAAGAGCGCGCTCGGCAACGGGCTGGAGAAGGTCACGTTCCAGACCACGCCGAAGATGTCCACCTACCTGCTGTTCTTCGGCCTCGGCGATTTCGACCGCGCCACCACCACCTCGGACGGCACCGAGATCGGCGTGGTGATGCAGAAGGGCAAGGAGGCGCAGGCGCAGTTCGCGCTGGATTCGGCCAAGGCCATCCTGCACGACTACAACCGGTATTTCGGCATCAAGTACCCGCTGCCGAAGCTGGACAACATCGCGGCGCCGGGCAGCAGCCAGTTCTTCTCGGCGATGGAGAACTGGGGCGCGATCTTCACCTTCGAGTACGCGATGCTGCTCGACCCGGCGTACTCCACCCAGGGCGACAAGCAGAACGTGTTTTCCACCGCGGCACACGAGATGGCGCACCAGTGGTTCGGCGACCTGGTGACCATGCGCTGGTGGGACAACCTGTGGTTGAACGAAGGCTTCGCCTCGTGGATGGAGGCGCGCGAGACCGAGAAGCAGCATCCGGAATGGAACACCGCGCTGGGCGCCGTGCGCGTGCGCGAGGGCGCGATGTCGGTGGATGCCGCCGCGTCCACCCACCCCGTCGTGCAGAAGATCGCCACGGTGGAGCAGGCCAGCCAGGCCTTCGACACCATCACCTACTCCAAGGGCGAGGCGGTGATCCGCATGCTGGAGGCGTACATGGGCCCCGAGGCCTGGCGCCAGGGCGTGCACAACTACCTGCAGGCGCACGCCTACGGCAATGCGGTGTCCGACGATCTCTGGCACGCGATGGACGGCGTGGCCGGCGGCAAGCCGATCACCCGGGTGGCGCACGACTTCACCCTGCAGCCGGGCGTGCCGCTGATCGAGGTGGGCGCCGCCGTGTGCAGCAACGGCGCCACCACGGTGAAGCTCACCCAGGGCGAGTTCACCAAGGATCGCCCCAACAAGAAACCCTTGCGCTGGCATGTGCCGGTGAGCGCCGCGGTCGTGGGCCATCCCGCTGCCAGCACCCTGGTCGACGGCACCGCCACGCTGAAGCTGCAGGGCTGCGGCCCGGTGCTGGTGAACGCGGGGCAGAGCGGCTACTACCGCACGCTCTACGCGCCGGCGCAGCTCGCCGCGCTGAAGCAGGACTTCACCAGGCTCGCGCCCATCGACCAGCTCGGCCTGATGAGCGACGCCTGGTCCGAAGGCATGGTTGGCCTGCAGCCGGTGTCGGACTTCCTCGACATGGCCAAGGCCACGCCGGCCGACGCCGCGCCGGAAATCTGGGCGGAAGTGGCCGGCAGCCTCGCCGCGCTGGACGACTACTACCGCGGCGACCAGGCGCGGCAGTCGCGCTTCCGCAAGTACGCCGTGGCGCAGCTGAGGCCCGTGTTCGCGCGCGTGGGCTGGGACGCGAAGCCGGACGAGAGCACCTCCACCACGCTGCTGCGCACGCAGCTGATCGGCACGCTGGCCGAGCTGGGCGACCAGGACATGCTGAAGGAAGTGCGCCGCCGCTACGACGCGCAGGCCACCGACCCGAAGGCGGTGCCGGCGGCGCTGCGCAAGATCATCCTCGGCATCGTGGCCGAATACGCCGACGCGGCCACCTGGGACAAGCTGCACGCGCAGGCCAAGGCCGAGCAGTCGCCGATGATCAAGGATCGCCTGTACCGCCTGCTCGCCGCCGCCGAGGACAAGGCGCTGGCGCAGCGCGCGCTCGACCTCGCGCTCACCGCCGAACCGGGAGCCACCAACAGCGCCGGCATGATCCGCGGCGTGTCCTGGCGGCATCCGGAAATGGCCTACGACTTCGCCATGGCGCACCGCGCGCAGGTGGACAAGCTGGTCGATTCCACCTCCAGCAGCCGCTACTACCCGTCGCTGGGCGGCAGCTCGTTCGACCCGACGATGATCGCGAAGATCAAGGCCTACGAGGCCACCATCGATCCCTCCGCGCGCCGCCCGGCGCAAGCCGCGATCGCCAACATCGAGTACCGCCTGATGATCCGCAAGGATCGCCTGCCGGCGGTGGATGCTTGGCTGGCGAAGCACGGCGGCTGAGTCTATCGGCCAGCGACACGACAAGGCCCCGCATGCGGGGCCTTGTTTTTGGGTTGCCGTACTGGGGACTTCGGTGCTGCCTGGCCGGGCTTTCGGTGGTCGCTGCTCACCCGCCTTGAAGTGCCTGCCGTCTTGCTGGCCGGAGGCTGTCTGCCCGATGGAGGATCATGCGCCGGGCATGCCGCTGTCGAGCTGCTCGGCGAGCCCGACAATGATGCCCTCGGGGCCCCGGATGTAGGCCAGGCGGTATGTGTCCCCGTAGCGCATGTCGCCAATCAGCTCGGCCCCGTGCGCGCACATGTGCGCGACGACCGCGTCGATGTCATCGACGGCGAACATGATGCGACGGAGGCCCAGCGTGTTCACTGGTGCGTTCACGGGGCCGAACCTGATCGCATCGGGCGTGTGGAACTTGTCCAGCTCGATTCCCTGTCCCTCGGGAGTCCGCATCATCGCGAGCGTGGCGCGGACATCCTCGAGCCCGATCAGTTGGCCGACCAAAGGCCCTTCGACTGTCGATTCGCCCTCCAGCGTGAGGCCAAGTTCGATGAAGAACGCCTTGGTGGCTTCAAGGTCGTCGACAACGACAAGGACGTTGTCCATGCGTTTGAGCGCCATATCCTTCCTCTCCTGAAACCCGGGTCAGAGTGCACTTCCGAACGATTGCTGTGGGCCAAAGCCATCGTTGGCGTTGGTGAACGGCATCAGTTCAGCGTGGCATCAATGCCCCCAAGGGAACAGGGCTGGGGCCAATTCCTCGCTCGGCGCGATGGCAGGAATTCCTTACCCCACGTTACGCGTGCGGCACCAGTTCGCCCAGCATCTCCGGATGCTTGTCCAGCAACCGGAACAGGTTCACCACCGCGGGCAGGGGCCGGACCTCGCCGCGTTCGTAGCGGCTGAATGCGTTGTGGCCGCCGCCCGTCAGTCGTGCGGCTTCGCGCTGGCTCAGCTTCAGCTTGCGGCGCACGCGCACCAGCATGGCCTGTTCCTCTTGCCGCTGGGCCAGCACGGCGGCATCGAGCGCGGCGGCGTAGCGTGCCTGGCTGGCGGCATCCAGGTAGGTCTCGCCGCATTCCGCGCAGCGCACCCCGGACAAGCCGGGCACGCGGGTGGCTCCGGCCAGCAAGGTTTCGTGGGCGAAGGCCACGAGGTGGCGACTGCCGCACTCACCACAGATTTTCATGTCATTTCTCCTTGAACTGGATCACGACGCGCTCGGCCACCAGCGTCAGCTTGATGTAGGCGGTGCATCCGTTCGGGCAGGTGGCGTGATACACGTCTTGCCATACGCGATGGTCGTGGTAGGTGGTCATCGACTTGTAAAAGTCGCGGCGACCAAGCCTGGCTATCACGGCCAGCATTTCCGCTGTCGTGAGCCCGAGCGCCGCGCCGCCACGCAATGCCGTCAATGTGAATGCATTGATGCCCGCCGCCGCCACGGCTTCCTGCATCGCGGCAAGCGCGTAGTGCGGCGAGCTTTTCTCCATGACCGGATATTACCCTTTGAGGGTTATTTTGCAAGCTGGCCAAGGGCGGCGGCATCGTGAACCACGGCCGGGCGCTGCGGCAATCTATGGCGGGAGGTGTTGGAGCATGGCTTCCAGCGCCGCCTCGACGTTGCGCCTGGGCGTGCCGATGTTCATGCGCATGAAGCCGCTGCCGCCGGGGCCGTAGTCGGTGCCGGGGTTGAGGCCGAGCTTGCAGCGTCGCACGAAGAAGTCGCGCAGCGCGGCGTCGTCCAGGCCCAGTGCGCGGCAGTCCAGCCACAGCAGGTAGCTGGCCTCGGGCGGTTGCAGGCGCAGTGCGGGCAGATGCGTGCGCAGGCGTTCAGCGACGAGATCGCGGGTGCCGGCGAGGTAGGCGAGCAGGGCGTCCAGCCAGTCGTCGCCGTGCGACCACGCCGCTTCCACCGCGGCGATCGCGAACGGCTCGGCGCCGCCGAGGTGCAGGTCGTCGACCTTGCGCGCCAGCGCGGTGCGCAGATCCGGTCGCGGCGCCACCAGCACGGACAGCGCCAGGCCTTGCAGGTTGAAGCTCTTGCTCGGCGAGAGCACCGAGACGATGCGGTCGTCCGCGCGGGCGAGCGTGGCGAGCGGGATGTGGCGGGCGCCGGGCAGGGCGAGGTCGCCGTGCACTTCGTCGCTGATGATGGCGAGGCCGTGGCGGCGCGCGAGCTGCAGCAGTTCGGTCAGCTCGGCCTCGTTCCAGACGCGGCCTACCGGGTTGTGCGGGTTGCACAGCAGCAGCGTGCGGGCGCCGTCCTTCGCGCACTGTTCCAGCTGCGCGAAATCCATCGCGTAGCGGCCACCATTTTCGCGCAGCGGGTTGAACACCAGCTTGCGGCCGCTCGCGCTCGTGGCGTGGAAGAAGCCGTTGTAGACCGGCGGCTGCACGATCACCGCGTCGCCCGGCGCCGTCACCGCCTGCAGCGCGGCGGAGAGCGAGGCCAGCACGCCCGTGCACGGCACGATCCATTCGCACTCGATGCGCCAGCGATGGCGTCGCGCGCACCAGCCGGCCAGCGCATCGGACAGGCTGGCCGGGTATTGCGTGTAGCCGTAGAGCGGATGCCGCGCGCGTGCCTGCAGCGCTTCGACCACGCACGGCGGCGCGGCGAAATCCATGTCGGCGATCCACAGCGGCGCGACGTCGGTAGTGCCGAACTTCTGCAGGCGGCCGTCGAGTTTCGTCGCGTGGGTGTTGCGGCGATCGATGGGGTGGTCGAAGTCGAAGCTCATCGGCCGCCTCGTGATTCACGTCGGGCAGCTACGCGGCGAGACACCGATGTGCGCAGACGCTGGCCAGTGAGTCCCTCTCCCTCCGGGAGAGGGTGGCAACCTGCAGGCGCGGGAGCGCCTGCGGAACGGCGAAGCCGGCCCCGACAGGGGTGAGCGCCATGGACGGCGCGAATCCAGCCGGGAGAGGGTTCGGGCGGGGCGAAGCGCAGAGGCAAGTCCGAACCCTCTCCCCCGACCCCTCCCCCGGTGGGGGAGGGGAGAAGAGCGGCCAGCCGCTTCACGCCCGCCGCCGCCACAGCGTCACCTCGGACAAGGTGTGCTGGAACTTGCGCCGCGTCTCGCGTATCACGAACGGTACCGACTGCGGTGCGCCCAGCCGCTCGAAGTGCGCGCCGAGCACGGCGTCGAGGCCGTCGAGCGTGGTGTAGCTCTCGCCGTCCTTCTTGAAGCCGCCCAGCCAGTCCGCACGCGGCGTGTGTTCCACCAGCCAGGTGTAGGGCGAGGCGATCATCAGCAGGCCGCCGGGGTTGAGCCGTTCGTGGATGGATTCGAGGAACTGCGCGGGGTTGTACAGGCGGTCGATCAGGTTCGCGGCGAGGATGAAGTCGTAGCCGGTGAACTGCGGCTTGAGGTTGCAGGCATCGCCCTGCCAGAACTCCACCTTCGCGGCGGTGTCCGCGAGGCCCAGCTCGGCGAGGCTGCGCGACTTGTATTCGACCAGCTCGCCCTCGTCCTGCAGCAGGTAGCGCAGGCTGTCGCCGCGCGCGAGCGCCACGCCCTGGCCGATGAAGCGCGCGGAGAAGTCCACGCCGGTGACGTGGCCGAAGTGGCGCGCCAGTTCGAAGGTGGCGCGGCCGGAGGCGCAGCCGAGGTCGAGCGCCGTGCGCTTCGGCGCGTCGCCGAGCGCACCGATCGCCAGCTCCACCAGCGCGCACGGAAAGTTCGGCACGCCGAAGTAGCTGTCGCCGTAGTGGAACTCGGCGTATTCGCTGAGCAGCTTGTCGGTCTCGTAGTGCGAGGCGGGCGCGGGCTTCAGGTGCTTGGATACCACGTAGCGGAAACCGGCGTGCTGGAAGAAGTGGCGGCGGAACGCGTAGCGCGAGCCGGGCTCGGCCTCGTTGCCGGTGGCGATCCACGAGCCGCCCTTCATCAGGTTGTGGCGGCCGTCGAAGCAGGGCGTGGTGAAGTCGTCGTAGATCGGGTGCACGGCGAAACCCTCGAACGGGTAGATCGGGGTTTCCGTCCACTGCCAAGCGTTGCCGGCGACGTCGAAGAATTCGCCTTGCGCGAAACGGTGCACCGGGCAGGACGAGGCCCAGTGCGCGAGGTTGAGATTGGCGTCCGGCGTGGCACCGTCCGGCGTACCGCGCCGGCTTTCGGCGTACAGGCGATACCACTCGTCCTCGGTGGGCAGGCGCACCGGCTGGCCGCTGCGCGCCGACTTCCAGCGGCAGAACGCCTTGGCCTCGTGGTAGTTCGTCTCCACCGGCCAGTCCCACGGCATCGGCACTTCCTCGGTCAGCAGGCGCAGCTTCCAGCCGTCCGCCGAGCGGCGCCAGAACGTGGGGTGCGTGGCCTGCGCGAACTCGCGCCAGGCGTTGCCTTCTTCGTCCCAGCAGTCGGGCTGGGCGTAGCCGCCAGCCTCGACGAAGGCGAGGAATTCGCGGTTGCTCACGAGATGGCGCGCGGCCTCGAACGCCGGCACTTCGGCTTCGTGGCGGCCGTATTCGTTGTCCCAGCCGTACAGCGCGCTGCCGGTGTCGCGGCCCAGCGCGACCTTGCCGGCCGGCACCTTCACCAGCGTGTTTTCCGGTGCCGCGCCCGTTTCCGTGCAGGGGCGCCAGGCGGGGTGCGGCTTCACGTAGGCCAGCTTGTGCTGGCGGATCAGCACCGAGGAGGTTTCCAGATGGATGCGCTCGTGCTCGATGCCCATCACGATGGCCCACCACGGGTTGTCCCAGCCGATCGGCAGCGTGAGCGGCGCCGCGTCGATCAGGCCCAGCACCAGCGCGCGCACCTTGGCACGGTAGGCGCGCACCTCGGCGATGGACGGCCAGTCGTAGTGCGTGTCGTCGAGATCGTCCCAGCTCATCTCGTCCACGCCCACCGCGAACACGGATTCCAGGTGCGGGTCGATGCGCTCCTCGATCATCCGCGCCAACAGCAGCTTGTTGACGAAGAACGTGGCGGTGTGGCCGTAGTAGAAGATCAGCGGATGGCGCAGCGTGATCGGCGGCTCGTACCAGGCCGCGTCGACCGCGAGCGTCTCGAACAGCGATTCGTAGCGGTCGAAGGTGCTGGTGAAGTAGTCGCGCAGCGTTTGGCGCATGCGCGCGGGGGCAGTCTCGTGCAGGTTCGGGCTGCGCGGCAGCGGTGTGGTGGCGGCGTCGGTGCGGCGGCCGGGTTCGGCAAGCGTGGAAGCGTTCAAGGCGATGACCTCTCGATCCCGGGGAATGGATGGGCGTCAGGCGCGGTAGAGAGTTGCATTCTGGCACGCATGGCGGCGTGTGGCCCGCAAGTATGTGCAAACCTGGTTGGCTCTTGCGATCGTCCCCGATCGCGAGAATCAAACGGGCGGCCATCCATGGCCGCACTCCTCATACGAAAAGGCCCCGCGCATGGCGGGGCCGAACGATGTAGGAGCGCACCCTGTGCGCGAAAGGCTCTTTGCGAGGCTCCTTTCGCGCACAGGGTGCTCCTACATGCTGTCGCTGTGTACCGCGCGCTTACGCCTCGGCTTCTTCCTTGTACGCATCCACCGGGATGCAGGCGCACATGATGTTCTTGTCGCCGTAGACGTTGTCCACGCGCGCCACCGGCGGCCAGTATTTCTGCTGGCGCAGCGAGGGCAGCGGGAACGCGGCCAGTTCGCGCGGGTAGGCGTGGGTCCATTCGCTGGCGCTCACCGCGTTGGCGGTGTGCGGGGCGTGCTTGAGCGGGTTGTCGTCGCGGTCGAGGCGGCCGTCTTCCACCGCGCGGATCTCGTCGCGGATCTGGATCATCGCGTCGATGAAGCGGTCCAGCTCGTACTGCGATTCGCTCTCGGTGGGTTCCACCATCAGCGTGCCCGCCACCGGGAAGGAGAGCGTGGGCGCGTGGAAGCCGAAGTCGACCAGGCGCTTGGCCACGTCCTCGGCGCTGATGCCGGTGGCGTCCTTGAGCGGGCGCAGGTCGAGGATGCACTCGTGCGCCACCAGGCCGTTGCGGCCGGTGTACAGCGTGGGGTAGTGCGGCGCGAGACGCTTGGCGATGTAGTTCGCGTTGAGCAGCGCCACCTGGGTGGCCTTGCGCAGGCCCTGCTGGCCCATCAGCGTGATGTACATCCAGCTGATCGGCAGGATCGAGGCGCTGCCGAAGCTCGCCGCGCTCACCATCGCGCCCTGGCCGGTGCCGGCGGTGTGCACGCCATCCGCGGCAAACGCCTTGGGCAGGAAGGGAGCCAAGTGCGACTTCACCGCGCACGGGCCCACGCCCGGGCCGCCGCCGCCGTGCGGGATGCAGAAGGTCTTGTGCAGGTTGAGGTGGGAAACGTCCGAGCCCCACTTGCCGGGCTTGGCCACGCCCACCAGCGCGTTCATGTTCGCGCCGTCGGTGTACACCTGGCCGCCGTGCTGGTGGACGATCTTGCAGATCTCGACCACGTCCTCCTCGAACACGCCGTGGGTGGACGGGTAGGTGAGCATGATCGCGGCGAGGTTGGCCGAGTGCTTCGCGGCCTGCGCGCGGATGTCTTCCACGTCCACGTTGCCGTTCGCGTCGCACTTGGTGACCACCACCTTCATGCCGCCCATGTGCGCGGAGGCGGGGTTGGTGCCGTGGGCGGATTCGGGGATCAGGCAGATGTCGCGATGGCCTTCGCCGCGCGAGCGGTGGTACGCGCGGATCGCCAGCAGGCCCGCGTACTCGCCCTGCGCGCCGGCGTTCGGCTGCAGGCTCACGGCGTCGTAGCCGGTGATCTCCACCAGCATCGCTTCCAGGCCGTCGATCAGCTCCTTGTAGCCCTGCGCCTGCGCGGCGGGTGCCAGCGGGTGGATGTTGGCGAACTCGGGCCAGGTCACCGGTATCATCTCGGCGGTGGCGTTGAGCTTCATGGTGCACGAGCCCAGCGGGATCATCGTGCGATCCATCGCCAGGTCCTTGTCGGCCAGCGAGCGCAGGTAGCGCAGCAGCTCGTGCTCGCTGTGGTGGGTGTTGAAGATCGGGTGGGTGAGGAAGCTGGAGGTGCGCCGCAGCGCCGGCGGGATCAGCGACGGCGCGCTGGCGTCCAGCGCGTCGATGCTGGGCAGCTTGGCGTCGTCGCCGCCGAAGATGCGCCACAGCAGTTCGATGTCGGCGCGGGTGGTGGTCTCGTCCAGCGAGATGCACAGGTATTCGCCCCAGGCCTTGCGCAGGTTGGCGCCCATCGCCACCGCGCGCGCCGCGATGGCGTCGGTGCGCTCGCCGGTCTTCAGGCTCAGCGTGTCGAACGCGCTGTCGTGGTGGAACTGGGTGTAGCCGAGCTGCTGCAGGCCGGCCTTGAGGATCGCGGTGAGCCGCGCCACGCGCGAGGCGATGCGCGTCAAGCCTTCCGGGCCGTGATAGACGGCGTACATCGAGGCCATCACGGCGAGCAGCACCTGCGCGGTGCAGATGTTGCTGGTGGCCTTCTCGCGGCGGATGTGCTGCTCGCGGGTCTGCAGGGTGAGGCGATAGGCCTTGTTGCCTTCGGCGTCGACGGAGACACCGATCAGGCGGCCCGGCATCGAGCGCTTGTAGGCGTCGCGGCAGGCCATGAAGGCGGCGTGCGGGCCGCCGAAGCCGAACGGCACGCCGAAGCGCTGCGAGTTGCCGACCACGATGTCGGCGCCCATCTCGCCCGGGGTCTTGAGCAGGGTCAGCGCCAAGAGGTCGGTGGCGAAGATCGCCATCGCGCCCTTGGCGTGGATCTTGGCGACCTCGTCGCTCCAGTCCAGCAGCCAGCCGCTGCTGGCCGGGTACTGGATCAGCGCGGCGAAGTAGTCGTCCGCGGCGATCGCGGCATTCCATTCCTCGGCGGAATTGGCCTGGCGGATCGTCAGCCCCAGCGGCTCGGCGCGCGTGCGCATCACCTCGATGGTCTGCGGGTGCGCATCGCCGAACACCACGATGGCGTTGCCCTTGGCCTTGGCCGAACGCTTGGCCAGGGTCATCGCCTCGGCCGCCGCGGTGGCCTCGTCCAGCAGGGAGGCGTTCGCGATCTCCATGCCGGTGAGGTCGGCGACCATGGTCTGGAAGTTGATCAGCGCCTCCATGCGGCCCTGCGAGATCTCCGCCTGGTACGGCGTGTAGGCGGTGTACCAGGCCGGGTTCTCCAGCACGTTGCGCAGGATGACGTTCGGCGTGTGGGTGCCGTAGTAGCCCTGGCCGATGAAGCTCTTGAACACCTGGTTCTTGTCGGCGACGGCGCGGATCTTCGCCAGCGCGTCCACTTCGGTCATTGCCGGCGGCAGCGCCAGCGGCGCGGCGGACTTGATCGACGCGGGCACGATGGCGTCGGTCAGCGCTTCCAGCGAATCGTGGCCGACGGTGCGCAGCATGTGCGCGATCTCGGCGTCGTTGGGGCCGATGTGGCGCGCGATGAAGGCGTCGTGGTGTTCCAGCTCGCGCAGGGAGGAGGGGGTCTGGCTCATGGCAGGGGCGTCCGAAGTCAACGTGCGAGCCGCACGCGGGGCGCCCCTCTGTCCTTTTGCCTGAGAGTTTGGAAGCGCGCGGGCGCGCCTCGTGCCCCTTCGGCGGCGGATCGAACCGCTCTCTCCAGAGTGCTGTTGCGCAGGATGGTATGGGGCCTGAGCGATTACGGGCGTTGCGCCTTCGGCAGCGGTGCGCTCCCGACGGAACGGCCGCTTCTCCCACCATGCGTTTGCAGCTGGCGATTATACAGGCTGGGCGCGGTTTCTCCCGCCCGGATCGGTTCAGCTTCGGGGCGCGGCGGCGCCGGCGTAGTGCGCGCCGTACTGCTCGCGCAGCTTGTTCTTCAGCACCTTGCCGGTGGCGCCCAGCGGGAAGCTCTCCAGGAAGATCACGTCGTCCGGCTTCCACCAGCGCGCCAGCTTGCCGTCGAGGAAGGCCAGCAGCTCGTCCTTGCCCAGCGTGCTGCCCGGCGTGCGGGTGACCAGCAGCAGCGGGCGCTCGTCCCATTTCGGGTGGCGCACGCCGATGCAGGTGGCGCTGGCCACGCCGGGGTGGAGGCAGGCGATGTTCTCGATGTCGATCGAGCTGATCCACTCGCCGCCGGACTTGATCACGTCCTTGCTGCGGTCGGTGATCTGCATGAAGCCGTCGCGGTCGATCCGGGCCATGTCGCCGGTGGGGAACCAGCCGTCGCGCAGCGGCTGGCTGGCGGTGTCGCCGAAATAGGCGCGGGCCACCCAGTGGCCGCGCACGAGCAGCTCGCCCACGGCCTCGCCGTCCCACGGCAGCGGCTGGCCGTCGGGGTCGACGATCTTCATGTCGATGCCGAACACGGCGCGCCCCTGCTTGGCCTGGATCGCGTAGCGCGCCTCCTCGGGCAGCGCCAGCTGGTGCGGCTTGAAGCTGCACACGGTGCCCAGCGGGCTCAGCTCGGTCATGCCCCAGGCGTGCAGCACCTCGACCCCGTGCTGCTGCTGGAACTGCGCCGCCATCGCGGTGGGGCAGGGCGCGCCGCCGACCACCGTGCGCTTCATCGACGAGAACGCGTTGCGGCGCCCCGCCACCTGGGCGAGCAGGCCCTGCCAGATCGTGGGCACGCCGGCGGACATCGTCACCTGCTCGGCCTCGATCAGCTCGTACAGCGACTTGCCGTCCAGCGCCGGCCCCGGCAGCACCAATTTCGCGCCGACCATGCAGGCGATGAACGGCAGGCCCCAGGCGTTGACGTGGAACATCGGCACCACCGGAAGGATGGCGTCGCGCGCGGAACAGTTGAACGCATCCGGCAGGGCGCCGGCGTAGGAATGCAGCACGGTGGAGCGATGGCTGTACAGCACGCCCTTGGGGTGGCCGGTGGTGCCCGAGGTGTAGCACAGCGAGGCGGCGGTGTTTTCGTCCAGCGACGGCCAGTCGTAGCGGTCGTCGTGGCTGTCGATCAGGCGCTCGTAGCACAGCAGCGTGTCGTGTCCGGCCGGCATGTGTTCCGCGTCGTACATCGCCACGAACAGACGGGGCGTGGCGAGGCGCGCCTGCAAGGCCTCGACGATCGGCAGGAAGGTGATGTCGAAGAAGATCGCGCGGTCGTCGGCGTGCTCGACGATGTAGGCGAGTTGGTCGATGTGCAGCCGCGGGTTGATGGTGTGCAGCACGGCGCCGGAACCCGACACCGCGAAATTGAGCTCCACGTGGCGGTAGCCGTTCCACGCGATCGTGGCCACGCGCTCGCCGGGCCGGATGCCGAGCGTGGCGAGCGCGTTGGCCAGGCGGCGCGAACGCGCGGCGAGGTCGGCGAAGCGGTAGCGGTGGAGGTCGCCCTCGACCCGGCGCGACACGATCTCGCGCTCGGCGTGGTGCCGCTCGGCGTGGGTCAGCAGCGACGCGACCAGCAGCGGCTGCTGCATCATCAATCCGTTCATCGTCGGGTTCCGCAGGTCAGGCAGGGGAGGCCCGGCGCCGCCGTGCGACGGCGCCGGGCAGGCAACACTAGAACGTGGTCTGGAAGGTGAAGTCGATGTAGTTGCGGTCGCGCAGCAGCGAGGCGAGGCCGGCGCTGGAGGTCACCACGTTCGCCGGGCTGGTGGCGATGCGGCCCAGGTAGCCGATGTACTTCAGGTCGAAGCGGAAGCGCTGCCGCACGTCCATGCCCAGGCCGATGGAGTAGTTGCCGTTGCCCTTGTTGCCGCCGAAGGTGACCGCCGAGTTGCCGGACAGGCCCATCGAATACGTCATCGGCATCAGCAGGTCCACGCCGGGGCGGACCTGGAACCAGGTCGGCGTGAAGCTGAGCTGGGTGCCGAAGAAGTTGCGCGTGGGCTTGTCGATGCCGGTGTAGCCCGGGCTGGTGCCGAGGAAGGCGTTCGGGTTCTGCGTGACCTTGTCCCAGCGGCTCCACACGAACTCGACGACGTAGCTGGCGGTATCGAACACCGGCGTCTTCGGCACCACGCCGGCGAAGTCGGCCACCGCGTGCCAGGTGTCGCCGCGGGCGCCGGCGGTGTTGCCCTGCGTCGGCAGCGCGCTGATCGCGCCGGTCACCTTGCCGGCCAGCGGCGCCGGCAGCAACTGCACCGGGATGCTCGCCAGCGGCATGTTCTGGCGGTAGTTCACTTCCGCGCTCATGCTGATGCCGAGGATCTGCTTGGCGAAGCTCAGGCCGTAGATGTGGATGCCGTCGGCGTAGCTGGCCATGTACTGGCCCACGTTGCCCTGCAGGATCTGCGGCACGCTGGCCATCGCGGGGTTGACGTAGCACAGCGTCGGGCCGAGCGGATGGAAGCCGAGCGCGTTGCAGGCCGCGGCGGGCACGTTCGGCGCCACCGCCGGCGCCACGATCACCTGCGGCTGGATGTCCGAGGTGTTGCGGTAATAGAGGCCGATGGTGGCGTTGAGGGCATCGGGGCTCCAGTGCGCCGATACGCCCCAGTCGCCCTGGCCCTTCGGGGTGATGTCGTGGCCGCGCAGCACGCGCTGCGTCGGGTTGATGTAGAGCGACTGGCCGCCCTGCAGCACGGCGTCGTTCGGCCCCATGTAGGAACCCGACTCGGGGTAGTACACCTGCTCCCAGCCGAGGTAGTACTGGCCTTCGAGCGAAAGGGTGGGCGTGGCCTGGATCTGCGCCGACAGCTGCGAGCGCGGGCGGAACAGTTCCTTCAGCGTGGCGCCGGGCACGGTGAGCAGCTTGCCGATGTCCAGCGGCGACTGGCCGTAGCTCAGCGAGTGGATCGGGTTGAGCAGCGCCTCGCCCCAGTACACGTCGAAGCGGCCGGCCTTGGTGTTGACGTTGACGCCGCCCACGTCGAAGTTGGCGAACGCGAAGGCGTCGAGCAGCTGGCCCGACGGCCCCTCGAAATAGCGCTTGGTGTAGCGCGGCAGGCCGAGCGCGGGCTGGCCGTTGACGAGGTGGTTGGACGAGGCGACGTGGGTGTTGTCCAGCGAGCCGTAGGCGTGGTCGTACCAGCCGTCGGCGCTGATGCGGAAGCCGTAGTTCTTCTTGTAGACGAAGTCGAATTCGCTCAGCACGTCCACGCGGTTGGTGACGATGGCGTGGTTGCCGAAGTTGCGGTCGCCGTCGTCGTAGTTCGGGCTGTTGAGGATCGCCTGCTCCTGCGAACTCATGCGCTGGCCGAGGTTGTAGCGCACGGTGTTGTCCCAGCGGATCGCGAGGTCGGGATTGCCGGTGTTGAATTCGACGGCGTGTGCCGCGCCCATCGGGCCGAGCGCTGCCGCGACAGCGAGCGCCATCAGGCGGATGGCCGGCGTGCCGCGGCGCGTGGGCGCCCCATCAAACTTCTTCATGCAACTCTCCTCCCCCGTGTCGTGTGCCGTGTGGATTGCGTATTGCCAGGCCGCCCGATGCAGCCATCCCCGACTGCGCGGCCATGCCCTGCGGGTGGTCGCCATCGCCTGGCCTGTGCGTCGCCGGCGACGGTTTCCGGCATGACGAGATTCCAGCCGATGCCTGCCGAAGGCCCCCCCCAGTCCGGTGGGGGAGCCGGTGTCGCGCGCTGGCATCGCCTGCGACCCGCATCAATGCTGCAGGGATGCCAGCATGGCCTTGGCGAGCACGTCGGGCGGCAGCGCACCGGACAGGGACTGGCGGTCGCCGAACACGAAACCCGGCACGCCTTGCAGTCCTTCCCGCTGGGCCTCGCCCAGCCAGCGATCGAGCAAGCCGCCGTAGCGGGACGGCTCCGTGCTCTCGCGACACGCCGCGCGCGGGATGCCGCAGATCGCGCCGATCTCGGCCAGCGCCTGCCGGTCGCCGATGTGCACGCCGCGCTGGAAATACGCCTGAAACAGCTGGTCGATGAGTTGCGACTGCAGCGCCGCGCCGCCGATCTGCCCGGCACGCTCGACCAGGGCGTGCGCGGCGATGGTGTTGGGCATCCATGCGATGCGTTCGAAATCGAAACGGATGCCGCAGGCGTGGCCGGCTTCGCGGACCTGCCGGCGCCGCGCTTCCACCGCGGCCGCGCTGCCCAGCCGGGCCAGGTAGAACGCCTGGAACGGCGTGCCTTCGAGCGGCAGCTCGGGCAGCAGCGGGAACGACTTCCAGCGCACGCGGACTTCGACGTCGGGGTGGTAGCGGGCCACCAGCTCGATGGCGCGCTCCAGCCGCCGCTTGCCGATCATGCACCACGGACAGATCAGGTCGTAGTGGAAATCGACCGAGATGCGCCGGCGCGGCAGCGGCGCGGCGGCGTTCGCAGGGCGGCTCATCGCAGCGCGTCGATCAGCGCATCGGCCGCCGGCCACGGGCCGTAGCCGGCCGCCGGATTGAGATGGCCGACCTCGCCCAGTTCGACCAGGCGGCTGCCCCAGTCCTGCGCCATGCCGGCGGCGCGCGCCGCGGAGCACAGCGGGTCGTTGCTGCTGGAGGCGAGGATGGACGGGAAGGGCAGGCGCGCGCGTGGGATCGGCAGCCAGCCGTGCTCGCGCAGCGCATCCGTGGTCGGGTAGCCCGCCGGCATCGGCGACTCCACGTCGGCCGGCGTCGCCAGCAGCGCGCCGTGGATGGGACGCCGATGCGCCTGCGCCCACTGCACCGCGATCATCACGCCGGCGCTGTGCGCGACGAGGATCACCGGGCCGTCGATGGCGGCCAGCGCCGCGTCCAGCGCGGCCACGCGGGCGGCCCGGCTCAGCTTGTCGTGCTCAAGCGGCGGCACCGAGCGTGCGCCGGGAAGCCGGGCTTCGAGCAGGGTCTGCCAGTGCTCCGCGACATGGTCGCGCAGGCCGGGAACGATCAGGATGGTGGGATTCATCGTGTTCGGTATCGAAAGCGTGGATGGATCAGGCGGCGTCGACGCGTTCGGCCGCCTGCATGCAGGCGAGGTCGTTGCCGTAGTGGCGGCGGCCGATCCAGAACGCGGCGGCGGCGAGCAGCCCCAGCAGCGGCACCAGCCTGAAGGCGCCGAGCAGGCCCATGCGGTCGGCCAGCACGCCGGTCAGCAGCGGGCCGGGCGCGAGGCCGAGCAGGTTGTTCGCGAAGGTCAGCGTGGCGAACGCGGAGGCGTGGATCGGCGTCGGCGTGAGGTTGGCCACCATCGCGCCGGCCGGGCCGGAGGTGCCGGCGGCGAAGAACATGCCCAGCGCGGCCACCAGCAGCTGGCCCCGGCCGGGCGGCAACTGGAACGCGAGGCCGAGCAGGATCGCGGTGATCGTGCAGTAGCCGATCGCCATCGCCATCTTGCGCGTGGGCATCCGGCGGCACAGGCGGTCGGTGACGATGCCGCAGACCACCATGCCCAGCGCGCCGATCAGCACGAAGGCGGCGGCGCCGACGCCTGCCTTGTCCGGCGCCATCGCGTAGTAGCGGTTGAGGAAGCTCGGCATCCAGGCGATCACCGCGGCCATGATGAACAGCTGCAGGCCGCTGCCGACGTAGGCGCAGATCACCGAGGTGCTGGCGAACAGGCCGCCGAACAGCTGGCGCAGCGAGACGCGCAGGCCCGGGCGGGCATGCCGCGAGGGCAGCGCCACCGCGCTGTGCGCGCGCAGCCGGCGCTCGGTCACGGTGAGCGCGTACAGCACCAGCAGCGCGGCGCCGAAGATCGCCATCGCGACGAACGCCCAGCGCCAGCCCAGCCGCGTGGCGAGCACGCCGCCCAGCGCCATGCCGGCGACCGAACCGAACGCGCCGCCGGCCATGAAGCTGCCGGTGAGGGTGGAGCGCAGGTGCGCCGGGAAGATGCTGATGATCAGCGCCACGCCGACGCTGCCGTAGGCGGCCTCGCCCAGGCCGACGAAGAAGCGCGCGGCGAACATCTCGCCGTAGCCCGTCGCGATGCCGCAGGCCAGCGTGGCCAGGCTCCACAGCGCGGCCATCAGCAGGATGCTGCGCACGCGGCCCCAGCGGTCGGCCAGCACCGAAAGCGGGAAGGTGAGCAGGCCGACCAGCAGCGCGACGACGCCGGACAGCGAACCCAGCTGCGTATCGGACAGGCCCCATTCGGCCTTGAGCAGCGGGAACACCGCGTTGAGCACCTGGCGCGACATGTAGTCCGACAGCAGCAGGCCGAAGGTGAGCGCGAACACCAGCCAGGCGTAGACGCGCGGCCTGGAGAAGGATGCGACTGGAGTGCCCAGTGTGGGGGCGTCGACGTAGTGCATTCGGAACGGTCTCCTCGCCCGCGGTGGTGCGGTTCGAACGGCGAGGCCCCGTGGCGCCCCGCCGCTCGATCGTTGCGGCTCAGGCCGCGTCCGCCAGCCCCAGCTTCGCCGGCTTGCGGTTCGGCGAGAAGCCGTTCGCCGCCAGCGTCTCCTCGATGGTGTCGTAGAACACGCCGATGCGCAGGATCTCGCGCGCCTCCTTGCCCGAGGCGACGTCGCGGCCGAACTCGCGCGCGATGCGCACCAGCTGCTCGATCTGCTGCACCGTGGTCATCTTCGCGGTGCGCGACTGGTTCCACAGGTTGTCCTCGATGCCGCAGCGCACGTGCAGGCCCATCGCCATGCCGATCATGTTGATCGGCAGCACGTTGCGCATGCTGCTTTCCACCGTGAGCATCGCGCCGTCGGGGATCGCGCGCACGAAGTTCGCCAGGTTGTAGATGTTCGGCGCGTCCATGCCGCCGCCGATCGCCACCCAGTTCATCACCAGCGGGCCCTTGTAGACGCCGCGGCGGATCAGCCGTTCCACCGTCTCGTAGCTGTTGATGTTGTAGAACTGGAACGCGCTCTGGATGCCGGCGGCGGTGAGGCGCTTGATGTGCTCCTCGATGAAGCCGGGGCCGGAGGGCACGATCATCTCGCGGTAGGCCTGGTAGGTCTGCGGCTCGGCCAGCGAGGTGCCGGCGATGTCCGCGAACTCCATCTGCTCGACCACGTTCATCTGCGTGGTGTTGACGGTGACGGTGACCTGGTCCGGCTTGGGATCGAGCTCGGCCAGCATGTGGCGGGTGTCATCCTTCAGCCACTTCGCGCTGGCGCCGTCGGACTCGGGCGCGAACGAGATCGAGCCGCCGACCTGGATCACCATGTCCGGCACCGCCTTGCGCACGCCGGCGATCAGCTCGTTGAACATGGACAGGCGCTTGGAGCCCTTGCCGTCCAGCTCGCGCACATGCAGGTGCAGCACGCTGGCGCCGGCGTTGTAGCAATCGACCGCCTTCTGCACCTGCGCCTCCATCGAGACGGGGATGTCCTCCGGGAAATCCGAGGGGATCCACTCGGGGCCGTAGGGCGCGGCGGTGATGACCAGCTTGTCCTGGTTTTCGGGGAACAGCGAACCGTCGAGGAAGTTCATGGGCTTTGTCCTGTTGATCTGCGTGGGGGGATTCGGTTCAGAACGTGGCGTCGCCGACGATGCCGGCGCGCTCCATCTTCCGGTGGCAGGGCGGGTAATCCATCACCGCGTAGTGCTGGGTGGAGCGGTTGTCCCAGATCGCGATGCTGTTCGGGCTCCAGCGCCAGCGCACCTGGAACTCGGGGATGAAGGCCTGGCTGACCAGGTAGTTGAGCAAGAGGCTCGCGCCCGGGTTGTAGTCTTGGCCGAAGTGCACGTTGTCCTTGGTGTGGAAGTTCGTGAAGTGCGTGGTGAACGCGTTGACGAACAGCACCTTCTCGCCGGTCTCCGGGTGCGTGCGCACCACCGGGTGCTCGGCGTCCGGGAATTGCGCCTTCAGCGCGAGGCGGCGCTCGGTCGGCATCGCGGCGCCGAACGTGGCTTCGATGCTGTGGCGCGCGCGCAGGCCGGCGATCTGCGTCTTGATGTGCGCGGGCAGCATCTCGTAGGCGGCCACCATGTTCGCCCACATGGTGTCGCCGCCCACCGGCGGGCATTCCACGCAGCGCAGCACGCAGCCCATCGGCGGCTTGTCGCGCCAGGTGGCGTCGGTGTGCCAGGCGTTCTCGTAGCGGTCGATCGGCGTGTCGGGCGTCTTGTAGATCTGCACCAGCCCCGGCGCGTCCGGGTGGCTGGGGGCGACCGGGTGGTCTTCCAGCTCGCCGAAGCGGCGCGCGAACGCGACATGGTCCGGGCGGCTGATGTCCTGGTTGCGCAGGAACAGCACGCGGTGCTTGAGCAGCGCCGCCTTGATCTCGGCGAACAAGTCGTCGTCGTGGACGGCGTCGGCGAGGTTCACGTCGAACAGTTCGGCGCCGATGTTGCAGGTCAGTTGCTCGATGCGCATGGGTGGCCTCAGATGACGAAGATGGACGAGCCGGTGGTCTTGCGCGCCTCGAGGTCGCGGTGCGCCTGCGCCGCGTCCTGGAGCGCATAGCGCTGGTTGATCTCGATGCGGATGCGGCCGGCTGCCACGTGGTCGAACAGCTCCTGCGCGAGCGCGGCTTTCTCGGCCGGGTCGGCGATGTAGTCGGCCAGCGCGGGGCGGGTCAGGTACAGCGAGCCCTTCATCGCGAGCAGTTGCGGGTCGAACGGCGGGATGGTGCCGGAGGCGGTGCCCACGCAGACCATCAGCCCGCGCCGGCGCAGCGAGTCGAGCGAGGCGTTGAACGTGCTCCGGCCCACCGAGTCGAACACCACGGCGACGCCCTTGCCGTCGGTCAGTTCGCGCGCCCGCGCGGCGATGTCCTCGCGGCTGGAGTCGATGGTCTCGTCGCAGCCGTGCGCGCGCGCCACCGCGGCCTTCTCCGCGGTCGACACCGTGCCGATCACGCGCAGGCCGAGCAGCTTGGCCCATTGCGACACGATCAGGCCCACGCCGCCGGCGGCGGCGTGCAGCAGGATCGTGTCGCCGGCCTGGAATGGATGGATGCGGCGCATCAGGTAGGCCGAGGTGAGGCCGCGCATGGTCATCGCCGCCGCGGTGTCGCAGGCGATCGCGTCGGGCAGCCGGATCAGCGGCGCCGCCGGCACCAGCCGCGCGGTGCTGTAGGCGCCCAGGGTGTTGATGAAGCCGGTGTAGGTGACGCGGTCGCCCACCGCGACGTTGGTCACGCCCGGGCCGACGGCCTCGACCACGCCGGCGGCCTCGACGCCGATGCCGTTCGGCAGCGGGATCGGATAGGTGCCGTTGCGGAAATAGGTGTCCGCGAAGTTGAGCCCCACGGCCTGATGGCGCAGGCGCACCTCGCCCTGGCCGGGCGCGCCGACTTGGACTTCCTCGTAGCGCAGCACGTCGGGGCTGCCGGTTTCATGAAAGCGGATCGCGTGTTCCAAACGAGGTCTCCTAAGGTTCAGGGCGCTGCGGTTGCGTGGTTCATTGCGGCGCAGGATGCGCCATGCGCGCGAACAGTTGCCGGCAGGCCGCCGCGGCCTCGCCGTTGGCGCGGGCGCCGCCGGGCCGGGTGGCTGCCGCGTGGATGGCGTTCCAGTCGGTTTCGGTGAGGCAGCGCTGGGCGACCGGCAGGATCACGCCCTCGACGCGGCCCATGTGTTCCCACATGAAATGCGCGTAGCCGTCGACGGTGTCGCGCAGCTGCGCGAGCGTGATCTCGTGCCGGGCGTAGCGTTCCACCTGCTCGCCCAGCGCTTCGGCCAGCGTGCGCTCGCGTTCGTGCTGGCGTTCCAGTTCGTCCAGCTCGGCGTTGACCACGGCGGTGCGCCCGCGCAGCACGGTGAACAGCAGATCGCGCTCCACCGGGTGATGCAGGGTCAGCGGAAACTCGACGACGTAGCGCGCCATCGCGCGCATCAGTTCCACGTCCGCCGCACTCGACGGATCGCCGTGGTGCAGCAGGTGCTGCCAGGCGTGCAGCACGGCGGCGAGCGCGCGATGCTCGTCGCGCAGGCTCTCGACCATCGGATGCGCCTGGCCCGCGTTCCGCGCCGAGGTGACCAGCACCGGCAGCTCGCCGCCCGCCAGCACGTGGGCCGTCTGCGCGCCGAGTGCCGCGCCGCGTTCGGCGCGCTGGCCGCGCGGCGCCATGAAGATGAGGTCGCAGCCGCCCTTGCGCGCCGCGGCGAGGATCGCCGCGTGCGGCGCATCGCCGTCGAGCACGGCGGCGTCGCAGGGCACGCCCAGCGCGCGCGCCACGGCTTCGGCCTTGGCCAGCAGCGCGTCGGCGCGCTCGTGCCGCGTGTCGGCAGCGCCATCGACGGGCGCGGCCCGGCCATCGTGCACGTGCACGAAGCTGACCCGCGCTCCCAGCGTGCGCGCGAGGTTCACCGCCTTGCCGACCGTTTCGATCGCGAGGTCGTTGTCGTCGAGCGGGACGAGCAGGTGGCGGTACATGCAGGCTCCAGACAGGGGTGCTACCCGTGACACCGGGCGCAGCGCCTCCGCATGCGGAGGATCGTCGCCGGGACGCCGCCCCTGCCGAATGGAACTTTCCTCCAACTCGACCGTGGCCGCCAAGCGGCGGAAACGCCGGACCTGTGTCGTCACGGCAGCAAGGCTAGATACGTGCGCTGGCCGCAGCCCCCCCCGGCAAGGAGGGGGCATGCGGGGCGGGGAGGGGGCGTGTGTCCATGGCGGATTCGGCGTGACTACAATGCCCCCGAACGCGCATCGCCGAACGGTGTTCGCGGGGTGCGCACGGACCGCGGCGCCGCCTCGTCCGTTCGGCAAAGCGTCAGGCCAACCGGAATCGTTTGATGGCACTCACGCCCGGCGGGGCAGCGCCCGCCATCGCCGAACTCGTGCTGAAGACCACGCCGCCGCGGGCGCCGCGCAACCTGCTGCTGCGGCCGCGGCTGCGGCTGGACGACGAACAGTTCCGCGACCGCCCGTTCATCCTGGTGCAGGCGCCGGGCGGCTTCGGCAAGACCTCGCTGCTCGCGCAGTGGCGCCACGAATACCTGGCGCGCGGCTGGGCGGTGGCCTGGATCTCGGCCGACGGCAGCCCCGATCCGCAGCGCATGCTGCACAGCCTGGTGCTGGCGGTGCGCACCGGCTGCGGCCGGCCACAGTTCGGCGCGACCCTGCTGGAAAGCGCGGCGGTGACCTTCGGCGAGTACGAAGGCGTCACCGCGTGGCTGAGCGAAGTGGCGCAGGCGCCGTTGTCGCTGGTGCTGATGATCGACGAGGCCGAGCGCCTGCATCCGCACAGCCTGGCCGCGCTGAACTACCTGCTGCACAACGCGCCGCCGAACCTGCGCGTGGTGGCGGCCGGGCGCGGCGAGCTCGAGCCGATGGAGGCGGACCTGCGCGCCTACGGCCTGTGCACTTCCGTGGGCGTGGAAACGCTGCGCTTCACGCTGGAGGAAACCATCGACCTGGTGCGCAACCGCATCGGCGCCAAGGCCGATGCGGATACCTGCGCGCGGCTGCATGAAATGACCGAAGGCTGGCCGCTCGGTCTGCAGCTCGTGCTTGCCGCGATGGAGCGGGGCAGCGACCTGCGCAGCCTGGTGGGCCCGCACTCGCCCGATTCGCGCAACCAGCTGGTGGAGGCGCTCACCGCCAAGCTGGCGCCGGAGGACGTGAGCTTCCTCACCCGCGTGGCGGTGGTGGACCAGTTGCATCCTGACCTGTGTATCGCCCTGACCGGCGACATGGAGGCGCCGCAGCGGCTGGCCCGGCTGGCGCGCGAGACGCCGATCTTCGTGATCGGCGAGGACTCGGAGTGGTCCCGCCTGCACCTGCTTGCCCTGGACGCGCTGCGTCAGCGCCTCGCCGAGCTGCCCGCGCCGGAGCAGGCCGACTTGCACGGCCGCGCGCAGGACTGGCTGGCCGCGCACGGCATGCTCACCCAGGCGGCGCGCCACGCGCGCGCGGCGGGCCGCGAAGACGCGGCGGTCGAGCTGGCGCAGCGGGGCCTGTACGAGGCGGTGATCCAGGGCCACGTGGGCACCATGCGCGAATGGCTCGACGTGTTCCCCGAGTCGGTGCTGGACCAGCACCCGCAGCTGCGCCTGGCGGCCGCGTGGGCGCTGGCGGTGAGCGAACGCCACGAGGAGGCCGAGCGCCTGGTCGGGCTGATCCTCGCGCGGCCCGACGTCAGCCTCGCGCTGCGCTACGAGTGCGTGCTGATCGCCAGTGGCGCCGCCTACTACGCCGACGATCCCGACCGCTGCGCCGCCATGCTGGCGCCGTGGAAGGATGCCCCGCTGGCCGGCGAGCCGCGCTTCCAGCGCATGCACGTCAACCGCCTGGCCATGCTGGCCCTGTTGCAGGGCGACCCGGCGGAAGCGCGCCGGCTCTGTGGCACGGCCAGCGCGGAACCGGCGCGGGAGCCCGAATCCTCGCTGCGCTGGCGCGAGTTCATCGTCGGCCTGAGCTTCGCGTGGGAGGGCCAGCTGCTGCTCGCCGAGGAGGGCCTGCGTGCGTCGCTGGCCGCGATGGATGCGAAGTTCGGGCGCCGCCATCCCCTGTCGTGCATGTTTGCGGCCCTGCTGGCCTCGATCGCCTACGAACGCGACCACCTGGACGAAGCGCTGGCCCTTTTGGCCAACCGGCTGGACGTGCTGGAGCGGGTGGGCGCACCGGAGGCGATCCTGGTGGGCTACCGCACCGCGACGCGCGTGGCGGTGGCGCAGGGCGAGGAACATCGCGCGCTGGACATGCTGGAGTCGGCGTACGCGATCGGCATGGCGCGGCGCCTGCCGCGCCTGTGCATCGCCAGCCTCGGCGAGCAGGTGCGCTTGCACGCCAGCCGTTTCCGCCGCGAAACCTGCGCGGCGCTGATCGCCCGCATCGACGAGCTGGTGGCCAGCGAAAGCCCCCACCGCGGGCCGCTGTGGCGGCGCAACGTGGAACTGGTGAGCGCGATGGTGCATGCCTATGCCGCGATGGCGGCGCAGGACTGGCCCGGCGTGCTCGAAGCGGTGGCGCGCGCCGCGCCGATGGCCGGGCAGGCCAGGCTGGGGCGGTTCCGCATCGAGTGCATGGCGCTGCGCGCCTACGCGCTGGAACGCAACGGCGAGGACGGCCGCGCGCTCATCGTCGAAGCCATGAGCCTGGCCCGCACCTACGGCTTCGTGCGCATCTTCACCGACACCCACCCCATGCTCACCGACTGGGCGTACCGGGTGATGGAGGAGGCGGGCGGCGAATCCGCGGCGGGCACCGCCGCGCCGTCGCGGGTGGTGCCGCCGCCGGCGGAGCAGCGCCAGGGCGGCCTGCGCGTGGTGCCGAGCATGGTGCTGACGCCGAAGGAGCGCGAGGTGCTGGAATTCCTCGCGCGCAACCTGTCGAACAAGGAGATCGCCCAGGCCATGGCCGTGGGCGAAGCCACTGTGAAGTGGCACATCAAGAACCTGTTCAGCAAATTCGGCGTGGGCACGCGCCGGCACGTCGTGCACCGCGCGCAACTGCTCGGCCTGATCCAGGGGCTGGAGTAACCCCTCACACCGTCCGGTTGACCCCTCCCCCGACGTTTTGGGGGGGGTGCGGTTGCCGCCGCTGCCGACAATGGGTATCGACCGCTTTCGCGCGTCCCTGGCCGCAAGGCGGGGTACGGCGGGAGCCGCCACCGCCATTGGCATCACCATTGTGAGGATGAGTATGCGCATGCAATTCCGCAAAAGCCTGATCGCCGGAACCCTTGCCCTCCTGATCGCCGGGGTGGGCCATGCCGGTGTTTCGCCCCAGGCGGCGAAGAAGCTCGGCACCACGCTCACCGGCGTCGGCGCGGAGATGGCCGGCAGCGCCGATGGCGCCATCCCCGCCTACAAGGGCGGCCTCGCCAGCGCGCCCGCCGGCTTCAAGGCGGGCAGCGGCGTCCGCCCGGATCCGTTCGCCGGCGAAAAGCCGGTGCTGGTGATCGACGCCAGGAACATGGACAAGTACGCGGCCAAACTGACCGAGGGCAGCAAGGCCCTGCTGAAGAAGTACCCCGGCTACCGCATCGACGTGTATCCGACCCACCGCTCCGCGGCGTTCCCGCAGTTCGTGGTCGAGAACACCGCCAAGTGCGCGGTGGACGCGAAGACCTCCGACGGCGGCCGTTCGGTGAGCGGCTGCCATGCGGGCTTCCCGTTCCCGATCCCGGCGACCGGCTTCGAGGCGATGTGGAACCACCTGGTGCGCTTCAACGGCGTGGCCTACGCCACCAAGTACCGCAACTACAACGTCGACGCCTCGGGCCACGCCGCGCTGGCCACCGAAGGCGACGCGGTCGAGGAATACCCGTACTGGGATACCGCCAAGCCGGACGCGGAAGCGTACTGGGAGCAGCGGCTGACCTATACCGGCCCGGCGCGCCGCGCCGGCGAAGCCTTGCAGATCATCGACCCGCTCAACTACAGCAAGAGCGACCGCAAGGCGTGGCAGTACCTGCCGGGCCAGCGCCGGGTGAAGGTGGCGCCGGATCTCGCCTTCGACACGCCCAACCCGGGCACGGGCGGCGCCTCCACCTTCGACGACGTGTTCCTGTTCAACGGCTCGATGAACCGCTACGACTTCAAGCTGGTGGGCAAGAAGGAAATCTACGTTCCGTACAACGACTACAAGATGGCCTACGGCTCGAAGGCCGCCGACCTGCTGCAGCCGCACTACCTCAACCCCGACGACGTGCGCTGGGAATTGCACCGCGTGTGGGTGGTCGAGGCCAGCCTGCTGCCGGGCAAGCGCCACATCTACAGCAAGCGCACGTTCTACCTCGACGAGGACAGCTGGGCGGCGGTGGCGTCCGACGAGTACGACGCACGCGGGCAGCTGTACCGCGCGGGTTTTGCCTACATCACGCCGGCCTACGACGTGCCGGCGCCGGAAGCCGACCTGCACGGCCTCTACGACCTCATCGAGGGTTCGTATTCGCTGACCGCCTTCTCCGGCGAAACCGGCGGCATCCGCTACACGAAGCCGCGCTCGGATCGCGACTGGTCGCCGGCGTCGCTGGCGGGTTCGGGCGTTCGCTGACCGCCCGCGACGGGCGGCCATGCGGCGGGTCGCGGGGCGGGGCGTATCTGCTCCGCGACTTGTCCGCCTTCATTGGCGATACGGGATTCTGACTGGAGACGAGGCTCAGCCGAGAAACCAGAAATCCGTTCACGCTGAGCGTAGCTTGCGCCAGCAAGCGCAGTCGAAGCGCTCGCGAGCGATCACCCTTCGACTTAGGCCCCGCGGGCCTGCGCTCAGAGCCTGCCCCGGACCTGATCCGGGGGCGAACGGTGAGTATCGCTGAGCCTTGTCGCTTGCCAAATACGGGATTCAAATGAATTCGTTGGTGCACCCCATGCTCAAACCCCATCTCCGCCGCAGCTTGTTCGCGCTGGCCTTCGCGCTGCCGTGCGTGTCGGCCGCAGTCCTTGCCGATGCGCCCGACGCACCGCCGCCGCAGCAAATCGCCGCGGCCGCGAGCTTTGTCGACGTGCTGGACGCGCCGTCCTCAATGAGTCCGCTGGCCGCGAAGAGCCTGCTCAATGGCCTGGCGCTGGCCGGCCAGCGCGTGGTCGCGGTCGGGCAGCGCGGCCACATCGTCTACTCCGACGACGGCGGCAGGAGCTGGCGGCAGACGAGGGTGCCGGTGTCGTCCGACCTGGTGGCGGTGAGCTTCCCCACGCCGCAGCAGGGCTGGGCGGTGGGGCACGACGGCGTGGTGCTGCACAGCGCCGACGGCGGCGCGAGCTGGAGCGTGCAACTGGATGGTCGACGCGCGGGGCCGCTGCTGCTGGAGCAGCTGCGAGAGCGCGCGGCCAAGGGCGAGCTTGGCAGCAAGGACGACGCCGACAAGCTGCTGGAGCAGGCGGGCCGCGTCGCGGCGCAGGGCGCGGAGAATCCCTTCCTCGACGTGTGGTTCGCCGATGCGCGGCACGGCTACATCGTCGGCGCGTTCAACCTGATTTTCGAAACCGTGGACGGCGGCCAGACCTGGACCAGCCGCTTCGACCGCACCGACAACCCGGATCTGCTGCACCTGTACGCGGTGCGCGGCGTCGGCGCGGACGTCTACATCACCGGCGAGCAGGGCCTGGTGCTCAAGCTCGACCGCGGCGCGGGGCGTTTCCGCAAGCTGGCGACGCCGTACCAGGGCACCTATTTCGGCGTCGCCGGCAACGCCGACGCGGTGGTGGTGTACGGGCTGCGCGGCAACGCCTGGCGCAGCACCGATGGCGGCGCGCAGTGGACGCAGGTCGATACCGGCGTGCAGGAGGGCCTCACCGGCGGCATGGCCTTCGGTGCGCACGGCCTTGCCCTCGTGAGCCAGGCTGGCACCGTGCTGCTCAGCCACGACGACGGCGCGCATTTCGATTCCCACCGGCCGGCCAAGCCGGCACCGGCGTCGGCCGTGGCCGTGGCCGGCGACGTGGTGGTGACGGCCGGCGCACTGGGCGTGAGCACCCAGGCTCTGCATTGAGCCGGCGAGGAGACAACGCATGACCATTTCCCCCGAACTGCTCGACCACATGCCCGTGGTGCGATCCGTCGACGACTTCGACCAGCGCTCCGGCAACTGGCTGGAGCGGCTGGTGTTCAACCACCGCCTCGCGATGGTCGTGCTCTGCGCGCTCGCCACCGTGATCCTGGCGAGCCTGGCGGCGACGCGGCTCAGCTTCAACGCCAGCTTCGAGAAGATGATCCCGGGCCACCAGCCCTACATCCGCAACTATCTGGCGAACGCCGGCGAGCTGCGCGGCCTGGGCAATTCGCTGCGGGTGGTGGTCGAGAACGAGAATGGCAGCATCTTCGATCCGAAGTACCAGGAGGCGCTGAAGAAGATCAACGACGAGCTGTTCCTCACCAGCGGCGTCGACCGCGCCTGGGTCAAGTCGCTGTGGACGCCCTCGGTGCGCTGGACCGAGGTGACGGAAGAGGGTTTCCGCGGCGGTCCGGTGATGCCGGAGAACTACGACGGCTCGCCGCAGGCCACCGCGCAGCTCAAGCTCAACATCGCGCGCGCGGGCATCGTCGGCCGCCTGGTCGGCAACGACTTCAAGTCGAGCATGATCTTCGTGCCCCTGCTCGACAGGAACCCCGACACCGGCGCGCCGATCGACTACCGCACGCTGTCGCATGCGCTGGACCAGATCAGCGCGCGCTACGAGGCCACGCCGGGCGTGAAGATCCGCCTGCACGCGATCGGCTTCGCCAAGCTGGTGGGCGACCTGATCGACGGCCTGGCCAAGGTCATGCGCTTCTTCGGCATCGCTGCGCTGATCGCGACGCTGGCGATCTTCGCCTACACGCGCTGCCTGCGCAGCACGGCGCTGGTGGTGCTGTGCTCGGTGGTGGCGGTGGTGTGGCAGCTCGGCCTGGTGGCGCTGTTCGGCTTCGCGCTCGATCCGTTCTCGGTGCTGGTGCCGTTCCTGATCTTCGCGATCGGCGTCTCGCACGGCGCGCAGAAGATGAACGGCATCATGCAGGACATCGGCCGCGGCACGCACCGGCTGGTGGCCGCGCGCTACACCTTCCGCCGGCTGTTCCTGGCGGGTGTCACCGCGCTCCTGGCCGACGCGGTGGGCTTCGCCGTGCTGATGGTGATCGACATCCCGGTGATCAAGGATCTCGCGCTGACCGCCAGCGTCGGCGTGGCCGTGCTGATCGTCACCAACCTCTTGCTGCTGCCGGTGCTGCTGTCCTTCACCGGCGTCGATCCCGACGCGGCTGCGCGCAGCCTGCGCACCGAGCGCGCGCAGGACGAGGGCAGGGACGGCAACGACGTGTGGGCGCTGCTTGGCCGCTTCACCGACCGCCGCTGGGCGATCGCGGCGCTGGGCGTGGCGGCGGCGTTGGGCGCGGTGGGTTTCGCGGTGAGCACGCACCTGAAGATCGGCGACCTGGAGTCGGGCGCGCCCGAGCTGCGCGCGAACTCGCGCTACAACCGTGACAACGCCTACATCACCGGCCACTATTCGCTGTCCAGCGACGTGTTCGCGGTGATCGTCAAGACGCCGCCGGAGGGCTGCCTGAAGTACCCGACCCTGGTCGAGTCGGACCGGCTGGCCTGGGCGCTGCGGCAGGTGCCCGGCGTGCAGGCCACCAGCTTCCTCGGCGATGCGGTGCGCCAGATCACCGCGGGCTCCTACGAGGGCAGCCCGAAGTGGCTGACCCTCTCGCGCAACCAGGACGTGCTCAACTACGGCGTGCAGCAGGCCTCGGTCAACAACCCGGAGCTGTTTAACACCGCCTGCTCGGTGATGCCGGTGATCGCCTACCTTTCCGACCATCGCGCCGAAACGCTGGATCGCGTGGTCGCGGCGGCCGCCTCGTTCGCCGCGGCGCATGGCGCGAAGGATCGCCAGTTCCTGCTCGCCGCCGGCAGCGCGGGCATCGACGCGGCCACCAACATCGTGGTGCGCCAGGCCGACCACGCGATGCTGTTCTACGTGTACGGCGCGGTGATCCTGCTCTGCTTCATCACCTTCCGTTCGTGGCGCGCGGTGGTGGTGGCGGTGGTGCCGCTGATGCTCACCTCGATTCTGTGCGAGGCGCTGATGGTGGCGCTGGGCATCGGCGTGAAGGTGGCGACCCTGCCGGTGATCGCGCTGGGCGTGGGCATCGGCGTGGACTACGCGCTGTACCTGCTCTCCATCCAGCTCGCCCAGCAACGTGCCGGCGTGCCGCTCGCGCAGGCCTACCACCATGCGCTGCAATTCACCGGCAAGGTGGTGGCGCTGGTCGGCGTCACGCTGGCCGCCGGCGTGGTCACCTGGGCGTTCTCGCCGATCAAGTTCCAGGGCGACATGGGCATCCTGCTCACCTTCATGTTCCTGTGGAACATGGTCGGCGCCCTCGTGCTGATCCCGGCGCTCTCGCACTTCCTGCTGCGCGACGTGGCGTGGCGGGGCGCTCCCGCGGCAAGCATGCCGGCGGAGGCGGTCGCGCCCGGCGCTCCGTAAGCGGCGGAGATCCGCGCGTCGAAGCGCGGCATGGCGACCTGAGCTGATGTTCCTTTATTTCTACTTTTATTTGCATCTAACGAAATAATGGAACAAGCTTGGCGCCATGCTTCCGGCGACCCAAGCCCAGCGTGTCCTCGAACTGGCCAGCCGGCAGGGCCTGCTGCGCGCCAGCGATCTGGATGCCATCCAGGTGCCGCGGGTCGTCCTGACCCGGATGGCGGCGACGGGGCAGCTGGAGAGGGTAGGGCGTGGCCTCTATCGCCTGCCGGGCCAAGGCTCGGAGCACGAAAGCCTCGCCGCGGTGGCGACCAGGGCTCCGCAGGCCGTGTTCTGCCTGCTCACCGCGCTGCAGTTCCATGAACTCACCACCCAGCTTCCCCGGCAGGTGTGGATCGCCATGCCCCGCGGTAGCCACGCGCCGCGCATCGACTATCCGCCGATCAGGATGGTGCAGTTCACGGGCGATGCCTACACGGCAGGGATCGAGACCGTCGAGCGCGATGGCGTGACGCTGCGGGTGTACGGCATCGCCAAGACCGTGGCCGACTGCTTCAAGCATCGCAACAAGATCGGGCTGGACGTGGCGCTGGAAGCGCTGAAGGAGGCTCGGACCAGCCACAAGGCCGCGATGGATGAGATTTGGCGCTACGCGAGGATTTGCCGCGTGGCCAACGTGATGCGCCCCTACCTGGAAGCCGTCGCGTGAGGTCGGGCGGTTCGACGAACCTTGCCGCGTCGGTTCGTGCGCGCCTGCTCAACGTGGCGAAGGCGCAGGGTTCCGAATTCCAGCAGGTGCTGGTGCGTTTTGCGCTGGAGCGCATCCTCTATCGCTTGACCCAGTCGCCGCATGCGGATCGCTTCCTGCTCAAGGGAGCGTTGCTGTTCACGCTCTGGTACGACCTGCCGCATCGAGCCACGCGCGACGTCGACCTGCTGGGCTTCGGCGCAAGCGACCTCGATTCGGTCGCACAGGTCTTCCGCGAGATCGCCGCCATCGCGGGGAACGACGGCATCGTGTTCGATCCTGCTTCGGTCACGGTCGAGCCGATCCGCAAGGAAGCGGGCTACGGTGGCGTCCGCGTGGTCGTCGTGGCCGAACTGGCCAGGGCATGGTGCAAGACGCAGATCGATGTCGGCTTCGGCGATGCCGTGGTTCCCGGTCCCGTGGATGCGGTCTATCCCGTACTGCTGGAGGATTTGCCCGCGCCGCGACTGCGCGCCTATCCCACCTACACCGTCGTCGCGGAGAAGCTTCACGCCATCGCGCTGCTGGGCATGGCGAACAGCCGGCTCAAGGACTATTTCGACCTGTCGGTACTGCTGGAACGCGAAACCTTCGACGCCGACTTGCTTGCCGAGGCGATCCAGGCCACGTTCGGGCGCCGGGGCATGGCCGTGCCGGTGGAGTTGCCGATCGGGCTCACGGACGAATTCGCGCAGGATCCGTCCCGGCGGGCGCTATGGCAGGCGTTCCTGAAGAAGAACGGGTTGGCGCTCGAACCCCTGAACGAGGTCGTGGGTCGCTTGCGGTCGATCCTGATGCCCGCAGTGGATCGCATCGCTCGATGACTTGGGCGATAACGCTGGTTCGAGAGGATGGCGTGTCTTCATCCGCTCGGCGGAAAGCTTCCACTCACCGCACGCCAAATTGAACTCTGCCCACTCGGCCCCTGCGTGGGTGTACACGAGCGCTCTATGTACACAACCGTGTACACAAAAGTCCAAGAATTGGGAGAAACCGCGACCACCAAAAACGAAGAAGCCCGCCTTGCGGCGGGCTTCGTCTACAATTGGTGCCCAGGAGAGGACTCGAACCTCCACGGTTTTACCCGCTAGTACCTGAAACTAGTGCGTCTACCAATTCCGCCACCTGGGCAGGTGTCGCGCGAGCCGTTCGGGCTGCGTGAGCCGCGTAGATTAGGGATCGCTCCGGGTTCTGTCAACACTTTGTTGACGGCCCCATCCATCAGGCTGCACCGTGCGCGGCGCGGCCATCCACACAAGGCAATTTCGTGACCAAGAAAAACAAGGACGGCAAGCGCGCGGACTCGCGCGCACCTGCCCGCAAGACCCCGGCTTCGCGCAAGCATGCGGCTGCGGCCGAGGGCCAGCGCAAGCGCGCCGCGGCCGTGCGCGATCCGCAGGCCGAGCGCGAGGCGCAGCGCTACGAGCGGCCGATCCCCAGTCGCGAGGCGATCCTCGCGCTGCTGGCGGAACGCGGCGAGCTGCTGACCGAGGCACGCATCGCCGAGGCGCTGGACCTGCACGATGCCAGCGACCTCCATGCCCTGCACAAGCGCCTCGGCGCGATGGTGCGCGACGGCCAGCTGCTGCTGGGCCGGCGCGGCGGCTATGCGCCGGTGCAGAAGCTCGACCTGATTCCCGGCGTGGTGCTGGCGAACGCGGAGGGCTACGGCTTCCTGCGCCCCGACGAGGGCGGCGAGGACCTGTACCTCTCGCCGCAGCAGATGCGCAGCGTGCTGCACGGCGACCGCGTGCTGGCCAGCGTGGTGGGCGTGGATCGCCGCGGCCGCCGGCAGGGCGCGATCGCCGAAGTGCTGCAGCGGCGCTCGCCGCGGCTGGTAGGCCGGGTGGTGGTGGAGAACGGCGTGACCTTGGTGGCGCCGGATGACCGCCGCCTGCACCAGGACGTGATGATTCCGCCCGGCGAGACGCAAGGCGCGCGCGCCGGCCAGATCGTGGTGGCCGAGATCACCGATCCGCCCACGCCGCACCGCGGCCCGCTGGGCGCGATCCGCGCGGTGCTGGGCGAACGCCTGCAGCCTTCGCTCTTGATCGAGATGGCGATCGCCAGCCACGACCTGCCGCACGCCTGGCCGAAGGGCGTGCTGCGTGAGGCGGCGGAGGTGGAGCCGGTGGTCGCCGCGGCCGAGCACGAAGGCCGGGTCGACCTGCGCAAGCTGCCGCTGGTCACTATCGACGGCGCCGACGCGCGCGACTTCGACGACGCGGTGTACGCCGAGCCGCGGCGCGGCGGCGGCTGGCGGCTGGTGGTCGCGATCGCCGACGTGTCGCACTACGTGCCGGTGGGCAGCGCGCTGGACAAGGAGGCGTTCGAGCGCAGCACCTCCACCTATTTCCCCGGCTTCGTGGTGCCGATGCTGCCGGAGACGCTGTCCAACGGCATCTGCTCGCTGAACCCCAAGGTGGACCGGCTGTGCATGGTCTGCGACATGGTGGTCGGCGCCGACGGCGCGGTGGCGAAGTCGAAGTTCTACCCCGCGGTGATGCGCTCGCACGCGCGGCTCACCTACGACCAGGTGTGGCAGGCGGTGGGCCTGCGCGAGGCCGGTGCGCTGGACGCGGTGCGCGACGTGCTGCCGCAGCTGGAGAACCTGCACGCGCTGTACAAGGCGATGGCGGCGCAGCGCCGGCAACGCGGCGCGATCGACTTCGAGACGCCGGAGGTGAAGTTCCGCCTCGACCAGCGCGGCGAGGTGATCTCGGCCGGCGCCACTGAGCGCAACGACGCGCACAAGCTGATCGAGGAGTGCATGATCGCCGCCAACGTGCAGGCGGCGCTGTTCCTCGAAAAAAAGAAGATCCCCGCGCTGTTCCGCGCGCACGAGCCGCCACCGGCGGAGAAGTACGAGGACCTGCAGCAGTTCCTGCGCGAATTCAAGCTGCGCATGCCGCCGGTGGAGGAGGTGACGCCGGCGGACTTCTCCGACGTGCTGCGCCTGGTCGCCGAGCGGCCCGAGCGCGAGCTGATCCAGAGCGTGCTGCTGCGCGCGCAGAGCATGGCGGCCTACCAGCCGGACAACCGCGGCCACTTCGGCCTCGCGCTTTCGGCCTACGCGCACTTCACCTCGCCGATCCGGCGCTATCCGGACCTGTTGGTGCATCGCGCGATCCGCTATGCGCTCGGCGGCGGCAAGCCGACCGGCTACGAGTACACGCCGGCGCAGATGGCCACGATGGCGGTGCACTGCTCGCAGCGCGAGCGCCGCGCCGAGGAGGCCGAGCGCGACGTGGACGAGCGCTACAAGTGCGCGTGGATGGCCAAGCACGTGGGCGAGGAGTTCGACGGCCTGGTCACCGGCGTCACCTCGTTCGGCCTGTTCGTGGAACTGGACGAGTCCAAGGTCTCCGGCCTGGTGCACATCAGCCAGCTCAGCAACGACTACTACCACTTCGATCCGCAGCGCCACCTGCTGAAGGGCGAGCGCAGCGGCGCGCAGTATCGGCTGGGCGACCACGTGCGCGTGCAGGTGCTGCGCGCCAGCCTGGAGGATCGCAAGATCGATTTCCGGCTGGTGGCGCCGCGCGCCGCCACCATCACGGCGCCGCCGCGTGCCGGCAAAGCCTACGACTACGCGGCGGCGGGCGAACGCTACTCGCTGCCTGCCGGCAAGACGCCGGGCATGGTCGGCAAGGCGGCGCAGGCGATCGGCCGCATGTTCGGCCGGCGCGAGCAGCCATTGTCGCCCACCGTGCCGCCGCCGCGCGATAATCCGCCACCCGCCGCGGCGCATCCGTCCCGGCCGGCCGCGAAAAAGGCGGCGAAGCAGGGCGGCGAACCGCCGCGCAAGGCCGCCGCGAAGGCGCCGCGCGCGGCGAAGAAGACCGCCGCGCGCAAACCGAAACCGAAAGGCAGGCAATGAGCGAACACTGGATCGTCGGCATCAACCCGGTCGATGGCGCCCTGAACAACGACGCCGCGCGCGTGCGCGAGCTGCTGGTCGAGCACGGCCAGCGCAACGCACGCGTGCACGAGCTGGCCGAGCGCGCGAAGGCGCTGAAGATCCCGGTGCACCATCGCCCACGCGAACAGCTGGACAAGCTCGCCGGCGAAGCGCGCCACCAGGGCGTGGCGGCCTTGTACGAAGCGCCGGCGCTGGCGACGGAAGGCGACCTGCCGGCGCTGCTGGAGCAGGCCGGCGGCGCGGCGCTGGTGCTGGTGCTGGACGGCGTCACCGATCCGCACAACCTCGGTGCCTGCCTGCGCAGCGCGGCGGCGGCGAACGCGACGGCGGTGATCGTGCCCAAGGATCGCGCGGTGGGCCTGACGCCGGTGGTGCGCCGCGCCTCGGCCGGCGGCGCCGACCGCGTGCCGCTGATCGCGGTGACCAACCTCGCGCGCACGCTGCGCGTGCTGAAGGACGCCGGCGTGTGGATCACCGGCCTCGCCGGCGATACCGAGCAGTCGATCTACGCCATCGACCTCAAGGGGCCGGTGGCGCTGGTGATGGGCAGCGAGGGCGAGGGCCTGCGCCGGCTCACCCGCGAGACCTGCGATTTCACGGCGAAAATCCCGATGCCGGGCGCGATGGAAAGCCTCAACGTGTCCGTGGCGACCGGCATCGTGCTGTTCGAGGCGCTGCGCCAACGGAGCGGACTGCGATGACTTTCTACTGGCACGACTGGGCCGGTTACATCGGCGTGCTGCTGGTGCTGCTGGCGTTCTTCCTGCTGCAGGCCCACAAGCTGCACGGCAACGGGCTGACCTACCAGCTGATGAACATCCTCGGCGCCTTGGGCGTGATGCTGTCGCTGCTGTTCGGCAGCTTCAACTGGCCCGCCTTCATCATGCAGCTGGCGTGGCTGCTGATCGGCATCTACGGCATCGTGCACGGTGTGCAGCGGCGGCGCGAGACGCGCGGAAGCTGAAACTTCCGCCGCGACGGGACGACCCGTCGCGCACCCGAATCCGCAGGGACGACCCTGCATTTTCACAAGGAGTTTCCGCATGCCCTGGGTCTTGCTGGTGCTTGCCGGCCTGTTCGAGATCGGCTGGGCGATCGGCCTGAAATACAGCGAGGGCTTCACCCGGCTGTGGCCCAGCGTGGGCACGCTGGCGGCGATGGCGGTGAGCGTGGTGCTGCTGGCGCTGGCCGCGAAATCGCTGCCGATCGGCACCGCCTACGCGGTGTGGACCGGCATCGGCGCGGTGGGCGCGGTGATCCTGGGCATCGTGCTGTTCCACGATCCGGCCACGCCGCTGCGACTGGCCTGCGTGGCGCTGATTCTGATCGGCATCGTGGGATTGAAGTTGGCCGGCGGGGCGCACTGAAGAACACGGTCCCGAAAGGGTGCCGGCTTCAGTAACCCTGGGCGCAGGCAGGGTGGCCGATGACGCGCTGGCGGTCGGTCGCGTTCCGCATCACCCAGGTTTCCGCGGTCGCAACTCGAACTCCGCCGCACGCAGCGACGGCGCCGTGGCGCGCAGCCGGATCATCCCGCCCGGCCTGCGCGAGCGGAGCAGGATCGAAGCGATGCCTGCCTCGGCGATGCGCGGGTTGTCGCCGATCAGGTCGGCGGGGCCATCCACGGCAAAGCTGACCGGGTGCGCGGCGTCCGGCACCGTGGTGCCGTGGGCGTCGACGATCGTGGCGTGCACGAACACCAGGTCGCTGCCGTCCGCGGCGAGATCCACGCCTTGCAGGTCCACGTCCAGTACCAACGCGGCGGCTTCGCCCGGCGTCCTGCGCACATGGCTGGCCGCGACGCGCCCGCCGATGTATGCGACGGCCTTCAGTTCGCCTGCCTCGAAAGCCACGTCCTTGAAGGTGAACGGCGGATGCGCCAGCGCCCTGGCGTTGCCGCCGCCGTAGATCGGCTGCTTCACGTGGCTGGCGCGCTGGTCGCGCGGCGCGCCGGACTGGTGCTGCCAGTAGTTGAGGTCGAAGCCGCTGTCGTCGCCGAAGGCGACGTCCGGGCCGTCGTCCGGTTTCTGGCGCCGCACTTCGCGTCCGTTGACCAGCAGCGCCACTTCGTCGGCGTTGGAGAACACCACCACGTCGCGCCCGGACTTGGCCGTCCAGTAGTTGGCGATGAACGCCATGGGGCCGCTTTCGAAGCGCGGATCGCGCAGTTCCGGCGGGCGCTGGCTGCGGAAGAAGTGATAGAGGAACTTGGGCAGGCGGAACAGGTCCAGCGCGCCGCAGCTGGCGACCTGCGAGGACATGCCGCGGTAGTTGTCGATCGCCTCCCATGCGCACTGGCCCCAGGTCCACGGCAGTTGCTGCTGCTGGTTGAGCGCCGTCTGGTAGTTCCACGCCTGCACCAGCATCAGGAATTCGCCGCTGCCGCGGCCGTAGCGGCTGTAGCCGCCGAACTGGTTGTCGCCGTATTCGCGGTGCAGGCTCTTGGCGCCGTGTGCGCGGCTGGGGCGGCTGTGCGTGGCATCGTCCCAGCCGCTGTAGGGCACGTCGTAGCTCCGGATCAGCGCGTCGTCGTGGCCTTCGGCATCGCCGCAGGTCAGCATCTGGCTGCCCGGGTATTCCTGGTGCGCCACGTCGACCATGTGCCGGAAGAAATCGTCGTGGCCGTAGGTCTCGTTGAGCGTGACCTCCCACAGCACGGCGCTGGCGTGGTTGCGGTCGCGGCGGATCGTGTCGCGCAGGTCCCGTTCCACCGCGGCGCGGAACTCCGCATCGTCGGTGAAGTGCTGCCAGCCGGGAATGCATTCGATCACCATCATGCCCAGCGCGTCGCAGGCATCCAGGAAGGCGGGCGACTGCGGGTAGTGCGACAACCGGATCAGGTCGAAACCGGCCGCCTTCAGCTGCTTCGCGTCGCGGTACTGCGCCTGGTCGGACAACGCGTTGCCGACATACGGATAGGCCTGGTGGCGATTCGCGCCGCACGGCACGCGATGCCGGCCGTTGAGGAAGAAGCCGCGGCGCGGATTGGTTTCCAGCCAGCGGATGCCGACGCGCTGCCGCACTTCGTCGACCACGCCGCCGTCGCGCAGCACGCGCACGGTGAGCGTGTGCAGGGCGGGGGATTCCGGCGACCACAGCGCGGGCGCCGCGACTTCGAGCTGCTGCCGTACCGACACGCCTTGCCCGGCTGCGCAGGACTGGCGACCGGCTTCCGCGCGCGCCACCAGCTTGCCGTCCACGCCATGCAGCGTGGCGTGCAGTTCGAACGCGGCGGCGTCGCCGCCGTCGTTGCGCACGTGCGTCGCCACGTCGAGCACGGCCCGCCGTGCCGAAACCTGCGTGCAGCGCACGAAGACGCCGCCGCCTGCGACGCGGTCCGCGAGCACCGGGTCGGTGATGTGCAGGGCATGGCCGACGCGCAGCGCGACATTGCGGTACATGCCGCTGAAGTAGCAGAAGTCGAGTTGCGCCGCCGGCTTGCCGGGCGGCACGTCGGGGTTGTCGCGGTTGTCCAGCCGTATCGTGATCACCGCTTCGCCGCGCGCGTGAAGGTCGTCGGACAGGTCCACGCCGAACGGCAGGTAGCCGCCTGCGTGCCGCAGCCGGTGCACGCCGTTCACCCACACGTCGGCGACCTGCATCGCGCCTTCGCACAGGAACCACAGCTTGCGGCCGCGCAGGCTGTCGTCCACGCGCAGCCGTTTGCGATACCAGCAGTAGCCCTGGTAGCTGCGGGAAACGTCGTAACGCTCCAGCCGCCCCCAGTGCGGCAGGTTCACCTGCTCCCAGCCGGCGTCGTGGAAGGCGGCATCGGCGGCCGCGGGCTCGTCGCCCAGCTTGAAGCGCCAGCCGTCGTTCCAGTTCAGCGTGTGGCCGGCGCCCTGGCCGCGCAGCGGCGCAGCGGCGCCGGCGCGCGCGAGCAACGGGCTGGCCAAGGTGGCCAGCGCCAGCTTGTTGAAGCTGCGGCGCGAAAGATTCATGTCAGGGCCCGTTCATCGGCTCCAAACGCCAAACGGAAGCGGCCCGGGCCTGCGCCCGGGCCGCGTCGTCCTCACTCGAACGCGTAGCGGAGGATCAGCGAGGTGCTGCGCGGCGCCTGCCACGAGGGCAATCCATAGTAGATGTTGCGCGGCGGCAGGCCGGTGGTCGGGATGTAGCCCTGGTCGTAGGTCTGGTTGCGGTCGATGACGCCGGTGCGGTTGGTCACGTTCTGCACCTGCAGGTCGACGCTGAGCTTGTTGTGTGCGTCGATGGTCCAGTCGTAGCCCAGCGAGAGGTTCAGCGCCCAGAAGAACGGCAGCCGTCCGGCGGTGCCCAGCGTGCTGAGCTTGCCGTTGCAGTAATGGGTGGACGAACCGTAGTTGTTCGCCACGTAGCCGTTCGGATCCGCGGTGTAGGTGCCGAAGCAGCTCAGCGCCTCGCCGGTGTGCATGCCCAGGATCGCGCCGGCGCGCAGGCCGTTGCCGAAGTAGTACACGCCCGAGGCGGTGAGGCTGTTGCGGATGTCGCCGGCAAGGTTGCCGCTGGCGCCCACCATGACCTCGGGGAAGTCGAACTGCGGCGTCTGGCCGATGTAGCCGGCGTCGCGGCGGTCGAGGTCGAGGAAGCCGTCGTCGTTGCCGTACTGGTGGGCCCAGGTGTAGCTGAAGTCGAGGTAGTACGGCTCGGCCTGGGTGCGCGGGTGGCTCAGTTCCAGGGTCAGGTGGTAGTACTTGCCGTTCGCTTGCAGCGGTTCAAGGGTGCTGTTTGGGGTGACCGGCGACTAGATGTCGCCGGTACCGGTGATATCCGAGTGGATGCTCAAGGGCGCGCCCGGATTGATCATGATGTGGGTGAACTTCGTTTCGATTAGTCGGTTGGTGGTTTAGATTTCAAGGCGTTGCCGGGGTGCTCGCCTTCTTAGTATTGCGAATGAAAAAGCTTACAAATATTGATCTGCCGTCAGGCGTGGATCCGATTAAATTTGTATTAACAGATGGATCTAGGTCTTTATTAATCCATTCTTTTGTCGACATGGCGTTGTGCAAAGCTTCCTGCCACTCGCGCACGTCGCTTGTTACTTGGTCGTCATTTAAATGCATGCCGGCGGCGCGAAGCTCACAAATAGTTGATCGACACTCAACGTCAAGAAATATTAGCCTAGAATTTAGTCCGTGAGGTAAATTGGACAGGCTTTCTTTGATCAGCTCTTGTGTGCTTTTTGACCACTTCGGATCTGACTCCTCATTACTCATCAACAAGTGTAGTTGATAGGCTTTAAAATCACTTTCTTTTGAAATCATGCCGTTGATAAATTCCTCGGCACTCGTTTGTTTTGCCATAAATATCTGGTTAGGCGTATGAAATTCATTTTTAGGTTCGCTGCCAGATACTGGGGCTTTTGCTGGATTACACACTTTGCCATTAACTCCCTGCTTCATGGCTAGCGTCTGATTGGGGCTGCACTCCATGCTAATGTCACAGTGATCTATATAAGGAGTGCAATTGTACCAGCCTGCATCGTTGCCGCTGGAGCACGAATAAGTGTGATACCGTGGTTGATACTGGCATAGCCAGCAATTGCCGGCGAAAGAGTAATTTGGTATCAGGCTAAATAAGCAAATCAAAAAAAATCCTGATAATTTGTACGTGAGATTGCGTGCTTGGTTGCTCATGGTTGGCTTCCCTTTTTAGCGAAGATCAGATGGGTTGATAAAATGCCGTGAGTGCATTTATCATTTAACTTCTTCTAACATCGCAAAGCCGATGGGGCGAGGCATTTCTGGTCGGGTATGGCTGGGCAATACCTTAATGTACGCTTCATGTAAGCCCAAGTTGGCTCAGAGTGTTGTGACCGATGTCACGGATATTGATCTTCGCCAGAGGCTTGGTCGGGTTTCTCGTCGCAATAGTGAGCCATCGACTGTGGCTCGACAGAGCGATCTGCGCGAAAAAAACGGTGAAAGCTATGCCCGTCTGTGATTGAGCACGAGCATGCGGTTGGTAATGCTGATCTTGGCATGCGCTCTTTGGCGATCCAGCAACACCGGCATGCTAGTTCTGCGTAGTGCTGATCCATACCTATAGTTGGGCTCAACTCACCGCACGACAGCTGTGGTGAGCTTCCGCAATGGCGCGATCAAGATATCGCTTCTGCAGCAGCTCCGGCAGGTTTGCGGTGAAAACTCAGTCCTTGTCGCCCAGCTTCGGCAGCTCGGGGTTCGCGGTAAGGTCGCGCTTGTTGCGCTGGGCGGTCAGCGGCTCGCCGGTGACCTGGTACCACACGTTCTCGGCGATGTTGGTGGCGTGGTCGCCGATGCGTTCGATGTTCTTCGCCATGAACAGCAGGTGCGTGCACGGCGTGATGTTGCGCGGGTCTTCCATCATGTAGGTGAGCAGCTGGCGGAAGTAGCCGGTGTAGGCGTCGTCCAGCTCCACGTCGTCCTTCCACACCTGGTAGGCGCGCTCGGCGTCGCGGTCGCGGTAGGCCTGCAGCACTTCGCGCACCTCGGCGGCGGCGAGTTCGGCGAGATGCGCGAGGCCGCCGGTGGGCTGGATCGGCGCGGCCATCGACAGCGGGATCGAGCGCTTCGCCACGTTCGCCGCGTAGTCGCCGATGCGCTCGATGTCGGCGGCGATGCGCAGCGCGGCGAACACGTTGCGCAGGTCGCCCGCCATCGGCGCGCGCAGCGCCAGCAGGCGCACCACGTCGTGGCTGATCTCCTGTTCGAGCTGGTCGATCGCGTCGTCGTTGCCGACTACGTGCTGGGCGGCGCGCTCGTCGCGGCGTTCCACCACGTCGATCGCGGCCTCCAGCTGGCTCACCGCCAGCTCGCCCATGCGCACCAGCTCGCCGGTGAGGCGCGCCAGCTCGTCGTCGTAGCTCTTGATGATGTGGTCTTTGCCGTTGCTCATGGTGTGCCTCGTGTTTTTTCCCTTCTCCCTCCGGGAGAAGGTGCCCGAAGGGCGGATGAGGGTTCGGGCGGAGTGGTGCGCCGAGGGCTCCCGAACCCTCTCCCCCAACCCCTCCCCCGAAGGGGGAGGGGCTTCGATCAGCCAAACCGCCCGGTGATGTAGTCCTCGGTCTGCTTCTTCGAGGGCTTGGTGAAGATCTTCTCGGTGTCGTCGAACTCGATCAACTCGCCGAGGTACATGAAGGCGGTGCGGTCGGAGACGCGCGCGGCCTGCTGCATGTTGTGGGTGACCATCACGATGGTGTAGTCGCGCTTGAGTTCTTCCACCAGCTGCTCGATGCGGCCGGTGGCGATCGGGTCGAGCGCCGAGGTGGGTTCGTCCAGCAGCAGCACCTCGGGCTTGAGCGCGATGCCGCGGGCGATGCACAGGCGCTGCTGCTGGCCGCCGGAGAGGCCCAGCGCGCTCGCCTTGAGCTTGTCCTTCACCTCGTCCCACAGTGCGGCGCGGCGCAGCGCCTGCTCCACGCGGTCCGCCATGTCGGCCTTCGACAGCTTCTCGTGATGGCGGATGCCGTAGGCCACGTTCTCGAAGATCGTCATCGGGAACGGCACCGGCTTCTGGAACACCATGCCGACCTTGCTGCGCAGGCGGTTCAGCGAGTACTTCGGGTCGAGGATGTTCTCGCCGTCCAGCAGCACCTCGCCGCTGGCGACCAGCTTCGGGTAGATCGCGTAGATGCGGTTGAACACGCGCAGCAGGGTGGACTTGCCGCAGCCGGAGGGGCCGATGATCGCGGTGACCTGCTTCTCCGGGATCGCCATGCCGATGCCCTTGAGCGCATGCGAGCCGGCGTAGTGGAAGTGCAGGTCGCGCACCACGATCTTGGTGCGCGCCGTGGCGGTTTCCGCGGCAGCCGTGAAGTCCGCGGCATGGGCGGCGAGGTCAGTCATAACGCACCTTGTGGCGGGTGAACAGCAGTCGGGTCAGCAGGCTGAGCGCGAGCACGAACAGGGTGATCAGCAGCGCGCCGGCCCAGGCGATGGCGTGCAGGTCCGGGCTGGGATCGTTGGTGTACTGGTAGATCGCCACCGGCAGGCTTTCCATCTTGTCCAGCGGGTGCACGGTCATGAAGTTGTTGCCGAACGCGGTGAACAGCAGCGGCGCGGTTTCGCCGGCGAGGCGCGCCAGCGCCAGCAGCACGCCGGTGACGATGCCCGAGGTGGCGGCGCGCATCAGCACCTGCACGGTGGACTTCCACTGCGGGATGCCCAGCGACAGCGTGGCCTCGCGCAGCGTGCCGGGCACCAGCTGCAGCATCTCGTCGGTGGTGCGCACGATCACCGGCAGGCCGATCAGCGCCAGCGCGATCGCGCCGGCGAAGCCGGAGAACGAGACTGCGCCGTGGGTGAGCTTGGACATCGGCAGCACCACGATCACGTACACGAACAGGCCCAGCACGATCGACGGCGCCGACAGCAGGATGTCGTTCAGGAAGCGGATGGTGGCGCCGAGCCTGGTGCGGTTCGCGTACTCGGCGAGGAAGGTGCCGGCGAGCACGCCGATCGGCGCGCAGATCAAGAGCGCCATCAGGTCCATGATCAGGCTGCCCACGATCGCGTTGGACAGGCCGCCCTGGTCGGCGTAGGCGGTGATCTTCGTGAACAGGCGCGGGCCGATCGCGCCGAAGCCGTTCTTCAGCGTCACCCACAGGATCCACGCGAGAAACACCAGGCCCAGCAGGGTGGCGAGGCCGCTCAGCGTCAACGCGATCACGTTGACGATGCGCCGGCGCAGGTAGACGGAAGAGGACATCAGTGGCCTTCCTTGCGCGCCAGCCGGCGCAGCATCAGGCGGGCGATCAACAGCACCACGAAGGTCACCACGAACAGCAGGAAGCCCAGCGCGATCAGCGCCGAGCGGTGCGTGCCCACCGCCTCGTTGAACTCGTTGGCGATGGAGGAGGAGATCGAGGTGCCCGGCATCAGGAGCGAGGAGGTGATGCTGTAGGCGTTGCCGAGCACGAAGGTCACCGCCATCGTCTCGCCCAGCGCGCGGCCGAGGCCGAGGAAGATGCCGCCGATCACCGCCGAGCGGGTGTAGGGCAGCACGATGTCCCACACCACCTCCCAGGTGGTGGAGCCCAGCGCGTAGGAGGATTCCTTCAGCCGCACCGGTACGGTCTGGAACACCTCGCGCATCACCGAGCAGATGAAGGGCAGGATCATCACCGCCAGCACGATGCCCGCGGTGAGCAGGCCCAGGCCCAGCGGCGGGCCTTCGAACAGCTTGCCGACCAGCGGCAGCTTGCCCAGCGTGTCGCTGAGCATCGGCTCGATGCTCGCCATGAACGGCACGAACACGAACAGGCCCCACATGCCGTAGATGATCGACGGGATGCTGGCCAAGAGTTCGATCGCGGTGGCGACCGGGCCGCGCAGCCAGGTCGGCGCGATCTCGGTGAGGAACAGCGCGATGCCGAAGCTCACCGGCACCGCGAGCACCAGCGCGATCAGCGAGGTGACCAGGGTGCCGAAGATCGGCGCCAGCGCACCGTAGTCGTCGGACACCGGATTCCAGGCGTCGCTGGCGAGGAAATGGAAGCCGTCCTTGAACAGCACCTCGCGCCCGCCCCACAGCGTGGACAGCGCCGCGCCCAGCAGCGCCGCCAGCACCAGCAGCGCGCAGAACTTCAGCAGCCCGCGGAACCAGGCGTCATGGCGCGCGTCGGTGCGGCTGCGTTGGTCGCTGGATGGAATGGTGTCGGCAGCAGGCAATGAGGTCGGTCCGGATGTGGTTCGGCAAGGCGATCCCCCCCTCACCCCACCCTCTCCCCCGCGAGCGGGGGAGAGGGCTTGAAAACAGGGCGCGGGGCTTGCGACTCCCTCTCCCCCAACTTCGTTGGGGGAGAGGGTTGGGGAGAGGGGGCTTTTGGCGAGCCGTACCCTCTCCCCAACCCCTCTCCCGCAAGCGGGAGAGGGGCTTCACGGCGTAGGCTTACTGCTTGAACTCAGTCTTCCAGTAGCTCTCGATCTGGCTCACCAGCGAGGCGGGCAGCGGCACGTAGTCCAGCGAGCGGGCCTGTTCCTGGCCGTTCTCGTAGGCCCACTTGAAGAAGTCGAAGCTGACCTTGCTGTTCGCGGCGTTCTTCGGCTGCTTGTACATGATCACCCACGAGGTGGCGGTGATCGGCCAGGCGTCGGCGCCGGGCGCGTCGGTCATCAGCAGGTTGAAGTTCTTCGCGTGCGCCCAGTCGGCGGTGGCGGCGGCGGCCTGGAAGCTGGCGGTCTTCGGCTCCACCACCTTGCCGGCGGCGTTCTTCATGCGCGCGTAGCCGATGTGGTTCTTCAGCGCGTAGGCGTATTCCACGTAGCCGATCGAGTTCGGGATCTGGCGGATGTAGGCCGAGACGCCCTCGTTGCCCTTGCCGCCGATGCCGGCCGGCCAGTTCACCGCGGTGCCTTCGCCCACCTTGGCCTTCCAGGTGGCGTCGACCTTGGACAGGTAGTTGGTGAAGTTGAAGCTGGTGCCCGAGCCGTCCGAGCGGTGCACCACGGTGATCTTCGCGTCGGGCAGCTTCAGGCCCGGGTTCAGCCCGGCGATCGCCGGGTCGTTCCACTTGGCGATGGTGCCGAGGAAGATGCCCGCGAGCGTCTTGCCGTCCAGCACCAGCTTGCCCGGCGCCACGCCGGTGACGTTGAACGCCGGCACGATGCCGCCGATCACGTCGGGGAACTGGCCGAGGCCGAACTTGGCCAGCGTGGCCTCGTCCAGCGGCATGTCGCTGGCGCCGAAGTCCACCGTGCCGGCCTTGATCTGGGCGATGCCGCCGCCCGAGCCGATCGACTGGTAGTTGACGCGGTTGCCGGTCTTCTCGGCGTAGCTGGCCGACCACTTCGAGATCACGGGATACACGAAGCTGGAACCCGCGCCGGTGATGTCGGTGGCCTGGGCGGACACCGCGCCCAGCGCGGCGGCGACGAACACGGCGAGCGCGCCGAGGCGGAACATGGATCGGGATGAGGTCAACACGTTGGCTCCTTGGGGTGCACGGGCGGCGCCCGGTACCCGCCATTGCAGCGGTGGCGTGTTGCAATGAAATGAGATGAATGTTGCAGGCGGATGACAATGCCACCGGAGCGGGGCTCAGTCGGCGTCCTGACCGGCCCCGATCCGCTCGCGCTCGAACATCTCCAGCTGGCGCCAGCGGTTGACGATGTCGCAGAACAGCAGCGCGGTGGATTCGGCGTCGTAGATCGCCGAATGCGCCTCGCGCGTGTCGAAGCTGCGGCCGGAGGCCTGCACCGCCTTGCCCAGCACGGTCTGGCCGTAGGCGAGGCCGCCCAGGGTGGCGGTGTCGAAGCAGCTGAAGGGGTGGAACGGGTTGCGCTTGTTGCCGGTGCGGCGCACCGCGGCGTTGATGAAACCCAGGTCGAACGCGGCGTTGTGGCCCACCAGGATCGCGCGCTGGCAGCCGTGCTCGCGTACCGCGGCGCGCACCGCATGGAACACGTGCTCCAGCGCGAGGCGCTCGTCCAGCGCGCCGCGCAGCGGGTTGTCCGGGTCGATGCCGGTGACCTCGAGCGCGCGCGGGTCGAGATTGGCGCCGGGAAAGGGCTCCACGTGGGCATGCACGGTGGCCTGCGGGTGCAGGAAGCCGTGCGCGTCCATGCCCACGGTGATCGCGGCGATCTCCAGCAAGGCGTCGCGTTCGGCGTCGAAACCGCCGGTTTCCACGTCCACGATCACCGGCAGGAAGCCGCGGAAGCGCGTGGCCATGCGGCCCGCCATGCTGTTGTTCGAAACGTCCATCGGCGAAGCATATCAGCCGCCGCCCGGCTGCCGGTGGGCAGCATGATCCTGCGGCATGTCTTCATTCTGTCATGTGATGTGCATGCAACCGCAAAGATGGATGAGCATGCTGCGCACCGTTCGAGCCTTGCCGGCCGGTGAAAACCAGGGGACGGTCGAGGCGGATCCCGCCATAACCACAGTGGAGAAATGCATGCACTCGAAGACGCTCGCGCTCGCGATCGCCGCCGGATTGGGCCTGACCAGCTTCGCGGCCGGCGCCGCCCCGGCGCAGAAGACGACGCACCACAAGGCCGCCGCCAAGGCCACCGTCAGCGCCGACGAGGTGGCCCAGCTCAAGGCCCAGCTCGCCGCGCTGCAGGAGAAGGTGGACGAACTGCAGGCGCAGTCCGGCGCCCAGGTGGATGCGCAGCGCGAGACCGCCCAGGCGGTGCAGCAGGTGCAGGCGAAGCAGGAAGCCATCGCCGCCGCGCCCGGCGATGCGCTGAGCAAGCGCGTGGATGCGCTGGACAAGCTGGTCAACGACACCAAGCTGTCCGGCAAGATGTACTTCGACTTCAGCAACATCGACCAGAAGAACAGCGACACCGGCAAGACCGCCGCCAACGGCGTCGGGCTGGACGTGAAGCGCTTCTACCTGGGCGTGGACCACAAGTTCAACGACGTGTGGTCGGCCAACCTCACCACCGACTTCAACTACTCCAGCACGCTCGGCCAGACCAGCCTGTTCGTGAAGAAGGCCTACGTGCAGGGCAAGTTCGACAAGGCCGCGATCTTCCGCGTCGGCTCGGCCGACATGCCGTGGATCCCGTTCGTCGAGAACGTCTACGGCTTCCGCTACGTGGAGCCGACGGTCACGGACCGCCTGAAGTACGCGAACTCGGCCGACTGGGGCCTGCACGCGCTGGGCGACGTGGGCGCCAACAACATCTTCAACTACGCGGTGTCGGTGGTGAACGGCGCCGGCTACAAGAACCCCGGCCGCAGCAAGGGCGTGGACGTGGAAGCGCGCGTGGGCTTCGTGCCGTTCGACGGCCTCACCGTGGCGCTGGGCGGCTACTCCGGCCATCGCGGCCAGGAAACCCAGACGGCGAGCGCCAACCACACCGCACAGCGCGGCGATGTCCTGATCGCCTACGTCAACAAGCAGTTCCGCGTGGGCGGCGAGTACTTCACCGCGAAGAACTGGAACAACGTGATGACGCCCACGGCCGACAAGGCCGACGGCTGGTCGGTGTGGGGCAGCGTGGCGCTGACCGACGACCTCGCCCTGTTCGCCCGCTACGACGAAGCCAAGCTGAGCAAGGACCTGGACCGCAACGCCAAGGACACCTACTACAACCTCGGCCTGCAGTACCAGGTGACCAAGGGCTTCAAGCTGGCCGGCGTGTGGAAGCACGAGAAGGGCGACAAGTCGGTGAACACCCCGCTGCCGCCGCACGTGCAGAACGTGAAGACCAACGAGATCGGCGTGTTCGGCGAAGTGGCTTTTTAACCCACCGCTCGTGCGCCCGCATCGCTCACGCGATGCGGATGTACGAAGGAACGAACCCGCTCGGCCCGTTCGCCCTTCTCCCCTTCGGGGAGTACGCGGGGAGGCGCCAGGGATGGCGCCGGCCTTGAGGAGCGAGGAAGGTTGGGATGAGGGGGCGGGTGCTCGCGACAATCCCGGCGTCAGCCCGTAGGTCGGGCTTCAGCCCGACAGCACTTCCAAGGCAGGAGTCGGGATGAATCCCGACCCACGCAAGCAGAGGCCCACGAGTCGCGGTCGCCCCTAAGGTCAGCCCGTAGGTCGGGCTTCAGTCCGACAGCACTTCCAAGGCACGAGTCGGGATGAATCCCGACCCACGCAAACCGTTCGGCAGCATCGTTTATCGCAATGGAGTTCGACCCAGGGACGGAAAACGGCGGGCAGGATGCCCGCCGTTTGCTTTTCCGGATACCGCATACCCGAAGGTCAATGGCCCAGGAAGGACGACACCGCCTTGTCCGCCACGTGCTGGCACAGCTTCTTCGCCACCGTTCCCTTCAGGCTGCCGAGGTCGAAGCTCTGGCCGTTGCCGCTTTGCAGGATGCCGCCGAGGCCCTGCTGGTAGCCCTTGCTCTGCGTGGCTTGGGCCGGCGAGCCGCCGAGGCTGCCGAGCAGCTTGTCCTTGAGCGTGTCGGTGGCGCTGGGCAGGTAGCCGTGCGACTGGCAGTAGCCGAGCACGCCGGCCGCGTTCTGCGCGCTGCCCAGCGAGGAAATCGAGGGCAGGGCGGAAGTCGAACCCTTCTGGCCGAGCAGGTTGCCGGCGGCGCTCTTCAGCGAATCGAGGCTTTGCGCCGAAGCCGCGCCGGCGAAGGCGAGGGCGGCGGCGAGCAGCAGCGAGCGGGTGGGGATGGCGGACATGGCGGAGCCTCACGTGTGGACGAGGTTCCGTTTATACGTCATTCGGCGCGGCGCGCGCTTCGGGTGTTTTCTCAATCGCCCGGCGTCTTGTGCTTGTACGCGCACAGGTCGCGGATCGGGCAGTGCGGGCAGTCCGGCTTGCGCGCCTTGCACACGTAGCGGCCGTGCAGGATCAGCCAGTGGTGGGCATCGCACTTGAACTCCGCGGGCACCACCTTCTCCAGCTTGTCCTCCACCGCGCGCACGTCCTTGCCCGGCGCGAGGCCGGTGCGGTTGGCGACGCGGAAGATGTGCGTGTCCACCGCGATGGTGGGCTCGCCGAATGCAGTATTGAGCACCACGTTCGCGGTCTTGCGGCCCACGCCGGGCAGCGCCTCCAGCGCCGCGCGCGTGCGCGGCACCTCGCCGCCGTGCTGTTTCAGCAACAACTCGCACAGCGCGATCACGTTCTTCGCCTTGGCGTTGAACAGGCCGATGGTGGAGATGTACCGCTTCAGCCCGTCTTCGCCCAGCGCGAGGATCGTGGCCGGCGTGTTCGCCACCGGATAGAGCTTGCGCGTGGCCTTGTTCACGCCCACGTCGGTGGCCTGTGCGGAGAGCACCACGGCCACCAGCAGCTCGAACGGCGTGCGGTATTCCAGCTCGGTGGTGGGCTGCGGATTCAGTTCGCGCAGACGCGTGAACAGCTCGACCACGTCGGCGCGTTTCATGGCGCAACGCTCGTCATGCCAGCGAAAGCTGGCATCCAGTGTCTTGGCGCTGCGGGTACACGCAAGTCACTGGGTTCCAGCTTGCGCTGGAACGACGGCAAGCGTGTGGAGGACTTTGCATTCATGGCGTCTTGCCTTGTTTCGCCCGTGCTCGCGCCAGCGCCGCCAGCACCGGATTGCTGGCCGCGGCGGCATCCACCGCCGCCTTGCGCGCGGCCAGTTCCGCCTCGCGCTCGGCGACCTCGCGTGCCAGCCGCGCCTCGCGCTGCCGGAAATGCTCGCGCGCCGCATCGGCATGCGCCTGGTCGAGCTGCGCCGCCGGCATCGGTTCCAGCACGATGCAGTCCACCGGACAGGCCGGAACGCACAGCTCGCAGCCGGTGCAGTCGTCGGCCAGCACGGTGTGCATCAGCTTGGCCGCGCCCGCGATCGCGTCCACCGGGCAGGCCTGGATGCACTTGGTGCAGCCGATGCATTCGTCCTCGATCACCCGCGCCAGCATGCGCGGCTTCTCCGTGCCGTTGGCGGGATTCAGCGGCAGCGCCGGCCGGCCCAGCAGCGCCGCCAGCTTCGCGATGCCGGCCGCGCCGCCGGGCGGGCACTGGTTGATCTCCGCCTCGCCGCGCGCGATCGCCTCGGCATACGGCCGGCAGCCGTGGTAGCCGCACTGCTCGCATTGCGTCTGCGGCAGCAGGGCGTCGATGCGGTCGGCGGAAGTGCTCATGGGATTCGTCATTTGGGATTGGGGATTCGGTAGAAGCTGGCGTGTAGCGAGCAGGCGGCTTTTCACCAATCCCGTATCCCCAATCCCGAATCCCTGCTTCACCGCACCGTGGCGCCCGGCTTCGCGCCCTGGTCGGCGTCGAGCAGGAACAGATCCGCGCCGCCGTCGCCGGCGGAGAGGATCATGCCCTCGGAGAGGCCGAAGCGCATCTTGCGCGGGGCGAGGTTGGCGATGAACACCACGTTGCGGCCGACGAGTTTTTCCGGCTCGCCGTAGGCGGCGCGGATGCCGGAAAAGATCTGCCGCTTGCCCAGCACGCCGGCGTCCAGCTCGAAGCGCAGCAGCTTGTCGGAGCCGTCCACGAATTCGCAGGCCAGCACCTTGCCCACGCGCAGGTCGAGCTTGGCGAAGTCGTCGATGGCGATGAAGCCGGGATTCGGGATTGGGGATTCGGGATTCGAGGCGGCGGGCTTGTCGTTCACGGGTTTCTTCTTGGCGGGTTCGGTGGCGGGGGCGGGTGCGCCCAGCGATTCCTTCGAGGCTTCGACCATCGCCTCGATGCGCTTGGGATCGAGGCGGGCGAGCAGCGGTTCGAAGGCGTGGATGACGTGGCCGTGCAGCGTGTCGCGCGCGTCGGCAAAGCCGGTGACGGGGCGGGCGAGGAACTGCTCGGCGGCGGCCACGGTGGCGGGCAGGATGGGTTTGAGCAGGCCGGCCAGCAGGCGGAAGCCGGCCAGCGCGAACGAGCACACCTGGTGCAGTTCGGTGCGGCGTGCCTCGTCCTTCGCCATCGCCCACGGCGCCTTTTCGGCGATGTGGCCGTTGACCAGATCGGCCATCGCCACGAAGCGGCGGGTGAGTTCGGCGAATTCGCCGCCTTCGTACAGCGCCTCCACGCCCTCGTACTGGCCGAGCAGGTTCTGCCACAGCGCGGCGTGCTCGGCGTCGAAACTGCCGGCCAGCTTGCCGTCGAAGAACTTGTGCACGAAGCCCGCGGTGCGGCTGGCGATGTTCACCCACTTGCCCACGAGGTGCGAGTTGACGCGCTCCTCGAACGCCTTGAGGTCGAGATCCACGTCCACCGGCGTGTCGTTGAGCAGGCTGGCGAAGTAGTAGCGCAGGTACTCGGGGTTGAGCCCGCTGTCGAGGTAGGTGCGCGCCTGGATGAAGGTGCCGCGCGACTTCGACATCTTCGCGCCGTTCACAGTGAGGTAGCCGTTGACGTGCAGCGCGGTGGGCACGCGCATCCGCGCGCCGTGCAGCATCGCCGGCCAGAACAGACCGTGGAAGTTGATGATGTCCTTGCCGATGAAGTGGTGCATCTCGGCCGTGCTGTCCGCGCCGAGGAAGTCGTCGAACGCGAGGCCGGTGCGTTCGCACAGCGCCTTGAAGCTGGCCAGATACCCGACCGGCGCATCCAGCCACACGTAGAAGAACTTGCCCGGCGCGTCGGGGATCGGGAAGCCGAAGTAGGGTGCGTCGCGCGAGATGTCCCAGTCCTTCAGCCCGCCGTCCAGCCACTCGCGCAGCTTGGCCAGCACGCCGGGGTTGGCGACGGGGCCGCCGGTGAGCGAGCCTGCGAACCAATCCTGCAGCAGCGCCTGGAACTTCGACAGCTCGAAGAAGTAGTGCTCCGAATCCTTCAGCACCGGCGTGGCGCCGGAGACCACCGAATAAGGATTCACGAGGTCGGTGGGCGCGTAGGTGGCGCCGCACACTTCGCAGTTGTCGCCGTACTGGTCGGGCGTGCCGCACTTCGGGCAAGTGCCCTTGATGTAGCGGTCCGGCAGGAACATCTGCTTCTCGGGGTCGTACAGCTGCTGGATGCTGCGCTTGGCGATGTAGCCCGCGTCGCGCAGGCGCGTGTAGATCAGCGCGGCCAGCTCGCGGTTCTCTTCCGAGTGCGTGGTGTGGTAGTGGTCGTAGCTGAAGTGGAAATCCGCGAAGTCGGCCTCGTGGCCCTTGCGGATGTCCGCGATGAAGGCCTCGGGCGTGGTGCCGGCCTTCTCGGCGGCGAGCATGATCGGCGTGCCGTGCGCGTCGTCCGCCGCCACGAAATGCACCTCGTTGCCCATCATCCGCTGCGCGCGCACCCAGATGTCGGTCTGGATGTAGCCCAGCATGTGGCCCAGGTGCAGCGGGCCGTTGGCGTAGGGCAGGGCGTGGGTGACGAGCAGGCGGCGACTCATGGTGGGCAGGCACTCCGTGGGACTGCGCATTATGGCATGGCCGTCCAAACCCCGATCCCGCGCGCATGGACGCCGCAAACGAAAAGCGCGCCGGGCGGCGCGCTTTTCGTGGCGAGGCGGTGCGGCTTACTGCTGCCGCAGCCAGGTCTGCGAGCGGCCGAGCAGGGCGAAGCCGATGTAGCCGTGCACGTCGAGCTTCTGCCCGCCGTCCTCCAGCGTGAGCTTCACCTTGTAGACCTTGCCGTTCTTGGGGTCGAGGATCTTGCCGCCGTCCCACACGTCGCCGTCCTTGCTCACGCCCCACATGATGGTCATGCCCTCGATGGGCTGGTTCTTGCGTGCACCGTCGCACTTCGTGCAGTTCGGGTGCTCGCCGTCGCGGGCCACGTCTTCCGGGCTGCGGTTGAGCAGCTGCATCACCTTGCCCTGCAGCTCGCCGTTGTTCTCGCTGATCTGGATGATGGACTTCACCTTGCCGGTGACATCGTCCACCTGTTTCCAGGTGCCGACCGGCGAGCTGGTGTCGGTGGCGGACACGGCGCCGGCGCCCAGCAGCAGGCCGAGGGCGAGGGCAAGACGAACAGCGTGCTTCATGGCGATCCTCCCGTACGAAACAGTATGGTGGGCAGACTGCCGGTGCCGGATGGCGGCGTCAAGTCGCGTCGCGCCATGCTGATCCACATCAGCCGGCGCTCCGGCCGCGGCTGGCATAATGCGTTGTCCCCACATGCATTCCGACACGACATGACGCAGGCGAACGAAGCCCTGGTGCGCCGACTCCTCGGCGAACTGACCGACCCCCACACCGGCGCGCCGCTGGCCGAGGCCATCCGCGCGGTGGGCGTGGACGGCGCCAAGGTGTCGGTGGACCTGCTGCTGGGCTATCCCGCCGCCGGCGCGATGGACGCGCTGGCCGTGCGGGCGAAGCAGGTGCTGGAGGCCGATTCGGCGATCGCGTCGGCCACCGTCTCCGTCGCCAGCCGCATCCAGTCGCACAAGGTGCAGGGCACGCTGGCGCCGCTGCCGAACGTGAAGAACATCATCGTGGTGGCTTCGGGCAAGGGCGGCGTGGGCAAGTCCACGGTGGCGGTGAACCTTGCGCTGGCGCTCCAGGCCGAGGGCGCCAAGGTGGGCGTGCTCGACGCCGACATCTACGGCCCCAGCCAGCCGCGCATGCTCGGCATCGGCGGCAAGCCGGAATCGCCCGACGGCAAGAGCATCACGCCGATGCAGGCGCACGGCCTGCAGGCGATGTCGATCGGCTTCCTCGTCGACGAGGAGACGCCGATGATCTGGCGCGGCCCGATGGTGACGCAGGCGATGATGCAGCTGCTCACCGACTCGCGCTGGGAGATGCTCGACTACCTCGTGGTCGACCTGCCGCCCGGCACCGGCGACATCCAGCTCACCCTGGCGCAGAAGGTGCCGGTGGCCGGCGCGGTGATCGTCACCACGCCGCAGGACATCGCCCTGCTCGACGCGCGCAAGGCGCTGAAGATGTTCGAGAAGGTGGAAGTGCCCGTGCTCGGCATCGTGGAGAACATGGCCACCCACGTCTGCTCCAACTGCGGCCACGAGGAACACATCTTCGGCGAAGGCGGCGGCGCGCGCATGGCCGAGCAGTACCACGTGCCCTACCTCGGCTCGCTGCCGCTGGACATCCGCATCCGCGAACAGGCCGACGGCGGCACGCCCACCGTGGTGGCGATGCCCGACTCCGAGCTCGCCGCGCGCTACCGCGAGATCGCCCGCAACGCCGCCGGCCGGCTGTCGCGCCAGCCGCGCAACAAGTCGCTGGGTCTGGGCAAGATCGTGGTGCAGGGCGCCCCCGCGGCATGAGCACGGATTCCCTCTCCCCCAACGCATGTTGGGGGAGAGGGTTAGGGAGAGGGGGGGGCTTCCGGCGAGCGGGAAAGCCAAAGTACCCTCGCCCCCCCTCTCCCGCGCGCGGGAGAGGGGGGGCGAGCGCTCGCGGGGGAGGGGAGCAAGGCGGCTGTCGCTGGCGTGCTGAGGCCCCGACCATGTATTTTTGCCGCTTTCGCCCGGCCCGGCCGGGCGCCACGCCGACCGCGGAGCGCACGTGAGCATCAAGTCCGACAAGTGGATCCGCCGCATGGCCGAGGGCCACGGCATGATCGAGCCGTTCGAGCCGGGCCAGGTGAAAACGCGCGAGGACGGCAGCCGCGCGGTGTCCTGGGGCACCTCCAGCTACGGCTACGACGTGCGCTGCGCGCGCGAGTTCAAGGTGTTCACCAACATCAACTCCACCATCGTCGATCCGAAGGCGTTCGATCCGAACAGCTTCGTCGACGTGGTGTCGGACGTGTGCATCATCCCGCCGAACTCCTTCGCGCTGGCGCGCACGGTGGAGTACTTCCGCATCCCGCGCGACGTGCTGGTGGTGTGCCTGGGCAAGAGCACCTACGCGCGCTGCGGCATCATCGTCAACGTCACCCCGCTGGAGCCGGAGTGGGAGGGCCACGTGACGCTGGAGTTCTCCAACACCACGCCGCTGCCGGCGAAGATCTACGCCAACGAGGGCGTGGCGCAGATGCTGTTCTTCGAATCCGACGAGTCATGCGAGACCAGCTACCGCGACCGCGGCGGCAAGTACCAGGGCCAGCAGGGCGTGACCCTGCCGCGGACCTGAACCGGCACCCGACGGCTGCGCGCGCAGGCCGTCACGCACGCGGCCCGGCGCTACACTCGCAGGGCCATCACGACCGCTTTACGCAGGAGATTCCGATGATCCGCTTTTCCACCCTGTTGACCCGCGCCGCCGCCGCGCTGGTACTCGGCAGCGCCTTCCTGCTCGGCGGTTGCCACATGTTCGGCGGCGGCACCAAGGGCCAGGTGAACACGGCCGAATGGAAGGGCAAGTTCGACGCCACCATCGAGGCCTACAAGGAAGGCCAGTTCGTGATCGACGGCGCGGTGCTGTCGGCGGTGGACGCCGGCAGCCACTTCGCCTACCTCAAGGACACCGGCAAGCTGCCCAAGACCGTGCTGTTGATGCCCAGCGACGACTCCAAGATCCGCAAGGTGCACCTGCAGTACATGGCGCGCATGGCGATCGACTACGGCTTCACCGCGTACTACGACGACGGCGGCAAGCTCACCGAGATCAACCCCGTCAATACCAAGGCGCGCCAGCTGGAAGACCACCACGCGCCGGTGAAGATCGACGACGGCCAGCAGTGCAAGACGGCGGCCGGCTGCGACTCCATCGACCGGGCGGCGCAGCAGCAGCGCTGAACCGCGCACCGAGCGGCGACACGAAAGCCCGCGGAGCGATCCGCGGGCTTTGCTTTTGCGATCGTCCCTGATCGCGGGAGTCAAACGGGTGGCGTGCCCTTACGCGAGCCTTCGCCGCAGCGCGCCCAGTCGCGCGTCCAGCGCATCGGCGGTATACGGCACGGCCTTGCCGCTGCCCCACACCGGGCCGGGCCAGGCGGCGTCGCCCGGCGTGCGCGCCACCACGTGCAGGTGCAGCTGGCGCACGATGTTGCCGAGCGCGCCGAGGTTGAGCTTGTCGCAGGGCGCCACGGCGCGCAGCGCGGCGGCGGCCTGGTTCGCCTCGCGCCACAGTTGCTGCTGTTCGGCCTCGGCGAGGTCGGCGATCTCCACCAGGCCGGTGCGGCGCGGCACCAGGATCAGCCACGGGTAGCGCGCGTCGTCCATCAGCAGCACGTCGCACAGCGGCAGGGCGGCGACGGCATGCGTGTCGGCCTGCAGGCGCGGGTCGAGTGCAAAGCTAGCCGGGCTCATGCGCCGGCCAGCTGCCGGTCGAAGAAGTCCAGCGTGCGCTGCCACGCCAGCATCGCGCTGGCCCCGTGGTAGTGCGGGTCGCCGTGCACGTCGCGGTTGAACGCGTGGCCGGCGCCGGGGTAGGTGAACACTTCCATCTGCGGCAGCAGCGCGCGGTGCTGCGCCACCGCCGCGGGCGGGATCGAGGGATCCAGTTCGCCGAAGTGGAACATCACCGGCGCTTTCGGTTTCTCGCCCAGGAACGGCAGGTTGCGCGCGCCGTAGTAGCTCACCGCGGGCAGGCCCAGCCGCAGCGCGGCCAGCAGCGCCACCGTGCCGCCCCAGCAATAGCCCACCACGCCGACCTTGCCGGAGGAGGCGATGGATTCGGCGGCGCTGGCCACGTCCTCCAGCGGGCGGTCCAGCCCCAGCTCGGTCACCAGCGCCTTGCCGCGCGCCATGCCCACTTCGTCGTAGTCCAGTTCCAGCCAGGCTTCGAGATGGTCGAAGAAGGCCGGCGCGATCGCGGTGTAGCCGGCGGCGGCAAAGCGGTCGGCCAGGCGGCGGATGTGTTCGGTGACGCCGAAGATCTCCTGCACCACCACGATGCCGCCCTTCGGCTTGCCTTCGGGCTTGGCCAGGTAGCCGCCGATGCACTGGGTGCGCGAGGTGGGGATGTTGATGTGCTGGCCCATGGTGGCCTGCTCCTGTGCCGGGACGGGGCGATTCTAGAGGCAGTCGGTGATGGCGGCGGTGAAGGGCGGCGGGCCCGATAGCGTGCCGTCAGTCCGTATAATGCCGGGTTTTCCAACGCTTACGGTTGCAGCCGCGATGTCCCAGGCCACCCAGAAGATCGGTTTCGTCAGCCTCGGCTGCCCCAAGGCGCTGGTCGATTCCGAGCGCATCCTCACCCAGCTCAAGGTCGAGGGCTACGAGATCGTGCCCAGCTACGGCGAGGCCGACGCGGTGGTGGTGAACACCTGCGGCTTCATCGACGCGGCGGTGCAGGAGTCGCTGGATTCCATCGGCACGGCGCTCAACGAGAACGGCAAGGTGATCGTCACCGGCTGCCTCGGCAAGCGCGCCGAGCTGATCCGCGAGGCCTACCCGGATGTGCTCTCGATCAGCGGCCCGCAGGACTACGCCAGCGTGATGCACGCGGTGCACGAGGCGCTGCCGCCGGTGCGCAACAAGTTCCTCGACATCGTGCCGGACACGGGGATCAAGCTGACGCCGAAGCACTACGCGTACCTGAAGATTTCCGAAGGCTGCAATCATCGCTGCAGCTTCTGCATCATCCCCTCGATGCGCGGCAACCTCGTCTCGCGCCCGGTGGACGAGGTGCTGATCGAAGCCGAGAAGCTGGTCAAGGGCGGCGTCAAGGAACTGCTGGTGATCTCGCAGGACACCAGCGCCTACGGCGTGGACGTGAAATACGCCGAACGCGAGTGGCGCGGCAAGGCGTACCGCACGCGCATGACCGAGCTGTGCGAAGGGCTGTCCGAACTCGGCGCCTGGGTGCGCCTGCACTACGTCTACCCGTACCCGCACGTGGACGAGCTGATGCCGCTGATGGCGGCGGGCAAGATCCTGCCGTACCTCGACATCCCGTTCCAGCACGCCAGCCCGCGCATCCTGAAATTGATGAAGCGCCCCGGCAACATCGAGAAGACGCTGGAGCGCGTGCAGAACTGGCGCCGCGAAGTGCCCGAGCTCACGATCCGCAGCACCTTCATCGTGGGCTTCCCCGGCGAGACCGACGCCGAGTTCGAGGAGCTGCTGGATTTCCTGCGCGAAGCCGAACTCGACCGCGTGGGCGCCTTCGCCTACTCGCCGGTGGACGGCGCCAAGGCCAACGAACTGCCAGGTGCCGTGTCCGAGGAACTGAAGGAGGACCGCTTGGAGCAGTTCATGGCCGTGCAGGCGGAAATCTCCGCCGCCAAGCTGCAACGCAAGCTCGGTCGCACGCTCAAGGTGCTGGTGGACGAGGCGAACGCCGACGGCGCCGTGGCCCGCTCCGCCGCCGACGCGCCGGAGATCGACGGCACCGTGCTGATCGCCGACGGCCAGCACCTCAAGCCCGGCCAGTTCGTCGACGTGGTGGTGGAAGGCGCCAGCGAGCACGACCTCACTACGCGCCTGGCGTACCCGGAGCTTAAGCTCATTTGAAAGTGCGGCCAGGGATGGCCGCTTCTGGTGCCGGTGCGAAGCGCGGGATGAACGTCATGGCAATCAGTGGCTGGCCGCGCTCATGGATGAGCGCATGAAATACACTCCGCCTGCCCGCGACGCGGTGGATCCGCAGGTGTTCGGGCGGATGCCGCTCGCGGCGTGGCGCGATTACGCTGATCTGATCGAAGGCCGCGACTGGCCCTCCATCGCCACGCTCAACGCCGCCCGCCCCGCCGGCATGCGCGAACGCTTCGTGGCGCAAACCCGCGAACTGCTCGCCGACGGCCTGCACTACGAACAACGCATCGCCGAACGCGGCGAGATCGCCACTCGCGAGCGCAACTGGCACGACCTGTTCAACGCCCTGATCTGGCTGCGCTACCCGGGCTTGAAGCGCGCACTCAATGCGCGGCAGATGGCCGAAATCGCCCACATGGGCCCCAGGCAGCGCTCCCGCGCCCAATGCGCACTCACCCACTTCGACGAAGCCGGCGTGGTGGTCGCGCTGCGCGACCCATCGCTGCTCCCGCTATGGGACGCTCACGACTGGCACGGCCTGTTCTGGCGCGAGCGTGCCGCATGGCGGGATGGCCGCATCCAAGTGGAAGTCTTCGGCCATGCCCTGTTCGAACACGCGCTGACGCCGGGGCAGTTGCTGGTGGGAAAGGCGCTGGTGGTGGCCGAGGCATCGCCAGCGGCAGCCATCGAAGCCTGCGCGCAGGCGATCCGCGCGGGTGAGGTGCTGTGCGATCCGCTGGAACTGCGTCCCTTGCCACTCGCCGGCGTGCCCGGCTGGCACTCCGGCAACGAACGCGAATCTTTCTTCAGCGAAGCACCTTGCTTTCGGCCGGTGCGGGCAGGGCGGAACTATCCGGCGCCGCGTGCCGTCCTTGCATTGCCGAGGTAACGGACAAGCTGGGTCACTTGTTCCTTGGCCGTCGCGGCTTGCTGCTGCGCGTTCCCGTAGTGCTCGCCAGATCGAACGCGCACGCCACCAAGGCTTGCGCCCAGGTCGGCGTTCTTTTCAGCGCTGCGGCAGTGGCCGGATAACGCAAGGCCCCTGCCTGCCATTCGAGCACTTTGCGTGGAGCGGGGCACAGGCCATCGGCGGGATTGGCCTCGGTGCTGTTGTCGTAGACCACCAGGTGGTGCAGGTGCGGCAGCAGACGGATGAGGTTGTGCTGGCTGGCGGTGTAGCGTTCGCGCACGCGTTCGGCGGGGATGTCGTGGCCGCCGCGGGCGACGCGGGCGCGGACGCGCGCGAGATGCCGTTCGGGGCTGTCCAGTCCGCAGTACCACAGGTCGATGTCCATGCCGGCCGCGGCGGCTTCGAGCAGCAGCCGGGTGATGGTGCGGCCACCCAGGGTGGTTTCGAACGTGTAATCGGTGCCGGTGGCGATGGCCGCTTGCAGCTGCGCGACGTTGGCGCGCCAGGCCAGCGCGTTGGCGCTGGCCGCGTCCATGCCGGGGTTCGCGGCCAGGATCTCGGCGGTGGCTTCGTCGGGATTGAAGTAGTCGCCGCCGGCTTCGCGCAGCATGGCGCCGGCGATGCTGCTCTTGCCTGCGCCGTTGGTGCCGGCCAGCACCGCGATCCGCGCCATCAGCGGCGGCGCTTGCCGGCAGCCTTCGTGGCGGCCTTGCCCAGTTGGGCGGGCGTGGCCGCGAACAGCGCGTCGACGGCCTGCTTGCCGGCGTCCGTCTGCATGCCGGCCACGATGGTGGCGAAGCGTTCACGCAGCGGCGCCAGCGGGTCAGGCGCGGCGTCGACCAGGTGCCGGTATTCCTCCACCGAGAGCACCACGGCCGCGGGCCGGTTGTTGCGGGTGATCAGCACCGGCTCGCTGGAGCGGGCCACGCGCTCGATCAGCTCGGCAAAACCGTTCTTGGCCTCGGAACTGGTGACGGTCTTGAGGCGGGCAGGGTGTTTCGAATGCGGAGCGTGCTGGAAGTGGGCGTTCATGGGCTCACGGTACGCCGAATGGGTATTTCGTACAACTTGGCCAAAGTAGCCAACAAGTCAGGTGCCGGCCTCGTAACGCACCTCCACGATCAGGAACCGCGTGCGCCCGCCCGGCAGCTCCGCCTCGAACTCGTCGTCCAGCCGCTTCTTCAGCACCGCGCGAGCCATGGGCGAGTCGACGCTGATCCAACCCAGCTTCGCGTCGGTTTCGTCGGGGCCGACGATGCGGTAGCGGACTTCCTCGCCGCTGGCGAGGTTTTCCAGCGCGATGGCGGCGCCGAAGAACACCGCCTCGCGGTCGGCGGGCAGGCCTTCGGCCACCTTGAGCGCGGGGATGCGCTTGCTGAGGTAGCGCACGCGGCGGTCGATCTCGCCGAGCTGCTTCTTGCGGTAGGTGTACTCGGCGTTTTCCGAGCGGTCGCCTTCGGCCGCGGCGGCGGCCAGTGCCTTCACCACCTCGGGGCGCAGCGTGTGCCACAGGTGATCCAGCTCGGCCTTGAGTTTCTCGAAGCCTTCGCGGGTGATGATCGCGGTGGAACCGGGAGCGGGTGGGCGCCAGCGGCTCATGACGCACCCGCCAGTTGCCGCTGCAAGGCGGCGATGTCGTCGCGCTGCGGGTGGTCGGGCCAGGCGGCGGCGAGTTTTTGCAGCAGCACGATCGCCTCGGCACGCCGCTCGGGCAGCGTGCCGAGCAGGCGCGCGACAAGCAGGCCGTAGTGCGGCGCGCGTTCGTCGCGCGGCCAGTGCGCGAGGTAGCCGCGGCCGAGGAGGATGGCGAGGCGTTCCATGCCCAGGCGCACGGCGAGGTCGGCCAGTTCGCCGCAGGTGCGCGGGTCGTCGGGAACGAAGGCGGGGTCGATGCCTTGGCATTCCTGCAGCACGCCCAGGGCGCGGCGCGCCTCGTTCTGCGCGATCAGCGCGGCGATCCAGATCTGGCCGTGCACCAGCAGGTCGTCGCGCAGGCCCTGGCGGCGCAGCAGTTCGCGGTAGAGCTGGTGCACCGGCGCGGGCGCGCCGCGCTGGCGCAGGCGCTCGGCCAAGCGGTGCAGCGCCGCGACGGGATCGCTGCCGGCCAGCGTGCGCGCCTCGTCGACGAGGCGGCTGTCCTCGTCCTGGCCGCTGGCCTGGGCGAGCTTCGGTGCCTCGGGTTCCAGCCCGAAGCGCTCATGGCGCTGGTGGATCAGCGCGCCCATCAGGTGGAAGGCCAGCACGATCAGGTAGGTGTAGGCGAAGCCGAACAGCGGCAGCGCGAGGAAGTGCGGCAGCAGGCCGGACGTGAGCATGGCCACCGCCACCAGCGCGCCCAGCAGCAGGTTGATCGCCACCGGCACGAGATAGGCGCCGCCGAAGCCGTGCGCGATGCGCCACCACGTGGCCGGGTTGAGCGCCAGCAGTGCATTGCCGTCGAAGGCCAGCGACATGTCGATGGCCGGCAGCGCCAGCATCAGCACGGGAGCCAGCAACCACAGCATGGACGGCGCGAAGCCGGCGCAGGCGACGAACAGCGCGCCCGCCGCCAGGTGGATCAGGGCCAGCGCCCAGCCGGTCGCGCCGGCCTCGTCCACGCCCACGTCGGGCGGATCGGCGTAGCCGTTCGCGGTGTGCTGCATGCACTCGGCGGCGTAGCGCCAGGTGGCGGCCCACACCAGGAGGTTGGCCAGCAAGCCGATGAAGGCGGGCAGGTAGCTCGCGTAGTGGGACAGCGCCAGCGCCGTGCAGGTGGCCAGCCCGGCGCCGCGCAGCGGATAGCAGAAGCCGGCGGCGAGGCGTTCGCCAAACGGCGTGTCGGCGGAAACCACTTCGACGCGCGGCATCGGTGCGCTCCCGCTCAGCGCTTGCCGCCGAAGATGCCGCCCAGCACGCCGCGCAGGATCTGCCGGCCGAGCTGGTTGCCCATGGTGCGCACCATCTGCTTGCCCATGGTTTCGATCATGCCTTGCCGGCGCTTGGTGCCGAACAGTGCGTCGTGCACGGCGCCGCCCCAGGCCGAGCCGGTGTCGCCGCCCTTGGCCGGCGCGTCGGCGGCGACGGCGTTCGCATCGGCGGCCTTGTCGTCCGCGCGCCTGGCGAGCATTTCGGCGGCGGATTCGCGGTTGATTGCGTTGTCGTACTTGCCGCCCACCGGCGAGCGCTGGCGCACGGTGGCGCGTTCGGCGTCGGTGATCGCGCCGATGCGGCAGCACGGCGAGGTCACCAGCACCTGCTCCACCGGCGTGGGCACGCCGCCGTCGCGCAGGGTGGAGGCCAGCGCCTCGCCCACGCCCAGCTGGCCGATCGCGGCCGTAACGTCGAGTTTCGGGTTCGGCGCGAAGGTTTCCGCCGCCGCTTTCACCGCCTTCTGGTCGCGCGGGGTGAACGCACGCAGCGCATGCTGGATGCGGTTGCCCATCTGGCCGAGGATGTTCGCCGGCACGTCGTCGGGGTTCTGCGAGCAGAAGTACACGCCCACGCCCTTGGAGCGGATCAGCCGCACCACCTGTTCCACGCGCTGCAGCAGGGCGGGCGGCGCGTCGTCGAACAAGAGGTGCGCCTCGTCGAAGAAGAACACCAGCTTCGGCTGGTCGAGGTCGCCCACCTCGGGCAACTGCTCGAACAGCTCGGACAGCAGCCACAGCAGGAAGGTGGCGTAGAGCCGTGGCTTCAGGATCAGCTGGTCGGCGGCGAGGATGTTGATCACGCCGCGGCCGCTCATGTCCTGGCGCATCAGGTCGGCCAGTTCCAGCGCGGGCTCGCCGAAGAACTGCGCGCCGCCGTCCTGCTCCAGCTGCAGCAGGGCGCGCTGCACGGCGGCGAGGCTGGTGGTGCTGATCAGGCCGTAGTGCGCGGAAATGTCCTTGGCGTTTTCCGCGGCGTAGGCCAGGAGGGCGCGCAGGTCGGGCAGGTCCAGCAGCAGCCAGCCGTGGTCGTCGGCCAGCTTGAACACGATCTCCAGCACGCCTTGCTGGGTATCGTTGAGTTGCAGCACGCGGCCGAGCAGGGCGGGGCCCATCTCGCTCACCGTGGCGCGCACCGGGTGGCCGAGCTTGCCGTAGAGATCCCAGAAGATCACCGGGTTGGGCTGCGGCTTCCAGTCGTTGAGCTGCAGCTTGGCGAGACGCGCCTTGAGCTTGTCGCCCGGCTCGCCCGCGGCCATCGCGAGGCCCGCGAGGTCGCCCTTGGCGTCGGCGAGGAAGCAGGGCACGCCCAGCTTCGAGAAACCTTCGGCCAGCACCATCAGCGAGACGGATTTGCCGGTGCCGGTGGCGCCGGCGATCATGCCGTGGCGGTTGCCGTAGCGCGGATCGAGGTTGACGCTGGCGCGCTCGTTGCGGCCGATCAGGATGTCGGTCATGGGTATCGCTTCCTTGGAGTCGACGCCGATTGTAGCGAGCCGCCGCGGCGCATCGGTTCATTGAGTCGGCGGAAGCCGCGGGCTATGGTGTCGGCTTTTCGCCGGATGGTTGGTTCCATGCAGTCTGTTCGTCTTGCCCGTTCCCTGCGCCTGGCCCCGTTGGCGGCCGCGCTCGGCCTGCTGGCGGCGTGTGCGGGTGCGGGCGGCACCAGGCCGCCGGCCACGGTGGCCGCGCTGTACACCCAGCTCGACCAGGCCACCGGCGGTTACCAGGCCGCGCTGCAGCAGATCCGCGCCGGCAACGACGCGGCCGGGCAGCAGACCCTGGACCGGGCGCTGGACACGCTGAAGAACGCCTCCGTCCGCTGTGGCGGTACCGCCGGCTGCGACCCGCAGCGCTTCTTCTCCGCCTACGATCGCATGCTGCGGCTGAAGGACGGCAGCTTCATCGGCGACGAGAGCCTCGACGAGGAGCCGCAGACCGGTCTGGCGCGCGACCAGCGCGGCGTCGCCGCACTGCCGGAGGCGCAGCGCAGCGTGACCCTGCTGCACGGCCAGAAGCTCTCCGAGCTGATCGCGATGAACGGCGCGGTCAAGGCCGCGCTGCAGATGTGGCTGACCCAGTGGCGGCCGAACTTGATCGACGCCTGGATCAACTACCAGTACCTGCGTTTCGAGATGTGGCCGCAGTACAAGAACGCCGACCTGCCCGAGGCGATCCTGTTCGGCATCATGGCCAAGGAATCCGGCGGCAAGGTGCACGCGGTGTCGCGCTCCGGCGCGGCCGGCCCGCTGCAGTTCATGTACGCCACCGGCATGCGCTTCGGTCTCACCAACTACAACGGCTTCGACCTGCGCTTCGATCCGGCCGCCTCGGCGCGCGCGAACGCGGAGTACATGAACGAGCAGCTCAAGGTGTTCAACGACAACCTGGAGCTGACGCTCGCGGCCTACAACGGCGGCGAGGGGCGCATGAAGCGGCTGGTGGGGCCGGACACCTCGGTGAGCTTCTACGACCCGCGCATCTACGGCCAGCTCTCGCAGGAAACCCGCGACTACGTGCCCGCGGTGCTGGCGGCGGCGTGGCTGTTCCTGCATCCGGACAGCTACAACCTGCGCTTCCCGAAGATCGACGGCGTGCCCGGCAGCATCACGCTGAAGCGGCCGGCCTCGCTCAACGAACTCACCGTGTGCCTCGGCTCGGCCGGCGGCATGGAGGAAGGCTGGTTCCGTACCCTGCGCAACCTCAACCCGCGGCTGGACCCGCAGCAGGAGCAGCCGGCCGGCGCGGTGCTGCAGGTGCCGAAGCTGCTGGAGCGCTCCTACGCCTCGCGCTGCGTGGATGGCCCGTGGCCGATCCTCGCCGCCGACCTGCACAACGCCGCCGCGCCGGTGGTGGCCGATCCGCCGCCGCCCCCGCCACCGAGTCCGGCGAAGAGCCGCAGCTACAAGGTGCGCCGCGGCGACACCCTGGTCAGCATCGTGCGCAAGCTGCACTGCTCCAGCGTGCAGGAAGTGGCCGAGATGAACCACCTGCGCCACCACCACATCGCGGTGGGGCAGGAGTTGAAGCTGCCGGAGTGCCGCTGATCGGATTAGCGACGAGACTCGGTTGAAAAAGCCGTTCGCGCTGAGCGTAGCTTGCGATAGCAAGCGCAGTCGAAGCGCTCGCAATCAATCACCCTTCGACTCCGGCCCTGCGGGCCTACGCTCAGGGCGAACGGTGGGATATCGGCTGGCTTTGTCGCTAGATCAGTGCCGTTGAAGCCGCTGTCCGGCGAGTGACGCTCAGGCGGTGGCGCCCACGCGCATCCACTCCTTCACCGCGTCGGTCGGGCGATGCAGGCGCTTCAGCTCGTTCAGCAGGCGCAGCAGCTGGCGGTGCTGCGGCAGCAGGCGGTCCTGCGGCGAATGCTTGGTCTCGTGGTAGGCCACCGCCAGCCACAGCGCGATGCCGCGCAGCGCCACCTCGGGATTGTCCGAGCGCGCCCGCTCGTAGCCGGCGCCGGTGCCCTGGCCCCAGGGCAGGTAGCGCGCTTCCGGCGGCGTGCCGTACAGGTGCGGGAATTCGCTGCGCGCCGCCTGGCCGATCTCGCGCAGGGTCAGCAGGCTCAGCTGGGCGCGGCTGCGCTGGGGCAGGGCGCGCACGCTGCGCTCGATCTCGCGCAACTGGCGCGTGAGCTGGTGCGCGCGGAGGAAGGCGATGGCCGGGCTGAGCAGCTGCATGGAATCCTCGTCCGCTGGCGCCGCGACGGGCGCGGCAACGGCGGGAGGATAGTGGGGCGGTGGGCGCGCGAGGCGCCCAATGCGTCACAAAATGACGTGTCGCGTCAGTTTTGGTGCGTGCAGCGTCCCAGTCGCTGACCCACCTGCACCGCCTGTTGCGGTTCCAGCGCGTCCAGCTCGGCCATGCCCTCGGGTAGCAGCACGATCACGGTGGAGCCCATGTTGAAGCGCGCCATCTCGGCGAAGCGTTCCAGCGTGATGTTCCGGCCCGCGAACGACTTGCGCCGGATCGCCGGCGCGTAGGGCGGGATCACCAGCCCGTCCCACACCGTGGCCACCGAGGACACCAGGATCGCGCCCACCATCACCACCGCGAACGGGCCGTGCGCGCCCTCGAAGTGGCAGACCAGCCGTTCGTTGCGCGCGAACAACCGCGGAATCGCCGCCACCGCGAACGGCGCCACGCTGAAGATGCGCCCCGGCACGTGCACGGTTTCCTTCAGGGTTCCCTTCAAGGGCATATGCACGCGGTGATAGTCGCGCGGCGACAGGTACACGGTGGCGAAGCGGCCGTTGCGATAAGGCGCGGCGGCGGCTTCATCGCCCAGCAGCTCGGCGGCGGTGTACTCCTGCCCCTTGGCCTGGAAGATGCGCCCGTCCACGATCCTGCCGGCCTGGCTGATGCGGCCGTCGGCGGGCGAGAGCAGGGCGGCCGGATCGGCGTCGCCCGCGCGCGCGCCTGGCTTCAGCTTGCGGGTGAAGAACGCATTGAAATGCTGGTAGGCCAGCGGATCGGGCTGCGCCGCCTCGGCCATGTTCACGCCGTAGTTGCGCACGATGGTGCCGATCAGCCAGTTCTTCCACGGCGCGAAGGTCCAGCGCGTCCCCCAGTAGACCAAGCGCGACAGGAAGCGGTGCGGGAGGATGTATTGCAGCAGGATCTTGAAGGTCATCCGCCGAAGTATACGGGTAGCCACAAGCTTCACCGTGCGCCCCTCTCCCTCCGGGAGAGGGGGCCGGCAGGCGGGTGAGGGTTCGGGCAGAGCATGGCGCTGAAGTCTCGCCGAACCCTCACCCCCAACCCCTCTCCCGGCGGGAGAGGGGCTTGAAGCGCGGCGAGCCGTATAATTGCCGGCCCTTTGCATTGCGCACGCCAGGATCAGGTCCGTGACCGCCGAACTCGCCACCATCATCGACTTCATCCGCTACGGCGCCAGCCGTTTCTCGGCGGCCGGGCTGACCTTCGGCCACAGCCACGACAACCCCATCGACGAGGCTACCCACCTGGTGCTGGCCAGTCTGCACCTGCCGCCGGACATCCCGCCGGCCTACGGCGCGGGCAAGCTCACGTCCGAGGAACGCGCGAACGTGCTGGCGCTGATCGAGCGCCGCGTCAACGAGCGCCTGCCGGTGGCCTACCTCGTCGGCGAAACCTGGTTCGCCGGACTGAAGTTCAAGAGCGACCGCCGCGCCCTGGTGCCGCGCTCGCCGATCGCCGAGCTGATCGAGTCGGGCTTCGCGCCGTGGCTGGACGAGCGCCATGTGGAGCGCGCGCTGGACCTGTGCACCGGCTCCGGCTGCATCGGCATCGCGATGGCCGAATACAACCCGGACTGGCGCGTGGACATCGTGGACATCAGCGACGAGGCGCTGTCGCTGGCGCGCGAGAACATCGTGTTCCAGCACGTCGAGGGCCGCGTCGAGGCGGTGAAGTCCGACCTGTTCGAAGGCGTGCGCGGTCGCCGCTACGACCTGATCGTCTCCAACCCGCCCTACGTCACCGAGGACGAATACGCCGCGCTGCCCGGCGAATACGCGCACGAACCCAAGCTCGGCCTCACTTCGGGCGCGGACGGCCTCGACATCTGCCTGCGCATCCTCGACGAAGCCGCCGATCTCCTCAGCGAAGACGGCCTCCTGATCGTCGAAGTGGGCGAGAGCGAACACGCGCTGGCCGCGCTGCTGCCGGAAGTGCCGTTCGTGTGGATCGAGTTCAAGGTGGGGCCGATGGGCGTGTTCGCGCTGGAGCGGCGCGATCTCGTCGAACATCAAGCGGCGATCCATGCCGCCGCGGCCGCGCGCCGCTGAGCGGATGGAACTGACCACGGCGCGGCTGCGGCTCGACGCGCTGCGCCGCGACGATGCCGCGGCGCTGTTCGCTTATCGCGCCGATCCGGCGGTGAGCCGTTACCAGGGTTGGCGTCCGGCCTCGCTTGACGAGGCCGCGCAATTCATCGAGCGCCAGCAGGCGACCGCCTTCGGCGTGTCCGGCAACTGGTGCCAGCTCGCGCTGCGCCTGCGCGACACCGGCGCGCTGATCGGCGACCTCGGCCTGCATTTCGTCGACGCGGACACCGTGGAATTCGGCATCACCTTGTCTCCCGCGCACCAGGGCCGTGGGCTGGCCGCCGAAGCAGTGCGCGCCGCGCTGGCGCTGGTGTTCGATGCATTGAAACGCCACCGCATCTATGCCTCGGTCGACCCGCGCAACCTTGCCTGCGTGCGCCTGCTGGAGCGCCTGAGGCTGCGCAAGGAAGCGCATTTTCGCGAGAGCTGGCGCGATGGCGATGGGTGGGCGGATGACGCGATCTACGCGATGTTGGCGGGCGAGTGGGGTACTCGCGACTGAGCTTTGCTTACTCTCCTTGGCGGGAGGCTCCTGCTCGTGCGCTTTTACAGGAAGCAAAGCGGTTTCGGTCGCCTGCTAGCGCCCGAGCGCGCCACATGTTGCTCCCTCTCCCCGCCGGGGAGAGGGTTGGGGTGAGGGGCGGGTGCTCGCGATAAACGTTCGATTCCGCACCTTGGCTCGCCTGCGGCGGGCTTTTGCTCGTGTGCTTCCGCAAGCGACAAAGCGGTTTCGGACGCCTGCCGGCGCCCGAGTCACTTCTCTTTGCTGGCCCACGCCACCGCAGGAGCGGTGGCGAACAGCGAAGCTGGCCCGAAGGGCGGAGGGCAGGATGCCCGGAGTCAAGAGAAGTAACCAAGAGAAATGGCCTGGTTCAATCCGCCGAC
>OFIS01000082.1_pt1 | contig 122184 bp, 134 predicted proteins | sample 1775071 | NCBI WGS metagenome assembly OFIS01 (sample SAMN08195774, study PRJEB24354) | sludge metagenome | isolation source: sludge from phenol fed wastewater aerobic bioreactor C | place: India: Nagpur | collected 2016-09-17 | reverse complement strand
CGCCCGGGATGCGTAATCCCCGGGCCCGCGGGCACCGCATCCTGCCCCCACTGAAACGACGCCTCATGACAGCGCCCCCGGCTGGAGAAGGACGCACGAACCCTATCCTATCGTAGGAATAACAGTCAAGGACTATTTTTCTATCGTCATTCCGGGACCCGCGCAGGCGGGGACCCGGAATCCAGACAAGCCCTCATGCACCGCTGGATTCCGGGTTCGCACCTTCGGTGCGCCCCGGAATGACGGAGGGAGGTGGCTGGATTCCGGGTTCGCTTGCATAGCGCGTCGAAGACGCGCGTAAACGCGCTTATGGTGCGAGCGCCCCGGAATGACGGAGAAGGGTCAGGCCACGCCTTCCTCCGGGCCGGGCGAGGTCTTCTTCGGCCTGGCGGCCGATTTGGCCTCCAGCGCGTCGAGGCGGGCCTTGAGCGCGTCGTTCTCCTCGCGGGCGAGGCGGGCCATCTCCTTGACCGCCTCGAATTCCTCGCGCGAGACCACGTCGAGGTCGCGCAGCATCTTCTCGGCCTGGGTGCGGAAAAGGGTATCGACCTCGCGCCGCACGCCCTGCGCCACGCCGGCGGCATCGTTCATCATCCGCGCCATCTCGTCGAAAATCCGGTTGTTGGTCTGAACCATGGTCAATGTCTCCGCTGAGGAAGGTTTCCCCGGGGCCTGTTGCCGATCACAATGGCGCTTGGGTCATCAGCCTGCAAGGTCCCAGTTTCATAACACGCCGTGCTAAGAGCTTTACCGGGCGACTCGTTCACCTTTGCGAAGGCCAGAATGCCGTTTTTTGTCATACCGTTTCCCTATATCGACCCGGTGCTGGTCCATGTCGGGCCCTTCGCCATCCGCTGGTATGCGCTGGCCTATATCGTCGGCATCGTCGCCGGCTGGATGTATTCGCGCCATCTGATCCGCACCGAGCGGCTGTGGGGCGGCCCGGCTCCACTCAAGATGATCGACTTCGACGACTTCGTGCTCTGGGTGACGCTCGGCATCATCCTCGGCGGCCGCATCGGCTATGTGCTGTTCTACAACCTGCCGCATTTCGCCGCGCATCCGCTCGAGGTCTTCCAGCTCTGGAATGGCGGCATGTCGTTCCACGGCGGCTTTACCGGCTGCGTCGTCGCGGTGGTGCTGTTCGCCCGCGCCCGCGGCATTCTGATCATGTCGCTGGGAGATCTGACCTGCGCCGCGGCGCCGATCGGCATTTTCCTCGGCCGCATCGCCAATTTCATCAACGGCGAATTGTGGGGCCGCACGACGGATGTGCCCTGGTCGATGGTCTTCCCCAATGGCGGGCCGCTGCCGCGGCATCCGAGCCAGATCTACGAGGCCGGGCTCGAGGGCCTCGCCATGTTCGTCTTGCTCGCGGTGATGATCCGCTTCGGCGCGCTGCGCAAACCGGGCCTGATCATCGGCTCGTTCGCCTGTTTCTACGCGGTGGCGCGCAGCGTCTGCGAATTCTTCCGCGAGCCGGACGCGCAGCTCGGCTTCCTGTGGGGCGGCGCGACAATGGGACAACTGCTGTCGATCCCCTTGTTCCTCGCCGGGGTCTGCTTCATCGTCTACGCCGTCAAGCACCCGCTCCGACCCCAGACGCCCTGATCGTCCATGAACGACGTCCCGCACGCGCCGACGCCTCTCGAAGCCGAAATCCGACGGCGCATCGAAGCGGCCGGCCCGATGCCGGTGGCGGAGTATATGAGCCTGTGCCTCGCGCATCCGCAGTACGGTTATTACGTCACGCGCGACCCGCTCGGCGCGCGCGGCGATTTCATCACCGCGCCGGAAGTGAGCCAGATGTTCGGCGAACTGATCGGCATCTGGATGTCGGCGGTGTGGAAGCAGATGGGTTCGCCCGCGCGCGTGCGCGTCGTCGAGCTCGGCCCCGGCCGCGGCACGTTGATGAAGGATGCGATGCGGGCGGCGCAGGTGGTGCCGCCCTTCCGCGCCGCCGTGACGCTGGACCTCGTGGAGATATCGCCGGTGCTGCGCGAGCAGCAGCAGCAGACGCTCGCCTCCACCAAGATCGAGATGAACTGGTACGACTCGATCCGCGACATTCCGGGCGGGCCGGCCATCATCATCGCCAACGAATTCTTCGACGCCATTCCGGTGTCGCAGGCGGTGCGTGCCGAGGACGGCTGGCGCGAGCGCTGCGTCGGCATCGCCGATGACGGCCGCTTCGCCTTCGTGCTCGCGCCCGAGCCGATGAAACATATCGGCGTCCTGGTGCCGAAGGCGGCGCGCGAGGCACCGGTCGATTCCATCATCGAATGGCGCGCCGACAACGCCGCGATCGATCTCGGCCGCCGCGTCGTCGACGGCAGCGCCGCGCTGGTCATCGACTACGGCCATTCGCAAACCGATTTCGGCGACACGCTGCAGGCCGTCGGTAAGCACGCTTACGCCGATCCGCTGCGCGAGCCCGGCGAGGTCGATCTCACCGCTCATGTCGATTTCGAGCCGCTGACCCGCGCCGTCGAACTGATGGGTGCCAGAGGCTACGGCCCGATCACCCAATCGCGGCTGCTGCGCGCGCTTGGCATCGAGACGCGGGCCGCGACGCTGAAGGCCAAGGCGACGCGCGCCCAGGCTGCCGAGGTCGATCTCGCGCTGGCGCGTCTCGTCGGCATCGGCCGCACCGGCATGGGCGACCTGTTCAAGGCCGCGGCCTATGTCGCGCCAAGCCTGCCGCCGCCGCCGGCCTTTGAGCCCTGATCACGGACGGCGTCGCCCTTGTCGCGAGTTTTATCGACTTGTCCTATGCTCCTGTGATTGCTGCGCTTCCGCGCGGGCCGTAAATGCGACACATTCGACACCAACGGATAACGGACGTCTGAGCGGGGGCCTTCGCGGGCCACATTGATTCAGATCACGGGGGACATTCGCACCGATGCTGCAAGCCGCTTCGATTGCCGCCCTGCCCGGCATCCGCCACGCCTTCTTCACCCGCAATGGCGGCGTGTCGCAGGGCGTCTATGACAGCCTCAACGGCGGCGTCGGCTCGAACGATACGCCGGAGCACGTCGCGGAAAACCGCACCCGCATGGCGCTCGCGCTCGGCGTCAAGCCGGAACGATTCCTCACGCCCTATCAGATCCATTCGCCGGACGTCGTCATCGTCGACGAGCCGTGGAGCCCCGACAACCGCCCGCGCGCCGATGCGCTGGTGACGAAGGTGCCGGATCTGGCGATCGGCGTTTCGACCGCCGACTGCGGCCCGCTGCTGTTCGCCGACAGCGAAGCGCGCGTCATCGGCGCGGCGCATGCCGGCTGGCGCGGCGCCTTTACCGGCATCATCGAGGCGACCATCGGCACGATGGAGAGGCTCGGCGCCTCGCGCGACAACATCGCGGTCGCGCTCGGCCCGACCATCCGTCAGGACAATTACGAAGTCGGCCCGGAATTCGTGGCGCGCTTTGTCGCCGCCGATATGGACAACACCCGCTTCTTCACCGATAGCGAGCGCGAGGGCCATCACATGTTCGATCTCACGGGCTACATCGCCTCGCGGATCGGACAGGCCGGCATCGCGAATTTCGAGGATCTCGGCCTGTGCACCTATGCCGAGCCGGAGCGCTTCTTCAGCTTCCGCCGCGCGACGCATCAGAGCGAGCCGGATTACGGCCGGCATATCAACGCCATCGCCCTGCACGACTAGCGGCGGGCCGCCATCAAATTACTCAGTCATTCCGGGGCGCCGCAAAGCGGCGAGCCCGGAATCCATACTCCGCAGCGCCGGGGTTATGGATTCCGGGTTCGCTCGCTATCGCTCGCGCCCCGAAATGACGATCAGATGCACGTTAATCATCTCATTAACGGATGATTAACCACGCTGGACATCGCCGGAACCCCGACTAAACTCGCCGCCGGTCGAGGGGGCTTGGCCGGTTCAGGGGGTTCGATGCTGGTTCGCTGTCTCGTGCGGGCGGTTCTGATCGGCTGCATTGCCAGCGGCGTCGCCGCCTGCAAGCAGGACGGTCCGGCGAATGTCGCCCTGCAACAGCCGCGCGGCGCCTCCGTCGCCTTCGATACCATCGACGGCCTGCCGCGCCCGCAATTCCAGACCCTGGTGGACAGGCTCAACGACGAGGCGCAATCGCGCCAGCTCGCCGTGGTGTCGCGCGAGGGCACGTCCGCCTACCGCGTGCGCGGCGCGCTCACGGCGACCGTGAGGCGCGGCCAGACCACCATCGGCTGGACCTGGGACGTCTATGACGGCGCCGAGCAGCGCGTGCTGCAGATCACCGGCGAGGAAACGGGGACGGCCACCATCCGCAAGCCCGACGAGGCCTGGCAGGTCGCCGACGAGGCGATGCTGAGGCGCATCGCGCAATCGAGCATGGACAGGCTCTCGGCCTTCCTGATTTCGCCGGAAGTGTCGCCGAACGCCCCGGCCGGGCCCGCGGTGGCTTTCGATGCGTCCTCGCCCGAGGCCGCCGGCATCTACCGCATGCCGCAGGCCAGCGCCGATCCGGTTCCCGCCGCCGGCGCCGAGGAAACCCCGCTGCCGCAACGGCGGCCGACCGCCACGCTGGCGCTCGCCGACACCAGCCGCTGAGCCGCCCGCGATCCTGCCGAAAAAGCCGGCGGATCGAGCCGATCCGGGCCGGAAAAGACGCGGGACAAGGGACTTAACCCGTATTGCCCGTCTCCCCCCGCCTTGTTATGACCACCGCGCCTGACGCGCATTTGGTCGCACCCCTCTCATCGTCGGAAGGGCCGCGCGCCGCGAAGTGGAGCGCCAGGCAGGCGTGACGATGTAACGAGGATACGGGATGTCGGGTAAGAACGGTGCGATCAAGCTGGTCGCCGGTAACTCCAATCCCGCCCTCGCCGCCGCGATCGGCGATTATCTCAAGACGCCGCTGACCAAAGCCGTGGTTCGCCGCTTCGCCGACGGCGAGGTGTTCGTCGAAATTCAGGAAAACGTGCGCGGCGCCGACTGCTTCGTCATCCAGTCAACCTCGGCGCCGGCCAACGACCACCTGATGGAATTGCTGATCATCATGGATGCGCTGCGCCGCTCCTCGGCGCGCCGCATCACGGCGGTGGTGCCCTATTTCGGCTATGCCCGGCAGGACCGCAAACCGGGACCGCGCACGCCGATCTCGGCCAAGCTGGTCGCCAACCTGATCACGCATGCCGGCGCCGACCGCGTCATGACGCTCGACCTGCATGCCGGGCAGATCCAGGGCTTCTTCGATATTCCCACCGACAATCTCTACGCCTCGCCGGTGATGGTGCGCGACATCAAGGACAAGTTCGATCTCGCCAATGTCATGGTGGTGTCGCCCGACGTCGGCGGCGTGGTGCGCGCGCGCGGCCTTGCCAAGCGCATCAACGCGCCGCTCGCCATCATCGACAAGCGCCGCGAGCGCGCCGGCGAATCCGAGGTCATGAACGTGATCGGTGAAGTCTCCGGCCACACCTGTATTCTGGTCGACGACATCGTCGACTCCGGCGGTACGCTGGTGAACGCCGCCGATGCGTTGCTCGCCAACGGCGCCAAGGACGTCTACGCCTACATCACGCACGGCGTATTGTCCGGCGGCGCGGTGGCGCGGGTGTCGAAGTCCAAGCTCAAGGAACTGGTGATCACCGACTCCATCCAGGAGACCGATGCGGTGAAGGCGGCGCCGAATATCCGCGTGCTGCCGATCGCGCATCTGATCGGCGAGGCCGTGGCGCGCACCGCGCACGAAGAGTCGGTGTCCAGCCTGTTCGAAGACCTGCCGCCGAAAGAGTAAGGCCGGGCTCTCCATCAGATTTCCGATCTGGCTATCGGCCGGTGCCGCGTCAGGCGCCGCGGCCCTTGATCGGATGCGCCCGCGCATCTATACTACCTTTGGTTGCGTATCCTGTTACCTAACCTCCATAGGTGCGCCATGGACTTCATCGAACGCTGGTTCGGAATTTCTCCCGATGGCGGCGACGGTTCGACCGAACTCCTGATCCTGACCGCCCTTGTCATCGTGATCGCGGCCGTTCTCGCGCGCCGCCAGTTGCGCCGCTTCCTGGGACGCTGATCGGTATCTGCACCGTTCCGGGCGGGATCTGTCCGCGCCTCGATCCCAATCGCGCGCGCCGGTCCGGGACATCACGGGATTTCTTCGCTGCACGGGGGCCAAGATGGCGTGCTGTGGCGGAACGTCGGAAACCGGGACATACAAGGCGGCGCGGCCCGGCTGCATCCTGTGCCGCATCTGGCACATTCTGACGCGCGAGAAGACGCCTCACGGCGATCCGTGCGTCGTCATTCCCGGCCACATCGCGCGCAAGCCCGATCCCTGCATTTACGATCAGTTCCTGCTGATGCAGCTCAACCAGCCGGTGACCTGGGACAACCCGGACGTCGCCATCTTTCTCAACGGCGTCGAGCAGTACACGTACAACCTGACCGTCGATACCGAGTACGACGTCGTCGTCACGGTTCACAACGCCTCGCGCGACAAGCCGGCGATCGGGACCGCCGTCGATATCCACTACATCGAGTTCGGCGCCGGCGGACAGATCAAGCATCCGATCAAAGTCACCGCGACCGACGTTCCGGTGTGGCCAGGCACCTCCGCCGTCTCCGTCAAGTGGAAGACGCCGGCCGTTCCCGGGCACTACTGCATCGAAGTCGAACTCAGCCATCCCAATGACGGCAACCCGGCGAACAATCGCGGCTGGAACAACACGCAGGTCTACGCCGCGAAGTCGCCGGTGGACCGCAGCATCCGCATCTTCAATCGCTATCCGCGCGAGTGCCCGCCGGTGCGCGAAGGCGGCGGCCCGGTGCTGCGCCCGCATCGCGTGTTCCTCGGCTGGGCCGTTATCGGCGCGGTCGCCGCGCTGCTGCTCCACCACAAGGTCAGCCATAGTCTGCCGGCCGGCACCAGGACACTTACCCTGCTGGCCGGCGGCTATATCGCCTTCGCGATCCTCGGGCTGTTCTGTGAATCCATCTACGCCTGGATCAAGCGCCGCAGCGAAGCCGGCCGGGCAAGACCGAAGCGGCCCGACCCGATCGACTGCCATCTGGTCAACCTCACCGTCGACTCGTATCGCTTCAACGACAAGACCGGCAAAGATTTCGATCCGGCCGCGGCCTTCACCGGCAAGGCGGCAGACTGGGGCGCCACGGTGGCACCGTCGAGCTTCGTGTTTCAGCCGGGCGAGGCTTACCGCGACGTCAACCTGCACGTCGATGCGTCGGATGGCGCCGGCCCGCCGGGCTATTTCAACGTCAATGTGTGGCAAGGCGGCGTGCCGAGCGGCGGCGTGACGGTCAAGATCACGACGGGAGGACAGTGAAATGGCCGGCTGCGACACCTATCCCCACAATGATATGTACTATGCTGGCGAGAAGCGCGTGCTCGGCTGGGTCGCGGGCGGCGCGGTCACGGTAGGTCTTGCGGCGTTTCTCGAAGCGGCCGGCATCGCCGGGCTCGCGGGACCGGCGCTGTGGGTCGCGCTCGCCGGCATCGCCGTCGGCGCACTCGCCGGCGCCGTGCTCGGCTTTTTCGTCGGCTTCGCCGTGCTGTGGTTCGACCGGCTGCACGTTCAGGACCCGAGCCAGATCACCATGGCGGGCTGCATCTTCTGCGCCGGCAAAAACTCCGGCGTGCCGCCGTTCAACGACAATGACTGGACCTTCAATCTTGGCCAGCCGCTGGCATTGCTTGCCCCGCTCGTGGCGGGTCTCGACGAACTCGTGATCCGCACCCGTCCGGCGCCGGACAACGGCCCGGTGCAGATCACCTTCGGCGAGGAGAGCCTGACCCATCAGATTCTCCATTGCGAGATCAGTTCGCATATCGGCAGCTACGCCGCCGTCGGCGCCGCGGTCGGATCGGTCGCCGGCGCGGTGGCCGGCGCCGTCATCGGCGCGGCGATCTGCGCGGCGCTTGGCCTGCTGACCTTCGGCATCGGCGCCGCGCTGTGTCTGCTCATCGTCGCCGCCGTGATCCTCGCGGGCGCGGTGGTCGGCGGCGTCGTCGGCAACACGGTCGGTGGCGTTGTCGGCTGGATTGCCGACGAACTCAGCGACTTCAACGAGCGTGGCGAAGCCGTGACGCAAGGCTGCCTGATGAACCTGACCGGCCGCTGGGTCACCGATGCGGGCCACGGCCACAACGAAATTCACGATGTGGAAAGCGCGCAACTGGTCGAATGCAACAACTGCACCGACGAAGCGACCGGCACGTCCTCGAGCGGATTGATCGCCGCCGTCGGCATCGGCCGCCACCCGACCGGGCGCGACCCATAGCGGAAAGGCCCCGCCGGATACGGGTTCCCGATTGTCCTCGCCGCGCTTTCGTCACGCGGCCGGTCTATAGTGGGCCGAACCACGCCCCGCCCACGCAGACCGTCATTCACACATCATGGACTCGCTGTCGCAAGCCGCGCTCGGAGCCGCCATCGGCGTTGCCGTCATGGGACGGCGCACCAGGCCGTGGAAGGCGGCGCTGGTCGGCGCGATCGCCGGCACCCTGCCCGATCTCGACTCCTTCTTCGATCATGGCGATCCGATCAGCAACATGGTGCTGCACCGCGCCAACAGCCACGCGTTGTTCTGGCAGACACTGGTGTCGCTGCCGATCGCGGCGGGCACCGCCGGGCTGCTGCGCGAGTGGACGAACGTCAAGGGCTGGTGGCTGACGATCTGGCTGGCGCTGGTCACCCACGCCCTGCTCGACTGGACGACGGTGTACGGCACGCAGCTCGGCCTGCCCTTCACCGACACGCCGTTCGGCCTCGGCAGCATGTTCATCATCGATCCGCTCTACACGCTGCCGCTGCTGATCGGCATCGGCATTGCGCTCTGTCTGCGCAATGTCCGCGGCTGACGCTGGAACGCCGCCGGCCTCATCCTCTCCACGGCCTATCTTGGCTGGAGCGCGCTGGCGCAAGCTCATGCGACCGATGTGGCGCGGGAGAACCTGCGGGCGCAGGGTCATCAGGTCGAACGATTGCTGGTGACGTCGGCGCCGCTCAACACCATCCTCTGGCGCATCGTGGCGATCACGCCGGACGGCTATCTCGAGGGCTACACGTCGCTGCTCGACCGCGACCGCAGCATCGCCTTCGACCGCTTCGCCCGCGGCGAGGAATTGCATGCGCAACTGCGCGACAATTCCGCGGTGGCGACGATCGCCCGCTTCAGCCGCGGCTTCTTCAAGATGAGCGAGCGCGAGGGCCGCGCCGTCATCACCGATCTGCGCATGGGAATGGAGCCGAACTACACGTTCAACTTCGAAGTCGCGCAGCGGCAGAGCCCGACCTTCGCGGCCCTCACGCCGCCCATGCGATACTCGCAGCGGCTGGACGCCGGGAACGGCTTGCCCTGGCTGTGGCGCCGGGCCATGGGCGAGAAACTGCCGCCGCCGCGCTGATCGGTCGGGTGCGGCGAGAACAAAACGGAATCAAATTCCGGCGCCGGATTCATCCCGGACTTTTGCCCGCACTTATCCACGGCAGAGTCATCACGACGCAGCATTCGTTGTGGAGAGTCGATGAAGCCGCCGTTGCGCCGCCAGAGCAAATCACGGCTCATAGGGTCACACGCTGCCTCTAGCGGCCTGAATCGAGTTGGTTATAGTCAAGTGACTCTGTGATTCGGTTTCGCCGTCAAGGCAGTCCGGTTCCCCGCGTAACACGATCAACGATTCTCGGTTCGGACCCTCCGGTCCGAAAGCGTGCCGTGCTGTGCGTATTTGGAAGTGCCTACTGGCAAGCGGAGACGCCATGTCCCTCTCGAACTACATCGACGAAGTCCGCCACAACCCGCTCGACGTGGTCGAACGACTCGCCGCCGGTCATGACTGGTCGTTCGAGCGCGCCAGCGAAGACGAAATTACCATTCTGGTGACCGGCCGCTGGGCCGAGTATCAGCTCTCCTACACGTGGATGCTCGACATCGAGGCGCTGCATCTGGCCTGCGCCTTCGACCTCAAGGTGCCGGAGCGCCGCCGCGCCGAAGTGCGGGCGCTGATCGCGCAGATCAACGAGCGGCTCTGGGTCGGGCATTTCGACAACTGGGCCGAGGAAGGTCTCGTGATGTTCCGCCACGCTCTGCAGTTGCCGGCCGGCATCGAGCCGGCGGGCGCGCAGTGCGAGAAGCTGCTCGGCACCGCGCTCGATACCTGCGAGCGCTATTTCACGGCCTTCCAGTTCGTGGTCTGGGCCGGCAAATCGGCCAAGGAAGCGCTCGAAGCGGCGATGTTCGAGACCTCGGGCGAGGCTTAATCCCCCTGTCATTCCGGGACGCGCTGAAAGCGCGGGCCCGAAATCCATGCTCCGCAGCACAGGGGTTATGGATTCCGGGCTCGCGAGCTATGCTCGCGCCCCGGAATGACGGACTTGTCAGGATCGCCCGATGAAAAAAACGAAGCAGAAACCCGCCACCAAACCCCTCGCCGGTTTCGCCGGTCCGCTTGTGCTGCTCGGCGCCGGCAAGATGGGCCAGGCCATGCTCGAAGGCTGGCTGGCGCGCGGACTCAAGGCGCAGAAGGTGATCGCGCTCGATCCCAAGCCGTCGAAGGAGATCAAGGCCACCGCCAAACGCGGCGTGAAGGTCAATCCGAAAGCCGGCCCGCGCGCCAACGCCGACGCGCAGGCGATCGTCGTCGCCGTGAAACCGCAAATGGCGCCGGACGCAGTGCCGCCGCTCGGCCTCTATGTCGGCAAGAACACGCTGGTCGTGTCGATCATGGCCGGCCGCACCATTGCCTTTCTCGAGAAGGCCCTGCCGCCGGGCACCGCCATCGTGCGCGCCATGCCGAACACGCCGGCCGCCGTCGGCCGCGGCGTCAGCGTCGCGGTGGCGAACAAACAAGTGACGGCAAGGCAGCGCAGACTGGCGACCGACCTGCTCGCCGCCACCGGCAAGGTCGAGTGGGTCGGCGACGAAGGCCTGATCGACGCGGTGACGGCGGTGTCCGGATCGGGGCCGGCCTATGTGTTCCTGCTGGTCGAGGCCATGGCCAAGGCCGGCGCCGCCGCCGGGCTGCCGCCGGAGCTCGCCGACCGGCTGGCGCGCGAGACGGTGGCCGGGTCCGGCGAATTGCTGCACCGGTCGAGCCTCGGCGCCGCCACCTTGCGGCAGAACGTCACCTCGCCCGGCGGCACCACCGCCGCGGCGCTGAACGTGCTGATGGGCCCGGCCGGCTTCGACAAGCTGCTCGGTGAAGCCATCGCCGCCGCGGCGAAAAGGTCGAAGGAACTGGCGGGGTAAGGCCTGCCCCGGACGCGACGCAACGTGAAACGTTGCGACGCAGAGCCGGGGCCATTCCAATGATCGAATTCGCGACGATCCCGGGTCTGCATTGCATCACTGACGTGCTGCAATGCACCCGGGACAGGTTCCGCCCTTAAACCGTCGCCTTTGCGCCCCTAGATTCCCTTGTCACACAGCGAGGGAGCACGGCCATGGTCTATCGAAACCGCAGGCGCTCGTCCGAACGCAAGGCTTATGAGCCGCCGCCGCCGCGCGGCACCTCCGACCGCGACAAGGCCAAGGACGCACTCGTCGCGCTGCTGATGCAGCATCCGTTCGAGGAAATCGGCCTCGCCGAAATCGCCGGCCGCGCCGGCCTGAGACTCACGGCGCTGCGCGCCGAGTTCGGCTCGGTGCTGGCGATCTGGGCCGCGCACATCAAGGACATCGACAACAAGGTGCTGTCGGCCGACACCGCCGACATGGCGGATGAGCCGTTGCGCGAGCGGCTGTTCGACGTCGAGATGCGCCGCATCGAGGCGATGACGCCCTACCGCGAGGCGACACGCTCGATGATGCACGCGGCCCGTCGCAATCCACCGCTGGCGCTGGCGCTCAATGCCCGCGCCGTGCGTTCGCAGGTGTGGATGCTCGAGGCCGCCGGCATTGCCGCCTCCGGACCGCGCGGCCTGTTGCGCGCGCAGGGCGCCGCCATCATGTTCGCCAGCACGGTGAAAGCCTGGCTGGAGGCCGACGACGAAGAAGCCAATGACAAAGCCATGGCCGAGCTCGACAAGGGCCTCGCCAAGGCCGAGCGCTGGGACGGCTTCATGCGCGGTCTCTGCGCGCTGCCGCGTTGCGTGTTGCGCGCGCCGAGACCGCGGCGCCGCCGGCCGCTGGATGAAGGCGCGGCGGAAGCCAACGCGGCTTGATCCTGTCCCGCGCGCAATGCAGCACGCAGTGTGCGTTGCTGACCCGGGACCGTTCCACATTCCGAGTTTGCGAAGGTCCCGGTTCTGCATCGCACCGCGAAGCCGCGCTGCGATGCGCCCGGGACAAGCCTACACCGGCACCTTCACGATGGCGCGCAGGCCGCCGAGCGGTGAATCGGCGAGCGTGATGTCGCCGCCATGCGAGCGCGCGATGTCGCGGGCGATGGCAAGGCCGAGCCCGGTGCCGCCCTCGTCCTGGTTGCGGGCATCGTCGAGCCGCAGGAACGGCTTGAACACCTCCTCGCGCTGATCGGCCGGAATACCCGGACCATCGTCATCCACCGTGACGGTGAGATAGCGGTGATCGCGATGGCCGGTGATGGCGATGGCGTTGGCGTAGCGCGCCGCGTTCGACACCAGATTGCCGAGGCAGCGCCTGAACGCCGCCGGCCGCACCGTGACCACCGGCGCGCCGTGAAAAACGACCGTGGTGCGATGACCGTGGCGCTCGGCGTCGTCCTTCAGTTCGTCGAGGAAGCCGGCCATGTCGGTCGGCGCCGCGACCTCGCCGGCATCGCCGCGCGCGAAGGCGAGATAGGCCTCGAGCATGCGCGCCATCTCGTCGACGTCCTTCTTCATGGCGTCGATTTCCGGCGACTCGTCGAGCAAGGCGAGCTCGAGCTTGAAGCGCGTGAGGATGGTGCGCAGGTCGTGCGACACGCCGGCCAGCATCGCGGTGCGCTGCTCCATGGTTCGTTCGACGCGCGCCTTCATCTCGATGAAGGCGTTGGCGGCGCGCCGCACCTCGCGCGCGCCGCGCGGCCGGTAGTTCGGCACGTCGCGACCCTTGCCGAAGCTTTCAGCGGCGTCGGCGAGCTTGAGGATCGGCTTGATCTGGTTGCGCAGGAAGATGATGGCGACGGTAAGCAGCACCACCGAGGTGCCGACCATCCAGATCAGAAAGATTTCGGAGTTCGAGGCATAGGCCGCGTTGCGCCGCGCGAACACGCGCATGATGGTGTTGTCGAGCTGGACGCGGATCTCGACCTGCGACGACTTACCGACGGTGTCGATCCAGAACGGCCGGGCCACCTGCTTGCGCAGCTCTTCCGAGAGCGCCTGGTCGATCAGCGAAAAGAACGGCTTGGGCCGCGGCGGCGGCATCTCGCCGATGGGCAGAAAATCGACGACCAGTCCGAGGCGCTGCTGCGCGATGCGGCGCAACTGGGTCTGGTCGGCGTCCTGCGGATAGGTCTTGTAGATGTCGGCGAGCGCCGCGATGTCGGCGACGACGCCGGCGGACAGGCGCTGCGTCACCACGTTCCAGTGCCGCTCCATGAACACGAAAGCGACCACGGATTGCAGGATCACCATCGGCAGAATGATGATCAGCACCGCGCGGGCGAACAGGCCCTTCGGCATGACGCTGTTGAGCCAGCGCGCGAGGCGCCGCCAGCCATCGGCAATCTTCTCAAGCTGGGCATGAATGCGGCGGATCGGCGGGATCGAGTCGTACCACAGCCATGCGGCGCGCAGCCGCGCGGCGGCGTTGCGGACATTGACGCCGATGTCGAGCGACGTCATGCGGCGCTCACCAGACGATAACCAATGCCGCGCACGGTCTGCACGAACAGCGGATTGGCCGGGTTCTTCTCGATCTTGCGGCGCAGGCGGTTGACCTGCACATCGACGGCGCGCTCGGAGACCTGATCGCCGTTGCCGGCGAGCGCCATGCGCGACACCGTCTCGCCGGGCGAGGCGCAAAGAATGCGCAGCATCTCGCGCTCGCGATCGGTCAGCCGGATCACCTCGTCGCCGCGGCGCAGTTCGCCGCGCGCCAGGTGATAGACGAACGGTCCGAAGCGCACCGATTCCACCGGCGCCGGCGCCGGCGGCTGCGCGCGCTTGAGGATGTTCGATATGCGCAGCGACAATTCGCGCGGCTCGAACGGCTTGGACAGGTAATCGTCGGCGCCGAGGCTGAGACCTTCGATGCGGCTTTCGGCGGCATCGCGCGCGGTCAGCATCAGGATCGGCACGTCGGACGTGCCGCGCAGCGACTTGGCGAATTCGAAGCCGGTCTCGCCCGGCATCATCACGTCGAGAATAATGAGATCGAAAGACAGCCCGGTGAGCTTGGCGCGGGCATCGGCGGCATTGTCGGCGGTGGTGACGCGATAACCTTCGCCGGCGAGAAAGCGCGACAGCAGATCGCGAATGCGGCGATCGTCATCGACCACCAGCAAATGCGGCGCATCGTCAGGCAGGTGAACGACCTTGGTGATCATCGGTCTTGTCTACCTCGTCATTCCGGACGCCGCGAAGCGGCAATCAGGAATCCAGCTCTTATACGAAGCCTCTGGATTCCGGGTCCGGCCCTTCGGGCCGTCCCGGAATGACAGAGAAAAGTCAGCTCCGTTTCACACGCTCGGCGCGCGAGATGAGGCGGAGCACCTCCTCGCGGTTATCGTTGTCGATCATCGCGGTCAAAAAACGGCGGGCGGCGTCGTGCGCGCCGGGACCGAGTTCGCCGAAGGCGCGCTCGATACGCTCGGTCTGCAGCTGCGCCAGCTTGAGCGACAGCGCTTCGCCCTTGGCGGTGACATAAAGCAGACGCTGGCGGCGGTCGTGGTCGCCTTCCTTCTGCAGCACGTAACCCTGATCGACCAGTTGCTTGAGGACGCGGCCAAGCGACTGCTTGGTGATGTTGAGGATGTCGAGCAGGTCGGCGACCTTCATGCCCGGGTGGCGATTGACGAAATGCAGCACGCGGTGATGGGCGCGGCCGAAGGCGAACTTGGCCAGCACCTCGTCCGGATCGCCGACGAAATCGCGGTAGGCAAAGAACAGAAGCTCGATGATGTCCCAGATCGGCGCCTTGCCCGACCCGGGGGCGGCGGCATCGCCGCCCGCCACGTCAGCCGGGCCGGCCTTGCCGCCGGAATCCTTCGCACTACTATTTATGTCAGCCATGTTGACATATTTTGGTTTTATGTTACAAAAAGCCCATTCAGGACGAAACGATCGTTCCTGACGGCCCCTCTGGGCCTGGCCGGCGCGACATTCAGTTCCGCACCGGCGGACCGAAAACAGTCATACCGGCTGTTGCCGGAGGACGCAAAGTGTTGGAATAAGCCCGGAAAATCCGCCGGAGCGGCGGCCGCCGCGAGGCGCGTTCGCAAGGCCGCTCCAACAGGCCGGTGCCGCAGGGACCCGCAAGGTCCGTCACGAATGAGATCTGGAGGAAGTCATGGCTGCCCAATCCTACGACAAGCTCGACGGCGTCATCTGGTATGACGGCAAGCTGGTCCCCTGGGGCGAGGCCAGCGTCCACGTACTCACGCATGCGCTGCATTACGCCAGCGCGGTGTTCGAGGGCGAACGCGCCTACGGCGGCCGTATCTTCAAGTCGACCGAGCATTCCGAACGGCTCAAGCGTTCGGCGCAGGTTCTGGACTTCGAGATTCCGTGGTCGGTCGCCGAGATCGACGCCGCCAAGCAACTCGTCGTCGACAAGAACGGCAAGAAAGACGCCTATGTCCGCCCGATCGCCTGGCGCGGCTCTGAAATGATGGGCGTGTCGGCGCAGTCGAACACCATCCACCTCGCCATCGCGTCGTGGGAGTGGCCGAGCTACTTCGACCCCGAGCAGCGCCTCAAGGGCATCCGTCTCGATCTCGCCGACTATCGCCGGCCCGATCCGAAGACCGCGCCCTCGCTGGCCAAGGCCGCCGGCCTCTACATGATCTGCACCATCTCCAAGCACCGGGCCGAGCGCAAAGGCTATGCCGACGCCATGATGCTGGACTGGCAGGGCCGCGTCGCCGAATGCACCGGCGCCAACATCTTCTTCGTGCAGGACGGCAAGATCCACACGCCGATCGCCGACTGCTTCCTCGCCGGCATCACGCGTTCGACCGTGATCGATCTCGCCAGGAAGCGCGACTTCGAGGTGGTCGAGCGTCGCATCATGCCGGAAGAGCTGTCGAGCTTCTCGGAATGCTTCATCACCGGCTCGGCCGCGGAAGTGACTGCGGTCGCGGAGATCGCGCAGTGGAACTTCAATCCGGGCGGCATCACCAAGACGCTGATGGAAGATTACACCGCGGCGGTGACCGCGCCGGGCAAAGCGGCCGCGGCGTGAGCGCAGAAAGATCGACGCAGACCGGAACGGCGCCCTCGCGGGCGCCGTTTTCGTTTGGACTGCTTCTGTAGCCCGGATGAGCGAAGCGAAATCCGGGGCCACTTTGACAAATCCCGGATTTCGCTTCGCTCATCCGGGCTACAAGAAAACGTCATGGACAGCGACAACCAACAGCCCGTCTTCGACTTCCTCGCCACGCGCGAGCGCGGCGTGAAGCGCATCGACACCCATGCGGCGGCCGTATTTCTGTCGGGCGATCGCGCGCTGAAGGTGAAGCGCGCAGTGAAGTTCCTGTTTCTCGATTTCTCGACGCTGGAAAAGCGCAAGGCCGCCTGCGAGGCGGAGATCGAGGTGAACAAGCCCTATGCGCCGAAGGTCTATCGCGGCGTCGTTGCCATCACGCGCGAGGCGGATGGCACGCTGGCGATCGACGGCAAAGGCGCGCCGGTCGAATACGCCGTCGATATGGCGCGCTTCGATGAGACGCAGACGCTGGATCATGTCGCCGGCCGTGGCGGTATTGACGACACACTCGCCGACGAGCTCGGCCGCGCGGTGGCCAGGGCGCACACGATCGCGCCCGAAAAAAGCGGCGTGAACTTTGCCGCCACGCTGAACGAGATCATCGCGCAGAACGATACGGAGCTGGGCGGCCCCGCAAGTCTGTTCGACGCGGCTGCGGTCAAATCGCTGACGACGGCGAGCCGCGACGCACTCAAGCGGCTTCGGCCCCTGCTCGAGGCGCGCGAACGTAATGGCTGCGTGCGCCGCTGCCATGGCGATCTGCATCTCGGCAATCTGGTGCTGATCGACGACGCACCCATGCTGTTCGACGCCATCGAATTCAACGACAAGCTCGCCATCATCGACCGCTTCTACGACCTTGCCTTCCTGCTGATGGACCTGATCGAACGCGACCTGGCGCCGGCGGCGACCACGGTGTTCAACCGCTATCTCGCCGAGACGAATGACGATGGCGATCTCGACGCGCTGGCATTGCTGCCGCTGCTGATGAGCCTGCGCGCGGCGATCCGCGCCAAGGTCACGGCAGCGCGGCCGAACCGCGACGCCGCGCTCGAGCAGCGGGCCCGCAATTACCTCGCATTGGCGCAGCGGCTGATCGCGCCGCCCGCCCCGCGTCTCATCGCCGTCGGCGGCCTGTCCGGCACCGGCAAGTCAGTGCTGGCGCGCGGCCTCGTCGCGCATGTGCCACCGCTGCCCGGCGCGGTCTGGCTGCGCAGCGACGTCATCCGCAAGAATCTGTTCGGCAGGAATGAGACCGAGGCGCTGCCAGCGGAGGCCTATACGTCCGAGGTGACGAAGAGGGTCTACGCAACCCTTGCCGCCAAAGCGGCCCGCGTCATCGCCGCCGGGCATTCGGTCATCGCCGACGCCGTGTTCGCGAAGGCCGGCGAGCGCGCCGACATCGAACAGGCCGCGCCGGAGGCGTTCCAGGGCCTGTTCCTGACGGCCGATCTCGACACGCGGCTCGCCCGCGTCGGCCGGCGGCGCGGTGACGCCTCGGATGCCGATACCAAGGTCGCGCGGGTGCAGGAAGCATATGACCTCGGCGCGCTGTCATGGACCAAGGTCGATGCCTCGGGAACGCCGGAGGAGACGTTGAGGAATGCCCGTCAGGCCATAAAGGCCTGAAGCCATGCGCTCAGCGGCCCCCGGCCCCACCCGGCGCGGCCGTGGCCTTTGCGGTCGAAACCATGCATAGCTTGAAGTCATCTTCGCTCTTCGCCGCCGGGTTCCGACCATGACCGCCGCCCGAAAGCCGCGAATTTCGGCTCGCCAGATCGCGGTCGGACTGGCCGGCTTTTTCGCCTTCATCAATCTCTATTCGATGCAGTCGATCCTGCCGATGCTGACCATCGACTTCAGCACCGGTCCGGCCGGCATCTCACAGATCATGACGGCAAGCACGCTGGCGGTGGCGCTTACCGCGCCGTTCACCGGCACGGTCGCGGACGTGCTCGGCCGCAAGCGCGTCATCGTCACGGCGATGCTTCTGCTGGTTATTCCGACGGTGATGTGCGCGCTCGCGCCGGACCTTCACGCGCTGGTGGTGTGGCGTTTCATTCAGGGGCTGGTGCTGCCGCCGGTATTCGCCGTGACCATCGCCTATATCGGCGACGAATGGGAGCCGCACGAGGTCACCGCGGCAGCCGGCATCTACACATCGGGCGCCGCGCTCGGCGGTTTCTCGGGCCGGTTCTTCACGGGCATTCTTGCCGACCTGATTGGCTGGCGTCATGGCCTGATGGTGATCGGGGCGCTGACACTCGCCGGCGCCATCGCCATGATGATGCTGTTGCCGCGCGAAAAGAAATTCGTCCGTTCGGAGGGCCTCATCGCCTCGGGCCGGCAGATGCTGCAGCATTTCCGCAACGGACAATTGCTGGCGACCTACGCGGTCGGCTTCGGCGTGCTGTTCTGCTTTCTGCTGACCTTCACCTACATCAATTTCCGTCTCGCCGCGCCGCCGTACAATTTGTCGCCAAGCTGGCTCGGCGCGATCTTCATCGTCTACCTGGTCGCGTCCAGCGTGACGCCATTCGCCGGCCGTGGGGTCAGCCGCTTCGGCCGACGCCGTTTCATGATCCCGGTGATCCTCGTGTGGATGTGCGGCCTGCTGATGACGCTGGCGACGCCGCTGTGGCTGGTGCTGCTCGGGCTCACCATCTGCGCCTCGGCCGGCCTGATCTGCCAGACCATCTCAACCGGCTTTGTTACCGTCACCGCGAAAGTCGGCCGCTCCTCGGCGGTCGGTCTTTACGTCACGAGCTTCTATATTGGCGGCTCGTTCGGCGCCGCGCTCGGCGGCGTTGCGTGGACGCTGGGCGGCTGGCCCGCCTGCGTCGCGCTGCTGCTGTTGATGCAGGCGATCATGGCGGCCACGGTTTATTTCCTCTGGGCGGGGCGCACGCCGCCGGTGGCGCCGGCGCCGACGCCCTGATAGCGTCCCGGCCGCGACACAACCGGACAAGAAACCGACCAGGGCGGCAACGGCAATGACTTCCACTCTTTCAAAAACCCAGCGCGACTTCCTCATTTCGATCGACACCCCGACGGCGTGCAATCTCATCGAGATCGTCGCGCCGGAGCGCCGCGGCTTCGGCTATACCGTGCGCCACCTGCACTGCCCCTTCCCCGACCTGCCGCCAATGGTCGGTTTCGCCAAGACGGTGACCATGCGCGCGCAGGATCGCGTGCCGCTCGGCGAAGCCGGCTACATGGCCAAGCGCCTCGATTATCTCGACTACGTCGCCGCCGAGCCGCAGCCCGGCATCGCCGTGATCCAGGACCTCGACGACATCGTCGGCTATGGCGCGTTCTGGGGCGAGGTTCAGTCCAACGTACACAAGGCGCTGGGCTGTCTCGGCACCATCACCAACGGTTCGGTGCGCGACATTCCGATGATCCCCGAAGGATTCCAGATGCTGGCGGGCTCGCTGTCGCCGTCGCACGCCTTCGTGCATGTCGTCGACTACGGCGTGCCGGTGAACATCCATGGCATGGCGGTGCGTTCCGGCGACCTGATCCACGCCGACCGCCACGGCGCCGTCGTGGTGCCGCTCGAGATCATCGACGCCATGCAGGCGGCCCTGCCCGGCCTCAACGCCAAGGAAGCCAAGATCATCGAAGCCGCCCGATCCGGCGCCGGGCTTGCCGCCATCAAGGCGGCGATGAAGGGCTAAGCATCGCACGTCAGCGGTGCCGGAAAGACCATGACCCTCAAGGACAGCGCTTCCTACGTCTTCCTGGCGATCGTCTGGGGCCTGTCGTTTCTGTTCATGCTGCGCGGCGTCGAAGCCTTCGGCTGGGTCGGCGTCGTCACCTTCCGCTGCTTCATCGCCGCGGCCACGCTGTTTCTGGTCGCCGCGGCGACCGGGCGGCGCATGAACTTCGGCGCGGGCTGGCGCGACTTCGCCGTGGTCGGAGCCACCACCGTCGCCGGCCAGCTTGCCGGGCTGTGTTTTGCGATGCCTTTGATCGGCACCGCGATGTCGGCCATCCTGGTCGCCACCATTCCGCTGTTCTCGATGCTGATCGCGCGGCTGTGGGGCATCGAACACCTGACGCGGCGGCATCATGTCGGGCTGGTGCTCGGCTTTTCAGGCATGATCGTGCTTGTCGGCTTTCCGGCGGTGCCGTTCACGCCATCCTTCGCGCTCGGCTGCGCCACCACGCTTTTCGCCTGCCTGTGCGCGGCCTATGGCAGTTGCTACGCCAGTTCCAAACTCAAGGGCGTGAGCGCCTGGGACACCACCACGGGCGCCTTTCTCGCCGGCGGCATCATTACCCTGCCGCTGCTGGCGTTCGTGCCGGTGCCGGGCACGCCCCAACCGCTCGATTATCTCTATCTCTTCATCCTCGGGGCGGTGATGAGCGCGGCGACCTATGTGCTGTATTTCCGGCTGGTCGGCACCATCGGCGCGACCAAAACCATCAGCGTCGAATTCGCGGTGACAGTGGTGGCCGTACTGTTCGGCGCGCTGGTTCTGCACGAGCCCTTGTCGGCGATGCAGATCGCCGGTGCTGTCACGATTATCGCCGGCTGCATGCTGGTGGTCGGCCTGGTGCCACCGCTAAAGCGCGCCGGTCGCGTGCCATAGCGGCGCGTAGCCGCGCCTGAGAACCTCGACAATGGACGGCGGCGTCAGCAGATCGGCGTCGATGCAACGCACGCGCGGCAAGGCCTTGTCGTAGCCGGCAGGCGTCCAGCGCAGGAGATGCTGACCTCGCAGGGCGTAAACCTCGCCATCGCGCGCGATCATGGCGCCGTCGGGCAACGCGTCGATGGCCGCACGATCCGTCCGCCTGGCGCGGCCGTCGAGCCGCTCGCGATGGAGGGCGGCGTCCATTCCGGGTGCGGTGTGGACACGCGGAAACAACGAGGCGAATGCTCGCGCATCCTTCCGCCGGCATTCGAAGCACGGCCGATGACCGGCGGCGAGCGCCGTTACTTCATCGAGGAAAAACAGCTCGGTGTAGCTGTCACCCCAGACCTTGCGCTGCCGGCCCCTGAAATCGAGCACGCAGCAGATCCACTGCTTCGACGCCCAGCGCCGCGTGCCGAGCTGGCGCGATGCGTCATGGAAGCGGCCGCCGCGGTTGCCCATCATCGTGCCGCGCGCGGCATCGGCAATCAGATCGGCAAAAGGGGTGACGCGGTTCGTGAGCGGCATGCGGCAGTCTAGCGCCCGGCGGCGGGCCGCGTCTAAGGGAAGACGGCGAACATCGCCGCCGCCACGGCGGCGCCGGTGAACACGGCGAGGAAATCCTTGCGTATCAGGATCATCACCAGCGCCGTCGCCGCCAGCGCGACCAGCGAGCGCATGCCGCCGTGCACCAAGGTCGGCGCCACGGTCGCGGCGATCACGGCGCCGGGGAGCGCTTCCAGAATCCGCCGCAGCCGCGGCCCGATGACCAAACGTCCGATGAGCCAGTAGCCGACAATGCGCGTGACATAGACGACGAGCGTCATCAACGCGATGACGAGGAGAAAGCCGAAGGCGTCCTTCTCAATCATCGTTGAACACCCCGGCGAGCGAACCGGCGATCGCGCCGACGATCAGATACCAGTGCCCGCCGAGAACGAACTCCGTCAGCAGCGCGGCGCCGGCGCCAACGATGATCCCGAACGACTTACGCGGGCCGCGCCACAGCGACACCAACATGGCGACGAAGAAAGCCGGCATCATCAGATCGATACCGAACTGGCGGGGGTCGGCGACGGCGGCGCCGGCCAGATAACCCGGCACCGACATGGTGCTCCAGACGATATACATCATGACGCCGCCGCCGAGCATGAAGGCCGGATCGCGGCCGCCTTTGTCGTAATAACGTAGCGACGTCAGCCAGGCCGGCTCGACCAGGAAGAACAAGGTTGGGTACGACTTGTAACCCGGCGACGAACCGAGCAGCGGGCGCAAGGTGGCGCCGATCATGATGTAGCGGGCATTGATCAGCGCGGTGAGCGCCACGATGCCGGCGATCGCTCCGGCGGTCAGCGTCTGCGGCCAGCTGTCGAGCACGACCATCTGCGCCACGCCGCTCATCACGGTGGCGCTCATCAGCACCGTCTCGGCGAGCGTCAGGCCCTTGCGCGCCGCCAGGGTGCCGTAAGCCATGGCGAAGGCGACGAGGCCGGGACAGAACGGCACCACGCTGAGCGCACCCTGGCGAAAAGCGGCCCAGGTCCAGCACGGCGCGGGCTTCGGATGGGCCGGGGAATCGGCTTCGGGCGGGTTCATTGCAGAACCACCGCTATCGCAACCTGCCCGCGAGGAAAAGCCCAAAGACGGACGCCCGCCATACGGCGGGCGCCCGGTTTATGCAATGCCGGTGGCAGCGAAGCCTATTTTGCCTTCAGGAAGTCGGCGGCTTCGATCAGGATCAGTTCGTTGTCGTCCTGCTTGCCGATCGTCCGGCCGGACGAGTACGGCAGATTGTTGTCGTTGCCGACGACGATGTGGCTGGCATCGACCACGTCCACGTCCTCGATGGTGACGAAGGGGAAGGTGAAGATGCCTTCCTTGGAGCCCTGCTTGGCCTTGTTGTTCGGATCCTTGATCGCCATGAGGTCGATATGGCCGATCTTGCGGGCAAAGCCGCCGGCATTGGCGTCGGTCATTTCGATCTTGTAGACGCGCTTGAACTTGGCCGGCACATTGAAGCAGTCGGGCTTGGCCGCGCCGGCGCAGGCCTGATGCTGCTCGCCCTCGCCATTGTCGCGCTCGATGACGAGCCCGGTGGTGGCGTCGATCATGTTGAAGTCGCCGATATTGTTGTTGTTGACCTCGAGCTTGTACTTCCAGAAGCGGCCGGTCCACTTCTCGGCTTTCACGTCGAATTCAAGGATGCGCAGATATTCGCGGCCTTCGTCGGTTTCGAACGACTTGGTGGTCTCGTTCCACAGCGGGCCTTCGAGCAGCGGGTAGAGGAAGCGGCCATCCTTGGACGCCGCCATGCCTTCATAGCCGCGCGAGCGCCGCACATTGAACGGCACAGCGCCGCCGGGCACCGCCGGCGTCGAAACGGCATAGTGATCCGGAGAGCGCGCCACCTTGCCGTCGATCATGGTTTCGAAAAAGGCATTGACCTTGCCGCTCTGGTCGATGCGGATGAGATAGGGGCCGAACTCGTCGCCGATCCAGATCTGGTCGCCGACGATCTGGAAGCTCTCGACGTCGAGATCGGCGCCGGTGAGGTAACGCTTGTCGGTGCCTTCAAGAGCGATCTGGAACGGCAGTTTCTTGTCCTGGTCGTTCAGGAACACGGTGCGCAGAAATTCGACCTTGCCGGAGGCGAAGTCGGGCTTGAGCAGATGCAGCATCAGCATGGCGTCCGGCGAATTGGCCTTGCTGCCGTAACCGTTGTCCTGGAGCACCCAGTAGGTGCCGTCGCCGACGGTCTTGATGCCGGAGAAGCCCTGCACCGGCTGGCCCTTGAACGGCAGCTTGATGCTGGTCTCGCGCGGCGCGTCGGCGGCTGAAATGAACGAGGTACCCATCACCGTGCCGACGGCATCGATGCGCTTACGGTCGGTGTTGGTGAACTTGCCGGAGATCTTCATGTCAGCCGGCGCATCGGCCGGCGGATCGACGAAGGTGAAGGCCGGAACGATGGCATGGCCCGCGAGCTTGCCGGTGAAAGCCTGATCGGCCATCGCACCGGTGATAGCGGCGGTCGTGACGAGCAGGCTCGCCAGCGCAGTCTGGGAAAATTTCAATGTCGCCTCCTGTGTATGTCGCGAGGCGATCCTCATCAGCCGCGCTTGTCAGCGCGGTATCGGTTCAGTGAAGGTGGCGTGACGCTGCACAGCCGTGATGGGGCGAAATGCAAAACGCCCGCCTTGCGGCGGGCGTGTGCGTTATTGTCGCAGCGTGTTCGACGCGAGCGATCAGCCCTGCGGCTGCGGAGCCACGTCGCCGGGCGCGTCCGGACGCGGGCGCGGCTTGCCGGCCGGCGGCACGGCGGAGCCGCGCGGCGTCGCCGGCTCGATCACGGTCTCGCGCACCGGGCGGATGCCGTTGATCAGATCCTTGATCTCGTCGCCGGTCAGCGTCTCGAACTCCAGGAGGCCCTTGGCGAGCGTCTCGAGATCGTCGCGCTTCTCGGTGAGGATGCGGCGCGCCTCGGCCTGGCCGGTCTCGACGAGCTTGCGCACCTCGGCGTCGATCTTGCGGTTGGTCTCTTCCGAGACATTCTGCTGCCGCGTGACCTGATAACCGAGGAACACCTCGTCGCCATTGTCGCCATAGGCGACCGGCCCGAGTTCGTCCGACAGGCCCCAGCGCGTCACCATCATGCGGGCGAGCTTGGTGCCCTGCTCGATGTCCGACGCCGCGCCCGACGTGACCTTGTCGCGGCCGAAGATGAGATCCTCGGCGACACGGCCGGCCATGATGATGGCGAGGCGCGATTCCATCTGCTCGAGCGACATCGACAGCTTGTCGCGCTCGGGCAGTTGCATGACCATGCCCAGCGCACGGCCGCGCGGAATGATGGTCGCCTTGTGCACCGGATCGGTCGCCTTGACGTTGAGCGCGACCAAGGCGTGGCCGCCTTCGTGATAGGCGGTCAGCATCTTTTCTTCGTCGGTCATGACGAGCGACTTGCGCTCGGCGCCCATCATCACCTTGTCCTTGGCGTCCTCGAATTCGGCCTGCATGACCATGCGCTTGTTGCGGCGCGCGGCCATCAGGGCGGCTTCGTTGACGAGGTTGGCGAGATCGGCGCCGGAGAAGCCGGGCGTGCCGCGGGCAATGGTCTTGAGGTTCACGTCGGGCGCCAGCGGCACCTTCTTGACGTGCACCTTGAGGATCGATTCACGGCCGACGACATCCGGGTTCGGCACCACGACCTGACGGTCGAAGCGGCCGGGACGCAGCAGCGCCGGATCGAGCACGTCCGGACGGTTGGTCGCGGCGATGAGGATGATGCCCTCGTTCGCCTCGAAGCCGTCCATCTCGACCAGCAACTGGTTCAGCGTCTGCTCGCGCTCGTCATTGCCGCCGCCCATGCCGGCGCCGCGATGGCGGCCGACGGCGTCGATTTCGTCGATGAAGATGATGCAGGGCGCGTTCTTCTTGGCCTGCTCGAACATGTCGCGGACGCGGCTGGCGCCGACGCCGACGAACATTTCGACGAAGTCCGAACCCGAGATGGTGAAGAACGGCACGTTCGCTTCGCCCGCGACCGCACGCGCGATCAGGGTCTTGCCGGTGCCCGGAGGGCCGACCAGCAGCACGCCGCGCGGAATGCGGCCGCCGAGGCGCTGGAATTTGCCGGGGTCGCGGAGGAATTCGACGATCTCGGTGAGATCGGACTTGGCTTCATCGACGCCGGCGACGTCTTCAAAGGTCACGCGGCCATGCGCTTCCGTGAGCAGCTTGGCGCGCGATTTGCCGAAGCCCATCGCCTTGCCGGCGCCGCCCTGCATCTGCCGCGACAGGAAGATCCAGACGCCGATGAGCGCGATGAAGGGCAGCCACGACACCAGCAGCGACACGAACCACGGCACGTTGTCGGTGAGCGGACGCGCGGTGATCGAGACGCCCTTGTTGTAGAGCTTCTGCACCAGGCCCGGATCGTTCGGCGCGTAGGTCTGGAACGCGGTGCCGTTGGCGAAGGTGCCGCGGATTTCCGGACCCTGGATCACGACGTCGCGGACGCGGCCCTGATCAACCTCGGAGAGCAACTGCGAGAACGAGATGTCCTGCGCGCTGGTGCGCTGGCTCGGATTCTGAAACAGCGTGAAAAGGGCAAGCAGCAGAAGGACGATAATCACCCAGAGGGCGAAGTTCCGCAGATTGGCGTTCATCGGACGTTCCTACCCGCGCGCCACGCAAAGGGCGCCGCGGCCTGATCTTGTTACGAGACACGGACGGGTTGGTCCCACGCGTGTCTTTGCCAATGTAGGCACCCCGTCCCCGCATGGAAAGGGCTCGATTCTCACATATTCTAGCGCGATTTCGCGGGCTTGGCCCGCTTGCCGCCCGCCGTGGTTAAGGCATTTCGGCCGCCCCTGCCATAGCCGGAACGCCGCGGCGGGGCGGTTTCGACGGTGAGCACGCCGTTTTGCAGGGTCATCAGGGCTCCCGCAAGGGTTCTGCGCCACCGGATACCACTTCGCAGCGCTCCGATGAGGGCTCCCGCGAGCGCTTCCAGCTTGCCGAGTTCGACAGGGCCCTCCGAGCCGGTCGCAACGACAGCGCGGCCGACGAGGCGCAACAGGATCTCGTGCGGTGTGCGCGCCAGCGCGCCGGCCTCAAAGGTCAAAGACGGTCCCCGCCCGGCCTTGGCCAGTCCGTGCCAGACGACATCGACGACCTGCTCGAGGGCGGCATCGGCGCGGCCGGCGCGCGACGCCAGAAGAGCCAGCCGGTTGGCATCGAGCCCCTCGCTCGCCAGGTGCGGCATCAACCCGCGCAGCCGCGCGCGAGTGAAGGCGGCGTCGCGGTTGGTTGGATCGTCGGCAAATGCGATGTTCGACTTTCTGAGCGTGGCGATCAGCCGCATCTTTGCGATGTCGAGAAACGGGCGCGTCAGCAGCACGTCGTCGTCGCCGGGCACGGCTGACATTCGCTGCATGGCGGCGAGCCCGGTGATGCCGCTGCCGCGCGCAAGCCGCATCACGACCGTCTCGGCCTGATCGTCGAGCGTGTGCGCGGTGAGAATGTGCGAGGCACCGGCTTTGCGCGCCGCCTGCGCCAGCAGGCGATAGCGCGCCGCGCGCGCCGCTTGCGGAATGCCCTTCTGCGGCTTGTCGCCCTTCCAGCGCAGGATGCGATGTGCAAGCCCGAGTTCTCGTGCGAGTCTGGCGACGTCTTGCGCCTCGCCTTTGCCTTCGGCGCGCAGGCCGTGATCCACGGTGATCGCAACGAGTTCGGGGCCGCGCTTGAGCGCCTTGCGCCAGCGCGCGGCCAGCACCATCAGCGCCGTCGAATCCGGACCGCCCGACACGGCGAGCACCAGCGCCTGCGCCGATCCGAGATCGGCGAACAGAGTCTTCGCTTCCGACTGTGAGATGGCCGTGGCGTTGTCGCGCGGCATGACCGCTCTCGAACCTCAAAAGGTATCGAGAGAGCCTAGCACTTCACGCGCGAGATTTCCTGCTGGGCGGCCTTCTTCACGTTGGCCGGAGCTTTCGGATATTTGCGGTTGATCTCGCCGAGCGTGGCGCAGGCCGCGTCCTTCTGCTTGAGCGCGGCCAGCGACTGGCCGAGGCGCAGCAGCGCATTCGGCGCGCGCGCCGACTTCTCGTGCTTGGTCGAGACCGTCAGGAAGCTCTGCGCCGCGTCGCGAAACTGCTGGCGCTGATACTGGCTTTCGCCGAGCCAGTAATAGGCATCGGGCACCTGGGTCTCGTTCGGGTGCTTCTTCAGGAAATCGCGGAAGCCCTGTTCGGCGAGCGCGTAATCCTTGTGCAGCATGTAGCCGTAAGCGAGGTCGTACTCGTCCTGCGGCTTGGCCGTGGGCGGCAAGGTTGCCAGCCGGCCGGTGACATCGCGCGGCGGATTGGACGACGGCGCGGCCGGCACGCCGACCGCAGGATTGGTGCTGGCGACCTGGCCCGGCGCCTGCCCCATGATCTGGCCGGCATCGACCACCGGCGAGGCCGGCGGCGCCGGATGGCCGGACAGGGTCGAGAGATCGAGCGGCTGGCCGGCGGCGCGGCCGTTGGGCGCCCCGATCGGCGCATCGGCACCCGGCTCGGCGGCGACGATCGGCGCCGGCGCGGCGGAATCGGCGGAGCCGAGCGGGCGCGGCGCACCGGGGGCCTGCGGGTTCTGCGACGGGTCGAACAGGTCGGAACGGCGGCCCGGCTGCTGCTGGGCGGGCTGCGACGGCTGAAGGGCGCCGGGAACACCCGGCCGCACGCTCGGCAACTGGCCGGGCGGAACCTGCGGGTTCTGGTTGTTGGGGATCACCGCCGGCGATTGCATCTGGCCGGCAGGCGCGCCGCCGCCCTGCAGGGAGCGCACCTGCTGCTCGAGCTGCTGATTGCGGTACTGAAGCTGCTCAATGGTGCCGGTGAGCTGGCGCAGCGCGCTCTCCAGGCGGTCGATCCGGACCGAGAGATCGTTGGGATCGCCATCGCCGCCCGGCATGCCCTGCGGCTGGCGCTGCTGCGGCTGCTGTTGCTGCCCGCCCTCGCCGCGGCTGAACAGATTGTCGAGGAAATTGCCGCCCCGGTCCTGCGCATGCGCGGAATAGAACGCGGTCAGCACCACAATTGCGACGACTACGGCGGCCAGCGCGAAACGAAACAAGGTGCCCGCCGTCAGGGGGGCGTGGGGAGTTTTTGGATTGTTTTCCATCGGCTCATTCGTCGGCCAAATCGGCCGGTCACTGGCCCCTGAACGCGGGCCCACGGGCTCCCCTCACGGGAAAGCGGGGCGATCCCCTACCATAGCCAATCGAGTGCGACCAGATTGTGGCCCGCCGGCGGCGCTTTGCAGGGGATTACTCCGCCGGCACCGCTTTCGGCGTCTCCGTGCCGCGGGCCGTCATCCACTCCTCGAAGCCACGGATGATGACGAAGAACGATGGCACGAACAGCACCGCCAGACAGGTGGAGGCCAGCATGCCGGTGAATACCGTGATGCCGATCGAGGCCCGCGCATTGGCGCCGGCGCCGGTCGCCAGCACCAGCGGCACGACGCCGAGGATGAAGGCGAATGACGTCATCAGGATCGGACGGAACCGCGCCCGCGCCGCCTCGACCGCCGACTCCAGCAGGCCCTTGCCACCCTCGCGCAATTCGCGGCCGAACTCGACGATAAGAATGGCGTTCTTCGCCGACAACGCGATGAGCAGCACGATACCGATCTGGGTGTAGAGATTGTTCTCGATGCCGAGGAAGAGCAGCGTCAGCACCGGGCCGACCAGCGAAATCGGCACGGCCAGGATGACCGCCGCGGGCTGGTACCAGCTTTCATATTGTCCGGCGAGCACCAGATAGACCAGCAGCAGCGCCATGGCGAAGACGAAGTACATCTGATTGCCGACGAGCTTCTCCTGATAGGACAGCCCGGTCCATTCTATCACCGTGTTCGGCGGCAACGACTGTTGGGCGATCTGCTCCATCAGACCCATGGTGGCGCCGGTGGACTGGCCGCGCGCCGGCAGTGTGATCACCGTCGCCGACGGATAGAGATTGTACAGGCTCACCAGCGACGGCCCGCTGACCGGCTTGATGTCGATCAGCGTCGACAGCGGGATCATGCTGCCCTGGTTGTTGCGCACCGAGATGTTGTCGAGATCCTGCGTGCGTAGGCGGAACTGCGAGTCCGCCTGCACCACGACCTGGAAGGTGCGGCCGAACTGGGTGTACTGGTTGACATAGGCCGAGCCGAGATAGCCGCCCAGCGCCGAGAACAATTGATCGACCGACACGCCGACGGCCTGCGCTTTCACGCGATCGACATCGACCAGATATTGCGGGACGTTGGCGCGGAACGACGAGATGACCGCCTGGATGTTCGACTGCGAGGTGGCGTTACCCGTCAAACTGTCAACGATGCTTTGCAGCTTGACGTAGTCGGTCGAGTTGTCGCGCAGCTCGACCTGCGCCGTGGTGCCGGCGGCGTTGCCGATGCCCTGGATCGGCGGCGGCGGCAGCACGCGCACCGTCGCGTCCTCGATGGCCGCGACGTCGCGCGACAGCGATTGATACATCGGCAGGAGGCTCAGCGCCTTGCCGCGCACGCCCCAATCCTTGAGGATGATGTAAGCCACGCCGGCCGACGACAGCACCGACGAGTTGTCCAGCGCCGATATGCCGGCGATGGTCACGACCTTGTCGACGCCGGGATTCTTGCGGGCGATGGCGTCGAGCTTTTCCATAACCGCCTGGGTACGCGGCAGCGAGGCGCCGTCCGGCAACTGCACCGTGGCGAGCATATAGCCCTGATCCTCGATCGGGATGAAACCGGTCGGGATGCGCGAGAAGCCGTATATGGTGACGCCAATGGCGATGAGGGCGAACACCGTCACCTTGCCGGCATGCGCGACAAGCCGTTTCATCAGCCGCACATAGGCGGCTTCGGCCTTGTCATAGACCTTGTTGAAGCCGCGGTAGAAGAAGTTGCGCTTCTCCGGCGGCACGGTCGGCCGCAGCCACAGCGCGCATTGCGTCGGCTTCAGCGTCACGGCATTGATCGCGGAGATGAGCGCGGTTGCGGCGATCACCAGAGCAAATTGCATATACATCTGCCCGGTCAGGCCGGGCAGGAACGCCGCCGGCAGGAATACCGACAGCAGCACCAAAGTGATGCCGATGATCGGCCCGAGCAGCAGCCGCATCGCCTCGATGGCGGCGTCATGGCCGGTCATGCCGTGGTCGATGTTATGCGCCGCGCCTTCGACGACGATGATGGCGTCATCCACGACGATGCCGATCGCCAGCACGATGGCGAACAAGGTGGCGAAGTTAACCGTGAAGCCCATCGCCGCCATGGTCGCGAAGGCACCGATGATGGTGACCGGCACCGTGGTCGCCGGCACCAGCATGGCGCGCCAGTCCTGCAGGAAGATCAGGATGACGATGAGCACCAGGATGCCGGCCTCGATCAGCGTCTTGTACACCTCGTGAATCGAGGCATTGACGAAGACCGTGACATCGAACGGCACGTCGTACTGCAGGCCCTGCGGGAAGCTGCCCGACAGCTCGGCGAGGCGCTTCTTCACATCCGCGGCGACGGTGAGGGCGTTAGCGCCCGGCGTCAGCGAAATGCCGAGGCCGGCCGAAGCCTTGTTGTCCGCCTTGAAGATGACGCCGTAAGTCTGCGCGCCAAGCTCGACGGTGCCGATGTCGCGCACGCGCGTGATCTCGCCGGTCGGGCCGGTCTTGACGATAACGTTGGCGAATTGCGACACGTCGGTCAGACGGCCAAAGACATTGAGCGTATACTGGAACGGCACCGTCGCCGGCCCCGGCGGCGCGCCGATCTGGCCGGCGGTGACCTGGCTGTTCTGCGACTGCAGGGCGCCGACCACGTCACTGACGTTGAGCCCCCTCGCCTTCATCTTGTTCGGATCGAGCCAGATGCGCATGGCGTAGTTGCCGGCGCCGAACACGGTGACGCCGCCGACGCCGGGCACACGCGACAGTTCATCCTTGAGGCTGATGGTGGCGTAGTTCGACAGGAACAGGCTGTCATGCTTGGGATCGGTCGAAGTCAGCGTCGCGATCTGCAGAATCGAAGTGGATTTCTTCTGCACCACGACGCCCTGCGCCTGCACCGACTGCGGCAGTTGCGCCATCGCGGTCGAGACGCGGTTTTGCACCAGAATTTGCGCGAAGTTCAGATCGGTGCCGATCTTGAACGTGACGGTGAGATTGTAGGAGCCGTCCGAGGCGGCGTAGGACTGCATGTAGATCATGCCTTCCACGCCGTTGACCTGCTGCTCGATCGGCAGCGCCACGGTTTCGATCACCGTCGAGGCGCTGGCGCCGGGATAACGCGTCGTCACCGACACGGTCGGCGGCACGACATCGGGATATTGCGCGACCGGCAACTGGAACAGCGCGACGGCGCCGATCACCACCATCAGAATGGCGATGACGTTGGCGAGAACCGGACGCTCGATAAAGAATTTCGAGATCATTGCCCGGCCCTCGTTACGAGGACTTCGGCGGCGCGGATGCCGACTGCGGATCGACCTTCTGGCCCGGCACGGCGCGCAGCATGCCGTTGACAATGACGCGATCGCCGTCGCCGATGCCTTTGTCGATCACCTGCATGGTACCGTCGAGCGGGCCGAGTTCGACCCGGCGCTGCTCGACCACGTTGTCCTTGTTGACGACGAGAAGATAGCGGCCGCTCTGATCGGTGCCGAGCGCGGTGTCAGGCACCAGCAGCTCATCCTTCGGCGGCCCGAGCGGGATGCGCACGCGCACGAAAAGGCCCGGCAGCAGAACGTGCTTCGGATTGTCGAGAATGGCGCGGCCGGCGAGCGTGCCGGTCGATGGATCGACGGAGGGCGCGGCGTAATCCAGCGTGCCCTTGTGCGGATAGCCGGCCTCGGTCTGCAGCGACACCTCGACGGGCACCTTGCGCAATTCCTCGGGCGTGAGGCCGCGTTCGGCAATCATGGCGCGGATGCGGATGGTTTCCTGCTCGCCGACGGTGAAGTTCACGTAGATCGGATCGCTGGAGACGATGGAAGCGAGCGGCGTGCCGTTGCCGGACACGAAGGCGCCGATCGATACCTTGCGCGCGGTGACGATGCCGTCGAACGGCGCGGCGACCTGCGTATAGGCAAGATCGTTCTCGGCGAGCCGGGTCGAAGCGATCGCCTGATCGACGCTGGCCTGGGCGCTGTCGCGCGCGGCCAGCGCATTGTCGAGCGCCGCCTTGGAAGCCGAGCCGCTCGGCACCAGATCGGCCTGGCGCTGATAGTTGGCCTGAGCCGACACCAGACTGGCCTTGGCGTTGTCTTCGGCTGCCTTGGCCTGTTGCACCTTCAATTCGTAAGGCTTCTGCTCGATGACGAACAGCACCTGGCCTTTCTTGACCGCCTCGCCGTCCTGATACTTGATCGCCTCGACGAAGCCGGCGACGCGAGCGACCAGATCGGCCGAATTCACCGCGGCGACATTGCCGGTCGATTCCAGATAGCGGGTGACGGGCTTCTTCGCCGGCGCGGCGATGGTCACTTGCGGCGGCGGCGGCGCGACGTAGGTGTTCTTCTCGCCGCAGGCGGCAACAAGCGGCAGGATGCCGACAAAGGTGATCGCCGCGGCAAGCTTGCGCCCGCGCTTCCAGCCATGTGCCATCCGAGCCCCCCTCGAATTAGTAAGGCAGCCGGGCCTCGCCGGCCGCGCGGGGATCATCGCCCGGTCAGGCAATCGTGACAACGGGAATAAATGAGCGCTGTTGACGACTCGCGTCACCCGCCCGTTACAAACCCGGCCGAATGGCGGCGGCTAAAACGCGAATGCCCGGCACGGGCGATCCCCGTGCCGGGCATTGATTATTGATTTGACGCGCGGTGCGACGGCGTTCAGGCGCCGCCGCCGCTCAGCACCGTGACGGCGCGGCGATTCTGCGACCAGCACGAGATGTCGTTACAGACCGCGACCGGGCGCTCCTTGCCGTAGGAGATGGTCCGCATGCGGCCGGCATTGATGCCGCGCGACACCAGATAGTCACGCACCGACTGGGCGCGGCGGGCGCCGAGCGCGATATTGTATTCGCGCGTGCCGCGTTCGTCGGCATGGCCCTCGATGGTGAAGCTGTACTGGCTGTAGCGGGTAAGCCACTGCGCCTGCTTCTCGAGCGTCTCGCGGCCGGTGGCGTTCAATTCGGTCTGATCCGTCTCGAAGAACACGCGGTCGCCGACATTGACGACGAAATCCTGCTGGCTGCCCGGCGTCGATGCCGAACCGCCCGCGCCGCCCGAGCCATCGCCGGCCGTGTTCTGGTTGGCGCAGGCCGAGATGGCCAGGCCCGCAGCGAGCACGGCCGCAAGACGCAGGCCGCGAACAAACTTTCCGATCTCGATCATCTTCAAACTCCGTACCCCCGCCGATGCGGTGCGCGTCAGGTCCGATCGCAAAGAACCGGAGCGAGGCCCGCGCTTAAGCCCCACATCTAACCGTGGGGTGGTTAAGCGAACCTTCCATCAACCTTGATGGAACCTTGCCGCGACCCATAAACATGACCCGAATGGCTTAAACCGCCGGTCATGGTTAAAAGCCGGTGAATATGGCGGGGTGACGGCGCGGACCGGTTTTCGCCGGTCCGCCGGCTCAATTGCGGCGTCGCTGCCTTTAAGACAACAGCGGCGACCAAGCCGGATCCGACGCCAGAGCCGGCGTTTGGACCCGCTGCTCGTTACGGCCGGTGATATCGATCGTGTAGAGCGAGGGCCCCTGCCCGGGGTCGCGGAAGAACATCAGCACGCGGCCGTTCGGCGCGAAGGTCGGGCCCTCGTTATGGAAGCCCGAGGTGAGCAGGCGCTCGCCCTGGCCGTCGGGCTTGAGGATGCCGATGGAGAACTGGCCGCGCGCCTGGCCGGTGAAGGCGATGTAGTCGCCGCGCGGCGACCACACCGGCGTCGAGTGGCTGCCTTCGCCGAACGAGATGCGTTGGGCGGCGCCGCCGGTTGCCGGCATCACGTAGATCTGCGGCGAGCCGCCGCGATCGCTCTCGAAGCAGATCTGGCGACCATCCGGCGAATAGGAGGGCGCGGTGTCGATGGCCGGCGTGTCGGTGAGCCGCGTCGTCTGCTTGGAGCGCAGATCCATGACGAACAGATTGGAGTTCGGCCCCTGCTGCAGACTCATGATGACGCGCTGGCCGTCGGGCGAGAACCTCGGGGCGAACGTCATGCCGGGAAAATTGCCGACGATCTCGCGCTGGCCGGTTTCGATGTTGAGCAGATAGACGCGCGGATCGGCCTGTCCGTAGGACATATAGGTGATCTCTTGCGTCGTCGGATTGAAGCGCGGCGTGAGCACAAGATCGTCGCCGCGCGTGAGGTAGCGCACGCCGGCGCCGTCCTGATCCATGATGGCGAGCCGCTTGACGCGGCGATCCTTCGGCCCGGTCTCGTCGACGAAGACGACGCGGCTGTCGAAATAACCCTTCTCGCCGGTCAGACGTTCATAGATCGCATCCGAGATGATGTGCGCGATGCGCCGCCAGTTGTCCGGCGTGGTGAAGTACTGCTTGCCGTCGAGCTGCTGGCCGGCGAACACGTCCCACAGGCGGAATTCCGCCTTGAGGCGGCCGTCGCCCTGCTTGGTGATGCGGCCGGTGACCAGCGCCTGCGCGTTGATGACGCGCCAGTCGGCAAAGCGCGGCACGGCGTCCGAGTTGACGATCTTCTCGGTGAAGGCAGCCGGGTTGATCGGCGCGAACAGCCCGGAGCGCTGCAGGTTGTTCGAGATGATGCCGGTGACATTGCGCGACACTTCGGTATCGCCCGGCGTGCCGCCGACGAAATCCGGCAGCGCGATCGGCATCGGCTGCACATTACCCGAGGTGATTTCGAGGCGCAGCACCGCGCCGGCCTGACGCGGCGTCAGCGCCAGAAGCGCGCCGGCGCCGGCACCGGCCATCACGCCGCGGCGGGTGAGCAGGCTGTCGTGAGGAAATTCGCTGGATCGGGCCATTCAATCGTTTCCGTACCGGGCCGGCTACAGAACGCCGGGATTTTGAAACAACAACTACTGGAACATGTCGCGCGGCGTAAAGCCGATCTCGATATCTTTCCAGCTGTCATAATGCTCGGGCCTGAGCATCGTATACGGCTGGCATTGCAGAATGGCGCGTCGGCCGCTGTCGGCGAAGGCTGGCCCGTAAGGCGAGGCCGAGCCTTCGACCGGGTCGGGGCCGCGCTCGACGGTGCCGTCGCGCCGGAACTGAACGCGGAACACCACCTTGAGATTGTCGGCGCCCTCGGCGCCCACCGGGATCGTCCAGCACGACGTGACGCGGCGACGGAAGGCGTCGATTTCCGATTGGCTCAGCCGCGCCGAGTTGGCGTTGGCGGCGCCGAGACTGGCGTTCTTGTTGATCTCGGAGCCGGTCGCGGCCGAACGCGTCGGATCGCGCTTGTCGAGCAGCGCCGCGATCTTGTCGGCATCGAACTTCTGCGTCGGCTGCGGCTTGGGCGGCGGCGGCTTCTTCGGCGGCAACGGCTGCGGCTCGGTCTTGGCTTCCGGCTTCGGCTTGTCGTCTTTCAGCTTGTCGGCGATCTCGTCCGGCTTGGGCGGCTCGGGCTTGGCCTCGGGCTTTTTCTCGACCGGCTTCGGCTCCGGCTTGGGCGGCTCCGGAGTCGCCTCCTTGTTGACCGCGACTTCCCGCTTCTCGTTGATCGTCGGCTTGAGCTCCTCGACCGGCTTGGGCGGCGGCTCGGCGACCTTCTCGACCACCGGCTTGGGCTTTTCCTCGACCTTCTTGGTGTCTTTCACGCCCTTGGTGATTTCGGAGAAATCCTTGTCGCTGATGATATCGACCGGCAGCGATTCCGGCGGAATCGTTTCGAACGCCTTGCTGGAAAAGGAAAACGTCGCCCATCCCAGCACGGCGACGTGCAGGGCGGTCGAGATTATCGATGCCGTCCGCATCTGCATCGAAGGTTATTTGCCCTGCTCGAATTCGGTGACCAGCGCGACGCGGTGGAAGCCGGCGGCCGACAGACGGCCCATCACCGCCATCATCGATCCGTAGTTGGCATTCTTGTCGCCGCGCACATAGACGCGCGCTTCCTTGCCGCCGCGCGCCTGGGAGACGGCCTCGAGCTTCGGCACGAGATTGGCGAGCTCGATTTCCTCGTTCTGCAGAAACACCTTGCCCTGCGTATTGACCGACAGGGTGAGCGGCTCCTTGTCCTGATCGAGGCTCTTGGCCTGCGATTGCGGCAGGTCGATCGGCACGCCGACGGTCAGGAGCGGCGCCGACACCATGAAGATGATCAGCAGCACCAGCATCACGTCCACCATGGGCGTGACGTTGATCTCCGCCATTACTGCCCGGCGGCGGCGACGGCCCTTGCCGATCGTCGGCGTTCCCGCATTGGCTGCCATTCTGGTCGTCGTCCCTCAATTTCGGATCGCGGCCCCCGCCGCGGCGTCATTCCGGCAATCGGTTCAGCCGGCCCCGCGCTCGTCGATCTGGCGCGAGAGGATGGCGGAAAATTCGTCGGCGAAGCCTTCGAGCTGCTGCGCCTGTTTATTCACTTCAGCGGCGAACTTATTATAGAAAATCGTCGCCGGTATGGCGGCAACGAGGCCGACCGCTGTCGCAAACAGCGCTTCCGCGATGCCCGGCGCCACCACGGCGAGCGAGGTATTCTTCGACGCGGCGATCGACTGGAAGCTCGTCATGATGCCCCAGACGGTGCCGAACAGACCGACGAAAGGCCCGGCTGAGCCGACGGTCGCGAGAACCAGCAGCCGCTTCTCGAGCCGCTCGATCTCCCGCGCGATCGTCACCTGCATCACCTTGTCGAGGCGCATCTGCAGTCCGGCGAAGGAACGCTGCTGCCCGGTAAAGCTGCGCTTCCACTCCTGCATCGCCGCGACGAACAAGGCGGCCATCGAGTTCGACGGCTTGGCGGCGTGCGTGCGGTAAAGATCTTCGAGCGACTGCCCGGACCAGAACTGGGATTCGAAGCCGCGCATGGCGCGCGCATTGCGCGTGTAAAGCACCCACTTGTCGATCGCGATCGCCCAGACCCAGACCGAGCAGGCCATCAGCCCGATCATGACAAACTTCACGACCCAGTGGGCGTGCCAGAACAGGGTCCAGAGCGACAGGTCGGAAGCGACGATGGTCGGCAGCGACTGCGCCACATCGGCAGGATTCATAAGGCACGTCCTTTGCGTGGCGCCGGCCTTGCATCAAGGCGCGGCGCCGCGGGCTGTTCCAGTGTCATTGGCATGGGCTCGACAGGCGGAATCCCTGCCAAACTTGGCCAAATGAGGGCGCAGCGCCCGTTAAAACGCGGGCTTTTGCTGGCCTTTATGCCCCCACACAGCGCCCTTTATGGTAAAGGATTCGTTAGCGGCGGGTTCACAAACGCCTGCGCGCACAGGCGAAAATCAGCGCAAAAAATAATCAGCCGCTGCAAAGAAAAGCCGCCCGCCTCGGGGAGAGGACGGACGGCTCAGCTCACGCAGAAGTAATGGGGGACTAGTTCTGCGTCGGGCTTTCCGGCGCCGGGCGGTTGCGCCGCTCGGCCATGAAGGCGTCGAACTCGGTCTTGTCCTTGGCGAAGCGCAGCCGCTCCAGGAACGATTTGAATTCGTGCTGCTCTTCCTCCAGACGCCGCAGCGTGTCGTTGCGGTATTCGTCGAAGGCCGCGTTGCCGCTCGAAGGCGCGCCGCCCCACGGCGAACCGCCGCCGAAGCCGGAGCCCTGGCCGCCGCTCATCTTCGAGCGCATCCAGTCCATCTTCGACTGCAGACGATCCATCTTGTGTTGCCACCGATCATGGCCGCGATAACCGCATCCCATTCTTCCGCTCCCGATTGTGAAGGCCAAAGTTGCAAGACCGACCGGCCACCAGACCATGAAGCCCAGCACCGTGAGGGCAATCCAGGCGGGCTTGCCGTATTCGTCGAGCTTCGCGGTGATTGGCATGGCGTCCTCCGGTCTCCGTGTGAATGTAAATAACATTTACATGAGTAAGGGCGCGCGACCCTGATGTCAACACCCTTCACATCGCTTTTTTGCAGGTGGGGATTGCCGGCCCGGTTGCGAGGGGGCGCGGCGCTTTGGCGCTGAATTTTCCGGGGACCTTCGAACCAATAAACCGACCTTGCGGGTACAATCGTAATGCACAACCTTTGATAGCAAAGCAGGGCATGCGGTGGCCGAAGATTCGCGTGATATCATCCGTGAACTCGAAGCGGACGGCCGGCTCTTCATCGGAGCTACCGGCAGTCATCATCTGACTGCGATGCGGGCCGACGGCGAAGCCACTCCGACCGCGCGCGATTTCGAAACGCTGAAACAAGATCTCGAATTTATCGAAGACAGCGCAGACGCCATCATAGCGATGGGGACGCCGAAGACGTCCATGGCCGCGGCGGAGTAAGCCGCCAGTATTAAAGCGGCTGAGTGGCTTGCATGTCCTCGACCGCCCCCGCCGCGTTCCGCTTCTCCCAATGCCTGGCGATCCGCGGCAGGCTCGTTTCGATCCAGTCGGCGAGCACCCTCACCTTCTCCGCCGCTTCGCGGCCGAGCGGCGTCAGTGAGTATTCGACGTGGGGCGGCACGACCTGATAGGCGACGCGGGCCACCATGCCGTCCTGTTCGAGGTGCTGCAGCGTCTGCGCCAGCATACGCTCGCTCACCCCGCCGACCGCCCGGCGCAACTCGCTGAAGCGGTGCATGCGCCGCTCGAGCACGATGAGAACCAGCACGCCCCAGCGGCTGGTCAGGTGCTTGAGCACGTCGCGAGAGGGACAAGCGGCGGCCAGAAGATCGCCGCGAGCGAGCTGTTCGGATAGCGGAACGCCACGGCTCTCCGGAGAAATCTCGATATTTGACATGCGGTTAGGCTCCAGTGGTTCGTCGCAGGCTTTCTTTAAACTTACAAAAATGTAGGTACTTACTAAAAATAATCAACCCCTTTATCTGGAGGCCTATCGGATTTCACCGTTCACAGGAGCCTCCCATGACCATCGGAATCACCGGCGCCACCGGCCAGCTTGGCCGCCTCGTCGTCGCACAGCTCAAAGCCAAGGGTGCAGCCGGCGACATCGTCGCCCTCGTCCGCACCCCGGCGAAAGCCGCCGATCTCGGCATCGCCGCCCGCGAAGCCGATTACGCCAAACCGGCCACGCTCGACGCCGCGTTCAAGGGGCTCGGCACTCTGCTGCTCATTTCGTCAAGCGAAGTCGGGCAGCGCGAAGCCCAGCATAAGGCGATCATCGCCGCGGCGAAGAAGGCCGGCGTAAAGCGCATCGTCTATACCAGCATCCTGCACGCCGACGCGTCCGCGATCGACCTTGCCGCAGAACACCGCGCCACCGAAGCGGCGATCAAGGCGTCGGGCCTCGCCTACACGTTCCTGCGCAATGGCTGGTACACCGAGAACTACGCCGCCGGCATTCAGGGCGCGGTGGCGGGCGGCGCACTGTATGGCGCGGCCGGCGATGGCAAGATTTCCGCGACGCCGCGCGCCGACTACGCCGCCGCGGCGGCAGCGGTTCTCACAACGCCGGGACATGACGGCAAGGTTTATGAACTGGCCGCCGACAAGCCCTTCACGCGGGCAGAATTGGCCGCCGAAATCTCGAGGCAGGCCGGCAAGACGATTCCCTACACGAACGTCAGCGTCGAGGATTACGCCAAGGGCCTCGCCAGCCACGGTGTGCCGGAAGCATTCGCCAAGGTGATCGCCGGCTGGGAAGTGCCGATTTCGCAGGGCGCGCTGTTCGACGACAGCAAGACCCTGTCGAAACTGACCGGCAAGCCGACCACGCCTCTGGCCGACGCGGTCAAAGCGATCCTTGCCGTTTGAGGCATCTGCCGCTCGGCCTGCCGGCTGCTACGCCGTCAGGCCGAGGCCGCGCAGATAAACCAGCACCTCGGCCTCGAGCAATTCGTCCGGCGCCATCGGCAAGGTGCGCCGGGCGCGATCGCCGCGCCCGAACAGCGACGCAATGCCGTGCGTCATCGCCCAGATGTGCAAGGCGACCATCAGGGCCGGCGGGCGTTCCTTGGCCGGCAGCGAAGCCACCAGGCGCTCGGCCGCCGTGCGCAGAACCGCAAAGGCGCTTTCACCGGCAGCACGCAGTTGCGGATCGCTGTCCTGCGGCACACCGGCTTCGAACATGGCCGAGTAATAAGCCGGCTTGTCCTTGGCGAAATCCAGATAGGCATTGCCGAGCCGGTTGAACGCCGTCAGCGGATCGGGCTTGCCGTTGTCCCAGGCCTTGTCGAGCGCGGCCGCAAACAATTCGAAGCCGCGGCGCGCCACGTCAGCGATCAATTCCTCGCGGCTTTTGTAATGGCGATAGGGCGCCGCCGGCGACACGCCGGCCCAGCGCGCCGCATCGGCAAATGTGAAGCCGGCCGGGCCCTTCTCGGCGATCAGTTCGAGCGCGGCGCGGACCAGCGCCTCCTTGAGATTGCCGTGATGATAGCCGCGCGGGCCCTCGCCGCCGGACGCACTGTCGCGGTCGTTCTTGGTCCATCTCATGGGACGGAGGCCTGGGCGGGGCAAAGCTTCATGTAAAGAGCCTTTACATGACTCAGGCGGGGAAAGCGAGCGGAACCCGCGTCAGTGCCCGCGCGGCGCGGCGGCCAGCGGCAGCGCGTCGAACAAGGTCGGCCCGCCGGGCTGCGCGCCTTCGATGGTGAGCAGCTTGAGTTTCGTCACGACGCCGCCGGGCGCGGAGAAGCCGCCGGTTTTCGCACCGTTGCGGTCGCTCGCCGCCAGGACGCGGTGGCACGGCATGACGACCGGGCACGGGTTCTGCCCCATGGCCTGCCCGACCGCGCGGGCCAGAGTCTTGTCGCCGAGGCGCTCGGCGACTTCGCCATAGGTCAGCGTCTGGCCGGGCGGAATCTGCCGCACGATCCTGTAGACACGAGCGTTGAATTCCGGCGTCGCGCTGTCGTCGATAGCGACGTCAGAGAGGTTGCGCCTCTCGCCGTTGAGCAATGCGACAATGCCGTGGATGGCCTGCTGCGCGAGGCCGTCGGGCGCTCGCTCGACCGCTTCGGAGAAACGCTTGCGCATCCGCGCGCGCGTCGCGTCTGTATTGCCTTCCGGCAACTGCACGCCGATCAGCCCGCGCGCGCTCCACGCGACGGCGCAGACGCCGATGGCCGTGTCGAACAGGGTGAAGCTTTGTTCGTTCATCATACCAATCTAGCACGCGGGCCCGTGCCGCGCCGCCCGATTCCTGACAGCCGCAGGCAGCCTCAGAAAGGCGCTTCAAAAAGGTTCTTGCGACAGCCCCGGCACGTCGGCCGGACGCGGGCCCGGCGCCGGCCACAGGAAACGGCGCTCGCTCGCCGCGATCTCGATCGTCGTTGATGCTGGCCTCGCGGCGCGCCATCAACCCTTCGGCGTCGAACTCCCATTGCTCGTTGCCGTAGGAACGGTGCCACTGTCCCCTGGCGTCGTGCCATTCGTACTGGAAACGCACGGCGATGCGGTGCAAGCTCCGAAACGACAACCGGCGCTTCAGTGTCGTCCGATCCGGGCGCTTGTCAAACGATCACGCCGGCGGCTGCGCGTCCTGATCCGCCTTCATGGCGATGCGCAGCGGCTTGGGAATCGGCTTGGCGCGGCCGCCCGAGACGAAGGCGACCTGCACATCGGCCTCGACCAGCAGCTCGTCGCCGCGCTTGACCTGCTGATGAAGAACGATCGACGCGCCTTTCACGTCCTTGGGCCGTGTATACAGATCGAGCAGGTCGTCCATCTTTGCCGGACGCTTGAAATCGATTTTCATCTGGCGGACGACAAAGGCAAAGCCCGGCGCTTCCTTCTCGGTCTCCTCGAACAGCGCGCGGTGATCGGCGCCTAACAGACGCAGATAATTGGTGCGCCCGCGCTCCATGAAACGCAGATAGCTGGCGTGATAGACGACGCCGGAAAAATCGGTGTCCTCGTAATAGACGCGAATCTGCTGATGATGCAGGCCGTCGGTTACGGTGCCGTCGATGGGGTGCATGGCGCTACTCATCCTCATCCCCCGCGAACAGGCCGAACTGCGACGGGTCGCGCTTGGGCTCGTTCATGCCGAGATGCTTGAACGCCGCACCGGTGAGCAATCGGCCGCGCGGCGTGCGCTGGATGAAACCTTTCTGAATGAGATAAGGCTCAATGATGTCCTCGATCGCGTCGCGCGGCTCCGACAAAGCCGCGGCGATGGTCTCGATGCCGACCGGGCCGCCGGCATAATTCTCGGCGATCATCCTTAGGTAGCGCCGGTCCATCGCGTCGAGACCCGAGCCGTCCACCTCCAGCGCCGACAGCGCCCTGTCGGCGATGGCGCGATCCACCGCCTTGTCGCCGTCCACGTGCGCGAAGTCGCGCACGCGGCGCAAGAGACGCCCGGCGATGCGCGGCGTGCCGCGCGAGCGCTTGGCGATCTCGTTGGCGCCTTCCGGCGTCATCGGCAGGCCGAGCACGCGCGCGCCGCGCGCCACGATGAGTTCCAGCTCGGCTTCGGTATAGAAGTTGAGCCGGATCGGAATGCCGAAGCGGTCGCGCAGCGGATTGGTGAGGAGGCCGGCGCGGGTCGTCGCGCCCACGAGCGTGAACGGCGCGAGATCGATCTTCACCGAACGCGCCGCCGGCCCCTCGCCGATGATGAGGTCGAGCTGGAAATCCTCCATCGCCGGATAGAGGATTTCCTCGACATGCGGATTGAGACGATGGATTTCGTCGATGAACAGCACGTCGCGCGGCTCGAGATTGGTGAGCAATGCGGCAAGATCGCCGGCCTTCGCGATCACCGGGCCCGAGGTGGAACGAAAATTCACGCCCATCTCGCGCGCCACGATCTGCGCCAAGGTCGTCTTGCCGAGGCCGGGCGGGCCGACAAACAGCACATGGTCGAGCGCCTCGCCGCGCGCCTTCGCTGCCTCGATGAACACTGAGAGATTGGCGCGCGCCTTCTCCTGTCCGACGAATTCGGCCAGCTTCTGCGGTCGCAGCGACGCATCGACATCGTCGTCGCGCTTGTCGCCGGACACGAGGCGTCTGGGCGGGGTGGTCACATCACCCCCCGGCGATATTTGTTCGGCAGCAGTTCGCCGATGGTGACGACGGTCGGTCCCTTGGCTCCATCCGGCACGATGACACGCGCCTTCGCGTCGTAGTCGTGAATCAGTTCGCGGCAAGCGCCGCACGGCGACACCACGGTGATGCCGCCCGCCTCGCCCGGTTTGGGGTGACGCACGGCGACGATGGTCTCGATGCCCTGGTCGCCCTTGTCGGTGAGCGCAGTGCCGATCGCCACCGCCTCGGCGCAGACCGCGCCGCGCCCGACATAGGCGTCGAGATTGACGCCGACGACGAGGCGGCCGTCGCGCGTGCGCAAGGCCGCGCCGACTTCCTGCCAGTCATTGCGGTAGCGCGACTTGATCGCCTTGGTGGCGGCGTCGATAAGTTCCTGGTCTTTGTCAGTCAGTTTCATGCGCTCAGTCACTTCGCTAACTCTTTTAGCCCCTGCCGGATCAGCGCCGCCGTATCCGCCCCCTCACCCAAAGCGCGCGACGCGGCAGCGATCGCCGTCGCCGCCTGCGGCTGGCCGTAGCCGAGATTGACCAAAGCCGAGACCGCATCGAGCACCGGCTTCGACGCACGACGCTCGTCCACCGCGCCGGCGACCTGCGCCGCGCCGAAATCGACATCGGCGAAAGCCGGCACCTTGTCCTTGAGTTCGGACACGATGCGCTCGGCCACCTTGTTGCCGACGCCCGGCGTGCGCGCCACCGACGCCTTGTCGCGCATGGCGATGGCATTGGCGAGTTCGTTGACCTTCAGCGTCGAGAGAACCGACAGCGCCACCTTGGCGCCGACGCCCTGCACGGTCTGCAACAAGCGGAACCACTCGCGCTCGGCATCGGTCGCAAAACCGAAGAGCTTGATCTGGTCCTCGCGCACGTAGGTTTCAATGGCGAGCGTCGCCGCCTCGCCCGGCGCCGGCAGCGCCGTCAGCGTGCGCGCGGCGCAATGCACCTGATAGCCGACGCCGTTCACGTCGAGGATGACGTAATCCTCGCCATAGGAATCGATGATGCCCTTGAGCTTGCCGATCATAGCCAATGCCTTTCGCGCCGGCGCGCGCGGCTCCAGCGTCCTCTCCCCCCTTGAGGGGGAGAGACAGAGAGGGGGGTAAGCGGCGCATTCCGTGATCGCAGCTTACCCCCCTCCCCAACCCTCCCCCTCAAGGGGGGAGGGAGCGCGCCGAGTGCGCCGCTCTTGTTCGCGCCACGCCTCATCTGGCCGCCACCTTCATCTTCATGACGATGCTCGCGCGATGATGCGCGTGGCAGATGGCGATGGCGAGCGCGTCGGCGGCGTCCTCGCTTTGCGGCGCGGCCTTCGGCAGCAGCACGCCGATCATCAAACGGATCTGCGCTTTCTCGGCATGGCCGGCGCCGACCACCGTCTTCTTGATCAGGTTCGGCGCATATTCGGCGACCGACAGTCCGGCCCGCGAAGGCACCAGCATGGCGATGCCGCGCGCCTGGCCGAGTTTGAGCGTCGAGGCGCCGTTGGCGTTGACGAAGGTCTGCTCGACGGCCGCCTCTTGCGGCGCGTAGCGCTCGATCACGGCCATCAGGCCGTCATGCAGCGCCACCAGCCGCGCACCCAGATCGGCGCGCTCCGAGGTTTCCACCGATCCGCAGGCGACATGGATCAGGCGATTGCCGACGCTCTCGATCAGCCCCCAGCCGGTGCGGCGGAGGCCGGGGTCGATGCCGAGAATGCGAATCGGTTGGCGAATCGGTTGGCTTGCCATGCCCCGTTGATAGCCCCCGCCGGGGCCACGGGCCAGAAGCCGGTAGCCCTGTCCGGACTCGGCTGGTAGAACGGCCATCCTGCCGGGGCCGTTCAAATGCCAGAAATTTTCGCGTCGGTCGTTGCCGACCCGCGTTTTCCTTTCGCACTCGCTATTTCCGTCATCGCCGGGCTGGTGCGCGGATTCACCGGGTTCGGCTCCGCCCTCATTTACATCCCGCTGATCTCGGCGGTTTACGGCCCCAGCATCGCGGCGCCGACCCTTTTGCTGTTCGACACCATCTGCAGCGTGCCCTTCGCCATCCAGTGCTGGCCGCAGGCGACGCGCCGCGAAGTGCTGCCGGTCGCCGTCGCCGCCGCGCTGGCGCTTCCGGTCGGCGTCGCTGCGCTGCTTTATGTGGACGCGCTGATCTTGCGCTGGTTCATCGCCGCGCTGGTGCTGATTGCCCTCGTCGCCCTGATCACCGGCTGGCGCTATCACGGCCGGCCGACCATCGCGGCCTCGCTCGGGGTTGGCGCCTTCGCCGGCTTCGGCTCCGGCGCTGTGCAGATCGCGGCGCCCGCGCTGCTGGTGTTCTGGCTCGGCGGGCCCAACAGCGCCACCACGGTGCGCGCGAACATCATGGTTCTGTTCGCCATCATGGGCATGCTGGCGATCGGCGCCTATGCCGTGGCGGGCGTATTCGGCGCCGAGGTGCTGGCGCTCGGCTTCGTGCTCGGCGTGCCGTTCATCGTGGCGATGACGATCGGCGCGCGCTGGTTCCGTGGCACCAGCGACACGCTCTACCGGCGTGTCGCCTACATCATCATTGCCTTCTCGGGCCTCGTCAGCCTGCCGCTGTTCGACGGTCTGCGCTGACGCGCATGATCCTGAAAAGTGGTCACCGGTTTTCGGATCAGATCATGCGCCAAGTTAAAGCAGCGTGCCGCGCAAGATGACCAGCGCCACGCTGAAATAGATAACGAGACCGGTGACATCGACGAGCGTCGCCACGAACGGCGCCGACGCGCTCGCCGGATCGAACCCCGCGCGCTTGAGGATGAAGGGCAGCATCGAGCCCGCCATCGAGCCGAAGGTGACGATGCCGATCAACGCCGCGCCCACGGTCAGCGCCACGAGCTGCCAGTGCGGGCCGTAATCGTAAAGACCTGCCGACTGCCAGATGGCGATGCGCGCCATGCCGATAATGCCGAGGAACGAGCCGAGCACGATGCCGGTCGGCAATTCGCGAATGGCCACGCGCCACCAGTCGCGCAGGCGCAATTCCTGAAGCGCCAGAGAGCGGATCAGCAGCGAGGTCGCCTGCGAGCCGGAATTGCCGCCCGAGCTCATGATCAGCGGCACGAACAGCATCAGGACGAGGGCCTTTTCCAGTTCATGCTGGAAAGACTGCATGGCGCTCGCGGTCAGCATTTCGCTGAGGAACAGAACGCAGAGCCAGCCGGCCCGCTTCTTGATCATGGCGCCGAAGCCCATCTGCAGATAGGGCTTGTCGATCGCCTCCATGCCGCCGAACTTCTGCACGTCCTCGCTGCTCTCCTGCAGCATGGCGTCGATGGCGTCGTCCACGGTGACGATACCGAGCACATGGCCGAAGTGATCGACCACCGGCACCGCCAGCAGATCGTATTTCCGGAACAGGCGGCCGACCTCCTCGCGGTCGGTCTGCGGCGTCACCGTGATCGGCTGGCTTTCGCGCGCCGCCGACAGGATCGGCGCCGCCGGATCCGCGGCGATGAGGCGGCGCAAGGTGACCATCTGCACCAGCCGCCTGGTCGGCGGGTCCAGCACGTAGATGGCATAAATGGTCTCGCGCGTGCGCTCGACGTGGCGGATGTGCTCCAGCGTCTGCCCGACCGTGAAGCTCGACGGCACGCTGACGAACTCGGTCGTCATCAGGCTGCCGGCGGTGTCTTCCGGATAGACCAGCAGGCGCTGGATGGCGCCGCGGCTCTCGTCGTCCAGCACCGCCATGACCAGCGGCCGGGACTCGTCCGGCAGCAGCCGCACGATATCGGCGGCGCGGTCGGCCGACATGGCGTTGAGCAGCGTGGCCGCATGGGCGACCGGCAGCGAGGCGATGATGTCGGGGCCGGCGAAGAATTCCGGCTGATCGAGGATTTCGACCGCGCGCTCGACCGGCAGGGCCGCCAGAACCGGGGCCGCCTGCTCGATCTCCAGATTGTTCAGCGTTTCGACGTTGTCGCCGACGTGCCGGTTGAGCATCGCCCTGGCGAGCTCGGACGGCGAGAGGTCGGCCTCGTGAAGAAGGTTTTCGGAATCCATCGCGCACCTTTGGGAAGACGGCCGTCGCCGAAGCGGCCGAGGTGCGTCACGCCATGCGCGTATTACGCCTCGAACGCCGGAAGCAGGCCGCCGGTACTAGGGCCATCGTGAGGCATGATTTCGGGATCTCTGAGATTGATATCGGGCGAGCGCCGTCGGCGCGTCTCTCCATTGGACGAGCGTCGCGAAAGCGTCAAGGCAAATTCGGCTTGGAAAGGCGAGCGGCGCGGCTTACGCGCTCATCTTCTGCATCAGCGCGTCGGACAGTTCGAAATTGGCGTAGACGTTCTGCACGTCGTCGCTCTCTTCCAGCACCTCGATCAGCTTGAGGATCTTCTCGCCGGCCTCGTCGTCGACCGCGACGGTGTTCTGCGGCTTCCAGGTGATGCCCGACTTGCGGGGCTCGCCGAATTTGGCTTCCAGCGCCTTGGTCACATCGGCGAGGGTTTCCGGCGTGGTGACGATCTGGTGGCCGCTCTCGTCCGAAATCACGTCCTCGGCGCCGGCCTCGATGGCGGCTTCGAGCATGGCGTCGGCGCTGGCCTTGTCGGTGTCGTATTCGATGACGCCGATGCGGTCGAACATGAAGGACACCGCGCCCGTGGTGCCGAGATTGCCGCCCGCCTTGGTGAAGGCCGAGCGCACGTCGCTGGCGGTGCGGTTGGTGTTGTCGGTCAGCGCCTCGATGATGACGGCGACGCCGCCGGGCGCGTAGCCCTCGTAGCGGATCTCCTCGTAATTATCCTGCTCCGAGCCGGATGCCTTCTTGATGGCGCGCTCGATATTGTCCTTCGGCATGTTCTCGGCGCGGGCCGCGATGATGGCGAGGCGCAGGCGCGGGTTGAAGGCCGGGTCCGGCAGGCCGAGCTTGGCCGCCACCGTGATTTCGCGCCCCAGCTTGCTGAACACCTTGGAGCGGACTTTATCCTGCTTCCCCTTGCGGTGCATGATGTTCTTGAATTGGGAATGACCAGCCATGGCTCTTGATCGCGCGTTCTGAGGTGGAAGGGGTGCCGGCTATATAATCCGGGCGGCGGGGAAAATAAACTGGCACTGTCATTCCGGGACGCGCCTGGAAGGCGCGGGCCCGGAATCCATATCCCCGGTGCCGCGGCGTATGGATTCCGGGCCCGGTGCTTCGCACCGTCCCGGAATGACGGCTAGCCCGCCACCGCCACGTTGCGCAGCATGGCCGCGACCCGGGCCCGCATCCCGGCGACATTGGCGTGGACGCGGGCCTTGTAGCGGGCCACCGCATCGCGATCGACCATGAAGAACGCGCGCTCCGGATAGCCGCGGCCGAAGACATCGACCAGCATCGAGCGGAACTTGCCCGAGACGACGCCCGGCATATGGCCGGACGCCTCCTCGGCATAGGCCACGTATTCGGCCGAGGTCAGCGCGCACAGCAAGGGATGCAGGCGCGCGGAATAGACCTTTCGGTGCCGCTGGATCAGCTCGATGGTGCGGTCGAGCGGTATTTCAGCGCCGATATTGGCGCCGATCTGCAGCGGCTCGTCGAGGGATGATTGCGTCAGCGGAAACTGGCCGATGCTCCAGTCGCCCAGATGCACGGCGTTGGAGCGGCCGCGGCCGTAAAGCATGACATCGTCGGCATAGGGGGCATACCAGACATCGAGGCGGTCGATGACGCGCTCGATCATCGGCCGCGGGATCAGTTCGCGATAGGCGGTGCCGAAGATGCCGATGGCCGACTTCGCCCGCGCCAGGATGCGCAGGATGTCGTCGCCGATCAGCGGCTGGAACATGGCGTTGCCGACGCCGACGATGACGAGATCGTAGCTCTCGCGCGCCGCGGCGAGACTCTCGCGCAGCGCGGCGAAGGTCATGTGATGAATGCGCGCCTCGCCCGGCAGCAGGCCGTTGACCAATTGCACGCCGAGACGGTCGCCGAAACTGGCGGCGTCGCTTTCCGACACGACCGCGACGTCACAGGCCGCGACCGGCGCGACGCGGCCGCCCGGCGTCAGGCGGAACATCATTTCGACATCGCTGACCGGCGCCGTGCATTCGATGCGGAAGCCATAGCGGTCGAACAACCGGATCAGGTCGGCATAGACCAGATGATTGGCGAAGCCGCGCGCGGCGCGCGCCGCGCCGCCCGGAAGATCGGCCGGACAATAGCTGACGATCACGTCCTGCTTGCAGAAGCGCAGATGCGTGAACAGGCCGTCGAGATCCGCCACGCGCTCGAGCTGCCCGAGCATCAGGATGATGTCGCTTTCGGTCGCCGCCCTGGTCGGGAATTCGGCCCCGGTGAGGCCGTGGATCAGCGAGCCCTTGCCGTGCGCGAGATGATCGACCGCCTCATAGGCGCAGCCGAACGGCACCAGATCGCGCAAGGTCTCGCCGCCGCCGTGTCCGAGATCGAGAATACGGGCGCCGGCCGGAATGAACTGCGCGGCAAGCTGCGCGCGCGGATCGCGCTGCGGCGCATCGAGCCGCTTCGCCTCGTCATGCACGAGCCTGAGGGCGAGATTTGCGTTGACGTGAAGCGCCATGACGTCCGAGAGGACATCAACGTGGTTAACGAAAGGTTAACCCCACTGCGGCGCGGCCTGCTCCAGCATGGCGCCGATGCGCACGGCCGCCACATTTACCGCCAGCCCTGTCTTGTCGTCGAGTTCGACCGCGACGCCGCACAAGGTCGCCGGCCCGGCCGCAGCCTCGAACTTGGCGCCCGGTATCTTGCGCAGGAAGCGCGACAGCGGCTCGTCCTTCACCATGCCGATGACGCTGTCATAGTCGCCGGTCATGCCGGCATCGGTCATGAAGGCGGTGCCGCCCGGCATGATGCGCTGATCCGCGGTCGGCACATGGGTATGCGTGCCGACGACCAGCGAGGCGCGGCCGTCGCAGAAGTAACCCATGGCCTGCTTCTCGCTCGAGGCCTCGCAGTGAATGTCGACAACGATGGCGTCGGCCGCTTCGCGCAGCGGACAGGCGGCGATCTCGCGCTCCACCGCGGCGAAGGGATCGTCCAGCGGGTCCATGAAGATGCGGCCCATGACATTGACGACCAGCGCGCGTTTGCCGTTCTTGGCCTCAACCAGAGCGGCGCCGCGTCCCGGCGCGCCCTTGGGGTAATTCACCGGGCGGACGAGGCGCGGCGCGCGTTCGATGAATACCAGCGCCTCGCGCTGATCCCAGGAGTGATTGCCGAGCGTAATGGCGTCGGCGCCGGCATCGACCAGCTCGTGGTAGATCGTCTCGGTAATGCCGAAGCCGCCGGCGGCATTCTCGCCATTGATCACGACGAGATCGAGTTTCCAGTCGCGCACCAGGCCGGGCAGTTTGTTCTGAACGATAGCGCGGCCCGCGCGCCCGACAACGTCGCCAATAAATAACAGTCGCATCCGTCAGCTTTCAAATCGCGATGATTTCTTTTTCCGTTAGCACGAAGTCGAGCCGCTCGTCGCGCTCGGTCGCCGGAACCTGCGGTATTTCCTGAATGGCAAAAGCAACGCCGATGGCGGTGATTTTCTTGAGCGCGCGCAAACCGGCAATGGTCCGGTCGTAATAGCCCGCGCCATAGCCGATGCGCTGGCCGCTGCGGTCGAAACAGGCCAGCGGCACAAGCAGAATGTCGGGCTTCACTTCGGGCGCGTCCGGCATCGGCTCGCGGATGCCCCACTGGCCGGACTTGAAAGCGTCGCCGAACTGATAGGCCCGCATGATCAGCGGTTTTCCCCGCCCGTCGATGCAGGGCAGCGCCAGTTTCGCGCCCGCGCCCGCCAGCTTGCGCAGCAAGGGCAGCGGATTGATCTCGGTCTTCATCGGCATGAAACCGGAGACGATCGCGCCGGGCTCCACCGTGATTGGCAGACCGCGCGCGGCCAACGCCTCGGCCGCCGCCTGGCGCTCCGCTGCCGGCATGGCGTCGCGTCTGGCGAGAGCGGCGGCGCGGAGGGTGGATTTTTGTTGAGCTATATTTGTCGCCTGATCCATCGTGAGCTCGTGTCCCGGACGCGGTGCAGCGCGTAGCGGTGCGCCGCTGATCCGGGACCCAGGCAAGTCTCAGGATGGGTCCCGGTTCTGCATCGCATCGCTACGCGCTGCGATACGCCCGGGACAAGGGAAAAGTGCGGAGCCGCAATGGCCGTGAGAGTGTGATCCCGGGAACCTACATAAGTAGGTGGGCGCCATGTGACCAAGCCCACGGGCCTGGCCAGGGACAGCTCCCTTGAGGATCGTAAGGCCCCGGGGAATGTGTCCCCCACGCACCTCGCAGCCCCGCCTGATCAATGTAGTGACTTGCCCCGCGCCGCGCCAGCGGCCCTCGAGCCATCTCTACCGCCCGAAACTCGCGCACAGGCACCGCTCGGCGATGATGGTGCCGTCGTTGCCCTGCAGGACGACCCGGGCCGGACGGCCGGCGCGGCGGATCGACAGCGCTTCCGCGATGGCGACACGCAAGCCGATGTCGCGGGTGTGGTACGGGCCCATTTCGCGGACGGCGGTGTCGATCACCCAGCCCTCGCGCCGCGCGGGGCGAACCAGAATCCGCGTACATTCCATGACGACGACCTTCAGGCACCGGCGCATAATACAACAGCCGAACTCTGTACCTAACAAGCCGTAAATAAATCACTTATGCGGTTTTATCGGAATGGCGCGACAGCCGCCCCGCGCGCTCACGACATACGGTTTTCGGGCCTAGCCGATTCCCACACCGGTACCCGCCGGCAGGGAATGGTTGAGCTTGCGGGTGATGCCTTCGAGCCGTTCGGCGGCTGAGTTGAAGGCGCCGACCACAGCGTCCGACGCCGCCTTGGCGCGGTCGGCGGCGACCACGCGGGCGTCCTGCAGCGCAGCCACTTCTTCCTCGAGCCGGCGAATCTTCCGCGCCAGCTCGGAGTTTTCGTCCGACACCATCAGCGCCGCCATCACCGTGAGCCGCGTGTCGCCGATTTCGCCGAAACGCTTGCGCAGGTCGATGATGCGCTGGTCGATATCTTTGGCCAGCGCCTGCAGATGCGGCTCCTGACCGTCCTCGCAGGCAAGGCGGAACTGGCGGCCGGCGATGGTGGCGTTGACCGAACCCATCACTCACCCTCCCCGAGCACGGCCTGCACTTCGGCAATGGCGCGGTCGAGTCGCTCGGCGATCTCGCGGCTGGTGTCGCGCAATTCGCGCGCGAGCGCCGCCTCCGCATCGAGCTTGTCGGCGAGCCGGGCCCTGTCGGCGCCCAGCAACTGGACCTGCGCGGCCAGGGTATCCTCGTTGCGGTCAGCTTCGCGGCGGCGCTCGACGGCGGCATCGAGCGCGTCGAGGGCGAGCGCCAGCCGCTTCACCGCGGTGTCGAGACCTCCCTCGCCGGTCATGGCATAGCCCGTGCGCGGCCCGTGAGGAGCCGGGGCCTGTACACCTGTTTCGCCATAACTTGCGACGTCACGCCATCCTGCCTGCGCGGCCATTGTTCTCGTGCCCGAAAATGCTTGCGGGGCAAATGCTTAGGACCAGAACCTTACGGGCAGCGCGAAGCCCGCGTCAACGCCGCGGGCCACATATGCCCCGGAGAATTGGCGCCCCTGTGCACGGAACATGGCTGTACCGCCCGTCACATTGACTCAAGGGCCGTGCGTGCTATGCGAACCCGCAAAACAGGCCGGTTTTCGAGAAAAATGTCAGCTCCCACGTCAAACGCCGCCGCTGCGCACCCCGTTCACTCGGCCGCCAACTCTTCGCCAATGGCCAATGCCATCCGCGCCTTGTCGATGGACGCGGTCGAAAAGGCCAAGATTGGCCACCCGGGCCTGCCGATGGGCGCCGCGGACATCGCCACGGTGCTGTACACCCGGTTCCTGAAGTTCGATCCGTCGGCCCCGAAATGGCCCGACCGCGACCGCTTCGTGCTGTCGGCCGGCCACGGCTCGATGCTGGTCTACGCGCTGCTCTATCTCACCGGCTACAAGTCGATGACGATCGAGGACATCAAGCAGTTTCGCCAGCTCGATTCCAGAACGCCGGGCCATCCGGAAAACTTCATTACCGAAGGCGTCGAGACCACCACCGGCCCGCTCGGTCAGGGCATCGCCACCGCCGTGGGCATGGCGATCGCCGAACGCCATATGGCGGCCGTGTATGGCAGCCACATCGTCGATCACAAGACCTACGTGCTCGCCTCCGATGGCGACCTGATGGAAGGCATTTCGCAGGAAGCCATCGCGCTCGCCGGCCATCTCAAGCTCAACAAGCTGATCGTGCTGTTCGACGACAACGGCATTTCGATCGACGGCCCGCTGTCGCTCGCCGACTCGGTCGATCAGGTGAAGCGTTTCGAGGCCGCCGGCTGGGCGTCCTGGCGCATCGACGGCCACGATCACAAGCAGATCGCCGACGCGCTGGCGAAGGCACAATCGTCCGACAAGCCGGTCATGATCGCGTGCCGCACCACGATCGGATTCGGCGCGCCGACCAAGGCCGGCAAGTCGTCGGCGCATGGTTCGCCGCTCGGCGCCGACGAAATCAAGGGCGTGCGCGAAGCGCTCGGCTGGACCGCCGCGCCGTTTGAAGTTCCCGCCGATATTCTGAGCGCATGGCGCAAGGCCGGCGAACGCGGCATGCCGGTGCAGGCCGAATGGCAGAAGCGCTTCGGTGCTCTGGATTCCGCCAGGCGTGCCGAGTTCACCCGCCGCATGAATGGCGAACTGCCGAAGGCCGCGCTCGAGGCCGCCGTGAAATCGGTGAAGGAAGAACTCGCCGCCACGCCGAAGGACATCGCGACGCGCTCGTCGTCGGAATTCGCCCTGCAAACTTTGACCGCGGCGTTGCCGGAAATGATCGGCGGCTCGGCCGATCTCACCGGCTCGAACAACACCCGCGCCAAGGCGATGAAGACGCTCGATGCGTCGAACTACGCCGGCACCTTCATTCACTACGGCATCCGCGAGCACGGCATGGCCGCGGCGATGAACGGCATGACGCTGCACGGCGGCATCATCCCCTATTCCGGCACGTTCCTCGTGTTCTCGGACTACGCGCGCCCGGCCATCCGCCTCGCCGCGCTGATGCATACGCGCGCCATTCACGTCATGACCCATGACTCGATCGGCCTGGGCGAAGACGGCCCGACGCATCAGCCGGTCGAGCACTTCGCGGCGCTGCGCGCCATTCCGAACCTGCGCTTCTTCCGCCCGGCCGACGCCGTCGAAGTGGTCGAGTGCTGGCAGCTGGCGCTCGAACATGCGCACGGCCCGAGCGTGCTGGCGCTGACGCGTCAGAACACGCCGCAGGTGTCGAAGGATTTCCTCGGCGCCAATCGCTGCGCCGCCGGCGCCTATGAGATTCTCGCCGCCACCGGCGAGGCGCAGGTGTCGATCTTCGCCTCGGGCTCGGAAGTCGCCATCGCCATCGACGCCGCCAAATTGCTGGCCGCCAAGGGCATCCCGGCGCGCGTCGTCTCGGTGCCGTGCTTTGAATTGTTCGCCGCGCAGCCGGAAGCCGTGCGCCAAGCCGTAACCGGCAATGCCGTCGTTAATGTCGGCGTAGAAGCCGGCATCCGCCAAGGCTGGGATCCGATCATCGGCGTCGATGCCCCGTTCATCGGCATGAGCACGTTCGGCGCCAGCGCGGCGTACAAGGAACTCTACAAGAAATTCGGCATTACCGCAGAGGCCGTGGCCGACGCAGCGATGCAGAAACTGAAATGATTTCGTCGCGCCCGGGCATACCTCCCCGGGCGTCTGCGTCTTTGGACAGAATTTCGACGTGGATGGCCGCCATAAGACCGGCCGTGACGGATTTGAACGAACGGGTTTTTGACCGGGAGCGACTGAAAAATGACTATCCGTGTTGCCATTAACGGTTTCGGCCGCATCGGCCGCAACGTCCTGCGCGCCATCGCCGAGAGCGGCCGCAAGGATATCGAGGTGGTCGCCGCCAACGACCTCGGGCCGGTGGAAACCAATGCCCACCTCTTGCGCTATGACTCGGTGCATGGTCGCTTCCCCAAGGAAGTGACCGTCAAGGGCGACGCCATCAGCATCGATGGCAAGGCGATCAAGATCACCGCCGAGCGCGATCCGTCCAAGCTACCGTGGAAGGACCTCGGCGTCGACATCGCGCTGGAATGCACCGGTATCTTCACCGCCAAGGACAAGGCCTCGGCCCACCTGACCGCCGGCGCGAAGCGCGTGCTGGTCTCGGCCCCGGCCGATGGCGCCGACCTCACGGTCGTCTACGGCGTCAATCACGACAAGCTGACCAAGGATCACCTCGTCGTCTCCAACGCTTCGTGCACGACCAACTGTCTCGCGCCGGCCGTCAAGGTTCTGAACGATCTCATCGGCATCGAGACCGGCTTCATGACCACGATCCACGCCTATACCGGCGACCAGCCGACGCTTGACACCATGCACAAGGATCTCTACCGCGCGCGCGCCGCGGCGCTGTCGATGATCCCGACCTCGACCGGCGCCGCCAAGGCGATCGGTCTCGTGTTGCCTGAGCTCAAGGGCAAGCTCGACGGTGTCTCGATCCGCGTGCCGACGCCGAACGTCTCGGTCGTCGACTTCAAATTCGTGGCGAAGAAGGCCGCCAGCGTCGAAGAGATCAACGCCGCGTTCAAGGCGGCGGCGGCGGGCCCGCTCAAGGGCATTCTCGGCACCACGAGCTACCCGAACGTGTCGATCGACTTCAACCACGATCCGCATTCGTCGACCATCGCGCTCGACCAGACCAAGGTGCAGAACGGCAACTTCGTCCGCGTGCTGACCTGGTACGACAACGAATGGGGCTTCTCCAACCGCATGGCCGACACGGCTGTCGCGATGGGCAAGCTGCTGTAATCGATTCCGCTCGTCCTTCGAGACGCCGGCCACGAAAGTGGCCGGCTCCTCAGGACGAGGACCGAAGTATTCCAAACATGTCCAACTTCAACACCCTCGATCACGTCGACGTCAAAGGCAAACGCGTGCTGGTGCGCGTCGATCTCAACGTGCCGGTCGACAATGGCGTCGTCACCGACGCGACGCGCATTGAGCGCATCGGCCCGACCATCACCGAACTCGCCGACAAGGGTGCCAAGGTCATCCTTCTCTCGCATTTCGGCCGCCCCAAGGGCGTCGATCCCAAGCAATCGCTCAAGCCGGTCGCCGCCGAAGTGGCGCGCGTCATCAAGCGCAAGGTCGGCTTCGCATCCGACTGCGTCGGCGAGGTTGCTGAAAAGGCCGTCGCCGCCATGCAGTCGGGCGCCATCCTCTGCCTCGAGAACACCCGCTTCCACGCCGGCGAGGAAAAGAACGATCCGGCCTTCGTCGAGCAGTTGGCGAAGCTCGGCGACATTTGGGTCAACGACGCCTTCTCCGCCGCGCACCGCGCCCACGCCTCGACAGAGGGCCTTGGCCACAAGCTGCCGGCCTATGCCGGCCGCGCCATGCAGGAAGAGCTGGTGGCGCTGACCCGCGCGCTCGAGCATCCGGAGCGCCCGCTGGCCGCCATCGTCGGCGGCGCCAAAATTTCGACCAAGCTCGAACTCATCGGCAATCTGCTCGCCAAGGTCGATTTCCTGATCATCGGCGGCGCCATGGCCAATACCTTCCTGCTCGCCCAGGGCAAGAACATAGGCAAATCGCTGGTCGAGGCGGACCTCGTCCCGACCGCACAGAAGATCATGGCGCAGGCCAAGGCCGACAAGCGCGATATCGTGCTGCCGGTCGACGTCGTCGTGGCGGAGAAATTAGAAGCTAATACGCCCTCGCGCGTGGTCGGCGTCGGCGACGTCGGCGATGCCGACATGGTGCTCGATATCGGGCCGAAGAGCGTCGAGCACGTTGTCTCGGTACTGGCCCGCGCCAAGACTTTGGTATGGAACGGCCCGTTCGGCGCCTTCGAGATGGAACCCTTCGACAAAGGCACCGTTTCCGTTGCCGAAGCGGCCGCCGAACTCACCCAGGCCGGCAAGCTGGTCACCGTCGCGGGCGGCGGCGATACCGTCGCGGCGCTCAACGCCGCGAACGTCACTGACCGCTTCACTTACGTTTCCGCCGCGGGCGGCGCCTTCCTCGAATGGCTCGAGGGCAAAGCCCTGCCGGGGGTTGAGGTTTTACGCGCCAAATAGCCAATGGTCATTCCGGACGCCGCGCAGCGGCGATCCCGAATCCGGCGGCACAGTTTGTATCTGGATTCCGGGCTCGGCCTGCGGCCGTCCGGGAATGACGAATGAGAGAGGGGAGACACCTGATGAATCTCGCTGACCTGAACAAAGTCGCGATCGCCATGACCGCCAACGGCAAGGGCATCCTGGCCGCCGACGAATCCACCGGCACCATCAAGAAGCGTTTCGATGCGATCGCCACCGAGAACACCGAAGACAATCGTCGCGATTATCGCGAGCTGATGTTCCGCACCGCCGAGGCCATGAAGAGCTACATCTCGGGCGTCATCCTCTACGACGAGACCATCTGGCAGAAGGCGAAGGACGGCACGCCGCTCGTGAAGCTGATCGAGCAGGCCGGCGCCATCCCCGGCATCAAGGTCGATGAAGGCACCAAGCCGCTGCCGAACTGCCCGGGCGAACTCATCACCATGGGCCTCGACAAGCTACCCGATCGCCTGCCGAAGTATTACGAGGCCGGCGCGCGCTTCGCCAAATGGCGCGCGGTAATCGATATTGGCGCCGGCATTCCGAGCTACGCCGCGATCTCGACCAACGCGCATGCGCTGGCCCGCTACGCGGCGCTATGCCAGGCCAATCAGATCGTGCCGATCGTCGAGCCGGAAGTGCTGATGGACGGCGAGCACGACGCCGACCAGTGCTACATGGTCACCGAGTTCATGCTCAAGGAAACCTTCCAGCAGCTCTATTATCAGAAGGTCGCGCTCGAAGGCATCGTGCTCAAGCCGAACATGGTCGTGCCCGGCAAGAAGTCGTCGAAGAAGGCTTCGGTGCAGGAAGTCGCCGAGAAGACCGTGAAGCTGCTCAAGGCCTGCGTGCCCGGCGCGGTGCCAGGCATCGCCTTCCTTTCCGGCGGCCAGTCGGACGAAGAAGCCACCGCCCATCTCGACGCCATGAACAAGATCGGCAATCTGCCCTGGAACCTGACCTTCTCGTACGGCCGCGCCCTGCAGGCGGCGCCGCAGAAGGCCTGGTCGGGCAAGGCCGCGAATGTGGGCGCCGCGCAGGCCGCGTTCATCCACCGCGCGAAGATGAATTACCTTGCCGCCAAGGGTGAGTGGAAAGCGGACCTCGAGAAGAAGGCGGCGTAATCTTAATCCGTCACCCTGAGATGGCCGCCGCAGGCGGCCCATCACAAGTCGGCTTCAGCCGACTTGTGCGGATCACAAAAAAGGCCGCCCTCACCGGGCGGCCTTTCTTCTACGCGTCGGCGTTTCCCGCAAGCGCGGGAAGCGCCGCGCTAACTTTACGGGCAGTCGGTCTTGGTCACCGCGGTGTCCGCGCCGAGAGCGCGCTCCTTGGTCGTCACGGTGGTCGATGTCTCCGGCGCGACAACGGCGGCCGGCTGGTCGGTCGTGACGACAGTAGTCTGGGCGTACGCGGCAACGGCGCCGAGCGCGGTCGCGAGAACGATGGCAGTCAGTTTGAATGTCATCGGTCGCCTCCTGTGGGCTTTCATGCTCGCCCTAACGCGTCCATCGCCTTCCTGTTCCGGCGCATCGGGCGGAAATGCCGCAGCTCTGCGGTGCCGCCATTGAACGGAGGGCGTCAACGCCTTACCGTGACCGCCGCTCCAAACAACGAATGAATTGAGGAAATGCCGTGATCGATCTCTACACCTGGACCACACCCAATGGCCGCAAGGCCTCCATCATGCTCGAGGAAACCGGCCTGCCCTACACCGCCCACGCGATCGATATCGGCAAGGATGAGCAGTTCAAGCCGGAGTTTCTCAAGATCGGTCCGAACAACCGCATCCCGGTGATCGTCGATCGCGACAATGGCATGTCGCTGATGGAATCGGGCGCGATCCTGATCTGTCTCGCCGACAAGACCGGCAAGTTCATGCCGAAGTCCGGCGAAGGCCGCTACAAGGTCATCGAATGGCTGATGTGGCAGATGGGCGGCCTCGGGCCGATGGTCGGCCAGGCGCATCATTTCCATAAGCAGAATCCCGGCAAGGTGCCTTACGCCGAGGAGCGCTATCTCAAAGAAACGCAGCGGCTCTACAAGGTGCTCAACACCCAGCTCGCCAAGGGCGACTATGTTGCCGGCGATTATTCGATCGCCGATATCTCGATCTGGCCGTGGGTGTCGCGCTTCGAATGGCACGGCGTCGATCTCAACGACTTTCCCGACGTCAAGCGCTGGTATGTGACCGTCGCCGGCCGTCCGGCGGTGCAGAAGGGCTATCAGGTGCCCAAGAACACGGGCGCGATTCCGATGCCGACGTAGCGGCGAAGCAGGCGCAGACAAAAAAGCCCCGGCTTGCGCCGGGGCCTGTCATTTCTATCGCCGTTTGCTTACGGGCAGAACCACACCGGCTCGACCATGATGCAGCCGCGGCGATTCCAGTCGCGCGGACGCGCCTGGTAGCGATGCCAGCCGCGCGGCGCCGAGCCGTAGCGATGACCGGCGCGATAACGCGGCGGCGGCGAGCCGTAGCGATGGCCGGCGCGATAACGCGGCGGCGGCGCTGCGTGGCGGCGATAATGACGGCGGTCATCGCGGCGATATTGCACATCGATGACGTGCGTCTGCTGCTGACTGACGCCCTTCATCGGCGCGGCCGGGGCCGCGGAAGCTGTCGAGACGGCAAAACCGCAAATCAACAGTGCGCCAGCGATAAGAATGGCTTTCATGAAGCTCCTCCACTTCAAATGTCGGGACGACGTCAACGCTCGTACCCGAAGAATGTTCAGTGACGAATGCCACTGATCATTCAACGCGGCTACGCCACGAACCCTGCGGGCAACCGAATGAATGCCGCATATCGACGGGAAACAGTTAACAAGCCGTCTCCCGGCATGGCCCCGATGAATGGCTGTTCAGGCCGCACTCTCGCGCATCGAAAAGACTATATTCCCTTCCACAGGTTGTCCGTCGGCCGCAGGCCGGCATATTGGCCACACCATTGTCGGGTCGCGATCAGGCTGATATCCGGAGACCCGCCGCGCGCAGAACGGCCCGTTCGCACGCCCCTTTTCCGCCCGATTGAGCTAGCATCCCGCCCCCATGGCCCAGCGTCCGAAAAATCCCGAGCCACGCCCGCAGCCGCGGCTCTATCTCGTCACGCCGCCGGTCGGCGACGCCGACGCCTTCGCACCGGGGCTTGAGGCAGCGCTGGGTGCCGGCGATGTCGCGGCCGTGCTGCTGCGCCTGACCGACGGCGACGACCGCACGCAGATCAACCGCGTCAAGGCGCTCGCCCCAACGGCTCAGACGTCGGGCGCCGCCCTGCTGCTCGACGGCCACGCCGCATTGGTCGCGCGCGCCGGCGCTGACGGTGTCCACGCAGCGGCGGCGGATGTCTCCGATGCGCTGGAAGCGCTCAAACCCGATTGGATCGTGGGCGTCGGAGCGGCCACGAACCGCCACGACGCCATGACCGCGGCCGAGGCCGGCTGCGACTACGTCATGTTCGGCGAGCCGGACGCGCGCGGGCACCGTCCGCCGTTCGACGCCGTGCTCGAGCGCGTGTCGTGGTGGGCCGAAGTGTTCGAAATGCCATGCGTCGCCTATGCCGGCGCCGCCGAGGACATCGCACCGCTGATCGCTGCCGGCGCCGATTTCATCGCGGTCGGATACGAGGCCGGCGACTGGATCTGGCGCGATCCCGCCCGCGCAATCGCGGCGCTGAAGCCGCACCTGGCCCTCCCCGAGACAGCGTCATGAGTTGCTTTCGCGTCGCGCTGGCCCTCTCGTTCGCGCTTCTGGCCGCGCAGGCGCAGGCGCAGAGCAGGCTGCCCGCCTCGCCGCCGCTGCCGCCGCCCGCTCCGCAGGGCCAGGCGCCGGCGGTCGATCCGAACGCCGATCTCGCTTATGGCGCATTTCAGCGTGGCTACTTCATGACCGCCTTCAATGAGGCCTCGAAGCGCGCGCAGCAGAATGACCCGGCCGCGATGACCCTGCTCGGGGAGCTCTACGCCAATGGTTACGGTGTCGGGCGCGACGACGCCAAGGCCGCGCAGTGGTACAAGAGCGCCGCGGCGCAGGGCAACCGCGATGCGCTTTTTGCACTCGCCATGTTCGCCTTCGAAGGCCGCGCCGGATCGAACAATCCATCCGAAGGGACGCGCCTGCTCGGCGAGGCCGCCAGGCTTGGTCATCCCGCGGCCAACTACAATCTCGGGCTGCTCTATTTGCAGGGCCAGCAATTCGCGCAGGATTTCGGTCGCGCCGCCGAGCTGTTCAAGGTCGCCGCCAGTGCCGGCAGTTCGGAAGCGCAATACGCGCTCGCCACCATGTACAAGGAAGGCCGCGGCGTCCCGAAAGACGCCAAGCAGGCCGCGCTGCTGATGGCGCGGGCCTCGATCGCCGGCAATGTCGACGCCATGGTTGAGTTCGCCATCATGCAGTTCAACGGCGAAGGCACCGACAAGAGCGAACCTGCCGCCGCCGAGACCTTCCTGCGCGCCGCCCGCCGCGGCTCACCGATCGCGCAAAACCGCCTCGCCCGTATTCTTATGGCAGGCCGCGGCCTGCCCGCCGACCCTGTTGAAGCCGTCAAATGGCACACCATCGCCAAGGCAGCGGGCGCCGGCGATCCCGAACTGGATGTCTTCGTGTCCAAACAAACCCCGCAGGTCCGCGAGGCGGCCGACAAGGCCGCCAAGCGATGGCTGTCCACGACGGTCGAAGCGCCTTAACCCCCCTTCGGCGCGCCGCTTGACGAGCGGCAACGAGCCGGGCAGACCCACCGCCATGCACCACTCCGCTTTGTTGAACGTCATGATTGCCGCGGCGCGCAAGGCCGCCCGCTCGCTCAAGCGCGATTTCGGCGAGGTCGAAAACCTGCAGGTCTCGCTCAAGGGGCCGGCCAATTTCGTCTCGGCCGCCGACCGCCGTGCCGAAGAAACGCTCTATGCCGAGTTGAGCAAGGCGCGCCCGGGCTACGGCTTTCTCGGCGAGGAAGGCGGTATCCGTGAGGGCGATGACAAAACGCATCGCTGGATCGTCGATCCGCTCGACGGCACCACCAATTTCCTGCACGGCATCCCTCAGTTCGCGATCTCGATCGCACTTGAGCGCGAAGGCGCGATTGTCGCCGGCCTCGTCTACAATCCGGCGAACGACGAACTGTTTATTGCCGAGAAGGGCAAAGGCGCCTTTCTCAACGATCGCCGCATCCGCGTCAGTGGCCGCAAGCAGCTGCGCGAGGCTGTGCTCGCCTGCGGCCTCGCCCATATCGGCCACGGCGATCACGCGGTGGTGAAGCGCGAGACCGGCGCCATGCTCGGCGAGGTCGCGGGCCTGCGCCGGCTCGGCGCCGCCGCGCTCGATTTGGCCTGGGTCGCGGCCGGCCGGTTCGACGGATACTGGGAACGCAGCCTCAGCCCCTGGGACGTTGCGGCCGGCATTATTCTGGTGCGCGAGGCCGGCGGCTTCGTCTCGGACTGCGAAGGCGCCGACGAGATGCTGGAAAAAGGCGCCGTTGCCGCCGGCAACGAGACCATCTGCAAGGAAATCGTGCGGGTGCTCAAGGCGGCGTGATTTTGCCCGCCTGCGAAGCGACCGTAATTTCAGCCCAATCCGCGCTTTTATGAGTTCCGGCGGCCCTGCCGGATCATTTTTCCTTGCCACCGGTCTGTGCCATATTGATCGGCGATATTGACGCGCCGGATTCGCCGGCTCTGGCAAGCAAGGCCTCGCAACCTGATGGCAAAAGACGTCGATCCGCTCAAATTGTCTTCGCCCCGCATCTTCCTGTTCCGGATGTCGGTGTTCATCATTCTGGGCGGCTTGATCGCCTTCCTGCTCTACAAGCAGATCCACATCGCCTTCATGGCCAATCCGGGCCTCAACGGCGTGATCATCGCGGTGCTGCTGATCGGCATCGTGCTGGCGATCCGCCAGGTGGTCCGGCTCTATCCGGAAATCGCCTGGGTCAACAATTTTCGCCTCGCCGATCCCGGCCTCGCGGTCGAGCGCCCGCCGGTGCTGCTGGCGCCGATGGCCGCCATTCTCGGCAGCCGCGTCGGCCGCATGGCGATGTCGCCGCAACTGATGCGCTCGATCCTCGATTCGATCGCCACCCGTCTCGACGAGGCGCGCGACATCCTGCGGTATATGACGGGCCTGCTCGTCTTCCTCGGTCTGCTCGGCACATTCTGGGGTCTGATCGAAACCGTCGGCTCCGTCGGCAATGTCATCCAGAGCCTCAAGCCGGGCGGCGATGCCGCCGCGACGTTCGACACCTTGCGCGACGGCCTTGCCGCGCCATTGTCCGGCATGGGCATCTCGTTCTCGTCCTCGCTGTTCGGCCTCGCCGGTTCGCTGGTGCTCGGCTTCCTCGACCTGCAGTCGAGCCAGGCGCAGAACCGTTTCTACACCGAGCTTGAAGATTGGCTGTCCACCACCGTCTACGATCAGGCCGCCGAGCCGTCGGGCGCGGTGACCGCGATGCCGATGGAAATGCGCGGCGCCATCGAGAAGCTGCGCGACGCCGTTGAGCAGACCGGCTCCGGCAAGCAGGCTTCCGTCGCAATGGCCAATCTCGCCGAGGCCATTCAGGGCCTTGTTCATCACATGCGCACCGAGCAGCAGATGATCCGCGACTGGGTTGACGGCCAGGCCGAGCAGCAGCGCGAAATCAAGAAGCTTCTCGAAGTCATGGTGCGCGAGCGCGCCGAACGCTAAGCGAGGGAATTGACAATGGCCCTTGCGAAATACCGGCGCGGCGGCGAAGGAATGAACTATTGGCCGGGCTTCGTCGACGCTCTGTCGACGCTGATCCTGAGCATCATCTTCATCCTCACCGTGTTCGTTGTCGTGCAATTCGTGCTGCAGCAGGAAATCTCCGGCAAGGACACGGCGCTGCAGCGCCTCAATGCCCAGATCGCGCAGCTAACCGAACTCCTGTCGATGGAAACGTCGAACAAGGGCGACCTCGAGCAGCAGATGGCGCAACTGCGCGCATCGCTGGCCACCGCCGAGGCCGACCGCGACAAGTTCAAAGGTATCGCCGAAGGCTCCGGAGCCGGCCTTGCCGATGCGCAAGGCAAGGCCAGCGATCTGGCGAACCAGCTCGAGGGCGAAAAGAAGGTGTCGGCGCGCGCGCTGGCGCAGGTCGAAATCCTCAACCAGCAAATCGCCGCCTTCCGCCGCCAACTCGCCGCGCTCGAGAGCGCGCTCGACGCCTCGGAAAAGAAGGACAAGGAAGCACAGTCCCAGATCGCCAATCTCGGCCAGCGGCTCAACCTCGCGCTGGCCCAGCGCGTCGAGGAGCTCAAGAGCTACCGCTCCGACTTCTTCGGCCGCCTGCGCCAGATCATCGGCAACCGCCCGGATATCCGGATCGTCGGCGACCGTTTCGTGCTGCAGTCCGAGCTGCTGTTCGATGTCGGCAAGGCCGATCTGAAGCCGGAAGCGCTGCCCGAGATCGACAAGATCGCCGCGGCCATGGCTGAAATCGGCGCCAAGATTCCGGCCGACATTCCGTGGGTGCTGCGCGTCGATGGCCATACCGACATCCGCCCGATCAGCGGCGCCGGCCAGTTCAAGTCGAACTGGGACCTTTCGGCGGCACGCGCGATCGCCGTCGTGCGCTACCTCGCCACCAAAGGCATCGAGCCTCAGCATCTGCTGGCCGCCGGCTTTGGCGAATTCCAGCCGCTCGATACCGGCAACACCGAGGAAGCCTATCGCCGCAACCGCCGCATCGAGTTTAAGCTGACGGAGCGGTAGAGCGCGGCCGTCACCGCAAACTCCGCTCCTTCCCGCGAAGGCGGGAATCCAGTGAATGTGCAGCGGTACAGGGTTGAGAGAAAGACTGGGTCCGCGCTTTCGCGGGGACGAACGGAAAGAACCAAGTTCACGGAGTAAACCTTGTCCGTCTACGTCGACGACCCGATCTGGAGCCGCTGGGGCCGCAAGTGGTGCCACCTGCTCGCCGACGACATTGACGAGTTACACCGCTTCGCCCGTGAGCTTGGGCTTCACCGTTCGTCCTATCAGGGGCCGCCGAAGACGACGAAACCGCATTACGACCTGACGGCCGTCGAGCGCGAGCGCGCGCTGCGTTACGGCGCTGTCCGGACCGACCGCACCGGCATCATCATCGTGTTGCGGCAACTACAGGCGCAGCTCAAGCGCGCAGCGTGATGGCCCTTCGCCTTTACACCGCCGCCGACGAAGCCGCCGCCATCGAGCTGTGGCGGCGTACCTGGTCGCAGCATTACCCGCACATCGACTTCGATGCCCGTGTCGGCTGGTGGCGCGAGCGCTGGCGCAATGAGCTGGTGCCGGCCTGCGATATCGTGGTGGCGGAGAGTGGCGGCGCCCTCGCCGGATTCGTCACCGTCGATCCCAACACCCAGTATCTCGACCAGATCGTGGTTGCCCCGGAGCACTGGGGTTCCGGCGTTGCCCGCGACTTGCTCGACGAAGCGAAGCGACGCTCCCCCGGCGGCCTCACCTTGCTCGTCAACAAGGACAATGCCCGCGCCATCGGTTTCTACGGCAGACACGACTTCGTCTATGACGGCGAGGACAAGAACCCGGTCTCCGGCATCGCCGTCAACCGGATGCGCTGGCGGCCGTGAAAAGCCGTCGCTCGCTTTGTGACAGCCACTTGTCACGCAGTGAGTTGTGCGGAATTGCCCCCAGCTCCTTGCGCCGCGCATTTATTCGCTGATGGCGCGGCCTGTTTTTTGCTAAACCGAATCGGCTTCCGGCGCGCCAATGAAGGCGCGGCCGGCGGGAGCGAAAACGTGACGGGGAAGACCGTAGAGGCGGCAGGCGGCATTGTCTTGCGCAAGCACGCCGGCAAGCTCATCGCCGTGGTCCAGCGCGCGAAGGATGACGCCTGGGTGCTGCCGCGCGGCAAGCTCAAGCGCGGCGAAAAGCCGATCGCCGCAGCGCGCCGCGAGGTCGTCGAGGAAACCGGCCACCGCGTTGAGGTCCATGAATATCTCGGTGCCATCACCTACCGTGCCGGGGGGCGGCCCAAAGTGGTGCTGTTCTGGCGCATGGAAGCCGACACGGAATCCCGCCACGAACTGATGCCGGACATCATCGCGGTCGATTGGCTGCCGCTGAAGGCCGCCATCCGGCGCCTGAGCTATCCGCTGGAGAAATTGTTTCTGCGCCATGCCGTCGCCCGCGCACTCAAGAAGCGGCCGGTCAAACCCGGCAAGGCTGGCGCGGGCAACGCTGGCGCAGCCAAGGCCGGCAAAGGCAAAACGCGCCCCCGCAAAGCGCGGTCGGCGAAGGCCGTCGAGCCGGCCAAGGCTGCGCGGAAGAGAGAACTCGCTAAAGCCCGCGAGAAGGCGCGCGCCAAGGAACTGGCAAAGAGCCGAGCGAAGGAAAAGAAAAAGGACAAGGCCGAACGTCAGCGCCACAAAGCCGGGCATAAAAAGAACAAGTCCAAAAAGAACAAGAACAAACGTAAGAGTTGATATCGCGCCGTCGCCTCGCCACGATTTCTCCGCAATTGGACGCGCCCCCGAAAATTCGCGAGATGTTTCAAGCGTGCAGCGTTCAGTTTGCGTTCACGCGGGAAGCCGGAACATGGTTGCTGTGAAACGCGTTATTTTTTGCGACGATGCGCCGCAGGAAAGCCGCAACAGGCCCGTTCAATCGACAGGTCCCCATTCCAGCACGCTGGCGCGAGCCAGCAACCCGGCGAACCCAGGAGGTGCGCTATGACCGGTTTCCGTAAATCCCTGACGGCGCTCGCCGCCGCTGTTGTTCTCACCATCGCCGCCGTCGCGGCGCCGCAGCAGGCCGAAGCGCGCGGCGGGCGTGTCGCCGCCGGCATCATCGGCGGTCTCGCCGCTGGCGCCATCATCGGCGGCATCGCCAGCGGCGGTTACGGCTACGGCTATGGTCCCGGCTATGGCTACTACGGCCCGCGCGCCTATTACGGCCCGGCGCCCGTCTACTACTACGGCCCGCGCTGCTGGTGGCAACGCGAGCGGGTCTGGGACGGCTACGGCTGGCGCCTGCACCGCGTCCGGGTCTGCAGCTAGACATATGACGTTCCGTCATGAAGGGCCCGGGTTCCTGAGGAAGCCCGGGCCTTTTGTGACCCCGGTCACAGCCTGCCCCCTGCCCCTGTTTTAAGCTTCGCGTAACGGGTTCGGCGCAATCTTCCGTCCGACCCTTTCAACCCGGGCTGACGCCCGAAAGGATTTGTCATGAATATCAAGGTCCTCGCCCTTGCCGCGACCGTCCTGTCGGTCGCCGCGCTGCCGACCACGGCGGACGCGCGCTGCCGCGGCTGCGGCGTCGCCGCCGGTGTCGCCGGCGGCATCGCCTTGGGCGCCATCATCGCCGGCGCCGCCAGCGCCCAGCCGCGCTACTACGAGGAGCCGCCGGCCTATTACGCGCCGCGCGGCGCCTATTACGGCGGCCCGGCCTATGTCGAAGGCCCGGTCTGCCACATCGAGCGGCAGCGCTTCTGGGACGGCTACGGCTGGCGCTCGCGCCGCGTCGAAGTCTGCGACTGATCTGAAGCCCGCCGAGCCCTACCGCCGCATATGCGCCAGCACGGCGGCGGTAGGCCAGCAATCGACCTTCAGGCCATTGGCCTTCTGGTACTGGCCGAGCGCGGCGCGCGTCAGCATGCCGGCCTTGCCGTCGATCTTGTCCTTGTAGATCCCGAGCGCGGCCAGGCGCTGCTGCATTGCCTCGACATCCCTGGTCTTGAGCTGATCGCTCTTGCTCCACGGCGTCATGAAGGCCTTGGCGCCGGCGATACGGTCGGCCAGATGCCCGACGAACAGCACATAAAGATCGGAAAAGTTGTAGTCCTTGATGACGAAGTAGTTCTTCGGCGTCAGGAACGACGGGCCGTAAATGCCTTCCGGCTGCAACAGTGACGCCGGCAGCGCCAGTTCCCGCTCGGTCAGCTTGCGCGGCGGCGTGAGCAGATAGCCGCGCTTGACCCATTCGCCGATCGGCATCTTCGTCTCCGGCGTGCCGATCGAGCAGTCGCCATTCTCCGGCGCGCGCACCTCATAGGCCCAGCGCTCGCCGCGCTCCCAGCCGCGGCCGGCAAGCTGGCGCGCCGCCGAGGCGAGCGCATCCGGCACCGAGTTGAAAATATCGATCCGGCCGTCGCCGTCGAAATCGACGGCGTAACGGTAATAGTCCGACGGCAGGAACTGGGTGAGACCGAGCGCGCCGCCCCATGACGAGCGCAGCGAGGCACGCGGCACGCCGTCCTGCAGCATCTTCAGCGCCTGAATGAACTCAACCTGATACATCGCCTTGCGACGGCCGACATAAGCCTGCGTCGCCAGCACGCGGATGCCGTCATGCGGCAGCTTGTAGGAGCCGTAATCGGTCTCGCGCGCCCAGATCGCCAGCACGACATTGCCGGGCACGCCGATCTCCTTCTCGATACGCCGGAGCGTAGCGCGGTGCTGCACGGCCAGTTCCTGGCCGCGTTTGGCGAGACGGTCGAAACTCGATTCGCGTAGATACTGCGACGGCGTCTGCACGAATTCCGGCTGGCCGGGCTGCGGCTTCTCCGGCTGACCGGGAATCTCGAGATCGGGCAGCGAATAATCCGGCGTCAATCCCTTGATGGCGGCGTCGAACACCGGCCGCGTGACGCCGGCCTGCTGCGCGCGCGGCCAGATCGATTCGAGAAAACGATCGAAGCCGGAATCGGCGAACGCGTGATTCGCGCTCAGCAGCGCGATCAAAAGAAAAAATGCCGCTAGATGTAGACTGCGCGGAGACATGCGACACAGCATCGGCGATCCTCTCGAACGTTCGGCGAACATCCACGAATCAGAGAACGGATAGTGGCCGGTAAACCCAAGCTTAATGCGATGCGCCGGGCGCGTCCAAACAAGCGCGATCTCCCGCATGCTTAGCGGCCGGTATACCGCATGTGCCTTGAACGCGATGAGCAGCAGCGTCTAAGGAGGCACGCAGTTTCAACGCCGTCACAAGGTTCATTCATGGCCATCAAGCTGAACATCATCGTCTGCAGCACGCGCCCCGGCCGCATCGGCCTGCCCGTCGCCCGCTGGTTCGAATCCGCCGTCAAGAAGGACAGCCGTTTCGAGCCGGCGTTCGTCGATCTCGCGGAGATCAACCTGCCGGTTTATGACGAGCCGCGGCATCCGGCGATGCAGCAGTACGAGCACGCCCACACCAAGAAGTGGGCGGAGATCGTGAAGTCCGCCGACGCCTACGCCTTCGTCATGCCGGAATACAATTTCTTTCCGTCGGCCTCGCTCATCAACGCGCTGACCTATGTATTCAAGGAGTGGAATTACAAGGCGGCCGGACTGGTGAGCTATGGCGGCGTATCGGGCGGCCTGCGGGCCGCGCAGGCGGTGAAGCTGATGCTGACCGCCATGAAGGTGATGCCGCTGCCGGAAGGCGTGCCGATCCCGTTCGCCGGCAAGCAGATCGAAGACGGCGCGTTCAAGTCCAATGAGCTGATCGACGCCAGCGTCAAGACCATGCTGGACGAACTGGCCAAGTGGTCCGGCGCGCTGGCGCCGCTGCAGGGCAAGTAAACACCGCAAGTAAACTCTTCCGCCGAACAAAGAGGCCGCCCGTCGTTGAACGGGCGGCCTCTTATTTGCGGAGAGACCGCGTCAGTGGTGCAGCTTGACGTAGGAGTCCTGGCTGAGCTTCTCGACATAGGCGATGCCGATGGCCGAGATGACGAACAGGAAGTGGATGATCGCCTGCCACATCACGCCGGTCTCGGTGTATTGCGAACCCGACTGGCCGAGCTGGCCCGCATAAATGAATGTGCGCAGCAGGTGGATCGACGAAATGCCGATGATCGCCATCGCCAGCTTGATCTTCAGCACGCTGGCGTTGACGTGGGACAGCCATTCCGGCTGGTCCGGGTGCCGCTCGAGCTCGAGGCGGGAGACGAATGTCTCGTAGCCGCCGACGATGACCATGATCAGCAGGTTCGAGATCATCACCACGTCGATGAGGCCGAGCACCACGAGCATGATTTCCTGCTCGGTGAACTTCATGGCGCCGCCGATGAGGTGCACCAGTTCCTTGAGGAACAGGAACACATAGACGCACTGCGCGACGATCAGGCCGAGATAGAGCGGCAGTTGCAGCCAGCGCGAGGAGAAGATGAGCGCCGGCAGCGGACGAAGCCGGCGGGCGAGTTCGGGAGGCGGGGTCGGAACGTCAGCCGACATCGACATGGCTTGGGATACCTTCAGGGGAAACCGGATGGCGCGCCGGGCGGGCTGCCGGGCGTCGCGAGCGCAGGATTTATAGGCGATTCGGGCCGCGGCAAGATGGCCCGCCGGGAAGGACCTGCGCCAAGAGGCCGCGCTGTCCCGTCACAAATTCGCCGGCTGGCGCCGCCTGCGCCGGGCCTTTCCCTCGCCATCGAACAATGGGACCGTGTGGCACCCAAACTCTTCCGGAGATTTCGACATGGACATCAAGCGCAGCGGCTCGCGGCCCTCGGCCAAACCCTCGCCCGATTATTTCACCGGCGCCGTGAGGCAGGACCCGCTCAACGAGGCGCCGGCGCGCGTGCGCGCCGTGCTGGTCACCTTCGAGCCCGGCGCCCGCACCGCCTGGCACACGCATCCGCTGGGCCAGACCTTGATCGTCACCTCGGGTCTCGGCTGGGCGCAGAAAGAAGGCGGACCGATCGAGGAGATCAGGCCCGGCGACGTCGTCTGGTTTCCGCCCGGCGAGAAGCACTGGCACGGCGCCACGGCGACGGTCGCGATGAGCCACATCGCCATTCAGGAGGCGCTCGGCGGCAGCAACGTGACGTGGATGGAGAAGGTGAGCGATGAGGATTACGGCAAGGGCAAGAAATGAGAGAAAACGAGCCTTTACCAGGCATTATTGACACAGTCGCCAAGAAGTATTACTTTTTTCACAAGTAATACCGGAGCCTGACATGTCCACGACCGTGACCGTCAAAGGCCAAGTCACTTTACCGAAACAAGTCCGCGACGCCGCCGGCATCAAGCCCGGCGACAAGGTCGAGGTGCGCGCGACGGCTTCTGGCGGCGTTTATATCGAAAAGGCGGGAAAGAACGACGACTACAAGGCGCGCCTTTACGCCTTGGCCGAGCAGCGCCTGATCAAGGACGATCTGACGACGGATGAGTTCATGAAGGAGATGCGGGGCGACCCCGATCTCGATCCCGGGTTCAATCCGCGTCTCAAGCGCAAGCGCGCATGACGCTGATCGATACCAATATCATTTCCGACATCCTGGCGCCCGGCTCCGAATGGCAAACCTGGTCCATCGACCATCTGGACGAACGCCGCCGCAAGGGCGCGCTGTTCAGCAATGAGATCGTCTTTGCCGAATTGTCTGCCCGGCTGAGCAGCGAAAACGCCGTCCAAAAAGTGTTCGACGACTTCGGGATTGAATTCGAGCGCATGCCGGTGGCGGCGCTGTTTGCGGCGGGTCAAGCTTACCGAAAGTATCGCGCAGCCGGCGGCTCGCGGTCGAGCGTATTACCCGAATTCTTTATTGGGGCGCATGCACAGGCCCGCGGGCTCGTCATTCTCACGCGCGATACGCGGTCGTATCGAACTTACTTTCCGGAAGTGATACTCATCGCACCCTAGGCTGCATGTCATCCCTCAAGCCTAGCGCAAGCGCGTCGTCGACGCGCCTGGCTGCACCTCGGGATGACGGCCGCCCCTATCGCGTGAACTTCTTGTACTTCAGCCGGTGCGGGATGATGCTGTCGGTGCCGAGCCGGCGCATCTTGTCCTTCTCGTAATCCTGGAAGTTGCCCTCGAACCACTCGACATGGCTGTCGCCCTCGAAGGCGAGGATGTGCGTCGCGATGCGGTCGAGGAACCAGCGGTCATGGCTGATGATCACGGCGCAGCCGGCGAAATCCTCCAGCGCCTCTTCGAGCGCGCGCAGCGTATCGACGTCGAGATCGTTGGTCGGTTCGTCGAGCAGCAGCAGGTTGGCGCCGGTGCGCAGCATCTTGGCCAGATGCACGCGATTGCGTTCGCCGCCTGACAAGGTGCCGACCTTCTTCTGCTGATCGGCGCCCTTGAAGTTGAACAGCGAGACATAGGCCCGGCTCGGCACTTCCTTCTTGCCGACCATGATCTGGTCGAGGCCGTCGGAGATTTCCTGCCAGATGGTCTTGTTCGGATCGAGCGCGTCGCGCGACTGATCGACATAACCCAGATGCACCGACTCGCCGATCTTGATCGTGCCCGAGTCGGGCTTGTCCTGGCCGGTGATCATGCGGAACAACGTGGTCTTGCCGGCGCCGTTCGGGCCGATGACGCCGACGATGCCGCCCGGGGGCAGCTTGAAGGTGAGATCGTCGATCAACAGGCGATCGCCGAAGCCCTTCGACAGGTGCTCGAAATCGACGACGTTCTGGCCGAGGCGCTCCGACACCGGAATGGTGATCTGCGCCACGGTGTTGGTCTTGGCGTTGGCGATCTTGAGCAGTTCCTCGTAGCGCTCGTAACGCGCCTTCGATTTGGTCTGACGCGCCTTGGGCGAGGACTGCACCCACTGGCTTTCGCGCTCGAGCGTGCGGCGGCGCGCCTCGTCCTCGCGGCCCTCCTGCTCCATGCGCTTCTGCTTCTGCGACAGCCACGAGGTGTAGTTGCCCTCATAGGGAATGCCGCGGCCGTGATCGAGCTCGAGGATCCAGCCGGTGACGTTGTCGAGGAAGTAGCGGTCATGGGTCACGATCAGGATCGCGCCCGGATAATTGCGCAGATGGCCTTCGAGCCAGTTCACGCTCTCGGCGTCGAGGTGGTTGGTCGGCTCGTCGAGCAGCAGGAGATCCGGCGCATCGAGCAGCAGCTTGCACAAGGCGACGCGGCGCTTCTCGCCGCCCGAGAGTTTCGAGATGTCGGCGTCGTCCGGCGGGCAGCGCAGCGCATCCATCGCCTGATCGACCTGGCTGTCGAGATCCCAGAGGTTCTTGGCGTCGATCTCGTCCTGGAGCTTGGCCATCTCGTCGGCCGTCTCGTCCGAGTAGTTCACGGCGAGTTCGTTGTAGCGGTCGAGAATCGCCTTCTTGGCGGCAACGCCTTCCATGACGTTCTCGCGGACGGATTTGGTCGGATCGAGCTGCGGCTCCTGCTCCAGGTAGCCGACGCGGGCGCCCTCGGCGACCCAGCCGTCGCCGGAAAACTCGGTGTCGATGCCGGCCATGATCCGCAGCAGCGTCGATTTACCGGAGCCGTTGACGCCGAGCACGCCGATCTTGGCGTCCGGGTAGAAGGACAGGTTGACGTTATCCAGCACCTTCTTGCCGGCCGGATACGCCTTGGTCAGGCCCTGCATGTGATAGATGAACTGACGTCCGTTCATGGCCTCTCAAAACCCCTCAAATCCGGCCGCTGCTGGCGGCGCGCAAACCGATACCGGCGCGAAAAAAGACGCCGGCTTCGCCCCAATGTCGGGAAATCTGCGCTGGATGTAGCGAGCGGAACCCCGGAGGGCAAGCGGCCCCGCGGGGACGGCGGCCGGCGCGCGGCCCCCGCGCCGGTAAAGGTCTGGAAACGCTGTCGAAGAAAATCTTCGCGATGAGGACAATTGCGAACGCGTCTTTAAGAAGCGGCGCGCATCATCGCTAGCGAAACAGACGGCGCGCCGCGATGGCCGCCAGAACCAGGCGGGCGATGCCCGTCGCCTTCAAGGACGTCACGTCATGGGTCGGGCGGTCTCGGCCACCTCCGGTTCTGCGGCGGGCTTCGTGCACCGCCCCTTCGCCAGCCTCGGCCATTCGGCCGCCCGCTTCTGGCGCGATCTGTGGCGCATCATGTTCCAGGGCTACCGGCCGGAGCGGCACTACATGCGCGGCCCCGGCCCGGCCTGCGCCAAGAAGCACGGCCAGGCGCAGAACTGATCCGCGCGCCACTCCCCTTTCCTTTCCCGGTTCCGCCCTTAAGGTGACGCCGCCCGATTTATATCCGGGCCCGCGACACAAGCGCCCTGGGAAGGAACCGACCATGCTCCGCGCCGCCGTTCTCGACGACTATCAGGGCGTGGCCCTCAAATTCGCCGACTGGTCGCCGATCGCCGGCGATGTCGAGATCACGGTGTTCGAGAAGCCGTTCAAGGATCAGGCCGAGACCATCGAGCAGCTCCAGGGCTTTGCCATCGTGGCCGGCATGCGCGAGCGCACGCCGTTCCCGCGCGCGGTCATCGAGGCGCTGCCGGACCTGAAGCTTCTGATCACCACCGGCGCGCGGAACAATTCGTTCGACTTGGCCGCCGCCGCCGAGCGTGGCGTCACCGTGTGCGGCACCGGCACCTTCGGCAACCCGACGGTCGGCGTCGCCTTCGGGCTGATGCTGGAACTCACCCGCCACATCGGGTTCGAGAATGCGCGGATGAAGGCCGGCGAGCCGTGGCAGGTCACCATCGGCCGCGACCTCGAAGGCCTGACGCTCGGCATCGTCGGCCTCGGCAAGCTCGGCAGCCGCGTCGCCGCCGTCGGCAAGGCCTTCGGCATGAACGTCATCGCCTGGAGCCAGAACCTGACGCCCGAGAAGGCGAAGGAAGGCGGCGTCCAATACGCGACGCGCGAGGAGCTGTTCGCGCAGGCCGACATCGTCACCATCCATCTGGTGCTCGGCGAGCGCTCGCGCGGCCTCGTCAACGCCGACGACATCGCCCGCATGAAGAAGACCGCCTATCTCATCAATACCGCGCGCGCGCCGATCGTCGATCAGGCGGCGCTCCTGAAGGCGCTCGACGAGAAGCGCATCGCCGGCGCCGGCCTCGACGTGTTCGAGGTCGAGCCGCTGCCGGTCGATCATCCCTATCGCAAGCTCGACAATGTCGTGCTGACGCCGCACCTCGGTTATGTCAGCGAGCAGACCTATCGCAAGTTCTATCCCGACATCGTCGAGAACATTCGCGCCTTCCTCGACGGCAAGCCGCTGCGCGTCATTACGTAACGGCGGCAATTGAATCGGATTGTAATTGCATTGCCGCGATTAAGTTTAACGCCGTCGATAGCAGTGCACGAATCCGCCGCCGTAACATAACCACGCTCGCGGCGTTAGGCTCGGTTCAATCGAAACTCCGAGGCCGAGCCATGATGAACCAGCAGCTATCGCCCAGCGCCGTTTCGCTCCACGAGTTCGGACGACGGCGTGTCAGACCCAGCGTCCTCATCGCCGACGACAAGCCGCATATCCGCGATTTCGTTCGCGAGGCGCTCGAGGACATGGGCTTCATTGTCGAGGACGGCGGCGGCGACCGCCTGGTCAATCTCACCGCCGGGCGCAGGATGGATCTGGTGATGCTCGGCCTGTCGGCCGGCGGAATCGCCGCCGGCCGCGCGCTCGAGACGCTGGCCGCGACCGGCTTCGACGGGCAGGTGATGATCTTCGCGTCGGCCGATCTCCCCATGGTCGATGCGCTGTTCGAACTCGGCACGCAGCTTGGCCTCGCGATGCTACCGCTGTTGCCGACGCCGTTCAGCGACACGACCTTGCGCAAGGCGGTGGCCTGCCTCGCGCCGCAAGAGCCTGTCGCGCTGCCGACGCTCGACGCCGCGCAGGCTCTGCGCGCAGGCTGGCTGGAGCTCTGGTACCAGCCGAAGGTCGATGTGCGCTCGCTCACCATCGCCGGCGCCGAGGGCCTGATTCGCATGCGGCATCCGACCTGGGGCATCGTGCCGCCGGCGAACTTCCTGCCCGACCCGCACGACCCCAATTTCGCCGAACTCTCCTTTTTCGTCATGTCCCAGGCCGCCGCCGACTGGAGCGAATTCGCCGCCGACCACGGCCACATCGAGCTCGCCATCAACCTGCCGCTCACCTATTTCAACGATCCGCTCGCGATCGAATCCCTCGTCCTCCGCCTGCCGCAGCATCACGCTTTCGAAGGACTGATCGTCGAGATCAACGCCAGCGATTTGGCCGGCAATATCGAACTCGCCAAAAACGCGGCGCGGCAACTGCGCTACTTCAACATCGGCCTGTCGATCGACGATGTCGGCGCCGAATGGCCGCTCCTCATGGAGATCGGCGAATGCCCGTTCGTCGAGATCAAGGTCGATCGGGCCTTCGTTGACGGCGTGGCCTCCGACCGCCTCAAGCAAACCACCTGCCGCAGCATCGTCGATCTGGCCGATCAGCTCGGCGCCCGCACCGTCGCCGAAGGCGTCGAGACTCGCGCCGATTTCGTTATGGCGCGCGAGCTCGGCTTCGACCTGATCCAGGGTTTCTTTTTCGGCAAGCCGACCGAAGCGCGGAAATTCGCGCGGCGCACCTTGCGCGAACCGGTCAAGATCAACTGACGCGCCCACGAAAAAGCCTGCGCCGGAAGCCGGCGCAGGCCTGAGTTTCACATCGTCGCGGCGCGCTGTTTCTTCTTCTTTTCCGCTTCCTTCTCGAGCGGCTCGATGTCGGTCGGCCCGGTCACGCCGGGATTGAACGACGGCGGATCGCTCGCCGGGAAACTCTCATCGGAATTGACGACGACCGCGTCTTCTTCCTTCTTGATGCGCTCACGTTCGTCTTCGGCGTGTTTTTTCACTTTTCCGGACACAGGACCCTCCATGGCCGCGTTACCGGCGGCCGCTGATGCCCTGTAACAACGGCGCGAGACCTGCCCGGGTTCCCGCGACGAATCTATCGCCAGCGCCCCCCGGAACGGCCGTTCGCGTCAACGCAGGCGCGGGTTCAGGCCGCCGCGCCGCGGAATTCCGGCACCGCGTCGCGCAGCACACCGTAGATCACGCCGCGCTCGTTGCGCTCGAGCGCCTGCTCCAGCGTCGCGAGCCAGGCGCGCAATTCCTCCAGCGAGGCCTGCACCGGCTTGGCGGCGACGATGCCGGGAACGCCGATCTCGGCCATCTCCTCCTCCCGCGAGAACAGGATCTCGTGCAGGCGTTCGCCCGGCCGGATGCCGGTGAAGGTGATCTGGATGTCGCGTCCCGGCTCGAGGCCGGAGAGACGGATAATGCGCTCGGCAAGATCGACGATCTTCACCGGCTGCCCCATGTTGAGCACATAGACCGAGGCGCGATTTTCTCCGTCGCCCTGTGCATGCGTGGCGGCGGTGATGACGAGATCGCAGGCCTCGCGAATGGTCATGAAGTAACGCACCATGTCCGGATGCGTGACGGTGACCGGGCCGCCGGCTTCGATCTGCGCCTTGAACTTCGGCACCACCGAACCGTTGGACGCCAGCACGTTGCCGAAGCGCACCGAGATCAGCCGCATCGGCTTGCGGCCCGCCGGGGCGCGGCGCCTCAGATCGGCGTCGAGCGCGTCGCAATACATTTCCGCCATGCGCTTGGTCGCGCCGAGCATCGACACCGGCTCGATCGCCTTGTCGGTCGAGATCATGACCATCGCGGAGGCGCCGGCAGCGGCCGCGGCATCGGCGACATTGACCGAGCCGAGCACATTGGTCTTCACGCCCTCGTCCCAATCGCGCTCGAGAAGCGGCACATGCTTGAGCGCCGCGGCGTGGAAGACGATGTCCGGCTTGAACTCGGCGATCAGGCGAGCGATGCGCGCGCGGTCGCGAATGTCGGCGATCCGGTCCACGATCTCGGCGTCCGCCATCTGCGTCTTCAGGCGCTCGGTAATGGCGTGCAGCGCCGGCTCGGAGTTCTCGAGGATCATCAGCCGCGCGGTGCCGAAGGCAATCGCTCGCTCGCAGATTTCCGATCCGATCGAACCGCCGCCGCCGGTCACGACGACGGCCTTGCCGTTCACGAAATCGCGCAAGCGCTGGTAGTCGATCTTGGCGCTCGGCCGCAGCAGCAGGTCCTCCACCGACACCGGCAGCAACTGCACCGCAGGACCTTCGTCGAGCGACGGCAACTGGCTGACCGTCACGTCCAGACGGCGCGCGCGCATCAGGATCGACTCCGGCTTGACCTCAGGGGACATGACCGAGGGCGCAAGGACGACACGCGTCACCTGGGTGCCGCGGCGCTTGAGATCGCTGACGACGCGTTCGAGGTCGCTGAGATCGCCGAGCACCGGGATCGAGCGGATCGACTGACGATGATCCGACGACGACGGCGACAGGATGCCGACCGGCCAGATTTTCTTGACCGCGCCGGCTTCGATGGCGCGGATCAGCACTTCGGCATCGGCGGTGCGGCCGAGGATCAGTGTCGGGGCGGCGTCGGCCACGCGGGCGCGCTGCAAGGTGCGAGCATAGTGCAGATAGCGATAGGCGATGCGCCCGCCGCCGAGAAAAAACATCTGCAGGACCCAGTACAGCAGGATCGTGATTTTGCCGAAGAAGAACTCGCCATAGAGATTCGGCGACAGCAGCACGTAATCGAGCGCAACCAGCGACACCGCGAGCATGGTCGAGGCGCGCACGATGTTGAACAGATCGGGCACCGACGTGAAGCGCCACTTGCTCGTATGCAGCTTGAACAGGAAGAACACGACCGCGGCGAACACGGCGAAGGCGGGCAGGAACAGCTTCAGCCCCGCCACCTTCGTCATGAACATCGCGCCGTCGAAGCGCATCGCGAACGTGACGAGGATCGCCGCGATGGCCGCGAGGACATCGTGCAGCATGATGAGATACTGGCGCGGCGTCAGGGATGTCATGGCGCGGGATTCCAGGTCGGGCGGAGCGTGACGGTGCTGGCCGGGCGGCCCAGGAACCTCGTGGCGAAGGCGTAGCTGTACCACCGCAAGTAGGCCGGAATCCAGTGCAGCACGCGAAAGCGGCTGGCGCCCTTGGTGCGCTCGATCCATTGCGCGGGCACCTCGGCCACCGGCCAGCCGAGACGGTGGCACTTTACCAAAAGCTCGAGGGAGTAGCAGAAGCCGCTATCCGACTCGACAACGATGGCGTCGATCACCCGGCGGGAGAACAGCCGGAAACCGCTGGTCGGATCGCGCGTCGGCAGCCCCGCGATATGATGCAGCGTGAAGGCGGCGGTGCGCACCAGGGTCGCCTTGAGCCAGGGGCAGCCGATCATGCTGCCGCCCGGAATGAAGCGGCTCGCGCAGACCAGATCGGCGCCGGCTTCCGCCTTCGCCACCATGGCGTCGAGAATGCCGCCATTGAAGTCGTCGTCCGCCGGCAGCACGATCACATAAGGCGCCGTGCTCGCGGCGAAGCCGGCCATCACCGCGCCATGGGCGCCGCGGCCGGGATTGCGGACATACTCGATGGCCATGCCGCCGAGCGTGTCGCGATGCGCGTCGATCGCGGTCAGCGTGTCGTCGTCGGGCCGGTCGTAGCAGATGAGCACGCGGAACGGCGTGCGCACATTGTCCCGCAACGAACCGAGCGTCGAAAGGATGTTCGGGCCTTCGTTGTAGACCGGAATGACAATATCGAGCCGTGCGCTCATGTCGCCCTATGAACTCTCAGTGTCACCCGGTCGCCCCGCGCCGCGGCTCAATAGACCACGTTGGCCTTCGTGAGACAGCCCCAGATATCAACCACCGGCTTGCCGGAGAAGTCGTGCTCCTTGTAGGCGGAGTGCGGGGTGCAGAGAATGAGCAGATCGCTCCGCTTCACCACCTCGTCGAGCGGCAGCAGCGCCGGGTCCGTGGTGACGAAGGGATCGGTGGTGAGCACCTCCCGCGCATTGGTCAGCAGCGTGCGCTTGATCTTGTAGCTCAGCGAGGCGCGCACATCGTCGATCTCGGCCTTGAAGGCCATGCCGAGCAGGCCCACGGTCATGCCCGACAGATCGAACTGGCGCTTGAGATCCTCGATCATGTGAAGGGCGAGCCCTTCATTGATCTGCATCGCCGCATGGCCGATGTTGAACTGGTTGCGGGCGAAGGCGGCGAGCTGCATCGTGTCCTTGAACAGGCACGGACCGGCGGCGAAGCCCGGGCCCGGCAGCGTGCGGGCGCGCGGGTAATTGTGCTTCATCGCCTTCATGATCGCCGTATAATCGGCGCCGGCCGACTTGGCGATCATGTAGAACTGGTTGGTGGCGGCGAATTCGATGTAGCGATAAGCATTGGCGTAGAGCTTGGCGAGTTCGGCCTCGAGCGGCTTGGTCGTCACGACTTCGGGCGCGATGCGATTGAACAGCGCCACCGCCTCGGCTTCCGCCTCCGGCGTCGTGCCGGACACGATCTGCGGCATCTCGCGCAGTTCCTTGATGCCGTAGCCCTGCACGACACGCTCCGGACAAAAGGCGATGTGGTTCTTGCGCCCGAGCCGCTTGAGATAATCGTGCAGCCAGTCGGTGGTGCCGGGGAACACGGTCGAGCGCAGCACGATGAGCTGGTCGTCGTTGAGATGCGGCAGCAGGTCGTCGATGCACTTCTGCACGGCCGAGGTGACCGGGTTGAGAAACTCATCGACGGGCGTGCCGATGGTGACCACCACCGGGCCGGTGCCGCGGATCGCGCTCGGGGTCGACGAGAACACGAGCTTGTTCTCGGCCAGCGCCTTGGCCAGCACCGGCGCCGCGCCGTATTCGATGAAGGGCAGCTTGCCGGCGCGCAATGTCGCCAGCGTCGCCTCGTTGAGGTCATTGACGTTGACGGTCAGCCCGGCTTCGGCGAAGGCCAGCACCAGCGGAATGCCGACATGGCCGGCGCCGCCGACGACGGTGATGTCGGGCGCTGTATGGCCCTGGCGGGCCGAAACCTCGGGTGTGCTCGACGCGTAGTTCAAAGGTCACCTGTGCTCTGGGGTCCGAACCAATATAGCGAATTTCCCGGTCGGCCGAAGGCGCAAATTGCCTTTGGCCGGAAGGGCATAGGCCCTCCCGGCAGGGGTCGCAATGGGGTTGGGCAAAACCACCACAGTGATGCCCGACGAAAATGTGGATTGCAACCGCGACGTGCATAACGTAGGCATAGACTGGAGGTCGAGGTGAGCAAATGCGCAGTTCGGGACCATCTTACAGGTTTGTGCGCCAGAGCCCCATTTCCGGCGGCACGGCCGCCTCGTCGTTGGGCGTTGTCTTGAATTACGATGGCAGAGAGGTCCGCCTGAGCATCTCGATTGGACGACCGATAAACGGTGCCGAGGCGGAAGAGGAACTCGTTCTTGCCGAACTCAAAAGGCTTCAAAACGCCTTACAGGCAATTCTGACCTGACCGGATCATCTCGATCTACCGGCCGGCCGGTCCTGGGTCCATTTGAATGTGGCCCTGGAGTTGAGGGGCCGCGCCGGCTAACCGGCGGCCATATGGCGACCATTGAACCTCAAACGAGCTCCGGCGTTGGCGCAAAGTATGCGACCGTACAATGGTTTAGCGGCCTCTTGCGCCAGCCGGAGGAGCGTGCGAAGCGATGCCCATCCCGCCACGGGATGCCACCTCAAGAAGTCGCGCCTACAAGGTCATCTCGCCCAAGGTCATTCTACCCATGCGGCGCTCGCTGATGCTGCTCGCCAAAGCGGCGATTTCGATCCTCCTGCTCTATCTGTCGCTGCGGTCGGTGCACCTGACCGCGCTCGGCGATCGCCTGAGCCGGCTGCATGCGGGCTGGATCGCGTTGTCGCTTCTCGTTCTGGCGGCGCAGGTCTTCCTGCTCGCCGCGCGCTGGCGGATGATCGCGCAAGGCTGCGGACTGGCGCCGCGCTACACCACCATGCTGCGCGTGAACTTCATCGGTACGTTCTTCAATCAGGTGCTACCGTCCACGGTGGGCGGCGACGCCGCGCGCATCTACATGCTGGCGCGCGACAGCAGCGGCTGGGCCGGAGCGACCTATTCGGTTCTGATCGACCGGGTCGCCGGTATCTTCGCGCTGACACTGATCGTGTTTCTGTGCCTGCCCTGGACGCTGACGCTGGTGCAGGACCCGGTGGCTCGTATCGTACTGGTGCTGATCGGCTTCGGCGCCATCGCCGGCGCGGCCGTGTTCCTCGCCTTCGGCCGCTTCCGCTGGCACGCGCTGATGCGCTGGGCGCCGACACGCCATCTCGTGGAGGTGTCGCGCACGGCCTGGCGCATCTGCGGATCGTGGCGCGCGATCTCGATCATTCTTGCCTTGTCGTTCGTCGTCCATGTCATGACCGTGCTGGCGGCCTGGTGCATGGTGCAGTCGGTATCGGCCTCCGCGAATTTCGAACTGCTGCTGTTCATGGTCCCCCCGGTCATCCTCATCGCCACGGTCCCGGTGTCCATCGCCGGCTGGGGCGTGCGCGAAGGCAGCATGATCGTTGCTTTCTCCTATGCCGGCCTGCCGCAGAGCGATGGCCTTGTCGTGTCGGTCCTGATCGGCATCACCTTCTTCGCCATCGGCGCATTCGGCGGCCTTATCTGGGTGGCGAGCGGCATGCGGCAGCCCAAGACGCCCGATCTCGTGCCCAGTTCGGCCCACGAGAGATCCTGAATGACGCCAGCGGCAGCAGGACCATCGAAGCCCGCCGCCTTCCTCGATCGCGACGGCGTGCTGAATGTCGATCGGGAATACGTCCACCGGGTGGACCAGCTCGAATGGATCGACGGCGTGCCGGAGGCCATCCGCCAGCTCAATGACGCCGGCTATCTCGTCATCGTCGTCACCAACCAGTCCGGCGTGGCGCGCGGCTTCTACGACGAGGCGGCGATCGGCGCGCTGCACGATCATATGCGGGTGCATCTTGCCGCCCGGGGCGCGCGCATCGACGCCTTCTACTACTGCCCGCATCACCCGGACGGCACCGTCGCGGCCTATGCGAAAAGCTGCGACTGCCGCAAGCCCGGCGCCGGGATGCTGGAGCAGGCCGCACGCGACTGGCCCATCGACCGCGCGCGCAGCTTCATGATCGGCGACAAGGATATCGACGTCGGAGCCGCCAACGCTTTCGGCATCCGTAGCGCGATGTTCAACAGCGTGACCGATCGCCTGCCCGCGCTGGTGCAGCGGATGATCGCCTCACGCTGAGCCGGTTTCTTGGACCGCGACCTGTCACAATTTCAGGAAACGATGTCCGTCGCGTTCGAGCGCGATGCAGGTGAGGAGCCCTGTGGCAAAGGCGCCGGTGTCGATGTTGATGCGGTTGGCTTTCACGTCGGGCTCAGGCACCGGGGTATGGCCGTGCACAACAACGCCGCCGAAATCTTCCGCGCTCGATAGAAACTCGTCGCGGATCCACATCAAGTCGTCATCTCTCTGCCGAGCGAGCGCCACGCCGGGCCGGATGCCGGCATGACAGAAAAAATAGCGTCCGGCAGCGTGCGACGTTGGCAGATTGTCGAGGAAGTCCCGATGCGTCGCCGGCAGGGCTTTCGAGAGGGCTTGGGCCGCCGCTTCGTAATGCCGGCCGCGAATCATGTCAGCGACTGGCACCCCGTAGGAATGCAGCATCTCGATACAGCCGAAGTGCCGCCAATCTTCGGCGATGCCCGGCTGGATGAGAAAGCGCTCGAGCATCGCCTCATGGTTGCCCTTGAGCGCGACATAAGGCGTGGGAAAGGGGTTGGCCGCAAGCCGATCGATCACACCGAACGAATCCGGACCGCGGTCGATGTAATCGCCGAGTGTCACGGTGAGTGCGGCGGGGCCGCTGTCCTCGACATCGCGGCGGATCGCCTCGATGGCACGGTCGAGAAGGTCGAGCCGGCCGTGAATGTCGCCAATGGCGTAGATGCGGTCCATGGTCTAGAAGTAGATACGAAATGCGCCGTTTCGAGAACAGGTCGAGGTATATTCCATGCGTCCGGTCCCGGTCGGAGCCAAAGGCACCTATACGCTGCGCGTGACGCCGGCCCATCTGGCCAGCCAGTTCAAGGACGCGGTTTTGCCTCCTGTTTTCGCCACGCCGATGATGGTGACCATCATGGAGAACGCCGCGCTCAACGCCGTGCGCGACTACCTCGAGCCGGGTGAAAGCGTGGTCGGCACCGTGGTCAATGTCAGGCACTTGGCCGCGACGCCCGCCGGCCATACCGTGACGGCTGAAGCCGTGGTGACCAAAGTCGACGGCCGGCGGTTTGAATTCGACGTCACCGCGCGCGACGAGATCGAGGAGATCGGCAAGGGCACGCACGAGCGCATGGTGGTGGATCTCGCCCGCATCGCCAAGAAGCTCGACTCCAAGCCGCCGAAATAATTGCGGGAAGGCTAACCCGCGATCAGAAAGCCGTGCGCGTCGGCAGCGGCTTTCGCTGCGATGGCCAGATCGGACTCGCTGCCGGCGTGGATGACGTAGAGCGGCTCGCCCGCTGTCACCGTGTCCCCCACCCCCTGCATGAGATCGAGGCCGGAAGAGAGGTTGCTCGGTGCGCCGGCCAGGCGCGCCAGGCCGGCCACGGTCCAGCCGTCGATGCCGGTGATCGTGCCGGATCGGTCGGCAGTCACCATGTGCGTATACGGCCCCGGCAGCACCGGCGGCTGCCGGCGGCCCTGCGCGTCGATGATACGCTCGAGCGCGTCGTTGCCGGCACCGGAGGCGAGCAGCTCGCGGGCCAGCGCCTCCCCTGCATGTGCGCCAGGTCGCCGATCCCACGCCAGAATGCGACCGGCGAAGAACAACGCCTTTTCGCGCAGATCGGCCGGCGCGTCAGGTTCGTTGTCGAGCACCGCCAGCACATCGCGCGCCTCGAGCGCGGCACCGACGCCGCGCCCGACCGGCCTCGATCCGTCGGTGGCATGGGCCTCGACGACGAGGCCGAGCCCCTCCCCGATGCGCTCGAACAGGCCGGCCAGTTCGGCCGCCTCACCGTGCGTCTTCAGTTTGGTCTGCGGCCCGTAAGGCAGGTCGATGATGACATGGGTCGAACCGGCAGCCAGCTTCTTCGACAGGATCGACGCCACCGACCAGCGCGATGAGTCGAGCCCCAGCGGCCGGGTGATGGCATTCATCACATCATCGACGGCCGAATGGTTGAGCCGGCCGTTCCAGGCAACGCAGCCGCGCGCCTCGGCGACGACGCGGCGCACATCGGCCGCCGTCAGATCGACGCGCGCCAGCGTTTCCATCGCGTCGGCCGTGCCGGCCGCGGAGGTGATGGCCCGCGACGAGGTCTTCGGAATGGCGAGGCCATGCGCCGCCACCAGAGGCACCACGATCATGGTGATGCGGCTGCCGGGAATGCCGCCCATGGAGTGCTTGTCGACCACCATGGGCTCGTCCCAGGTGATCCGGTCGGTGAATTCGGCTCTTGCGCGCGCCAGCGCCACCACCTCGCGGTCGGTGAGCCCGCGCGTGGCGGCGACCAGAAACGCCGCCATTTCACGATCGGGATAGCGGCCCGCGACCATATCGCGGATCAAGGTGGCGATCTGACCGTCGCTCAGTTCGTCACCCCGCAACTTGGCGCGTAGCGCCTCGGCGCTTTGCGGCGACGGCGTCCGCTCGATATGAACCTCGGCGCCTTCCGGCAGCCCGAGCGCCTCGAAGGCGCTGCGCGACAGGCCGATTTCGCGGGCATCGAGCAGACGCGCATCGTCCATGACATGAACCGAGGCGCGGATACTGCGCGAACCGCCCGAGATTTCGATGCGGCCCGGGCCGAGGAAATCCGCTGCCGCGACTTCGGTGCTGTTCGCCGGCAAGTAAGCCATGTGCTCGCGCCAACTGTCGATCGGCAGCGCGCGAAGCTTCATGGGCGCGGCTCCGACAGAACGGAAACGAGCGTGTCGACTCCGGTCGCGATGTCGGTGTCATTGAGGACGCGAACAAGCGTTATGCCGTCAGGGACCGGCGGCGCTGCGCGAGACATGCGCTCGGCGACCTGCGCTTCGTCTTCGCGGCCGCGGGCGCGCAGCCGCGCCGCGACCGCCTCCGGCGAGGCATTGATCTCCACGACGACGAGCTTCGGCACGCGCTCGGCGAGTTCGGCGATGGTCGCGCGCGAGCCATTGGCCACCACGGTGCGTCCTTGCGCGAGCGCGTGCGAGAGCGCGGCGGGCAGACCGTATTCAAGGCCATGCGCCGACCAGGTCATCAGAAAGTCGCCTGCGGCCCTGCGTCGTGCGAATTCGGCCGGCGTTACCGCTTCGTGGTCTTCGCCGCCCGCGTCGGCGGCGCGGGTGATGACGCGCCGCGCGAACACAAAGCGCTGGTCACCCGAAAGCCGGGCGCGCGCGCCGTCGAGCAGCGTATCCTTGCCGACGCCGCTCGGACCCACGACCAGAAAGAGCGATCCCGCGGCCATGCCTCTGTTATGCTTCGTCCAGACCGATATCGACGGCGGGAGCCGCCTGGGTGATGCGGCTCGTGGAGATGTAATCCACGCCGGTCTCGGCGATGCCGCGCACCGTCTCGTAGCGTACGCCGCCGGACGCTTCCAGCGGAACGCGGCCGTTCACGAGCTTGACCGCGGCGCGCATGTCATCGAGCGACATATTGTCCAGCATGATGACATCGGCGCCGGCGTCGATGCATTCGCCGACCTGGTCGAGCCTGTCGCATTCGACCTCGATCTTGACCAGAGACGGGATCGCCGCGCGGGCTCTAGCCACCGCCGCCTTGATGCTGCCGGCGACGACGATGTGGTTGTCCTTGATCATGACGCCGCCGTCGAGGCCGAGACGATGATTGGCGCCGCCGCCGCAAACGACGGCGTGCTTCTCCAGCATGCGCAAGCCGGGCGTGGTCTTGCGTGTATCGATGAGGCGGGCCCCGGTGCCGGCGATGGCCGCCACGAAGCGCGCGGTTTCGGTGGCGATGCCCGACATGTGCTGCACGATATTGAGCGCCGTGCGTTCGGATGTGAGCAGGCTGCGCGCCGGGCCGGACACAACCATAAGGCTGGTGCCCTTCACCGCCTTGTCGCCGTCCCTGGCGGTGAGCTTCACCTCCACGGTCGGATCGTAGTGGCGAAAGACGGCGGCGCCGACCTCGAGACCGGCGACGGTCAAGGGCTCGCGCGCGTTCATGCGGAATGTGGCGGTGGCATCGGCGTCGATCATCGACTGGGCCGTCAGATCGCCGGAACCGACATCCTCGGCAAACCACAGGTCGATCAGGCGGCCGGTCATGTAGCGATCAAGCATTTGTCTCTTCTCCACGCTCCAACCGCCCGGACAGGCGGACACCTCCGGCGACTTGTTTGTACACAAACAATACCCCCGCGCTTTTCAATGTCAATCGAGCCGGCGGACGGCTAAATGGCGGGCAGGGCATACTTCAAATATTAGCACGCATAACGATTGACACTGGCACCATCGGGCACTGATTATATGTGTGCAAATGAATAGCCGTCGAGTGACCGCGGCGCTTTCGTTCGAAGCGCGAGCGGCATCCAGTTCGCTACTCCACCGTTCAGCGCCTTCATACCGCATGACCAGAACACAGACGGGAGTATTTCGATGCAGCGTTTCGTGAAGACAACAATTCTCGCCGCCCTTGGCCTGAGCGCCGTTGTCGCGTTCGGCGCGGCCGGCGCCTCGGCCGATCCGCTGAGGATCACGTTGGCCGGCGGTTCGGTCGGCGGCGCGTGGAGCGCGATGGGCGCGGCGATCGGCCAGACCATCCAGCAACAGGTGCCCGGCTCTTCCTTCACCTACGAACCGGGAGTCGACGCCGCGAACATCCAGCTCGTGTTCGATGGCCGGGTGCAACTCGGCATCGCCCACGCCCAGATGGCCTTGCGGGCGAGCAAAGGCGAAGCGCCGTTCAAGGCCAAGGTTTCCAGCCTCCGCGCCATCGCCCTGCTCGACCCGGAAGCAACCATCCAGATCGTGGCGCGCAAGGATGCGCCGTTCACGGGCCTCGAGCAGATCGCCAGGGAGAAGAAGCCGGTGCGCATCGCGCTCAACAAGCGCGGCACCATGATGCAAATCGCCGGCGAACAGGTATTCGAGGCGGCCGGCATTTCAGTGAAGGACCTCGCTTCATGGGGCGGCCGCGTCGAATACGTCGCCTATAATGACGGCCTCGATATGCTCAAGGCCGGCCAGGTCGATATCGTTCTCAACATGCTGGCCTTCCCGTCGGCCCAGCTCAACCGGCTCGCCAATGACGTGCCGCTGAAGATGCTGGCGATCCCGGATGCCGCCATCGCCAAGATCAACGCCGACGCCGGCACCAAGAGCGTCACGATCCCGGCGAAGACCTATGGCTTCGAAGCGGAAGACATCAAGACGGTGACCGGCTTCGTCGTGCTCTATGGCTCCGACAAGATGTCGGACGCCGACGCCGAGACCATTACCAAAAGCCTGCTCACCCATTTCGACTATCTCACCAAGGCCTACCCGTCCTTCGCGCGCATGGGCAAGAAAGGGCTGACCGACGTCGGGCCGATCCCGCTCGCGCCCGGTGCGGCGAAGGCCTACAAGGACGCGGGGCTGCTCTGAACCCGCGGACCGGCGGCGGCTGAACGCAGCCGCTGCCTCCCCCACCTTCAAGTCCAACCGCCGACGCCAAGAGGATCTCCATCGTGTTCGCGACAGTCGTGCGAACTTTGGCGCCCGGACGCGCGCGTCAGCTCGGACAAGTCGAAAACGCCTTCGTGTCGCTGATCGCGGTCGCGACCTCGGCGTTCTTCATCATGCTGGCCTTCGGCGTCTATGTGCAGAGCCAGTACGCGCTGAACTGGTTTCTCGGCGCGATCCTGGCCGTCACGTTTCTGACCACCACCGGTAATCCCGACCGCCCGACCGGCCGCTCGCTGTTTTCATGGTCGGCCGCGATCGTCTCCATCGCCATCTGCGTCTATTTCACGCTGATGCAGCCGATCTACGAAATGCGGCTACCGATGATCGACACGCTGAACGCGGCCGATCAGATCGCCGGTGTTGCGTTGATCCTGCTGGTGCTCGAAGCGACGCGGCGCGTCATCGGCATGACGCTGGTGATCGTGGTGCTGGCTTTCCTCGTTTACGGCGTCTTCGGCCACCATTTAACGGGACCGTTCTGGCACCGCGAGCTCAGCCTCGAGGACATGCTTTACCAGATCGTGTTCACAACCAACGGCCTGTTCGGTCCGGCGCTCAGCGTCGCCGCACTGCTGGTGTTCGCCTTCGTCGCGTTCGGCACCGTGCTCGACGCCGCGGGCGGCGGCGATTTCTTCTTCGACCTCGCCAACAGCCTCGTCGGCAAGCAAGCCGGCGGTCCGGCCAAGGTCGCCGTGGTCTCCTCGGGCCTTTATGGCTCGATCTCGGGCTCGCCGACGGCCGATGTCGTCACCACCGGCTCCTTCACGATTCCGCTGATGATCCGCACCGGCCTGTCGCGGGTCTATGCCGGCGCCGTGGAGGCGACCGCGTCGACCGGCGGTGCGCTGCTGCCGCCGGTCATGGGCACCGCGGCGTTCCTGATGTCCGACTTCACCGGCATTCCCTACAGCGAGATCGTCATCGCCGCGACCGTGCCGGCGCTGCTGTATTATCTGTCGGTCTTCCTTGCCGTGCATCTGCGCGCCAAAAAGGAAAATCTGGCGCCAACCGCCACCGTCACGACGAACATCCTCAAGGTGCTGCGGCGGGATTGGTACTATTTCGTGCCGATCTTCATTCTGACCTGGTACGTCCTGACGGTGGACCGGCCGGCCTTCTCCGCGGCGCTGGCGCTCGCCTCGCTGCTGCCGATCCTCGCGTTCCGCCTGCGCAACCCGGTCGTCACCGGCAAAGCCGTGGTCCGCGCGCTCGATGACACCACCCGGCGCATGACCGGCATCGGCGTTGCCTGCGCGGTGGCGGGACTGGTCGTCGGCACGCTGGCCATGACCGATCTCACCGGCAAGATTTCGACGGCGCTGTTTATCCTCGCCCAGGGCAGCGGCTTCCTGACGCTGATCATTGCGACCGTAATCGTTATCGTGCTCGGCATGGGCATGCCGACGCCGGCGGTCTATGCGCTCGCTTCGGTGCTCGCCGCGCCCGCGCTTCTTGCGCTGGATGTTCCGCTGCTGCCGGCACACCTGTTCATCGTCTATTTCGCATCGATGTCGGCGATCACGCCGCCGGTCGCAGTGGCCGCCTTCGCCGCCAGCACCATCGCCAATGCCAACCCGCTGGCGATTGCCGTGCAATGCTGCCGGCTCGCCATCGTGGCCTTCATTATTCCCTACATCTTCATCTACAACACCGGCGTCCTTATGATCGGCTCGGCGGCGAACATTGCGTTCTCCGTCGTCTCGGCGACCGCGGGCGTGGTGGCGCTCGTCTGCGCTCAGGAAGGTTTCATCGCCAGACCGATCGGCGCGGCCGCACGTCTCGCATTGGCGGCGTTGGGGCTGGCACTGCTTGCGGGCGAACCGCTGCTGGCGCTGCTGCTCGGACGTTAGCGTCCGAGTTCAGATCACAAGGTGCTGACGCCGCCGTCGACGATAAAGGTGCGGCCGGTGATCCAGCCGGCGTCGGGTGACGCCAGAAACAACGCCACGCCCGCGATATCGTCGGGCTGGCCGATGCGGCCGAGCGGAGTCATCGCCTTGATGCCCTCGCCGCGCTCCGCCAGAATCTTCGTGGTCATCTCGGTCTCGATGACACCGGGGGCGATGGTGTTGACGGTGATGCCGCGCGGCCCGAATTCACGAGCCAGTGCGTGGGACAAGGTGTTGATCGCGCCCTTGGACGCCGAGTAGATCGCCGAATTCGGGATCGGCCGGGTCGCCAGCGCCGATGAGAAATTGACTATGCGCCCGCCGGGCGACGGCAGATGCGGCAACGCCGCCTGAATCACCGCCACTGTGCCGAGCACGTTGGTGTTGAAATGCGCGTGGAACAGCGCCGCATCGGTCTTCTCGAATGGCCGGTACTCGGCAATGCCGGCGCAGTTGACGACGACGTCGATGCCGCCGAATTTCTCCGCCACCTGATCGACCGCGGCCTTGGCCGCGGCGGGGTCGGCGATATCGGCCGACACGGCAAGTCCCTGGCCACCGGCCGCGTTGATGTCGTTCACGACCTTGGCGGCCGCGTCCGCGCCGCTGCGATAGAACACCGCGACCTTGGCGCCGGCGGCGCCGAAACGGCGCGCCACCTCGGCGCCGATGCCGCGCGAGCCGCCGGTGACGATGACGCTCGTGCCGGCGAGCGCGTAGGTGTTCTTCTGTCCACTCATAGCTGCTGCTTCCAGTTCCTAGGCCCGCGCCGCCTCGCGGGCCGCGTTCTCGGCCGCGATGTGCAGGAGCTGCTCGCTCCACTGCGTCAGATACGCCTTGCGCGCAGGCTCGTCGATGCGCGGCGAAGCATAGGCGACGAAAGGCGGATATGTCTTCATGCCCATGTACTCGACCATCAGATGCTGCGTCGGATAGAGCACCTGCTCGACCGGGCCGTAGACATTGCCCGGCGAGAAGCGCTCCACCGTGCCGCCGGTGGTCAGGCACAGCATGCCTACCTTGTGCTTGAAAAAACCGGAGTCGAAGCGCTTGCCGTCGGCATAGGCGAAGCCGAAGGCCATGACGCGATCGAACCAGCCCTTGAGGATCGCCGGAACGCCGCCCCACCAGATCGGAAACAGCCAGACGATCATGTCGGCCTTGAGAATGCGCTGCTGCTCGCGGACAAGATCGGGCGCAAAGCCGCTATTGGCGTGAGCGTGCCCCTGCTCGTTCTGATAGTGGAAGCGCTTGGGATCGTGCACGCTGGTGAAGTCGTGCCGGCCGGCGACGGGATTGAAGTTCTCGGCGTAAAGATCCGAGACTTCGACGTGATGACCTGCGGCGGTCAGCGTGTCGCGCGCGGTATCCTTGAGCGCCGCCGTGAACGAGGTCGGCTCCGGGTGCGCATAGACCAAAAGAACATTCATTCGCTGAAACTCTACGCTTTCTTCTCAAGGCCGCCGAACAGGCCCTTGGGGAAGTACATCAGCACGACCAGCAGCACCGTCAGGGAGATGATGTTGCGGAAGCCGGCGCCGAAGAACACGATGGCCTCGGACTGGATGACGCCCAGCAGGACGCCGCCCACCAGACCGGCGACCGGGCTGCCGAAGCCGCCGATGATCGCCGCGATGAAACCGTTGATGCCGAACGGGGTGCCGATCAGATAGGCTGTGTATTGCGTCGGGGTGATGAGGATGCCGGCGACGGCGCCGAGCCCGGCGCTCAGCGCAAAGGCGACGATGAGCATGCGCTCGACCGGAATGCCGAGCAGCGCCGCCGCCTCACGGTTCTGCGCGCAGGCGCGCAGCGCCCGGCCCATGCGGGTGCGGTTGAAGAATTGCGTCAGCGCGAACACCAGCAAGGCGCCGACCCCGAGCACCCAGAAGAACTGGTACGGAATGGCGACGGTGCCGATCTTGAGCGGACCACCCGCCGTGAATTCGGGATAGGTACGCGGCCGGTCGCCGAGCGTGAGGATGATGACCTGCTCGATCAGCAACTGCACCGCCAGGGTCGCCAGAATGATGGCGAACAGCGGCGCATTGCGGCGCCACATCGGGTTGATGACGAAGATCTGCACCAGCACGCCGACGGCGGCGACCAGAACGGTGGAAATGATCGCCGACAGCCAGATCGGGATGCCGTAGCTCGTCAGCAAAGTATGCGCGAACATGCCGCCGAGCATGACGAACACGCCCTGCGCAAAATTGACGATGCCGCTGGCGTTGTAGATGACCGAAAAGCCGATGGCGATCAGGCCGTAAATGAGGCCGATGCCAACGCCATTGACGAGGCTTTGAGAGAGTTCGGCGACGCTAGGCATTTTCAACCTCTTCCACGCCCAGATAGGCGGCAATGACTTCCGGGTGGGCCTTGATCTCGTCCGGCGTGCCCTCGGCGATCTTCTTGCCGAAATCGAGCACCGCGATGCGGTGAGCAATGCGTGTCACCAGCGCCACGTCGTGCTCGATCAGCAGCACCGTGGTGCCCTGCGCGTTGATCTTCTGAATGATGTGGGCGAGGCCCTCGGTCTCCTGCGTGTTGAGCCCGGCGGCGGGCTCGTCAAGCAGCAGCAGCTTCGGTTTCGACGCCAGCGCCCGCGCGACCTCGAGCAGACGCTGCTGGCCATAGGGCAGCAGTTCGGCATCGAGATCGGAGTGATAATCGAGGCCGACGAATTCGAGCAGTTCATGAGCGCGCTCGCGCACCTCACGCTCCTGCTTGCGGAACCAGGACGGGCGCAGCAGCGAAGCGAGAACCCCGCCTTTGGTCGCCAGGTGGCAACCGACTTCGACGTTCTCGGCGACCGACATGCCCTTGAAAAGCTGAACGAGCTGGAACGTGCGCACCAGACCCATGGCAGCGATCTCGTGCTGCGGCACCTTGGTGACGTCACGTCCGGCGAATTCGATGCTGCCGGCTGTCGACGACAGGAAGCCGGAGATCATGTTGAAGAACGTGGTCTTGCCGGCGCCGTTGGGGCCGATGACCGCGAACAGGCTGCCTTCCGGCACTTCGAGGCTGATGTCGTTGTTGGCGGCAAGACCGCCGAAACGCTTGGTCAGGCCCTGAACCTTGAGGAGTGCCATGCTCACGCCTCCTCTTTCTTGCGACGGAACAAGGCGCCGAGCGCCGAAATGCCCTTCGGAGCGTAAATCAGTGTGACCAGCAGTACGATGGCGTAGGCGACGTCCTGGTAGTGCCCGCTACCGCGGACCACTTCCTGCAACAGCGACGTCACAACCGCGCCGATGATCGGACCGACGATGGTGCCGACGCCGCCGACGAATAACATCGTGAAGGTCATGATGCTCATCGCCGGGCCGTACACTTCCGGACTGATGAAGCCGATGGTGTAGGCAAACAGCGAGCCGGCCGCCGAGGCGTAGAGCGCCGCGATGACGAAGGCGATCAGCTTGAAGCGCGGCACACGCACACCGAGCGCGGCGGCGCCGTTCTCCGAACCGGAGATGGCGCGCAGGCCGCGGCCGAAACGCGAGTCGCGCATCCGCAGCGACAGCCAGAAGCCGAAGGCAACAAGGACGGCGAGCGTCACGAGCTTCCAGCGTTCGCTTTCAACCGTCCAGTTGCCGATGCCCATCGGCGGAATGCCGGCATACCCCATGTAGCCCTGGGTCACGCTCGTCCACTGGATCGAGATGTCATAGGTGATGAGGCCGAGCGAGAACGTCGCCATCGCCAGATAGTGGCCGCGCAGCCGCAGGGTCGGATAGCCGATGATCAGCGCGAAGAAGCCGGAGACGGCCATCGACGCGAGCAGCGCCGGCAACGGCTCCCAGCCATATTGGACCGTCAGGATGGCGCTGCCATAGCCGCCGACGCAGGCGAAGGCGTTCTGACCGAACGACGCCTGCCCCGTATAGCCCATGAAGAAGTTCAGGCCGATACAGAAGATCGCGTAGATCATCGCGAGCTGCATCACGGTCAGCAGGAAGCCGCCGTAAGCGAGCGCGGCGCAGGTCAAAAGCGCGGCGACAACCAGCAGCCCAACCTGAAACCGGTCGAACCGCGAGGCGAATTTGGCCGCGCCGGCGGGCGGCTTAGCTGAAATAATAACGGGCGAGGTCATGGTGCGACTTGATCTCGTGCGTCGGCAATTCGGCGCGAACGCTGCCAGAGGAAAGGATGTAGACGCGCTGGGCGAGCTTGAGCGCCAGCGGCGCCTTCTGTTCGACGAGCAGGATGCCGAGGCCCTCTTTGTTGAGAGCGCCGAGCGTCGACAGGATTTCGGTGGCGACGCGCGGCGCGAGGCCGAGCGACGGCTCGTCGAGAATGAGCAATTTCGGTTCGGCCATCAGCGCGCGCCCGACGGCGAGCATCTGCTGCTCGCCGCCCGACATCGACGACGACATCTGGTCGATACGCTCCTTCAAACGCGGGAAGAGCGTGAAGACCTTGTCGAGCCGCCGGTTCATATCGGCCGGCGATCCCGACAGTTTGTAGGCGCCGAGCTGCAGGTTTTCCCGCACGCTCATTTCGCCGAACAGCCCACGACCCTCCATCACCATGATGATGCCGAGTTCGGCCAGGTCATGCGTCTTCAGGCCGGAAACATCCTTGCCGTTGAACGTGATCTGCCCCTTCGAGGGGATCAGCCGGGTGATGGCGCGGAGCAAGGTGGTCTTGCCCGCGCCATTCGGGCCCAGGATCGTGACGAATTCGCCGGGGGCGACATGGAGGCTCGTCGGACGAAGCGCCTCGATGTGGCCGTAGCTGGCCGCCAGATCCTTGACCGCGATCAGATGGGTCGTGTCGGCTGACATCTTATTTCCGCACCAGCTTGTCGTCCTTGACCGAGATCAGGACGTAGGGGTTCTCGGTGATGCCGATGTGGTTCTCGGTGCTGAAGTTGTAAGTCGCGCCGGCGCCGACATACTGGCCGAGCTTCTCGAACGTGTCGCGCACCTTCTCGCCTTCGGTGGTGCCGGCCCGCTTCATGGCTTCGGCCATCATCATCATCGAATCCCAGGCGCGCGAGGCCTGGGCATTGTCACCGCGGCCATACTTGTCGCGCATCGCCTTGATGAAGGGCTCGGCGATCGCGCGGGCCTTCGGATCGGTGAGAACGCTGATGTCTTCCGACGCCAGCTGGATCATCGGCGTCGGCGCCATGTACTGGTCACCCAGCACCTTGCCGGCGGCGAGATGGATGTCGAGTTCCTGGATCGAACCCAGCATCAGCATGTTCTTGAGGCCGAGCGAGCGGATGTTGTTGGCGGCGGTGACAACCGCGTTGCCCTGACCCAGCATGATGACGGCGCCGGCGCCGGCGGCGTTGATGCGACCGATCTGGACGCTGAAGTCCGAGTCTTCCTGCTGATAGGTCTCGCTGGCGACGACTTCGAGACCGAACTCAGCGGCGGTCTTCTCGGCGATGCCCTTCATCAGCGTGACATAGGGGCTCGGATCGGCGAGCAGGCCGATCTTGCGGACCTGGGTCTTTTCCTTGAGGTACTGGTAGCGGGTGTCCACTTCGTACTTCGGCGGCGGCAGGAACTGGAACGCCCACTTCACCTCTTCCGGCTGACGCGGCAGGATCGAGCACAGGAACATCGGCAGCTTCGCCTTGGTGACGAAGCTGGCGGCGGCGAAGTTGCCGGCCGAGATGCAGCCGGAGTTGAAGGCCACGACTTTATCCTCGGACATCATCTTGCGATAAACGACGACAGCCTGCTGCGGCTGCGACTTGTTGTCTTCGGTGACCAGCTCGAGCTTCTTGCCGAGCACGCCGCCCTTCTTGTTGATGTCCTCGATCGCCGCGACGAGACCATCGCGCCAGTGCGCGTCGGTCAGCGAGCCGTAGCCGGTCAGGCCGAGCGAGGAGCCGATCTTGATCGTGTCCTGGGCCTTGGCCGGCAGCGCCGCCGTCAGCGCGAGCGCTGCGGCGAGCATGATCTTCGTGTGAGATTTCATTGCTTCCTCCCTAACTTGCTTTTGATGGTTAGAATTTCAGACTTCAGACGAACGCCGGGATGCCCCGCCGTCAGCTCATCAAACCTTTTCCCGGACGTCGCGCAGACCCTGCACGGCCGCCTGACGCAGGAAGCCCTGATCCGACGACAGCACGAAGACGTTGGCGCCCAGCGAGCGAAGCCACGCGGCCTCGGCGCCATTGCCGACGAAGACGCTGACGGATTTGTTGGCCTTGCGCGCCGCCGCGGCGATGCGTTCGGTCGCGCGGATCACCGCTGGCGGCTCCTTGGACTCGTCGCCGAAAGCGGCGGTCAGATCGCCGCGACCGATGAACAGCGAATCGACGCCGTCGACGGCGGCGATCGCCTCGACGTCATCGAGCGCGACCGGATCCTCGATCTGCGCCACGAAAGTCATCTGCGCGTCCTGCTCGGCGATGTGCTGCCACATCGGCACGCCGGTATAGGCGCCGGCGCGCGTGCTGGTGGCGAAACCGCGCGCGCCGTTGCGATAGCGGAACAGCGCGGCGTATTCGCGGGCCTCGGCAGCCGTCTTGACGTGCGGCACGAGAACGCCGGTCGCCCCGCAATCCAGCACCGACAGGATACCTTCGGGGCCCGGCACGCGAACCAGCGCGGGAATGTCATGGCCGCGCGCGGCCATCAGCGCGATATCGGTGGTGGTGCGGTCGAACGGCGCGTGCTCCTGATCGATCACGACGAAGTCGAAGCCGGCGCCGGCGAGAATCTCGGTGCCGTGGCTCGTCGGCGTCTTGAGGAACGAGCCGACCAGCTTGTCGCCGGCCAGCATGCGCTGACGGAAGGTCGAAGTTTTGCTCATCTTGTTCTGTCTTCGCTTCTCAGTTCTGGCCAGGCATCGGATAGTCGTCGGCGTTCAGGATCCAGCCGGGCTTCTGCGAGAAATCGAGGCGCGGCGGACAGAAAATATCGACGAGCTGGTTGCGACCCTTGCCGGACGCTTCAGTCGTGTGGATCGACGGCGGCGGGATGATCGCGATCGACGGCGTGCCGCAGACTTCATGGTCGTCCGGCAGCCAGTTGTTCTTGTTGACGACCCACGGCCAGCGGAGGTGGTGAATGAACTCGCCCGAGATGGCGAGCGAGCACTGTTCGAAGTCGTCGTGGTGATGCGGCGACAGTCTGCTGGGGTCGCGCGGACCGTCGAAATAATCGAGGAAGTTCACCATAATGGTGGTGCAGCGCCAGATGCGGCCGAAGCGGCCCGGCTCCGGCGGCACGTCGAGGCTGTAGACACGCAGCTTGAAGCCGCCCTTGGGCTCCGGCCAATTCACGACCGGCGCGACATAGGGCTTCGCGGACTTGAAGTGGTCCTTGTTGCTGCACCTGGCGTTGAGGTCTTCCGAGCGCGTCGTGAACATCGCGTAGATGCGACCCGGCTCGATCACCTTCATCGACGACTTGCCCGGCGGCAGGAAAGCCAGGTTGTTGCCGGTCACGCGCTGGGTGCCATCCTTGGTCGTGAACTCGACGACCGTCGAGGCGTCGGGGATGAGAACCGCATACTCGTCGGGCTGGGCCTCGCGCGACAGGACGTAGTCCTTTTTCGGTTCGATGCAGACCATGACGAGGTTCTGGCCGCGGGCGATCCAGGTTTTGCCGGTCGCGTTGTCTTCCTGCGGCGGTTCCTCGTAGAAGCGTACATATTCCGCGGCTCCGAACGGCCCCGTGACGGGGCCCTTGTCGGCGGGCGCCTTGGCGGCCAGTGCGGCGCGCGGATCGGTGGCGTCATACATTATCGAACTCCCTGACTTCCTAGGTCTCTCGACCGCGGCCGTGCCGCTGTCGTTTCTTCTTATGCCTTGCGGGCCGCCTCGACGTCGGCCTCGATGCCCAGCGCGCGCGCCGTGTTGGTCGAAACCATCTGGCGAATTTCGTCGTCGCTGAAGCCGAGATCCATGCACATCTTGATGCCGCGGCGCATGCCGTCGATCGGATCGAAGGTGCCGACCTGGCCCAGATCGGAGGCAAGAATCGTCTGGCCGACGCCACCGGCCGTGATCTGATTGCGCAGATCCTCGGCTTCACGGCTCTTGAACTTGCAGCCGTCGAGGAACATGCAGAGCGAGTGCTCGACAAAGGCGCCCATCGAGGCAATGCCTTTCACGTCGTTAAGCGAAGCGTCGACGATGTCTTCCGGATGCGTGAAGACCAGGCGCTTGACGCCGCGCTTCTTGGCTTCCTCGAACACGATCCAGGTCTCGCTGACATGAAGATGGCCACTGGCCAGCACCATGTCGCTCTTGGCGACGATATCGAGGATTTCCTTGGCGTCGTCGCGCAAGGTTCTCTTGTCGTCCTCCAGCACCTTGACCGGCGTCACCGGGCGCATGCGATCGGTCGAAGCCGGATGCGTCCACTGCGCCTGCGCCTGCCAGCGCAGATGATTCTCAGCGGCCAGGGTCGGCAGCCAGACGATCTTGCCACCCAGCGCGGCCGTGTGCTCGACGGCGTAGGGGTTGAGGCCGCCGACGACGTTGTTGAGCACGATGCTCGGATAGATTCTGGTCTTGAGATCGGGAAAGTGCTTCCGGATCAGCGCCGTCGTCATCACGCTGCTGTAGTCGTGATCCTTGGTCACCACGGCGGCGTAGCCGACCTTCGAGGCCTGCTCCAGCATGTCGACGTGATCGAGGGCGCGCGGCGCAATCGAGGGGCCGGTGTGCACGTGCGGGTCGATGGCGCCTTTGAGCAAGGCGTCGATGCGCTGCTCGGTATCGAGATTTTCGGACATGTCCTCACCGGAAACTTGCTGTGCCGCGCGCCGTTTCAGATGTCGTTCGCGAGCACGGAACGCTGTTTCAGAGCAACGTACTGGAGGACGGGACGTGATGTCAAACGCAACGGCGTTGCATCCGGGAAGTGCCGGTTTGCAGCGCACAATGCGTGTGGCGGGATTCGGCAGTTCGTAACGTTGTTTTGCAGTCGCAAACCATGATAATCGTCGCCGCATGACCGAAATCGAATCCGGCGGCGTCCGCTCCGTCCAGTTGGCCATCGATGTTCTGGAGGCCGTCGCCTTCGCCGACGGCGAACTCGGCGTGACGCAGATCGCCGAGCGCCTGAACGTGACCAAGGGTTCGGTGCACCGGCATCTGCAGACATTGGTCGATCGCGGCTACCTGGCGCAGAACTCCTCGACGTCGCGTTACATGATCGGGCCGAAAAGCCGTCTGCTGGCGCGGCACGCGCCGGATGACGATCTCGTCTTCGTGGCCGAAGGCCCGATGCGGCAGCTACGTGACGCGCTCGATCAGCCCATCGTTCTGTCAGAGATGACGCCGCGCGGCGCGCTGGTGCTGCACAAGCTAGCCGGCTCCTCGCCGGTCGAGATCGGCGTGCGCTCGGGCAGCGAACTGACGTTCCACGCCTCGGCGCAGGGCAAGGTGATGCTGGCCTATGCGCCGCAGCCTTTCCGCGAGCGCGTGCTGGCGCGGCCGCTGCAGCGCTTCACCGAAAAGACCATCGTGTCGCCGCGCAAGCTCGAACTCGAGCTTCAGGAGGTGGCGCGCCTCGGCGTTGCATCCTCGCCGGAGGAAGTTGCACTCGGACTCAACGCCGTCGCGGCGCCTATCTTCAACGCACAGGATGCCTGCATTGCCGCGGTTGCCATCGTCGGCTCGATCCACGATCTGCCGGAGAAGGCGCGGCCGAACGATGTCGCCTTGCTGATCGAAGCGGCGCGGCAGATATCGCGCAAGCTCGGCCATGGCCTCGGCGCCGAACAGCCTTTGGTGGCCGGTCGCGGCATACGGACGTCCCGCTCGCGCAAACGTTTGTAGGACACCCAATCGAAAGCCCGGGAGGCTGCTGCCTCCCGGGCTTTTTTGTTGAGCGAATGCCGCGGATCAGAACTCGATCTTGGCGCCCTTGATGATCGGGCCCCACTTGTCGATCTCAGCCTGCGTGAAGGCCTTGAGTTCGTCAGGCGTGCCACCGGCGGGCTGAATACCGAGATTGGCCAGGAACTCCTGCGTCTTCGAATCCTTCAGCCAGGCATTGGTGGCGGCATTGATCTTCGCAATCACGTCGCCCGGCGTTTTGGCCGGCACCAATACGGCGTACCAGACACCGGCCTCGAAGCCCGGAAGCGACTCGGCGACGGCGGGAACGTCGGGCAGCCGGGACCAGCGCTCCGTCGAGGCGATGGCCAGCGCCTTGATCTTGCCCTCGCGCACGGCGGGCACATAGCCGGCGAGCGAATCCATGCCGACATCGATGTGGTTGCCGAGCAGATCGGTGAGAATCTGCGCGCTGCCACGATACTGCGTTTTGGCGAAATCGATGCCCGCGTTCCGCGCAAGCAGTTCGCCGGTGATGTGGCCGAGCGTGCCGTTGCCCGGGAAGCCTCCGGTCGCCTTGCCCGGATTGGCCTTGGCGTAAGCGATGAAATCCTTGAGCGTGGAATACGGCGCATCCGGCCTGGCGGTGATGATGACGGGCGCCTTGGCGACCAGCACGACCGAGGCGAAATCGCGCTGCGGGCTGTATTCCATTTGCTTGTACATCAACTGGTTGGTCGCGGCCTGTCCCGTGGTCGCGAACAGAATGGTGTAACCATCGGCATTAGCGCGTGCGACATTCATGGCGCCGATATTACCGCCGGCGCCGCCCTTGTTCTCGATGATGAAGGGCTGGCCGAGTTTCTGGTGGAGTTCCTGCGCCAGACTGCGGGCGATCACGTCGGACGTCGTCCCCGCCGTGAACGGCACCACCATGGTGACCGGGCGCGACGGCCAGGCTTGCGCAAGGGCCGGCGCCGTTTGCATCAATCCGAAAGACGCGCCGATCAGCGCCAGCGCCGCAGAACGGCGGTTAAACATAAGCATCGCTTCACTCCCTCACTTTTCTGGATCGGCAACATATTTTCTCCAGTTGTTCGTGCGCAAGGGCATATCGGCAAAAGTCTTGCGCTGATCGGCAGCCAGGCCGATCAGCGAGGCCGCGTCCACATTCTTTCGCTGCAGATACGATTCCAGCTCCACCACCGCGTTCGACAGCACCGAAGCTCCGCGCAGCATCACCTCGGACGACATCTCGACCGCGCTCGCGCCCGCCAGCATCATGCGCGCGACATCCAAGCCATTGCGCGCGCCGTTGGTGCCGATCAACGGCTTGCCGGCGCCGAGTTGCTGGCGCGACACCGACAGCCAGTGACAGGTCAGCGGCAGGTTCCAGTAGCCGCCGACGCCCAGCGTGGTGCCGAGAAACGGCTGCATGGTTTCGACATCGGGAACGAAACCCAGCAAGCGGCCGGCCATCACCACCGCTTCGCCGCCGGCGGCGAAAGCCGCGGCAGCAAGATCGGGCACGCGCTCGCTTTGCCCGGTAATCTTCACCCACAGCGGGATTTTGATCGCGTTCCGCACGGCGGAAACGATCGTCGTCACGCGCGCCGGATCGAGCTCGGTGGCGACCACGCCTTTGGCCTGGCTGGCATAGGGCGTGCCGATGTTGAGCTCGAGCATGCGCAGGCCCGCCTGCTCGATCTGTTTCGCCATGGCGATCGTCTTGTCGAGATCGGCGACGATCAGGCTGGCGATCGCATAGGAGTCCACCGCCTTGGCTTCGCGGTCGAGCGTCGCCGTCTGCTCCAGCCAGGCGTCGAAGCTTTGCGGCGTCAGGCCCGAGCGGCAGGCGATGAAGGCCGTCTGCGGCGCCTGCGGCGTCCACGGGATTTCCCGCCACGCCTCGTCGAGCAGCATGTATTCGGCGCGCTGCAGTTGGTCCTTGCCGCGCTCCATTTCATTGATGGATTTGACGACAACCGCCCCGACACCGGCGCGCAAGGCGCGGCGAACGCCGTCGGCCTCGATCATGTGCTCGGCCGAGCCGGCGATCACCGGATTCTTCAGCGCGGTTCTGCCCACCGTTACGGCCAGCCGGGTCATGCGTTTCCTCCTGTCGTCATCGTAAGGCGCGCGTCTTAGACCATCCGGCGGCCTGCCGATACCGCCCACCGGACATGGCTGGCGCCGCAGCCCACCGCAGCCCACCGGCCTGCGCGCGACTGCCCCGCCGCGAAGCCGCTTGAGTTCGACCGCGCCGCGCGATAGCGAAAGCCGCCGCCAATCCAAAAAGGCCTGCCAGAATGACCGCCAGACTCGTCGACGGGGTCGCCGTCGCCGCCAAGATTCGCACCGAGCTCAAAGAGCGGACCGGACGTCTCGCCGCCACCGGCTGCGTGCCGGGGCTGGCCGTCATCATGGTCGGCAATGACCCCGCCTCCGCCGTCTACGTCCGCAACAAGATCCGCGCCTGCCACGAGGTCGGCATCCACTCGTCGCGCTTCGATTTCGCCGCCGATGCCGATCCGGCCGATGTGCTGGCGCGCATCAAAGCGCTAAACGCGGACCCGACCGTCCACGGCATCCTCGTGCAGTTGCCGCTGCCGAAACACTTCTCGGTGCCGGATATCCTCGAAGCCATCTCGGCCGAGAAGGATGTCGACGGCTTTCATCTTTATAACGTCGGCGGCCTGGTCGTCGGCAGCACGGTGTTTCCGCCCTGCACGCCTTATGGCGTCGTCAAGCTGCTCGAGCACGAGGGCGTCGAGATCGAGGGCAAGAATGTCGTCGTGGTCGGCGCCAGCAACATCGTCGGCAAGCCGATGGCCTTGATGCTGATGCAGCGCGAGGCGACCGTCTGCATCTGCCACGCCAAGACCCGCGACCTTGCCCAGTTCACCATCCTTGCCGACATTCTGGTGGTTGCGGCCGGCAAGCCGAACCTGATCGTGTCGCAGATGGTGAAGACCGGCGCCGTCGTCATCGACGTCGGCATCAACCGTTTGCCAGACGGGCGCCTGGTCGGCGATGTCGATTTCGCCGGCGTGTCGCAGAAAGCGTCGCTGATCACGCCGGTGCCGGGCGGCGTCGGCCCGATGACCATCACCATGCTGCTGGCGAATACGATCAGCTCGGCCGAGCGCCGGCTGTCATCGGCGCAGCCCGCGGCATAAGCAATTAATGCCCGGCGGGGCGACCTCAGACATCGCAATTCCTATCTCGCGGTCTGCGGCCAAACCTGCTATGGTCTCCCTATGCGATCTATCGGCCGGTCGATGCCGTTTGCCACATGTGAAGCGCCATGAGCACTTTCATCTGCGAGCAAAATATCGTCAACTTCCAGAAGCTGCTGGATGTCAATGAAGACGAGTCGCTTCAGCGGACCCTGAAAACGTTGCTGGCTTCTGCGAAGCGCGATCTGGCGATGCTGAAGTCCCGGACCGAAGGAGCGGGCGGACGTCCGGGCCAGCGACCGCCGGTCGACGCCCAGACCGTCAGACAGGACATCCAGGCCGAGTTCGACAACTCGCGCAATCCCTACATGCTGCTCGATCCCGGTCCGGGTCTGAAGATTCTCGACGTCAACAACGCCTACGCGCGCGCTACCTTGATCAACCGGAGCGACGTGGTGGGAAAATCGTTGTTCGACATATTTCCCGACAATCCCAGCGACCAGCTCGCCAACGGCGTCAGCAATCTCTATGCATCTCTGCAGATCGTCGCGCGAACCGGCCAACCCCACGCCATGGCCGTTCAGCGTTATGACATCCGCAATCCGGCCGGTGAGTTCGTCGAGCGGCATTGGCAGCCGATCAATTCTCCGATCCACGACAAGGCGGGCCATCTCCTGTTCCTGCTCCATCACGTCGAGGACGTAACCGATCAGGCGACGCGGTTGCTATAGGCGTGCCGAGACTCCCCATGAGGAGGCCACGAGGCTATGCTCGCCGACGTCCATAATCGAAACTGAGCCGGTAGAATCGTGAGCGCTGAACAGAAGCTGACCATTGCCGTGATCGGCGCCGGCATTGTCGGCTTGTGCACGGCGCTCGAACTGCAGCGCGACGGCCACCACGTCATCCTCATCGAGCCTCACGAACCTGGCGGCCGTCAGGCGGCCTCCTACGGCAATGGCACGTGGCTCAATCCCGGCTCCGTCCTGCCGATGTCGACGCCCGGTTTGTGGAAGCAGGTGCCCGGCTTCCTGCTCGATCCCGACGGTCCTTTCATCATCCGCTGGCGCCATCTGCCTACGCTCGCCGGCTGGCTCATCCGATTCGTGCTGGCCGGCCGCACCTGGCAGCAGATCGAAACCTGCGCGGCGCGCCGTTACGAACTGAACCGCACGACGGCGCAGGACCATGCCGCGCTCGCGGCGGAAGCGGGCCGCCCCGATCTCGTCCGCCGCAACGGCTTGATGTTCGTCTACCCCGAACAGGCCGCCATCGACGCCGAACAGCAGAGCTGGCGGCTGCGCGCGAAGCTCGGCATCCGTTTCCGCAAAGTTGAAACTGCCGAATTGCGCGAACGCGTGCCCGAACTCGGCGAGGCCTATCGCTTCGGCATGCAGATTGACGACGGCGCGCAGGTCGCAGACCCGGGTGCCTACTGTCATGCGCTCCTCGAGCTTTTGATCCGCCGCGGCGCCGTGCGAAAGACGGCGCGCGCGACCGGCTTCAGCCTCAACGGCGGACGGCTGACAGCGGTCATAACCGAATCCGGCGCCGTGCCGTGTGATCGCGCGGTCATCGCCGCCGGCATCGGCTCACGCGACCTGGCGCTGAAGGCCGGCGACAAGGTGCCGCTCATCTCCGAGCGCGGCTACCACGTCGTCATCCCCGATCCCGGCTTCGATCTTCCGGCCGGGCTGATGCCGTCGGATGGCAAGATGGGCGTCGTCATGACGCCGCAAGGCTTGCGACTGGCCGGACAGGTCGAGCTTGCTTCGGTCTCGGCGCCGCCGAACTGGCAGCGCGCGCGCATTCTGCTCAATTATGCGCGGCGCATGTTTCCCGCGCTTGCCGCCAAAGCCGACGCCGTCGCCCAAACGCTCGGCTCGCCGAACTACTGGATGGGTCATCGTCCCTCGACGCCGGACGGCTTGCCGTGCATCGGCGCCGCTTCCGCTTCGCCGGATGTCTTTCATGCTTTCGGTCACGGCCATGTCGGCCTGATCCAGGCGCCCGCGACCGGCAGACTGGTCGCGACGCTGATCGCCGGCCGGCAACCGGCTTATGATGCGACGCCGTTTTCGGCGCGGCGCTTCGGCGGTGTTGTCTGAAAAACCGGTGGGTCCGGCAGGACGCCAGCGGCTAATTACCTGGCCTGATTTAAGAGAACTCAAGATCGACGTGATCATAGCCTACATGGCCGATCGCCTGACTCGATCGTTCGTCCACTTTGCAAAGTTCGTTGAGCTGTTTGATAAGCGCAGCGTGTCCTTCGTCTCGGTCACGCAGCAGCTCAACACGACCACCTCGTTGGGCCGGCTGACGTTCAATGTTCCGCTCTCGTTCGCCCAGTTTGAGCGGGAGACCACGTCAGAGCATAGCCGGGACAATGTCCGCGATCGACAGAATTTCTGTCTCCGCACGATAACATTCTGCGGTGCGCGCCGTCGTTAGAACATCCTGCCATGTCGTCGCCTATAAAAGCGATAGAGAATGGTCGCAATGACTTCTACTCTCCAAGCTTGGCGGCGATCCGCCGCAGCAGCGATGCGACAAACGTGCGTTGGTTCACGCGCCGCACGATCGCTCAAGTTTGGAGCTTATGCATGTCGAGCCTTGCTGCGGTTAACTCACCCCGCACCGATGATGTGCGTGAACTGTGGTACACGCGCTGCCCGGTGCCGACGGCCTCGAGCGTGGCTTTGTCCCTCGGTTGGCTCGAGAAAGAGTTCGGGACGTCCGGCATTCGCGTGAACTCGCTGCGCGATGGCGACAGCGACGAGGTCAAGAACGCGCACTTTCATCACCGGTTGAAAGGACTGTTCCGCGAGGGCGGCAACATTCCGCCGATCTGGGCCAAGGCGCAGGGCCAGGACACCCTTGTCGTCGCCCTCACCTGGGTGGACGAGCGTCAGGCCATCTTCGTGCGTGCCGACTCGAATATCCGCAAGCTGCCGGATCTGCGCGGGCGCAATGTCGGCCTGCCGCTCCAGGTCGGCGGCCGCGTCGATTTCGCGCGCGCCATGAGCCTGCACGGCATCGTTTCCGCCCTCATCTTGGGCGGGCTGCGCAAGTCCGATGTCGCGTTCCACGACATCGTCAGCGAGCAGACCGTCCTCAGCAACACCACCGTTCATGGGCGCTTCCATCAGCCCGAACTGGACGCGCTCCTCGATGGCCGCGTTGACGCGATCTACGCCAAAGGTGCCTGGGCAGCGGGCATTTCAACCGATCCGCGCCTGCGTACGCTCGTCGATATCGGCGCGCATCCGGATCCGCTGGTTCGCATCAACAACGGCACGCCGCGGCCGGTCACCGTCGACCGCGATACAGCAGAGCGGCGTCCCGATATCGTTGCCCGCTATCTCGCGACGTTGTTGCGCGCGGCACAATGGGCGCGCGCGCATGCCGACGAGGTCGTCGATATCGTCGCCCGCGAAGTGGGCCGCGAGGCCGACGACGTGCGCGCCGGCTATGGCGCCGCGCTCAGCACATCGTTCGGCCTCGATCTGTCGCCGCTGCGGCGTCAGGGGCTGGCGCTGCAAAAGAACTTCCTCCTCGAGGAAGGCTTCATCACGCGCGACTTCGATGTCGATGCCTGGATCGATCCCCGGCCACTCGCGCTCGCCAGGGCCGAAGTCGGGCACGACTGATTGGAGCGCGCGCGGCGGCGCGGGCCGACGCTCGCACGCCGCCGCCATTCGTTTCCGGCAGGTCGGTGCCTCACGCGCGACCGGCCAGCGCCATCTGAACGTCCGTTACCCAACCGGAGCCATACCATGACAACCCTTCGCATCGGCATTCATCCCAACAATCCGACCTTGACCGCGCTCAGCCGCACGAGCTTCCTGCAGGAGCGTCTTGGCGGCCGCGCCGATGTGCGCTTCGTCGATGTCGGTCCCGGCCCGCGCAGCATCGATTTCATCGGCGCCAACCTCGTCGATGTCAGCGGTACCGGCGCAACGCCGCCGATCATTGGCCAGGCGGCCGGTGTGCCGCTGGTCTATATCGCCACGTCGGAAGCACGACCGCTTGGCGGCCTTGTCGTTGCCGCCACAAGCGACATCCGTTCGGTCAAGGACCTCAAGGGCAAGCGCGTGGCGCTTGCGGTCGGTTCCTGGCTGCAGCAACTGGTTTCGGTGGCGCTCGACCGCGCCGGCCTCGTTTGGACCGACATCGTCCCGCTGAACCTGCCCGACGCGCTCGCGCGCCAGGCGCTTGCGGCCGGCGACATCGACGCCTGGGCAGCGCCGGCCAACATCGAAGATGCGAAGCTGCGGTTCATTGCTCATACCAAGGATCTGATCAGCAACCGCTCCGTCTTTTTCGCGCGGCGCGCCTTTGCGGAAGCGCAACCGGAGCTGCTCGACGAGATCGCGCGCGCCCTCGACGATGCCGACCACTGGATCAAGACCAATCCGGCGGAAGCGGCGCGTCTCTTGTCGACGGGTCCCGCGCCGGACGTGAGCACGGCCGCCTGGGAGCGCGGCGTCAGCGACCGCCCCTGGGGCCTGCAGACGATCTCCGACGCCTTCCTGGACGAGCAGCAATACACCGCCGATCTGTTCCACCGCTTCGGCACGCTGGCGCGCAAGATCAATGTGCGCGAAGCGACGCTCAGCCGCGGCGTCCGCCTCCACAAGGCCGCGTGAGGCCGCCGCCATGGAGGTCTACTGGTATCTCATTCCCCACGACGGCTATTACCCGTGGAAGCGCCAGGGCACGCGGGCGGTCGATTTCGCCTACGTTTCGCAGGTCGCCCGGGCGGTCGATCATCTCGGCTACACCGGCGCCCTGCTGGCAACAGGCGGCGGCGCGCACGATGCCTGGGTAATGGGCGCGTCGCTCATTCCGCAAACGACACGGATGAAGTTCATCATCGCCGTTCACCCCGGCATCGTCGCGCCTTTGATGCTGGCGCAGAAGGCCGCAACCTTCGACCAGTTCTCGAATGGCCGACTGATCATCAACATCGTCACCGGCGAGGGAAAGCAGATGCCGCCATACGGCATCGAGCTCGACCACGACGAACGCTACGCACTGACGGACGAGTACTGGGGCGTTTATCGGCGGCTGATGGCCGGCGAGACGGTCGACTTCGAGGGCCGCTATCTCAAGCTTCGCGACGCCAAGCTGTCGCTGCCGCCCATTCAGAAGCCCTATCCGCCGCTGTTCTTCGGCGGCTCGTCCGACCCCGCCCTCACGGTCGCGGCCCGCCACACCGACACTTATCTCACCTGGGGCGAGCCGCCGCCGCTGGCGGGCGAGAAGATCGCCGAGGTTCGCCGCCGTGCGGAAGCGTTCGGCCGCAAGGTTCGGTTCGGTCTGCGCATCAACCTGATCGTGCGCGAAACCAAAGAAGAGGCATGGGCGGCGGCGCAGTGGCTGTTCGATCGCATCGATCGCGATGTGATCGAGACCACATCCACGCGGCGCACCCAGACCGATTCGATCGGTCAGCAGCGCATGAACCAGGTGATCGGCGACCGGCTCGGCAACAAGGCGCCGCGCCACGCGCGCGACCTGGAGATCTATCCGGATATCTGGGCGGGTTTCGGCCTCATTCGTAACGGCCCTGGCACCGCCATCGTCGGCGATCCAGAGACAGTGGCGGCACGTCTCAAAGAATACGCGGACGTCGGCTTCGACACCTTCATCGTGTCCGGCCAGCCGCTGCTCGAGGAGGCGTATCGGGTCGCCGACCTGCTTCTGCCGCTTCTTCCTATCGAACGTACGACCGCCACCGAGAAATTCGTCCGGGGCGGCCCCTTTCTTGCAGCCGTTGGAGCCCGTCCATGAAGTCCCTCACATCCCGAGCCATGATCGCCGCCATCGCACTGACGGCCTCCATCCTCTCAAGCGCGGCGATGGCGCAAACCAAGACGATCCGCATCGGTTACCTGAAAGGCTATGAAGCGCTGAACCTGTCCCGCATCCAGGGGACCTTGGAGAAAGCGATTGCACCGCTCGGCTATACGGTAGAGTGGAAAGGCCCCTTCGGCGCCTACGCGCCGGCGGCCGAAGCCCTCAACGCCAACGCGATCGATCTCACGGTCGGCTCCTCGTCGGCCGCGCTGACCTCTGTCGCCGGCGACGCGCCGCTATCGCTGTTCGCCTATCAATGGGAATCGGGCGACACCTCGGGAATCATCGTCAAGAAGAACTCCCCGATCAAGTCTCTCGCCGATCTGAAGGGCAAGACCGTTGCCGTCAATCGCGGCGGCACCGGCGAGTATCTGCTGGCGCTGGCGCTGCAAAAGGCCGGCATCTCCGCCGCCGACGTCAAAAAAGCCTATCTGACGCCGCCGGATTCGGCGGCGGCGCTCACGCAGGAAAAAGTCGACGCCTGGGCCGCCTGGAGCGTGTTGTACACGGTGGCGCTTGTCGAGTTTGACGCGCGCGTCATTGCCGAAGCCGGCAGCTTCGGCTCCAAGAACGCGGTCGTGTACGTCGTGCGGACCGATTTCGCGAAGGCGAATGCCGCCCTGCTCAACACCGTCCTCGCGACGCTGCGCGCGGCCAACGAATGGGCGCAGCAGAACCGCGACGCAGCGGCGCTCATCTGGGAACAGGAACTCAAGGTGAGTCCCACCGTCGCCAGGATCGTGGCCAACTACAAGACGCCGAACCCGAAGGCGATCGGCGACCGCGAAATTGACGCGCTAGACCTTCAGAGTGACTGGCTCGTCGGCCAGGGCATCCTCAAGGCGAAGCCCGATCTGAAGGCTCACGTCGTTTCTGGCTTCGATCCCGCTCTGTCCAACTGAGCGGGATTCCTCGTTCCTTGTGGAAGCTCCGACTGGTGGGCCCGGCAGGACTCGAACCTGCAACCAGACCGTTATGAGCGGTCGGCTCTAACCATTGAGCTACGGGCCCGATGCCGCCTGGGAGACGCGTTGGCGGGCGGCGGCCTCATCTAACAAAGCCCGGGCCGGTCGCGCAATTGGCGTGTGACCGGCTTCGTATCGAGCCGGAGGCGGCAAGTCCGCCCGACTCGCATTGCGTGCAATTTACAGTTTCACGCATGACAAAGATGAGCCGCGGCAAGCCTTTGGCGTTTGCCGCGACTCAGTTATGCACAAGCCATGCTGCCGATCTTCCGAATTATTTCAGTGGGCGGCGTAACTCTCGCCATAGCGATCTTCTTCCTGGCGCTCAATCCGCCGGGCAGCACGCGTTTGCTGGGCCAGCACGACGTCGCGGCGCGCGGGCCGTTGCTGGACGCCGGCCAGCATCCGGAGTGGCGGCAGTTTCTTCTGCAGGCCGCGCTGCGCCGCGCCAGCGAACTGGAACGTCTGCGCGAGCTGCGCGACACCATCCTTCGCGAGCCGACGGTGGCCATGCCGGAGATCGTGATCGAAACGCCGGCGGCTCCGGCCGCGCCGCAGATCGCCGTCCTGCCGGCGACAACCGCGGACGATCGCGACACCGAGGATTTCACCGGTTCGATCGGCGGCTCGACGAGCGCCACCATCCCGATCGAGATCGGCGCGGCCTCCTCCACCGAGTTGCCGGTGACGGCCGTCGAAGAAGTGCCGCCGGTCATTCGCCTGCCGGCCCTGCAGCTGATGTCGATCGAGCCGGCGCCGTTGCCGCCGGAAAGGCCTCAGGCGACGCCGCGACCGGTCGGCGAGCCGACGAAAAAGCCGGACGCCCGCAAGCGGACGGCTCAGCAGCGCGCGAAACGCAAGCCGCAGCCGTCGCCGCAGCCGCAGCAGATACCGCCGCCCTTCAACATCCTCGCTGCTATATTTGGTGGCCTATCGAACGCCGAAGCCGCCAGACAACCGACGGTGCCCGCAGGCAACAGCGCGGCGCAAAGGGCCGGCAAGCCGCACGCTCCGGCGACGCCGCGATAGACTAACGCGACGTCTAGCGGTTCCGCAGCCGCGCTGGCGTGACGTCTCAGCGCATATTGATGAAGGCGGCGTCGCGGTAACCGGCGGTTTCCGCGGGCGTCGTGTCGTCAGCCGCCTCATCAGCCGCTTCGACCTTGGCGGCCAATGAAGCGTCCGCCGTTGCGATAGTCTTGTCCGTCGCCGGCATCGGCACGCCCTTGCGCTTGGCGGCATAATAATAACCGGCCGCATAGTAGCGCACGGCGCGGTCGGCATTGCCGCCGGCCACCTTGTAGGCGCCGGCGAGATACCTCACGGCATACGTCATGTTGGTGTCGGCATCGAGCAGGCCGGACACGTCGCCGCGATAGCCCATGGCACGCGCGGTGCCGAGACGGATCTGCATCAAGCCGTAATTGCCCTTGGAGATGGCGCGCGGATTTCCGCCGCTCTCGCGCTTGATGACGCGCCGCACCAGCGTTTCGGGGACATCGTGCGCGGCGGCGTGTTTCGAGATCAGCGTATCGAGATGGCTGCCATTGCCGTCAATCGCGTTGCTGGATTTCTGCGCCAGGGCTGGCGTGGTCGCAACCACGGCGCCGAGAACAAGGGCGAACGAAAATCCATGCCAGGCAGCGCGCATTGATCCAGCTCCGGTGTCGTTGGGGTCGGGCGCTTCTGGAGGCCAAGTCCGGCGACTTTGTGACGCCGATGCGGCGAGAACCTGACCGGTCCAATTTGACCTAAATCAACGGCGTCGTTTTGGTTCCACGGCCTACTCGGGGCATCGGAACCCTGAGGGAAATCGTCAATGCCGACCGATACCGTCATCGTAGTCACGTCCGTCGTCGCCGCCTTCACCCTCTTCGCCGTAGTCCTCGCCTGGGCCGAGCGCCGCACCAGCAGGCGCTGACGTACTGCCCGCAGTTGGCGAAGCGGCTAAATCCGGCTATTCCGGCACGACGTTTTGCTGCGGATGTAAATTCCGCGCCGCGAACTCATTTGCCGGGGGCCATCGCGCCGCATGCGGAACAGTCTCGGTCCGATCGCGTCTTTATTGCTGGGCATCGGCTTTCTGCTGGCGGGGAATGGTCTGCTGTTCACCCTGCTGCCGCTGCGGGGCGCCGCCGAAAACTTCGGCGCGGTCGGTCTCGGCATTATCGGCTCGTCCTATTATGTCGGCTTCGTCGCCGGCTGTGTGCTGGCGCCTTACGCGATCCTGAGCGCGGGACATATCCGCGCCTTCGCCGCGCTCGTGGCGCTCGCGGTGACGGTGGCGCTCGCCTATGGCCTCGCACCCAATGTCTATGCCTGGGTGGGACTGCGCCTGATCAACGGCTTCTGCCTCGCCGGCATCTATCTGGTCATCGAAAGCTGGCTCAACAGCCGGACCACCAACGACACCCGCGGCCTCCTGATGTCGGCCTATGTGATGGTGAACTTCGGTGCCTTCACCGTCGGTCAGGCCCTGGTGACGCTCTATCCGATCGAGCAGGCGAGCAGCTTCATGATCGCCGCGATCCTCGCCTCGCTGGGCATTATCCCGGTCGCCTTGACGCGCTCGGCGCAGCCGGCGCCGATCACCATCGTGCGCTTCCATCCGGTCCGGTTGTACCGCGCCGCGCCGGTCGGCCTTGTCGCAGCCTTCATGGTCGGCATGGCCAACGGCGCATTCTGGACTCTGGGTCCGATATCCGCCGCCGGTAGCGGCGTGGACGTCTCCTATGTGGCGATGTTCATGAGCGCGGCGACGCTGGCCGGCGCGCTATCGCAGTGGCCGATCGGACGGCTGTCGGACCGGGTTGACCGCCGGCTCGTTCTGTTCGGCATACTGACGGGCGCCTCCGTGGTGGGATTGGCTTTATGGCTGTCGGCCGCGTCGGGCACGACCATGATCGTGTTCGGTCTCTTTTTCGGCGCGCTGACATTGCCGACCTACTCGCTGGCGGCAGCCCATGCCTACGACAAGACGCCGGCCAGCGAGACGGTGCCGACGGCCGCGACGGTGTTGCTGGCCAACGCGCTCGGCGCCGTCGTCGGTCCGTTGCTCGCGTCCGCCGTCATGCGCGGGCTTGAGCCGCGCGCGTTGTTTCTGTTTATCGCCGCGACCCAGGCCCTGCTCGCGGCCTATGTATTCTATCGCACCAAGGTGCAGGCATCGCTGCCTGTGGAAGAGAAGACCGGCTTCGAGATGGCCGCCAGCGCGCCGGGCGGCACGATGCTGACGCCTGACGTGCCGGACCCCAGCGACCCGTCGGTCGTCGTGCCGGAAGACTATGTTGCCGGGCAGGCGCCGGACGGCCGCTGAACGCGCCGCTTAAACGACAAAAGCCGGAAGCGCGAGGCTTCCGGCTTTTCGTCGGGAGTATGCGATGGTCTTATCAGACGTCGGCGAAGGGATGCTTGCGCCGGGCTTCGCTGGCCTGCTGCAGGCCTTCGGAGAAGGCTTCGGCCAACATCTTCACGTAGTTCAGGAAGCCGCCGGTGGTCTGCGGCGCCGCCGGCCAGCGGTCGTGCGCAACATGCGCATTGGCAGTAGTCATTGATTCAACTCCGGATCAGAAACGGTTGTTCGACGACAGAAAGCGGCGCTCGATCTCGCGCTCGGATTCGTCGGTGAACTTGCCGCCGGTTTCGGTGATGTAGCGGGCAACGTCCCGCTCGGCCTGGCGCATGCGCGCCGACATCAGGCCATCCAGGACGCGGGCGACGATGCCGCGCTTCGGCGCAGCCTTGGCCGGAGCATAGGTCGCGGAGAAGGCCGCTTCGATGGTCGACGGGGTATAAGACATGGAATTCGCTCCTCAATCGGCCCTGAGTCTCGCGAAGCGCGTGCCTTCAAGGGCCTGTTGCAATGCAATATATCTTGCGCTGCGGAATCGACTAGGTGCACCGCAACATAAAAGCCTTGCAGAAACTGCATTCCTTTTATTACTTGCTGACGGCCCGGATTGACTGATTTCTCCCGAAATCGACCCGGCTGGTCTACTGGGCGGACCAGAAACCCTCAAAATCCATGGATTCTTAACGAATCAGCGCTTTGCCGGCGCTTGGATATCGGCCATAAGTGCATAGCTAATCCCTGGGCAGGGGGCCGGCAGGCGCCTGCGATACCACCCATTTTTTCCGAACCCGCCCGGCCTGGCGCTTGCGCCGTCCATGGCACTTGGGCACGAGGTTCGACGTCTTACGAGGAGCCGGATCATGGCCAAGAAACCGGGCAGCAACCCCAAGGGCGAGTTCGTGATGTTCGACGTCGTGTATGAGGACGGCTCGCAGCGCTCCAACCGCCGCGTCCCCGCCGACCTGCTCGGCGGCCTCGAGAAGGACGAGCCGGCGCTCGGCTTCCTCATCGAGCAGGACCGCGAGATCGCCGAGAAATCCGGCCGCGCCCCGCTCGCCATCAAGTCGGTGGCCCGCACCGGCGCCAAGCCGAAGAAGGCGATGCAGGTCAAGTAGCGCCCCTAGTAGTTGTTGCCGCCCAGCTTCTCCGCGAACAGCACCATGGTCTTGCGGTAGATCTCCGAGCGGTTCCACTCGCGCATGACCTGGAAATTCTCGGTGCCCTCGCCATAGGGCTGCCCGGCGCGCCAGCCATTGGTGCGCAGCAGGTTCGCCGTCGAGGCCAGCACGTCCGGCACCGAATGGCGCAGATCGACATGGCCGTTGCCGTCGTAATCGACGCCGTACTTGATGTAGGACGACGGCAGGAACTGCGTCTGCCCGATCTCGCCGGCGAAGGCGCCGACCAGATCCTTGAGCGGCAGGTCGCCGCGATTGACGATCATCAGCGCCGCGATCAGCTCACCCTGAAACAGTTCGGTGCGCCGGCAGTCATGCGCGAGCGTCGCCAAGGTGCGCACCACCGAGCGCTTACCCATGTCGCCGCCGCCATTGTCGGTCTCCAGGGTCCAGATCGCCATGATCAGTTCCTTGGGCACGCCGAACTGCCGCTCGATGCGCGACAACAGTTGCGCGTGCTTCTGCATCAGCGCGGTGGCGCGCTTGATGCGGGCGGGGATGACGCGCGTCCTGGCGTAATCCTCGAAACTCCGTTTGAAGGTGTAACGCTGGCGCTTGTCGAAGGCCAAAACCTCCTGATCGATGGTGACGCCGGACAAAGCTTCGCGCACGACCGCGGCCGACACGCCTTTAGCCTGCGCCTCGCGGCCCATCTGCGACAGGAAGGTATTGAAGTCGCCGCCGCATTGCGCGGCGTAAGCGGGCGCTGCGAACAGCGAAGTGGCGATGAGAGCGAATGCGGCGATGTGTTTGTTCATGAGTGGCCTTTTATGAACTCGTCATTCCGGGACGCGAGCAAAGCTCGCGGACCCGGAATCCAGCACTGGATTCCGGGCTCGCTGCCTTCGGCAGCGCCCCGGAATAACGGGTGATTTGCATCCCTCTTAATCACGGCTTCAGCACCTCCGCCAGATACGCAATCGCCGCGGCGGTGCCGCCGGAACCGTGCGGCAGATTGAGCGCCGTCATGCCCATTTCGATCGCGCCCAGAGTTCCCAGCACCATCGGCGCGTTGACATGGCCCATATGGGCGATGCGGAAGCCCTTGCCCTCGCTCGAGCCGAGCGCGCGGCCAAGCACGACGCCGCATTTGAAGTTGCAGTAATCGACCAGCGGCTGCGCCGAACCGCCGCCGCGCGTGATCACCGTCGTCACCGTGTCGCAACGCTCGGACGCCTCGATGACATTGAAATCGAAGGTCTGGCCTTCGCTCCACACCGCCACGGCGCGGCGCACCGCTTCGGCCAGCGCGCGATGGCGCGCGAACACGTTGGCCTCGCCCTCGGTGAACATCATGTCGAGCGCGGCGCGCAGGCCGAACAGCAACTGCTCCGGCGGCGTGCCGCAATATTTGTGGTAATGCACCGGGCCGTCGCGGAAGGTCCAGTCCCAATAGGGCGTGCGCATGTTGGCGCGCTTGTGCGCTTCCAAAGCACGCGGGCCGGCGGCAACAAAGCCGAGACCCGGCGGCGTCATCAGGCCCTTTTGCGCGGCCGACATCGACAAATCGACGCCCCACTTGTCCATCTCGAACGGCACGCAGCCGAGCGAGGCGACCGTATCGACGCAAAGCAGCGCTTCATGACCGGCGGCGCGGATGGCCTGCGCGATCGCGGGAATGTCGTTGATGACGCCGGAGGCGGTGTCGATCTGCGCCACCAGAATGGCCTTGATCTCGCCCCTGGCATCCTGCTTGAGCCGCGCCTCGACCTCGGCCGGACGCACCGCGCGGCGGAAATCGCCACGCAGGATCTCGACCTCGGCGCCGAGCATCTTCGCCGCCTCGCCCCAGCCGATGGCGAAGCGGCCGCTCTCCAGCACCAGCACCTTGTCGCCGCGCGACAGCACATTGGTGAGCGCGCCTTCCCAGGCGCCGTGGCCGTTGGCGGCATAGATGTAACAGCGGCCGGCCTGCGTCGCGAAAACGCGCTTGAGATCGCGCAGCAGGCTGTCGGTCAGTTCGACCAGCGGCCCGGTATAAATATCGAGCGCGGGGCGGTGCATGGCCTGCAACACCGCATCGGGCACATTGGTGGGGCCCGGAATGGCGAGGAATTCGCGGCCGTTGGCGAGCGAGGAGACGGACTGGGGCATTGGGGGAAGGAACACCTTTCTTGGGAAGGCGGCTGGATAGCATGATTTTCCCGCCCGGATGATCACGATTGTTGATCGATTCCATCAGCCTGCCGGGCCAGTTCATCCCTCCGCTTTCTGAGCAGGCGGGCAAATCCCGCGACCACCCGCGCGCCCTCCTCGGCCGACATGGGAGGCGCCGGCGGAAAGGCCGAACAGAGCGGCTGCGCCATCCGGCACGCGCGCGCGCGGCGGCAGACACGGTGCGGGCAATGACGCCAGGCGCCTTCCATGTCCGCGATGGCGCTGCTGATGCGTCGCGCCAAGGCATCGCGATGGTCATGAACATCGCGGGGCGCCTCCTTTTGGGGAGGCACCGGCGCTGTGGCTTGACGAAGCGGTTTCTCCTTCACGCGCGGCATGAGCAGTCTCCTGATGAAATTGTTCGATGACAGCGCGCTGTTCATGAGGGCGCGCGGCCTCACCCGTATTATTTGGACGGCGCCGGGTGCGCCGATATTCCCGTTCCGGGCCTTCGCCCCGCGCGCTCTCCCAATAGAGAGTGCGAGGGAATGGAGCGCCGCGAGGCGCCCAACAGATGCACCTTGCGGTGCCGGCCCCTCCTTGCGATCGGAGAAAGGCCTGCGCCCCGCGGCGCTCCATGGTGGCGATTTCTGTCCGCGGGGCCGTAACTTCCGGCGGCCGGTCAGCGATCGAGCCTCCTTGTGAGAGGACATCGACCTCCGGCAGGCTTTCGCCCGCCTTCACCGAACCCCCGTCCAGCCATTGAAGGCAGAGCCCCGTAGTGGGCCCGGACGGCTACCCGCGGCCTCCCGAGTGCAGGGTTACGAGCCCCGCCCGCAGGCGCCACATCCTGCCCCACGTTCAGCGAGCGTCTGCAGAACGCCCCTCGCCTGGGACAAGGCGGGATTGAGGGTATATAGACCTAGGATGGAAGTCAAGAGGCTGCGTGAGCATGATTGCACTTCCTGCCTCCATCAACTTGAGATAGGATAGATTAATATATTATTATCAATGATTTAACTGCCGTTTAGTACTCTAGCGGCATGCGCTATGGCCTTTGTTCTTCTTTTGTTCTAGGATAATTCGATGTCTGTTGGCACTCAGATCGAATGGACCGATGCGACGTGGAATCCAGTGACCGGCTGCACCAAGGTCACCCGCGGCTGCGACTTTTGCTATGCCGAGCGCTTCTCCGAAAGATTCAGAGGAGTTCCGGACCATCCGTTCGAAAAGGGATTCGACCTAACTTTAAAACCTGACCGATTGAAACAGCCGCTTTCTTGGCGCCAGCCAAAACGCATCTTCGTCAATTCGATGAGTGACCTTTTTCATAAAGAGATTCCTATCAGCTTTATCGACTCTGTTTTTGAGACGATGGAAGCGGCGAACTGGCACACATTTCAAGTTCTCACCAAACGAAGCTCTCTTTTAGTCCGCTATCTAAGAGAAAGGTATGCAGGACGAGAAAATGCCCCACCCCACATTTGGCTAGGCGTTTCTGTTGAGGATCAAAAGAATGCGGTTCGCATAAAGCATTTGCGCGCAGCAAAAGCGTCGGTGAAATTTGTTTCGTTTGAGCCGCTGCTAGGCCCAGTCGGCAGAATCGACCTCACCGGAATCCACTGGGCCATCGTAGGCGGAGAAAGCGGACCAAAAGCGCGCCCTATGGAAGAACAATGGGCGATAGAAATTCGAGACCAGTGCATCGAAGCCAAGACTGCCTTTTTCTTCAAACAATGGGGCGGCATTCGACCAAAATCTGGCGGACGCCGCCTCCAGAAAAAAGAATGGAATCAGTACCCCCGAATACGACGGACCGCGACCGAAAATTTGATTGCAGCCGAATGAGGGCAAGCGGTGACCGATCCATATATCGATCGCGAGCAAACAAAGATAAAGCACTTTATTTTAAAGAATTATCTTCAAGCGCTCGCATTTAAGGTCCTAAGGCATTTTGATATTACTTATGTGGATGGATTTTCAGGCCCCTGGAAAACAGAGACCGAAGATTTTTCCGATTCTTCGTTCATGATCTCAATTGGCGTTTTAAAAGATGCCCAGAAAATAATTCAAGAACAGACAGGCCGAAGGCCAAAAATACGCTGCTTCTTTTCAGAAAACAATCGATCTGCTTATCGAAAGCTCGAATTGGCAATTGCGCCACATAATGATCCAGAGCGGGACTTTGAAGTAAGAACGTATTGCGGAGAGTTCGAGGATGCCATTTCGGATATTCAGAATTTTATCGGCACTTCTTTTCCTCTGTTGTTTATCGACCCGACTGGATGGACTGGGTATTCATTCGACAAGATAAAAGTTCTGTTTGATCGGCAGAAATGCGAAGTTCTTATCAATTTCATGTATGATTTTGTTAATCGCGCCGCTTCCATGAACGACCCGAAAACCGTCGCCTCTTTGAACCCAATACTCGGAGGGGCCAACTGGCAGAATCGCTTAGATCCCACGATTACAAGAGGCCGTGCGGTCGAAAAGCTGTTCAGGGAGACGTTACGTGAGGCGGGAGATTTTGACTATGTTGTTTCGACAAAAATAGACCGGGCCACTGCTGATCGGCCTCATTTTTTTATCGTATATGGCACCAAATCTCAAAACGGCTTAGAAACATTCCGTGAGATAGAGTACCGCGCCCTTCAAGGGCACGCCCGCGACCGCGCCAATGCGAAAGAGCGGAAACGAGAAAATAAGATCGGCGCAGCCGACCTTTTTCATGGCCTCGATGCCGATATGCAAGAGATGACGATCGACGATCTAGTCGACGAACAAAAACGTTTCGCCAAACAGCAACTTATAGAGATGCTTGAGGAATTCGGCTTGGATTTCTCTCTTGTTACTCACTCTCTTTTACAAACCTACATACTTCGTGTGACCAACGTGAAGGACATCTGCGTCGAACTCGCAAAGGCAGGAGTGATTGAGAATACATGGGGCGGAGGAAATCGAAAGCCAGATCGCAACAGCACCATCGTGCTACGCAAAAAGTAGATTTTGAGTTCTTCCTCTCGAATATTGATCCAGACACTTCTCTACGACCACGTTTGCGCGCCTCAAGAGGGAGGTGTGGATCTCCGATCCCAACGGCGAGCGGATGCCCGGCACAAGGCCGGGCATGACGGAGTCATATTGCGACGCTTGAGGGCGTGAAGGTCCCGGTTCTGCGCGGCGGCACTATGTGCCGCAGCGCGCCCGGGACAAGCCCCCCTCTCCCGGCGCGCAAGGGCGCGCCGACCTCTCCCCGCTAGCGGGGAGAGGTGAAAGAGCGGACGACGCTGCGCCTGAACCAGACTCGTCATGGCCAGGCAAAGCCCGTCGAAGACCGGCGTAAACGCCCTTATGTCCCGGCCATCCACGTCTTTGCGTTTAGAAAAATCTGGGTCCCCGCCTTCGCGGGGATGACCGGAGAGGGAGAACGCGCTTGCCGGATAGCACCGCCGTCGTGCCTCAACTCCTGATATTCGGGCGTCTCACGATCAACGAGGAAGCGCGCCGAAGTTTCTCGCGGAACCGAGGAACCGCGCCGCGGGCGACGCGATTGACGCAAGGGGCAGAAGACAGGAGTGACGTGATGATGAAGACCTTGTTCGCCGCGGCCACCGCGGCCGCGCTTGTCGCCGGTGCCGGTTTCGCGCAGGCGCAGACGCCGGGCCACGAGATGCAGCAGAAGGGTTCGGTGAAGGGCACGACCGGCGCGTCCGGCTATGCGCCGGGAATCCAGATGCAGGAGAAGGGCTCGGTCAGCGGCACGACCGGCGCCTCGGGATATGCGCCCGGCCAGACCAGGACCGACATCAACGGCAATGCCGGCGTGAAGGCCGGCCACGGCGGCGCCAAGCTCGGCGTCGGCGTCGGCGCCGGTGGGAAGGTGAAATAGCGCCTTCCGCCACGGACGACGTGCAAGACAGAAACGGCGGGCGCGAGGGCCCGCCGTTTTTCGTTGCCGCGCGGTCCCGGGACGAAAGCCCTAAGCCTCCGGGATCGGACGCGGGCGGCCGTTGTCGTCGATGGCGACGAAGGTGAAATTGGCGTCGGTGACCTTTTCGTGGTGGCGCGTCATGAAGCGGCGCGCCCAGGCCTCGACGTGGATTTTCATCGAGGTGCGGCCGATGGATTCGACCAGCGTATAGACCTCGAGCACGTCACCGACCTTCACGGGCCTGATGAATGTCATGGCGTCCACCGCGATGGTGACGACGCGGCCGTGGGCGCGCTCGATGGCGGCGATGCCGCCGGCCTGGTCCATGCGCGACAGCACCCAGCCGCCGAAGATGTCGCCGTTGGCGTTGGTGTCGCCCGGCATGGCGCTGATGCGCACGGTGAGCGTGCCGCGCGGGGCTTCGGGGTCGGTCATGGTCATCGTCCTTGCATGCAGGTTCCGGCGAAGGACCAAAGCGCGGCGGCGCGGCGGAGGCAAGGGCGAAGGCGGCCGCGTTCATTCCTCCGGCGTGAGCTGGCGCCGCACGCCCCATTGCACGAGCAGCGCCGCGAGTTCGCCGGCGACGAAGAAGCGCGCGCTGTCGCGGTCATAGCCCTCGGCCAGCAGCGCGTCGTAGTCGGTCATGGTGTGGAGGGCATAGGCGACCAGCGACAGCCAGGCCGCGTTCTCCGGCGAGGCGACGGAAAGGCCCGGGCTGTCGAGGGCGTGATCGACCACCGCGGAGAACTCATGCGCCGGTAGTTTCGGCGCGAGATGGCGGAGAGCGGCGGCGATGGCGGAGCGGGAGAGCATGAAGGCTTATAGCAACAAAAACGGCGGGCCCTGAGGACCCGCCGTTTCGATTCTGTCAGCGCTCGGGATGACCGGACGTCAGTTATCCAGGAAGCTGCGCAGCTTCCGGCTCCTTGACGGATGCTTGAGCTTGCGCAGCGCCTTGGCCTCGATCTGGCGGATACGCTCGCGCGTCACCGAGAACTGCTGGCCGACCTCTTCGAGCGTGTGGTCGGTGTTCATGCCGATGCCGAAGCGCATGCGCAGCACGCGCTCCTCGCGCGGCGTCAGCGAGGCGAG
>OFIS01000081.1_pt1 | contig 123450 bp, 103 predicted proteins | sample 1775071 | NCBI WGS metagenome assembly OFIS01 (sample SAMN08195774, study PRJEB24354) | sludge metagenome | isolation source: sludge from phenol fed wastewater aerobic bioreactor C | place: India: Nagpur | collected 2016-09-17 | reverse complement strand
CGGCGGCGGGCTCGGTCCGGACGGCGGGCGCGCGCCGCGCCGGCGCGGCGGCGGCCGGGGCGGCCGGGGCGGCAGGCGCTGCGGTCTGGGCGGCGGCTTCGGCCCGGGCGGCCTCGGCCGGCTCGGGGCGGTCGCGCTTGACCAGCACGCGCTTCTTGCGCACCTCGACCTGGATCGTGCGCGAACGGCCGGAACTGTCGGCCTGGTGGATCTCGGACGTCTTGCGGCGCGTCAGCACGACCTTCTTGCCCGTGTCGGAACCGTGCGAACGCCGCAGGGATTCGAGCAGGGCGCTCTTGTCTGCTTCGGTCACGTCGGCGTTCACCGAGTCCAGCTCGACGCCGGCCGAGCGGAAATGATCCAGCAGGACGTTGGCGGGCATGTTCAGTTCTTCGGCGAATTGGGCGACGGTGTTACTCGGCATTCGACTCTCTCTTTCACTACGTTGAAGGGCTGCGCGGTTCGATGCGACGTGGCGATCAGGCCTCGTCGTCCTCGAACCAGTGGGCCCGCGCCTGCATGATCATGTCGCTGGCGGTGTCCTCGGGCAGCCCGGTCAGTTCGGCCAGCTCGTCCGCGGCCAGTTCGGCCAGGTCGTCGAGCGTGGTGATGCCTTTTTCGGCCAGCTTCGCCACCAGGGCCGGGTCCATGCCCTTGATTTCCAGCAGGTCGCGGGCGGTCTGCACGCGCTCTTCCTGGGCGATGGCCTCGGTCAGCAAGGCGTTGCGCGCACGCGTGCGCAATTCGTTGACGGTTTCCTCGTCGAAGGCCTCGATATCCAGCAGTTCCTGCAGGGGCACGTAGGCGATTTCCTCGAGACCGGTGAACCCTTCGTCGATGAGGATGTCGGCGACTTCCTCGTCCACGTCGAGTTTCGTGATGAAGGTGTGGCGCAGCGCCGCGCGTTCGGCATCCTGGCGGCTCTGGCTTTCCTCGGGCGTCATGATGTTGATCTGCCAGCCGGTCAGCTCGGACGCCAGGCGGACGTTCTGCCCGCGCGCGCCGATGGCCTTGGGGAGGTTTTCCTCGTCCACCACCACGTCCATCGCGTGCTTGTCCTCGTCCACCAGGATCGATTCGACGTGCGCCGGCGCCAGCGCGCCGATCACGAATTCCGCCGGGTCGTCGGCCCACAGGACGATGTCCACCTGCTCGCCGCCGAGCTCGTTGCGCACGGCCGTGACGCGCGAACCACGCATCCCGACGCAGGTGCCGATCGGATCGATGCGCTTATCGTACGCCACGACGGCGATTTTGGCACGCACGCCCGGGTCGCGGGCGGCCGCCTTGATTTCGAGCAGGCCCTGCTCGATCTCGGGGACTTCGTTCTCGAACAGCTCGCGGATGAAGTCGGGCGAAGTGCGCGACAGGATGACCTGCTGGCCGCGCGCGGCGTGATCGACCTTCAGGACGTAGGCGCGCACGCGGTCGCCGGCGCGGATGTTTTCCTTGGGGATCATCTCGGTGCGCGGCAGGCGGGCCTCGACCTTGCCGATCTCGACGATGGCGTCGCCCTTGTCCAGGCGCTTGACGGTGCCGGACACGATGGTCTCGCCCCGGTCCAGGAAGTCGTTGAGCACCTGCTCGCGCTCGGCGTCGCGGATCTTCTGCAGGATGGCCTGCTTGGCGGCCTGCGCGCCGATGCGGCCGAATTCGATGGGTTCGAGGGGTTCTTCGATGTATTCGCCGACCTCGATGCCCGGCACGATGTCCTGGGCGTCGGTGAGGAGTTCCTGGGCGTCGGGCTCCTGCAGGCCGGCCTCGTCGGGCACGACCAGCCAGCGGCGGAAGCCTTCGTGCTCGCCGGTCTGGCGGTCGATGGCCACGCGGATGTCCACGTCTTCCTTGAACCGCTTTTTCATGGCCGAGGCCAGCGCGCTTTCGAGAGCGCCGAACACCACTTCGCGTTCGACGTTTTTTTCACGCGCCAGGGCGTCGACCAACAGCAGAATTTCGCGACTCATCGCTTCTTACCCTTGAAATCGAGAACGGGGTCCAGCCGAGCCCGGTCCACATCGTCAAAAGAAAACGGCAGCGTCCGTGGCTGGCCGGACGGGTCTTCCCAATCCAGGCTGAGCACGGGCGGTTCGTCCCCGCTGGCCCGCAGGATGCCGGTGAAGGTCTTGCGGGAATCGACCGGCTCGCGCAGGCGCAGTTCGATGCGCTCGCCGGCGAAGCGGACGTAGTCCGCCAGGCGGCGCAGGGGCCGGTCCACGCCGGGGGAGCTGACCTCCAGGCGCTTGTAGTCGATGTTTTCGACCTCGAACACATGCGACAACTGGCGGGAGACCTGTTCGCAGTCCTCGATGCGCACCCCGCCGGGGCGATCGATCACCACACGCAAAAGCCCCAGGGGCGCGCGTTCCACATCGACCAGTTCCACATCGAAACCCAGCAGGGCCTGCTGGGCGACCGTCAAGATATCCGCCATAAATTCCAAAAAAAAGGGGCTGTCCCGCAGCCCTTTGTTCGCCCCGGGAAAACCCGAAGCCCATTCAGGAACCGCCGAAGGCTCGCACGTATCGGCCATTGGCCGGCATGCTGGCTGACGTGGCGCCGCTGGCGCGCACGCTGGCAAAACCCCCGGTGGACACAGCACAAAGGTGCTGTAAAGCCTTACATTATAACAGCATTTCTTTGCCCGAAGACCCTTTTTCATGGAAGCCCGCGCACGGGCCGGATCCTGCGGGGAATGGGGCGGACCGCCGCTTCGCCCCGTACCCGCCGCCCGCGGCCTTCCGCGAAATCAGCGGCCGCGGCCGAGGAAGCCCAAACGGGACTCGTGCGCATGGGCGCCCCGGGGCTGGCGTTCGCCGCCCTCGCCGCCCGCCTGCTTGCGCGCGGGCTTGCCACCTGGCTTGGCGCCCGGCTTGCGGCCGGATTTCTGGGCCGCCTTGGGCGGACGCGCCGCCGCGGGCGCGCCCTCGGCGGGGGGCTGCCCCGCCCCGCCCTGGGCCGGCTTGCCCGACTTGCCGGAGCGGGCCGGCTTGCCGGCGGACTTGCCCGCCGGTTTTCCGGCCGCCTTGCCCGCGGGCTTGCCCGGCTTGCCGGGACGCGCGGGACGGGCCTTCGCGGGCCGGCCTTCGGCATGCGTCTCCGCGGCCTCGAAGCCGGGGGCATGGGATTTCCGGGCCGGCTTGCGGCCGGGCTTCGCGGCCTGGCCGGACTTGCCGCCGTCGGGATGGCCGTTGGCCAGTCCGCCGCTGATGAGCAGCCCGGTGGTGAACGGATCGATGCCGCCCTTGCGGCCGCCCGACACCTTCCCCCGGCGGTTCAGGCGCGCGCCGTTCTGGCCGTTCTGGCCCGGCGTGCCGAACCCCGGCGGCAGGGCGCTGGCGTGCGACAGCGGCTGGCGCTCGGACTGGCTGTCGTCCTCGTCGGCGCCGCGCAGCAGGCCCAGCTGCACCATCAGCGCGCCGACCAGGCTGGAATCGAGCTCGTCCCAGCGCCCGCGGCGCAGATTGGTGGGCAGCATCACGTCGCCGAAGCGGGTGCGGATCAGGCGGCTGACGGTCACCCCCGCCGCCTCGAACATGCGCCGCACCTCGCGGTTGCGGCCTTCGCTGAGCGTGACCCGGTACCAGCGATTGCTGCCTTCGCCGCCGATGTAGTCCAGGGAATTGAAATGGGCCTCGCCGTCTTCCAGCTGAATGCCGCTGGTCAGGCGGGCCTGCGCGTCTTCGCCCAGCTCGCCCAGGACGCGGACCGCGTATTCGCGTTCGGCTCCGTAGCGCGGATGCGACAGCCGGTTGGCGAGGTCGCCCGAGGTGGTCAGGATCAGCAGGCCTTCGGTGTTCAGGTCCAGGCGTCCCACCGACAGCCATTTGCCGGTGCGGATGCGCGGCAGGCGGGCGAACACGGAGGCGCGGCCTTCGGGGTCGTCGTGGCTGACGATCTCGCCGGCCGGCTTGTGATAGAGGATGACGCGGGGCAGCTTGCCCGCCTTGGGGCGCGCCACCAGGCGGCCGTTGACGCGGACCTTGTCGTCCGGGCCGATGCGCTGGCCCACGTGGGCGGGCTCGCCGTTGACGGAGACGCGGCCGGCGATGATCAGCTCTTCCATCTCGCGCCGCGAACCCACGCCCGCGTCGGCCAGGACCTTGTGCAGCTTCGGCATGAGGACGTCGCTGTTCAGGTAGCGGTCCAGCCGTTTGGCGGTCGGGTGGGCGTCGTTCAGGTAGTTCAGGGCGCGGTCGGCTTCTTCCGCCGTGCCCGCATCGATGCCCGCGCCGGGATCGGCTGCCCGGGCTTCGGCGCCCGGGGCATCGCCCTGCTGCGCGTCTCCCCGGCGGCGGCGAAACGGCGTACGCAGCTTGCGTCCGCGCGGCTTGCCGTTTTCCGGCCGGCTGTCGGCGGCGGGCGGGGTTTCGGGCGCGTCCGTTCCGGCGCGCGGCATCGTCTCTATTTCTGCTGTCATGGGGTTCGGTGACTCCTACACAAAATTCTGTTCTTCATTCGTCGGGGCCTCGCGGCCGCGGTGCCGGGGGATCGAGCGCATCGGCGCACGCCGCAGCTTCCTGCGCGGGCGCCGGCCCGGCCGCATCCGCGCCGGCCGCCTCGCCGGCTCCGTCCCCGTCATCCACGGCGTCCGCTTCCTGCGCGGCCCGCGGTCCTTCCGCCGCGTCGAACGCCAGGACGCCCAGCGCTTCCGCAGGGTCCTCCGCGTCGAGCGCGGGCAGTTCGTCCAGCGCCCGCAGCCCGAGGTCTTCGAGGAAACGGCGCGTCGTCCCCAGCAGGGCCGGACGCCCCGGCGCGTCGCGATAGCCCAGGGTTTCGATCCAGCCCCGGTCTTCGAGGGTGCGGATGATCTGTGCCGAGACCGTGACGCCGCGGATGTCCTCGATGTCCCCGCGCGTCACGGGCTGCCGCCATGCGATGATGGCGAGCGTTTCGAGCACGGCGCGAGAATAGCGAGGCGGTTTTTCGGGGTTCAGGCGCCCCAGGTAACGCTGCATGTCGGGACGGCTCTGGAAGCGCCAGCCACTGGCGATCTGCACCAGTTCGAGCCCCCGTTCCTGCCAGTCGAGCTGCAGGGCAGCCAGATGGCGGCGGATGTCGTCCCCGGAAATCGTGTCTTCAAAGAGACTGCGCAGATCGGCGACCGAGAGAGGCGCATCGGCGCACAACAAGGCCGTTTCCAATACGCGCAGGATTTCCGTTTCCGTCATTTTAGCTTGAACTCCGCTCGGTTGCTTGCATTATTTTCGCAGACTTGCTATAGTCTTGCTTTCCAGACGCGGGGTGGAGCAGTCTGGCAGCTCGTCGGGCTCATAACCCGAAGGTCACAGGTTCAAATCCTGTCCCCGCAACCAGATTCAGAACGCAGGCCGGATTCCCGTGGAATCCGGCCTGTTTTCGTTTCGGGTGCGGGTATCCGACCCCGGTATTCCGACCCCCGACCGCCAACCCCCGACCGCCCATCCTCCCCGCTACGCCTCGACCCCCGGGGGGGCGTGCGAGCGCATGGCCTGCTGCCGCACCAGGGCCTCGAATTCGGCGGCCGGCAGCGGGCGGCTGAGCAGGTAGCCCTGCCAGGCATGGCAGTGGTGCCGCTCCAGGAAGGCGCGCTGGGCTTCGGTTTCCACCCCTTCGGCGATGACGCGCAGGCCCAGGCTGATGCCCAGGGCGACGATGGTGCGCGCGATGGCCGCGTCGTTGGGATCGGTCAGCACGTCGCGCACGAAGCTCTGGTCGATCTTCAGCTGGTCGAGCGGCAGGCGCTTCAGGTAGGCCAGCGACGAATAGCCCGTGCCGAAATCGTCCAGCGAGAAGCCCACGCCATAGCCCTTGAGCTGCACCATCTTGCGGATCGTGTCCTCGACGTCCCGCAGCAGCAGGCCTTCGGTGAGTTCGAGTTCGAGCCGGCTCGCGTCCGCGCCGCTGCCCGCCAGGGCCGCCAGGGTCTGATCGACGAAGCCGGGCTGGTGGAACTGGCGCGGGCTGACGTTGACGGCCAGGCTCAGGTGCGCGAACACGGGATCCCGGGCCCAGCGGGCCAGCTGCTCGCAGGCGGCGCGCAGCACCCATTCGCCCAGCGGCAGGATCAGGCCGGTTTCCTCGGCCAGGGGGATGAAGGCGGCCGGCGAGACGAAGCCGTCCTGGGGATGGTGCCAGCGCAGCAGCGCCTCGCAGCCGATGATGCGATCCCGGTCCATCTGCGGCTGGTAGAACAGCTCGAACTGGCCCCGCTCCAGGCCGATGCGCATGTCCAGCTCCAGCGTGGCCCGCCGGTGCACCGCGGCCTGCATCAGCGGATCGTAGAAGCGCAGCGTATTGCGCCCCGCCGCCTTGGCCTGGTACATGGCCAGGTCGGCCCGCTTGATGTGCTCGTCCACGCCCTGCTCCAGCCCCTGGAACACCGCCGCCCCCATGCTGACGGTGGCGTGGTAGTGCTCCGCCCCCAGCAGATAGGGCGCGCTCAGCAGCGCCAGGATGCGCTGGCCGATTTCCTCCGCCTGGGCGGCGGCCTCTTCGGGCGAGGCGCCCAGGTCCTCCAGGACGACCACGAATTCGTCGTCCCCATGCCGCGCCACGGTCTGCGAATCGGGCAGGCTGGTCCGCAGGCGCTCGGCCACCTGGCGCAGCATCAGGTCGCCGCTGTCGTGGCCGCGGGTTTCGTTCAGGGTCTTGAAATGATCCAGGTCCAGCATCAGCAGCGCGCCCCAGCGCTGATGGCGCGCCGCCGACGCCAGGGTCTGCTGCAGCCGGTCCAGCAGCAGGCGGCGGTTGGGCAGGCCGGTCAGGGAATCGTAGAAGGCCAGGTAGTTGATTTCCTCCTCGGCCGCGCGGCGCTGGGTGAGGTCCTCCAGGGTCAGCAGGTAGTCGTCGCCCAGCAGGACGCCGGCGACCTCGATCGTCCGATGGCGGCCGTCGCCGCACAGGATGCGGTATTCGCCCGCCGCGATGACGCCTTCACCCGACCGGCGGGCCGCGTCGCACAGGCGCGACCAGCGCTGGCGCGCCCGTTCGCGCACGGCCGGGTCGGGACAGATCCGCGCCCACCAGGCCTGCACGTCCGGGACGTCCTGCTCGGTGTAGCCGAAGATCTGCACGAACTGCCGGTTGCGGAACGCGATGCGTTCGTCGTGCCGCACCAGGCACACGCCCACCGGCAGGTGGTCGAGGATGCTGCGCAGGCGCCGCTCCCGCTCCCGCAGCGCGTCCTGCATGCGGCGCCGCTCGTCGATGTCCTGGATGACGGCGATGTGGTAGTCGGGCGCCTCGCCCGGCTGCCAGATGGGCGAGACCGTCAGGTCCACCCAGATCGGCTCGCCGCTCTTGCGCAGCACGCGCTTCTCGATGCGGAATTCACGGATTTCCCCCGCCTGGACGCGCTGCATCTGTTCCAGGTCCAATGCCAGGTCGTCCGGATGGGTCAGCTGCTGGAAGTCCCGCCGCAGCAGTTCGTCGCGCGCATAGCCGAGGATGTCGCAGTATTTCTGGTTGACGCGGACCAGGCGGCCGGTCTTCACGTCGGTCAGGGATACGCCCACCGCCGCCTGGTTGAAGACGGCGCGGAAGCGTTCCTCGCTGCGCCGCAGGGCCTCGTGGGTGGAGGCGACCTCGGTGTAGGCGCGCGTGCGCTGGCGCGCCGCCAGGGTGGCCAGCGCCGCCAGCAGCAGGGTCAGGACCGCGCCCGCGCCGCCGATCCACCAGGGCATGCGGCGCTCGGTGGGCGACAGCAGGGGATGGCTGGGCGTGAAGCTCAGGCGCCAGGTGCGGCCCATCACGTCCAGCAGGCGGGTTTCCTTCAGCGCCGTCTGGGAGGCGGAATCGCCGGGCGGCAGCACCGAGGCGCCCAGCGCGGCCGGCACCCCCGGCACGCCCGCGCCGCCGACGTCCTCCAGCCGCACCGACAGGCCGCGCAGAAAGCCGGAGGCGCGGATGGCGTCCAGCATCCCGCTGACCCGCACCACGGCGGCGACCGCGCCGATGAAACGGTCGCCCTCGCCGCGATGGAACACCGGGAAGCGCAGGACGAAGGCCGTGCCGTCCTCTTTTTCCTGCAGCAGGGCGAAAGGCGCGGAGGCGGCCGGATGGCCAGTCGCCCGCCCCATCAGCAGGGAGGCCAGGTTGGCGGGCTGGGAGGCGATGTCCAGGCCCCACACGCCCGCGTTGCCCTCCCTGGGCCAGAGGTATTCGACGATGTAGTGGTCGGGCCGTTCGATGCGCGGATGGATGACGGGCACGGCGGCGGCAGCGGGCGCCCCGCTGCGGGCGCGCAGCCGCGCCTCGTAGGCGGGCAGTTCGCGGGCGGGCACCCAGCGCACAAAGGACAGGTTCACCAGTTCGGGATAGCTCTTGCGAACGTCGTGCTGCGTCACCACGCGGTCGAACAGCCGGTCGTCCAGTTCGGGATTCACCGTGAACAGGTCGCGCAGGCCGGCCACGACCTCGGCATAGGCCACGATGCGCTGGGCGATCGCGTCGGTGGAGGAACGGACTTCCTCGGAGAACCGGAGCTGGGCGATCGACCGCCCCGTATCCCGTTGCTGCAGCGCCAGCGCGTAGGTGAGACCGAATCCGAACACGGCCACCGCGAGGCCGGGAAACCAGAGGTTGAATGTTCGTCTTGCGGAAAATGCCGCCATGAGGCTCCTCGATCGTAAGGGCAGGCAAAGACGCAGGGGGTATTCATGCGCACCCCGCCGGGCGGCGGCGCTCCCGGGATAAAGAATAGCGGTTTTTGCCCGGTTGTCGTGGAATGTTTCAAATAGCGGCGCTTGCGGCCTCGAAACGCGCGGTCCCGCCGGGGCGCGTCCCGGCGGGACCGCGGACCCGCCGGCGCGCGAGGCCTGGCGCAGCACGGCGGGCCGGCCCCCAAGCGGCCCGCCGCATCCGGCCCGCCGCGCCGCCGCGGATTCACCAGCGCACGAAGAACAGCACCCAGGCCCAGCAGAACGGCAGCAGGCCGGCGGCCACCAGGACCACGGCCGCCAGCCTGCGCAGCGGCTGGCGCGTGCGCAGGCCCGCCAGCCGCCACTCGAAGCGCAGGCTCCAGGCCAGCGCCAGCGCCAGCAGCGTGAAGCGCACCGGATTGGCCCAGCCGGTGGAGACGCCCTCGTGCTGCAGCAGGGTCAGCGTCGTGGCCGACAGCCCCAGGAACACCCCGGCGCCCGCGGCCGGGATGAGGCCCTGGGCGAGCTTGTGCACGCCCGCCAGGCGGCTGCGCAGCAGCCGGCCGTCCGCATCGCGGACGCCGGGCCGCTCGGCCGCCGGCAGCGCGCGATCGGCCAGCCACAGGCCGCAGAACACGGCCCCGCCCACGACGGCCGCCGCGCCGCCGATGAAGCACAGGATGACGGCGCCGTCCAGCCAGCTGAAGCTGTCGTTGACTTCCGGATAGTGGGTCAGGATGAACCAGGGGGCGCCGTCGGCCAGGGGCCAGTAGATGTCCCGCGCCACCAGCCAGGCCGCGGCGGACTGCTTGAGAGACACGAACCAGGGGCTGGCGCTCCACAGGAAGGCGCCCACCGCCAGGCCCATCAGGCCGAAGACGATCAGCGCCGTCTGCCAGCCGCCGCCTTCGGCCACGTGGACGATCTCGGCTTCCGGCGAGCGCGGCGTCAGCGTGATGGCGCCGCGGTAATCGCTGCAGCGGCCGCACATGTGGCATTCGGCCGCGCCCTGCATGTTGCGCAGGGGCAGCAGCGGCGCGCAGTTGATGGTTTCGGTCCGCCGCACGGGCGCGCGCCAGGCGGCGGCGTCCACCCGGTAGTGCCAGGGCGCGAGCTTGGCCAGCAGGTTGAACACCCCGTTGACCGGGCAGAGGTACTTGCACCAGACGCGCTTGTCGCGCCCGTAGAGCCAGCCGACGATCATGGCGGCCACGGTGGAGCCGCCCAGCACGGCCGCGACCGCCCAGGGATACTGGTAGACGCTGACCAGCTGGCCGTAGATCGTGGTCAGGCTGAAGGCCACGAAGGGCCAGCCGCCCCAGCGCATCCAGCGGGGGATGGCCCGGCCGCGTCCGTGCCGGCTGGCCCATTCGGTCAGCGCGCCCTCGGGACAGAACAGGCCGCACCAGGCGCGCCCGAACAGGGGGATGGACACCAGCACGAAGGGCCACCAGATGCCCCAGAAGGCGAACTGGGCGAGGACGGTGAGGTTGTTGAAGACGGAGGCGGTGCGGTCCGGCAGCGGCATGGCCGCCGGAATCGCCAGCAGGGCGACGTAGACGGCGACGATGGCCCACTGCATCCGCCGGATCGCGCGCTGGTGGTCGCGCAGGAAATCCCCCGCGCGCGCGACGCCGGAACGGAAGGAATGTGACGAAATCATGCGGCTATGCCATTTCACGTCTTGAGGCCAAGGCGGTATTCTCCCCGCATCCCCTCTTCCAAGCAAACAGGAGTTGCCTCATGAAAGCCATCGGATACCGGCAGGCCGGCCCCCTCGACCGCGACGACGCGCTGCTCGACATCGAACTCGATCGTCCCGCGCCCCGGGGCCGCGACCTGCTGGTCGAAGTCGCGGCGGTGTCCGTCAACCCGGTGGACACCAAGATCCGCCGGAACGTGTCGCCCGAGCCCGGCCAGTGGAAAGTGCTGGGCTGGGACGCCGTCGGACGGGTGGCGGCCGCCGGCCCCGAGGCCACGCGCTTCCAGCCCGGCGACGCGGTGTTCTACGCCGGCGCGCTGGACCGGGCGGGCGCCAACAGCGAATTCCACCTGGTCGACGAGCGCATCGTCGGCCGCAAGCCCCGTTCGCTCGGCGACGCCGAGGCGGCCGCCCTGCCCCTGACGGCCATCACCGCCTGGGAAATGCTGTTCGACCGGCTCGACGTGCGGCGCCCGGTGCCCGGCGCGGCGAACGCCGTCCTGATCGTCGGCGGCGCGGGCGGCGTGGGCTCGATCGCCATCCAGCTCGCCAAGGCGCTCACGGACCTGACCGTCATCGCCACCGCGTCCCGTCCCGAAACCCGTGCCTGGGTCCAGGCGCTGGGCGCCGACCACGTCGTGGACCATGGCCAGCCCCTGGCCGCACAGGTCGCGGCCCTGGGCCTCGGCCAGCCCGCCTTCGTGTTCTCGACCACCGCGACCGACCGGCACGCGGCGCAGATCGCCGAACTGATCGCGCCGCAGGGCCGCCTGGGCCTGATCGACGACCCCGAGGCCATCGACGTGAAGCTGTTCAAGCGCAAGTCGGTGTCCATCCATTGGGAATTCATGTACACCCGCTCGATGTTCGGGACCGTGGACATCGAGGAACAGGGCCGCCTGCTGGACGAGGTCTCCCGGCTGGTGGACGCGGGCCGGCTGCGCACCACGCTGACCGAGACCCTGCGGCCGATCGACGCGGCCAATCTGCGAAAGGCGCACGCCTTGCTGGAAAGCGGCCGCGCCCGGGGCAAGATCGTGCTGGAAGGCTTCCGGGCCTGAAGGGCCGAGGCCCCCGGGCCCGGACGCCGCGGACGGGGCGCCGGCGCCCCGGGAGCCCACGAACGGGCCCGACGGCGCGCGGGGACCAGCGACCGGCGGCGCGCCAGACCCGCGGCGCGCTACGCCGCCGCGCCCGCCTTGGCCCCGGCGGCGGCCGGCGCGCCCCCGCGTGAGGCGCGGCGCAGCAGCCATGCCACGATGCCCCAGTACGCCAGCCAGATCAGCAGCTGCGACAGCGCGGGGTAGGCGCGGTAGCCGGCGAAATCGGCCAGGACCTTGCCCAGCCCGCCTTCGGTGTCCAGCAGCCAGGACGTATCCCACACCGGGTCCATCAGGGTCGGCAGCACGTCGAGCGAAATCAGCCGGTCCGTGGCCGACACCAGCAGCGCGCCGGCCAGGAGCAGCAAGAGGATTTCCGTCAGCTTGAAGAAGCGCCGCCAGGTGATGATCCGCCCACCCAGCTGCAGCAGCCAGAAGGTCAGCAGCGCCGCCGCGAACCCGCCCAGCCCGGCCAGCACCATGGCGCCGACGCCACCGGCGTCCTGCGAGGACAGGACGGTGCCGTACAGGAAGACCACGGTCTCGCTGCCTTCGCGCGCGACGGCGATCATGACCAGGGCGAGCAGGCCCCACCAGTGATCGCCGCCGACCTGCTCGGACGCGCCCGATTCCAGCTCGCGCTTCAGGCCGCGCCCGTGGGCGCGCATCCAGACGACCATCTGCACCACCAGCCCGCAGGCCGCCAGCGCCATCAGGGCCTGGAACCATTCCTGGCCCTCGTCGGACAGCCAGGAGGAAATCCCCAGCAGCACCAGCGCCAGCGCGCCGGCCAGCAGCAGCCCGGCGCCGACGCCGCCCCACAGCCAGGGCAGGCCGCGCCGGCCTTCCGGCGAGGCGCGCAGCCAGGAATACAGGATGCCGACGACCAGCAGGGCCTCGACACTTTCACGCCAGACGATGAAGCCGACTTGTTCCATGATGATCAGGATCCATCCATGCTCGTCAGGGCTTGGGCAGCACCACCAGGGTGCCCTTCACCTGGGGATGGAAGTCGTCGAAGAAGGGATATTCGCCCGGCCGCGACAGGGTCAGCACCACGAACGAGGTGACCCCCGGCCCGAGCACCTTTTCCTTGCGCAGCGGCAGGCTCTCGAATTCGACAGCCTCGCTGCTTTCGTTGACCAGGACGATCTTGAAGCGGCCCGCCGGTACTTCCAGGCGGGCCGGCTCGAAGGTGCCGTCGGCCTTGAAGGTCAGCGTGTAGACCGGCATGTCGGCGGCGCGGGCCGCCGGCAGCGGCGCCAGCCAGCCCGCCCACGCCAGGGCCGCCAGGGCCATCCAGACGCGCATGCGTGTCGTCATGACAGCCGCCCCGCGATCAGTAGCCGCCCTTCTTGCCGGTGCCGGCATAGACGAACTCGTATTTGACCTCGAAGGTCTTGAACCACGGCGCGACGCCGGTTTCCTTGTCCACGTGGCGGCCGAAGTGGTTGTTGTGCACGGTCTCGGGCGAGCCGATGACGAAGGTCAGGTTGTATTTGCCCGGGCCTTCGAGCTTGACGTTGTCGCCGTAGTGCGGACCGTCGTTGGCCACCATGGGCATCAGGTCGCCCTTGAGGACCTTGTCGCTGCCCTGCTTCTGCAGCACGTACTGGATGTTCAGATACGGCGCCCAGGCGCCTTCGGGCAGGCCGTTCTTGTTGTCCGCCGTGGCGTGGATGTCCGCTTCCAGGTGGATGTCGGAATCCTTCGCGGCGCGCATCATGCCTTCCGGTTCCATTTCCACCGGCTGCAGATAGACCGCCGCCACTTCCAGCCCGTTGAGCTCGCTGGGCTCGCCGATGGGGTATTCGGCCGCCAGGGCGGAAGAAGCCAGGCCGATGCCAGCCAGCGCGACGAACAGTTTTTTCACCATGAACGATCTCCGTGGTAATAAGAGGAATGATTCTCGTTACGAAACTATAACACCCGGAGGCCGGATTGGAACGGGGTTGGATCAAAAAGAATGCGCCGCGAAGGTGCGGCGCGACCGGGCGCGGGGCCCGGCCGGTCCGCGGTCATTTCTTTTTCTTTCCGCCTTCGGGCGGCTGCCCGGCGAAGGGAAAGGCCGAGAACATGGTGCGCGTCTGGTCCTGCATCTGGTCCTGCATCTGGACGAACAGGCCGCGGCTTTGCTCGATGTAGTTGTTCATCATGTTCTGCAGGGCCGGGGTCTGCATGCTCATCAGCTGGGCCCAGGCTTCCGGGCCGAAATGCTGCTGGTACAGCCCCTGGGACTGCTCGGCCATGCGGTCCTGGATGTCCATCAGCACCTGGATGTTCTTTTCCAGGAAGGTGCCCATCACGCCCTGCATGGCGTGGCCGTAGAAGCGGATGATCTGCGCCAGCGCCTCGGCCGAGAACATGGGCACGCCGCCGGATTCTTCTTCCAGGATGATCTGGAGCAGGATGCTGCGGGTCAGGTCGTCGCCGGTCTTGGCGTCGACGACCTTGAACACCGCGTTGTCCAGGACGAGCTGCTTGATGTCGGCCAGCGTGATGTAGGCGCTGGACTGGGTGTCGTAGAGGCGGCGGTTGGGGTATTTCTTGATCAGCCGTTCCGCCTGGGGTGGATGGGTGTGGCGTGCCATGATCAACCCATGTGCAGGCCGCCGTTCAGCGAGAAATCCGCCCCCGTGGCAAAGCCTGAATCGTCGGACGCCAGCCAGGCGACGATGGAGCCGATTTCCTCCGGCGTGCCCAGGCGCTTGACCGGGATGGTGGCGACGATCTTTTCCAGCACGTCGGGGCGGATGGCCCGCACCATGTCGGTGCCGATGTAGCCCGGCGAGACGGTGTTGACGGTGACGCCCTTGCTGGCGACTTCCTGGGCCAGGGCCATGGTGAAGCCGTGGATGCCCGCCTTGGCGGTGGAATAGTTGGTCTGGCCGAACTGGCCCTTCTGGCCGTTGACCGAACTGATGTTGATGATCCGCCCCCACTGGCGGTCCACCATGTCGTCGATGACCTGCTTGGTCACGTTGAACAGGCTGTTCAGGTTGGTGTCGATGACGGCGCGCCAGTCTTCCTGGCTCATCTTGCGGAAGACGCCGTCGCGCGTGATGCCCGCGTTGTTCACCAGCACGTCGACCGGACCGAATTGTTCCTTGACCCTGACGAAGGCCTCGACCGTGGAATCCCAGTCGGACACGTTGCCCACCGAGGCGCTGAACTTGTAGCCCAGCGCGGCCTGCTCGTCCAGCCACTTGGCGTGGTCCCGGCTCGGGCCGCAACCGGCCACCACCGTGAAGCCTTCTTTCGCGAGGCGCTGGCAGATCGACGTTCCGATGCCGCCCATGCCCCCCGTCACGTAAGCCAGTTTGCCGCTCATGGTGTTCTCCTTTTCAGACTGCTTTGACTTTGACATAGCGCCCGGGTGCGGGCTCTATGGCGGGATATTTTCGATTGCCCGGGGTGCGGCGGGCGGGCCGCCAGTCCTCCGAGTGCCCGGCCAGCCATTCCAGCCAGTCGGGCCACCAGCTGCCGCGGGCATGGGCGGCCTGTTCCAGCCAGGCGTCCGGATCGCCCGGCAGGGCGGCGTCCCGATCCTGGGACCAGTAGCCGCGGCGGCCGCGTTCGGGAGGGTTGACCACCCCCGCGATGTGGCCGGATTCGCCCAGCACGAAGCGCAGCGGCCCGCGCAGCAGCCGCGTCGAGGCGTAGGCCGAGGTCCAGGGCACGATGTGGTCTTCGCGCGAGGCGTACAGGTAGGCGGGCATGTCCAGGGCGCCGAGATCGGCGGCTTCGCCGCAGATGCGCAGCTGCCCGGTCATGAGGCGGTTTTCCAGGTAGGTATTGCGGAAATACCAGGTGAAGAACGGCCCCGGCAGGTTGGTGCCGTCGGCGTTCCAGGCCAGCAGGTCGAAGGCCCGGGGGGATTCGCCCAGCAGGTAGTTGGAGCCGACGTAGTTCCACACCAGTTCGGAAGGCCGCAGGAACGAGAAGGTGGTGGCCAGCTCGCCCGCCGTCATCAGGCCGCCCGCGCCCAGCTGCTGCTCGCGCGCGCGGGCATGCTGCTCGTCGACGAAGACGTCGAGGATGCCGGTCTCGCGGAAATCCAGGAAGGTGGTCAGCAGGGTCAGCGCGGCCACCGGGTCTTCGCCGCGCGCACGCGCCACGGCCAGGGCGCTGGCGAGCAGCGTGCCCCCCACGCAAAAGCCCAGGGCGTTGATCTGCGGCTGGCGGGTCACGTCGCGCACGACCTCGATGGCCCGCAGCACGCCGTCCTCGACGTAATCGTCCCAGGTCTTGCACTCGATGCCGTCGGTGTCGTCCGGCAGCGGGTTGCGCCAGGACACCATGAAGACCTCGAAGCCGGCCTGCACGGCATGCTGCACCAGGGAATTGGCCGGCTGCAGGTCGAGGATGTAGAACTTGTTGATGCAGGGCGGCACCATCAGCAGGGGCCGCCGGCGGACCTTCGCCGTCTGCGGCCGGTACTGGATGAGCTGCATCAGGGCGTTTTCGTGGATCACCGTCCCCGGGGTGACGGCGAGATTTTCGCCCGGCGCGAAGGCGGATTCGTCGGTCTGGGTGATGCGGCCGCGCGTCATGTCGCGCATCAGGTTCGCCAGCCCGCGCTGCAGGGATTCGCCGCCGCTGTCGGCCAGGGCCTTCAGGGCGTCGGGGTTGGACGCCAGGAAATTGCACGGCGCAGCGGCCTCGATCCATTGCATGACGGAGAACTGCAGGCGTTCGCGCGCGGCCTCTTCGAGATCGGCGGCCTGCGCCAGGCGCCGCAGCGCATCGGCCATGAGCAGATAGGCATGCGCCGAGAACAGGGCCTGGGGACTGGCGGCCCAGGCGTCGGAAGCGAAACGGCGGTCGGCCGGCGGGGTCAGCGCGCCTTGCCGGAACCGGTCCAGCAGCGCCTGCCACGCCTGGGTGAAATCTGACTGAATGGACGCCAGTTGGGCGGGTGCGACCCCGGGCGGCGTCCGCCTGTGTGAAGAATTCCGATCAGCCATTCCACCATCCCTTGTACTGCAAGGACCCCGAAACGACCCGGGACCTTTCGTTCGTCTATTCTGTCATTGTGGCAAATTGCGTCAATTCGGGTAAGTCGCTAGCCCGAATAGAGCGCATGCCGGAGCCGGCGTGGGTCAAAATAACGGCCCTCCTCTATGTCCACCTCGCGCCTTGCAAGGCACCCGGATCCGTCAGGCACGCCAGCGTCGCCTGGCGGCCCGATCCGGGATCGCGGCGATGGGAAAAATACCGGTCCGCCCGCGTCCAGGTGCATTCTCCGCTCGCCTCCACCCGTTCGACGCCGGCGCGCAGCAGCCGGGCGCGCGCCAGGCCGGCCAGGTCGGCCAGCCATCGAGGCCCCCACGCCGCGCAGCCTTCGGCCGCTTGCATCCACCTCGCGGCCTGCATGCCGCTCGGATTCACCAGGCGCAGGCCAGTCCGCAGAGACTGCTCCGCGTCCAGGCCCATTCCCCCGGAGGGGCGCTTTTTGCCTTGGGGCGGCCCAGCGGCAAAAAGACCGCGATCCGGCTGGAAAACGAAGCAGGCCGCCAGCCCCGGGTCCTGGTCCAGGAAGGCGTCCCGCACTTCCGCGCCGACCTGGAAGGCGGCGGGACCGATGCCCGGGCCGATCCAGGCGCGCCAGCCGTGCGCCGCAGGCGCCCGGCGGCGCATCGCGGCCAGCGTATTTTCCAGCACCCCGGCCGCCAGCCCGCGCCAGCCCGCGTGGGCCACGCCCAGCACGGTGCCGGCCTCGTCGGCCAGCACCACCGGCAGGCAGTCGGCGGTCATGATCGCCAGGGGACGGCCGCGCCGGGTCGTCACGGCGGCGTCGGCGCGGGGGGCGGGTCCGGCCGCGGCGTCCTCCGGCGCGGCATCGGCGTCGAACACGTCGGTGCCGTGCACCTGCTCCAGCCAGAGCGGATCTCCCGGCAGGGCGCGCCGCAGCCGCAGGCGGTTTTCCCGCACGGCCAGCGGATCATCGCCGACGTGCAGGCCCAGGTTCAGGCTGTCGCGGGGCGGCAGGCTCACGCCGCCGACGCGCCAGGTCGAGAAATAGCGCACGCCGGGCCAGGGCTCGCCCGTGACGCCGCGCAGGCCGGGGGCCGGTTCAAGCACGCTCGTCGCCATCGCCGTCCCAGAGGATGCCGTCGAGCACGCGGCGGAAGTCGTCCGGCGGCTCCGCCGTGAAGGCGCAGGGCCGTCCGCTGGCGGGGTCGTCGAAGCCCAGGGCGCGCGCATGCAGCATCTGGCGCCCGGCGCCGGCTTCGTGCCGGCCGCCGTACAGGGTGTCGCCCAGCAAGGGATGGCGCAAGCGGGCCATGTGGACGCGGATCTGGTGGGTGCGGCCGGTTTCCAGGCGGCACAGCACGCGGGACACGACGGTCCCGCCGCAATGGCCGACGCCCAGCGATTCGTAGTGGGTGACGGCGGGCTTGGGCGCCACCGGGCGGTCGGCGCTCATGCGCACCGGCACCCGGGCGTCGCGCCCGATGGGCGCATCCACCGTGCCGCGCCCCGCCAGCGCGCCGTGCACCAGCGCGCAGTATTCGCGCCTGACCGTGCGCGCCTGGAGCTGGCGCACCAGTTGCGTCTGGGCGGTCTCGGTGCGGGCCACGACCAGCAGGCCGGAGGTGTCCTTGTCCAGCCGGTGGACGATGCCCGCGCGCGCCACGCGGGCCAGTTCGGGGTAGCGGAACAGCAGGCCGTTGAGCAGCGTGCCGTGCCAGTTGCCCGCGCCCGGGTGCGTCACCAGGCCGGCGGGCTTGTCCACCACGATCCAGTCGGGCGCGTCGGCCACGACGCGGAAGGCGACGTCCTCGGGCACGAAGGCCTGGTCCTCGGGCGCCTGCTGGGGCCAGACCCGGATGAGGGCGCCGGGCCCCACCCGGGTGCGCACCTTGCCCACGGCGCCATCGACCTCGACGTGGCCGTCCTCGATCCAGGCTTGCAGGCGGCTGCGCGAATGCCGCGGCATCAGGCGGGCGAGCGTCTTGTCCAGCCGGTCCGGCAGGACGTCCAGCGGCAGCTGGAAAACCTCGGGCGCGTCGGGGCCAGTGTCTTCGGTGGCGATATCCGTGTACGGCATGGCGACTAATCATATAATCTGCCGACAATGCTAACACCTTGACCAAGGACGCCCCGTGGCCGCGCATGCCCCCGTTTTCCCGAAAGCCCTGTCAACCCATGTCCGGCTGATCCTGGCTTGCCTGTGCATGGCCCTCGCGGCGGGCTGCAGCTCGACCAAGACCAACGTCGACCCGACCGCCGGCTGGAGCGCGGAACGCCTCTACAGCCAGGCCCGCTCGGACATCAGCTCGGGCAACTGGTCCGATGCCCGCAAGAATCTGGAAGCCCTGGAAGCCCGCTATCCCTTCGGCATCTATGCGCAGCAGTCCCTGATCGACCAGGCCTACGTCAACTGGAAGGACGAGGAGCCCGAACAGGCCAAGGCCGCGATCGACCGCTTCATGCAGCAGTACCCCAACCATCCCGGCACGGACTACATGCTGTACCTGAAGGGCATGATCACCTTCACGCCGCCCAGCGCCGTGCTGTCGAACTTCACGCGCCAGGACCCCAGCGAACGCGATCCCAAGGGCCTGCGCGAATCCTACGAAGCCTTCAACGAACTGATCAAGCGCTACCCCGACAGCCGCTACACGCCCGACGCCCGCAAGCGCGCCGCCTGGCTGGTCAACACCATCGCCGAAAACGAAGTCCACATCGCCCAGTACTACTACGAGCGCGGCGCCTACGTGGCGGCGGCCAACCGCGCCCAGACCGTGGTCACCGACTTCGAGGGCGTGCCCGTCGCGGAAAAGGCCCTCTACCTGATGATGCTGAGCTACGACAAGCTCAACCTGCCGGAACTGCGCGACGACGCCAAGCGCGTGCTGGACAAGAATTTCCCGGACAGCAAGTACTACAAGCAGGGCCTGGACGAGCCCGTCAACCGCTGGAACCCCATCAACTGGTTCTGACGCGAAGCCACTGGTTCTGACGCCGGCCCGCCGCCGGGCGCGGCTCAGGCCCCCGCGGCGTCCTGCGTGGCCGGCTCCCGCCGGCCGGGCGGATGGCCCAGGAAATCCAGGGCCACCTCGGCGTCCCGGGTGCGGGCGAAGGGCGGCAGCCCCTGCCACAGCAGCCGCCCGTAGGGCTTGTCCACCAGGCGGCCGTCGCCCACCACCAGCACGCCCCAATCGGTCTCGGACCGGATCAGGCGCCCGGCGCCCTGCTTGAGCAGCAGCGCCGCCTGCGGCAGCTGGTATTCCATGAAGGGATTGCCGCCCTCGGCGCGGCAGGCGTTCAGGCGCGCCTCCAGCACCGGATCGTCGGGCGGGGCGAACGGCAGCTTGTCGATCGCCACCAGGGTCAGCGCGTCGCCCGGCACGTCGATGCCTTCCCAGAAACTGGTGCTGCCCACCAGCACCGCGTTGCCGGCCGCGCGGAAGCGTTCCAGCAGCACGCCGCGCGAGGCCTCGCCCTGGCGCATCACCGGCCGGTCCGAGGACAGCATGCCGCGCAGCAGGACGTCGGCCACCCGGTCGACTGCGCGCAGGGTGGTGCACAGCACCAGCACGCCGCCCGCGCAGGCGTCCACCAGCGGCAGCAGGGCACGCGCGAACGCGTCCGTGAAGCCGGGGTCGCCCGGCCAGGGCAAGGCGCGCGGCACGTACAGCAGCCCCTGCGCCGGATAGTCGAAGGGCGAGGCCCAGCTGCGCGTCTCGGCGTCCGCCAGCCCCAGCTGGCGCTGGAAATGCTGGAAGTCTCCGCGCACCGACAGGGTGGCCGAGGCCAGCACCCAGGACTGGCCCGGCCGCCGGAACCCGGAAAAGATGCGCGCCACCGACAGGGGCGCGCGCTGCAGCCGCACCGAGTGCGCGCTGTGCTCGATCCAGCGCACGGCGGCCTGGTCCTCGGTTTCCGCTTCGCCGCGGGTCGGATGGGCCCATTGCCACAGGCGGGCCCGCAGGGTGCGAGCGGTCCGGGCGGCCGCCGCCAGGTCCGGGTGGCGCTCCTCCTGGGTGCCCAGGGATTCGGTCAGCCCGTCCAGCGCCTGCGCCAGGCGGTCGAGGGACTGGTCGAAGGCCTCGGGCTCGGGGATCTGATCAAAGGTCGCCCGGCCGCCCGGCAGCTTGCCCACCGGGGCGCTGACCAGGCGCAGGTCGCGCGCGGCGGCGTCCAGGGCCTGGCACAGCTCGCTCCAGCGGACGGTTTCACGCGCATGGGCTAGCCCGGCCGCTTCCGCCTGGCGGGCGCAGTCCAGCACCTGGTGCAGCGACAGGCTCTGCCCCAGGAAACGGGTGGCGGTGTCGGGCAGCTGGTGCGCCTCGTCGAAGACCACCAGCCGGGTCTCGGGCAGCAGGTCGGTGATGCCTTCTTCCCGCAGCGCCAGGTCCGCCATGAACAGGGCGTGGTTGACCACCACCACGTCGGCCTCCTGGGCATGGCGGCGCGCCTTCAGCAGGAAGCAGTCGCGCACGTGGGGGCAGTCCTGGCCCAGGCAGTTTTCCCGGGTGGAAGTCACGCGGCTCCAGATGTCGGCGGTTTCCGGCACCTCGGGCAGGTCGGCGCGGTCGCCGCTGCCGCTCTCGCGCACGAAGCGGCGGATGGCGCGCAGCTGGGAGATCTCGTCGCGCGACTTCAGGGCGCGCTCATCCTGCTCCAGGCGTTCCAGGTGGTAGTGGCAGACGTAGTTGCCGCGCCCCTTGAGCAGCGCCACGTCCACCGGCAGGGCCAGCGCGGCGCGCAGGCGCGGGATGTCGCGGCGGAACAGCTGGTCCTGCAAGGTGCGGGTGCCGGTGGACACCAGCACCTTGCCGCCCGAGAGGAAGGCGGGCGCCAGGTAGGCCCAGGTCTTGCCCGTGCCGGTGCCGGCCTCGGCGATCAGCACGCCGCCGCTGTCGAGCGTGTCGCGGATGGCCTCGGAAAGCTCCAGCTGGGCCGCGCGCGGCACGTAGCCCGGCAGCTGGCGGGCCAGCGGGCCGTCGGGGCCGAAGAGGTCGGCGAGGTCATCGGAAAACATGGCGCGGGCACGGCGTGGATAGGGTTCGACCCCCGGATGATACGCCACGCATCCCGGTCCGGCGGGCCGGGTGTGGCAAAATGCGCCGCTTGTACCGGTACTTTGCTTTGCGATATCCATGACTCAGACCAGCCCCGACTCCCAGACCCATGCCGTCGATCCTGCCCGCATCCTGCGGCTGCTGACGGCGGAACTCGACGCGCGGCCCGCCCAGGTCGCGGCCGCCGTGGACCTGCTGGACTCCGGCGCCACGGTGCCCTTCATCGCCCGCTACCGCAAGGAAGCCACCGGCGGGCTGGACGACACGGTGCTGCGCCAGCTGGAAGTGCGCCTGCTCTACATCCGCGAGCTGGAAGGCCGCCGCGTGGCGATCCTGGACTCCATCGCCGGACAGGGCAAGCTGGATGACGCCCTGCGCACGCAGATCCTGGAGGCCGACAGCAAGCAGCGGCTGGAGGACCTGTACGCCCCCTACAAGCCGAAGCGGCGCACGCGCGCCCAGATCGCCCGCGAGGCCGGCCTGGAGCCCCTGGCCGACGCCCTGCTGGCCGATCCCGCGGCCGAACCCGAAGTCCTGGCGGCCGGCTACCTGAACCCCGAAGCCGGCTTCGAGGACGCGCGCGCGGCCCTGAACGGCGCGCGCGACATCCTGGCCGAGCGCTTCGCGGAAAACGCCACGCTGCTCGACACGCTGCGCACGGAGCTCTGGAACACCGGCCGGATCACCGCCCAGGTCGTGGCGGGCAAGGAGACCGAGGGCGCGAACTTCCGCGACTGGTTCGACTTCAGCGAAAGCCTGCGCACCCTGCCCTCGCACCGCATCCTGGCGCTGCTGCGCGGCCGCCAGCAGGGCATCCTGGACCTGCGCCTGGGGCTGGACCCCGAACGCGAGGCCGAAACCCCGCACCCCTTCGTGGCGCGCGTGGCCGACATCCTGGACCTGGACGCGCGCTTCGACGCCCGCGCCACCCCGCGCCAGCACTGGCTGGCCGAAGTCTGCCGCTGGACCTGGCGGGTCAAGCTGCTGACCGGCTTCGAGACCGAGCTGATCGGCCGGCTGCGCGAAACGGCCGAGGCCGAGGCGATCCGCGTGTTCGCCGCCAACCTGAAGGACCTGCTGCTGGCAGCGCCCGCCGGCCCGAAGGCCGTGCTGGGCCTGGACCCCGGCATCCGCACGGGCGTCAAGGCCGCCGCCATCGACGCCACCGGCAAGCTGCTGGAGACCGCCACGATCTACCCCTTCGAGCCGCGCCGCGACGTCGAGGGCAGCCTGCGCACCCTGGCCGCGCTGGTCGCGCGCCACCGCATCGGGCTGGTGGCCATCGGCAACGGCACCGCCTCGCGCGAGACCGAGCGCCTGGTCGCCACGCTGCGCGAGCGCCACCCCGAACTGGCCTTCGAGCGCGTGGTCGTGTCCGAGGCCGGCGCCTCGGTCTATTCGGCCTCCGAGCTGGCGGCCCAGGAATTCCCCGAGCTGGACGTCAGCCTGCGCGGCGCGGTCTCCATCGCCCGCCGCCTGCAGGATCCGCTGGCCGAACTGGTGAAGATCGAGCCCAAGGCCATCGGCGTGGGCCAGTACCAGCACGACGTCAACCAGCGCGAGCTGGCGCGCTCCCTGGACGCGGTGGTCGAGGACTGCGTGAACGCCGTCGGCGTGGACGTGAACACGGCCTCGGCGCCGCTGCTGACGCGCGTGTCCGGGCTGAACCAGTCCCTGGCGCGCAACATCGTCCAGTGGCGCGAGGCGCACGGCGCCTTCCGCAACCGCCAGGCGCTGCGCGACGTGCCCCGCTTCGGCGACAAGGCCTTCGAGCAGGCGGCCGGCTTCCTGCGCATCCCGGGCTCCGACAACCCGCTGGACGCCTCGGCCGTGCACCCGGAAGCCTACCCCGTGGTCGAGCGCATCCTGCACAAGATCGGCCGGCCCGCCACGGCGGTGATGGGCCATGCCGATTCCCTGAAAGGCCTGTCCCCGGCGGACTTCACCGACGAGCGCTTCGGCCTGCCCACGGTGCGCGACATCTTCGCGGAACTGGAAAAACCGGGCCGCGACCCGCGCCCCGAGTTCAAGACGGCGACATTCAAGGAAGGCATCCACGACATCAAGGATCTGGCGCCCGGCATGGTCCTCGAAGGCGTGGTCAGCAACGTCGCCAATTTCGGCGCCTTCGTGGACATCGGCGTGCACCAGGACGGCCTGGTGCACGTGTCCGCCCTGGCCGACAGGTTCGTCAAGGACCCGCGCGACGTGGTGCGCGTGGGCCAGACGGTGCAGGTGCGCGTGCTGGAGGTGGACGTGGCGCGCAAGCGCATCGCCCTGAGCATGCGCAAGGACGATCCGGAGCCGCGCGCCGCGGGCGGCGCGGCCGGCGCCGCCGCCGGCAACGGCCGGCCGGGCGGGCGCGGCGGCCCGCGCGGCGGACGGCCCGACCGGCCCGCCGCCGCGCCCCAGGGCGCCATGGCCGAGGCCTTCGCACGGCTGAAAAAGGGCTGAGCCCGCATACCGGACGGTCCCCGGCGGGCCGTCCCCTGCCGGCACGCCGCGAGGCGGATGCGGGCCGCGAGGCGGACGGCAAGCAGCCCGGCCGGCCTCAGGCGGAATCGTGCGGCAGCAGCTGCTCGAACAGCAGGCGGCGATGGGCCGCCCGCAGCCGCGGCAGCACGGCGCGCACGTGCTCGTCGTCCTGCAGCATCCTCAGCACGGCGCCCAGCAGGACGGGGGCGTGGATCAGCTGCACCATGTCGGTCAGCGCGCTGTCGCGCAGCGCGCCGCTTTCTACCGCGCGCCGCATCAGGGCCTGCTGGCTCTGCAGCAGGCGCAGATGGTTGTCGCGCCAGCCGCCGATGACCTCCGGCACCCGCGCGCCCTCGGCGATCAGCAGATGCAGCGTGCGGATGAAGCGGTCGTCCTCCAGCCGCGCATAGGCGCGATCCAGGAAGCCGTCCACCAAGGCCGCCAGCGCGACCTGCGGGGACTGCGCATCCGCCGAGGGCGGCCGCTCGCCGAACAGCAGGTCCGGCAGCAGCATGCGCTGCATCAGCGCCTGGAACACGGCGTCCTTGCTCTCGAAGTGCGCATACAGGCCGCCCTTGGACAGGCCGGCGCGGGCGGCGATGTCGTCCATCCGCGCCGCGCCGAAGCCGCGCTCCGAGAATTCGTGCAGGGCCGCGTCCAGGATCTGGTCGCGGCGCTCGTGGGCGGGCAGGCGCCGGTTCCGGGGCTGGCGGCCGGCGGGAGGCGGCGCGGCGCCCGGCGGCTGGCCGGCGGCGGGCGGATTCGAGGGCGGCGTGTTCGGCATGGCGATTGATTCTGGAAGAAAAGTTCGGCGGCGCCATTGATCTGCATCAGGACTGGCAGGTGAATTATCGACTAAAAAGTCGTTAAGGGGGACCGCCATGCCACCATCTTCCAACGGCCGCACCATCGATTCCCGGGCCGCCGCCCGGGCCACCGATCAATATTTCCACGCCAGCCAGGCGCGCGCCTTCGCGTCGCTCTCGCCCGCCTCGCTCAGCCTGGCGTGGCTGGACTGGGCCCTGCACCTGGCGGCCTCGCCCGGCAAGCAGACCGAACTGCTGCGCCTGGCCGCCAGCCACCAGGGCGAACTGGCGCACTATCTGTACGACTGCCTGCGGGCGTCCGGCGATCCGTCGCGGGTCTGCGTCACGCCGCCCGAGACCGACCGCCGCTTCAGCGATCCGGCCTGGTGCCGCTGGCCGTACAACCTGCTGCACCAGGGCTTCCTGCTGACCCAGGCCTGGTGGGAGGAAGCCACGTCCGACCTGCACGGCACCGATCCGCATCACCTGCAGCAGGTCTCGTTCTGGGCGCGGCAGTGGCTGGACATGATGTCGCCGGGCAACCAGCTCTGGACCAATCCGGTCGCCCTCGACCGCACGGTCCGGGAAGGCGGGATGAACCTGCTGCGCGGCGGCGGCTATCTGCTGGAGGACATCGTCCGCCACCAGGCCGAGATGCCGGTCGCCGGGGCGGACAAGTTCCGTGTCGGGCGCGACGTGGCCGTCACCCCGGGCAAGGTGGTCCTGCGCAACCGGCTGATCGAGCTGATCCAGTACGCCCCCACGACGGAAACCGTGCGCCCGGAACCGGTCCTGCTGGTGCCCGCCTGGATCATGAAGTACTACATCCTGGACCTGTCGCCGCACAATTCGCTGGTCCGCTTCCTGCGCGACCAGGGCTACACCGTCTACTGCATCTCCTGGAAGAATCCCACCGACGAGGACGCCGACCTGGGCATGGACGACTATCTGCGCGACGGTTTCTTCGCCGCCCTGGACGCCATCGGGCGCATCCAGCCGAAGCACCGCGTCCACGCCACCGGCTACTGCCTGGGCGGCACGCTGCTGGCGGTCGCGGCCGCCGCCATGGCGCGCGACGGCGACAAGCGGCTCGCCAGCATCAGCCTGTTCACGGCCCAGGTCGATTTCAGCGAACCGGGGGAAATCGGCCTGTTCATCGACGAAGCCCAGGTCCACATGCTGGAAGCCCAGATGGGGCGGCGCGGCTACTTCAGCGCCGAGCAGATGGCGGGCGCCTTCCAGATGCTGCGGTCCTACGACCTGCTCTGGTCGCGCGCCATCCACGAATACCTGCTGGGCGAGCGCCGGCCCATGAACGACCTGATGGCCTGGAACGCCGACGCCACCCGCATGCCCGCCCGCATGCATTCGCAGTACCTGCGGCGGCTGTACCTGAACAACGACCTGAGCGCCGGCCGCTACCCGGTGGGCGGGCGGCCCGTGTCCGTGGGCGACATCCGGCTGCCGATGTTCGCCGTGGGCACCGTCACCGACCACGTCGCCCCCTGGCGCTCGGTCTACAAGCTGCACCAGTTCTTCCCGGGCGAGCTGAGCTTCGTGCTCACCAGCGGCGGCCACAACGCCGGCATCGTCAACGAGCCCGGCCATCCCCGCCGCCAGTACCGCATCCGCGTCCGCCAGCCCGGTGACCCCTTCCTGCCACCCGACGAATGGATGGCCTCCACCCCGGTCAACGACGGGTCCTGGTGGACCGCCTGGTCGCAGTGGCTGGCGGAGCGCTCGGGCGAGCCCGAGGCCCCGCCGCCCCTGGGCATCCCCGGCCGGCCGGCCCTGGAAGACGCCCCCGGGCGCTACGTGCGGGAGACCTGAGCCATGTCCCGGCAGACTCCGCACCGCCCCTCCCCGCGCGGCGCGCGCACCTCCGGGGCCGGCATCGCCGGCGGCCGGCTCCTGCTGCGCGCCCTGGGCGCCGCCGGCCTGCTGGCCCTGTCGGCCTGCGTCAGCCTGGCGCCCGAGACCCGCCTGCCGCCCCCGCCGGTCGCCGACGCCTGGCCCGCCGACACGGACACGGCCACCGTCCGCGCGCTGCACGACCTGGACTGGGCGCACTACTTCCAGGATCCCGACATGCGCCGGCTGATCGGCCTGGCGCTGGAGCACAACCGCGACCTGCGGCTGGCCGTGCTGCGCGTGCGCGAGGCCGAGGCCGCCTACCGCATCCAGCGCGCCGACCTGGCGCCGTCGGTCGGCGCCCAGGGCAGCATCGAACGCAGCCGCGTGCCCGGCGACCTCACCCTGACCGGCCAGCCGCAGATCCAGTCGCAGCACCAGGCGAGCATCGGCCTGACCGGCTGGGAAATCGACCTCTGGGGCCGGATCCGCAACCTGAAGGACGCCGCGCTGGACGACTGGCTGGCGACCGACGCGGCCCGGCAGGCCGTGCAGGTGGCGCTGGTGCGCCAGGTGGCCGATTCGGTGCTGGCCCTGCGGGAACTGGACCAGCGCGCCTTCCTGGCCGACGAGGCCGTGCGCAACCGGCGCCAGTCCCTGGACATCTTCCAGCAGCGCAAGGCGGTCGGCTCGTCCTCGGAGCTGGAACTGACCCAGGTGCGCACCCTGCTGATCCAGGCCGAATCCCTGCAGGCCCAGCTCAAGCAGGAGCGGGCCGCCGCCGCGCACGCACTGACGCTGCTGGCGGGCACCGACCCCGGCATCGCGCCGACCCGCGGCATCGACCTGGCAGCCACCCGGCTGGCCCGGCTGGAACCCGGCCTGCCCTCCGAGGTCCTGCTGGCCCGGCCGGACATCCGCGCCGCCGAGCATCAGCTGCGATCCGCGCACGCCCGCATCGGCGCCGCGCGCGCCGCCTTCCTGCCGCGCATCGCGCTGACCTCGGGCTTCGGCACGGCCAGCGCCGAGCTCGACGGGCTGTTCGGCGACGGCAGCAAGGCCTGGACTTTCGCGCCGGTCATCGAAGTCCCGATCTTCACGGCCGGCCGCCTGCGGGCCAACCTGGACGTGGCCGAGGTGCGCCGCGACATGGCGGTAGCCACCTACGAGAAAAGCATCCAGACCGCCTTCCGCGAGGTGGCCGACGCCCTGTCGGCCCGCCAGGGCCTGGCCGGGCAGATGGAGATCCAGGCCCGCATGGCGCGCACCCAGGCCGAACGCGCCGACCTGGCCCAGCTGCGCTACGACAGCGGCGCCGCGCCCTACCTGGAAGTCCTGGACGCCAAGCGCGACCTGCTGACGGCCCAGCAGCAGCTGGTGCAGGTCCGCCGCGCCTGGCTGTCGAGCCAGGTGGCCCTGTACGCCGCCCTGGGCGGCGGCGCCGGCCAGGCGCCGGACGCCGCCGCGCCGGCCGCGGGCCGCCCCGCCTCCATCCCCCATCCCGATCCCTGAGCCACATGAACCTCACCGACACAATCAAGAAATCCCTGCCGCTGGTCCTGCTCGCCGCCGTGGCCGCCGGCGCCTACGGCGCCTGGCTCTGGTCCCAGGACCGCGGCCCCGGCCCCGGCTTCATGCAGGGCAACGGCCGCATCGAGGCCACCGAGATCGACATCGCCACCAAGCTGCCCGGCCGGGTCGACCGGATCCTGGTCGACGAGGGCGACTTCGTCCAGGCCGGCCAGACCCTGGCCCTCATGAACCCGGATTCCCTGCAGGCCCAGTTCGAGGAAGCCCAGGCGCGCCAGCGACAGGCCGGCCATGCCGTGGTCGCGGCCCAGGCCCAGGTCGCCCTGCGGGAAAGCGACGTCGCCACCGCGCAGGCCGTCGTCAGGCAGCGCGAGAGCGACCTGTTCGCCGCCCGGCAGCGCCTGAACCGCTCCAGCTCGCTGGTCAAGCGCGGCGCCGCCTCGCAGCAGGAGCTGGACGACGACCAGGCCCGGCTGCACAGTGCCGAAGCCGGCCTGGCCGCCGCCCGCGCCCAGGTGGTGTCGGCCCAGGCCGGCGTGGCGGCGGCCAGGGCCGACCAGGTGGGCGCCGAATCCGCCGTGGCGGCCGCCGCCGCCACGGTGGCGCGCATCCAGGCCGACCTGGAGGACAGCCGCCTGAAGGCCCCGCGCGACGGCCGCATCCAGCTGCGCGTGGCCCAGCCGGGCGAAGTCCTGGCCGCCGGCGGCCGCGTGCTCAACATGCTGGACCTGTCCGACGTGACCATGACCTTCTTCATGCCCGAGGCGGTCGCCGGCCGCATGGCGCTGGGCAGCGAAGTCCGCATCGTCCTGGATGCCGCCCCGCAGTACGTGATCCCCGCCGAAGTCGCCTTCGTCGCCAGCCAGGCGCAGTTCACGCCCAAGACGGTGGAGACGGCCAGCGAGCGCCAGAAGCTCATGTTCCGCATCAAGGCGCGCATCCCCCGGGACCTGCTGCAGAAGCACCTGGAGCAGGTCAAGACCGGCCTGCCCGGCGTCGCCTGGGTGCGCACCGACGCCTCCCGGCCCTGGCCCGACACCCTGACCGTCCGCCTGCCCGGGTAAGCCCATGACGCAGGACGCTTCCGTCGCCCGGATCCAGGGGCTGAGCCACCGCTACGGCAAGACCCGGGCGCTGGACCGCATCGACCTCGACATCCCGGCCGGCCGCATGGTCGGCCTGATCGGCCCGGACGGCGTGGGCAAATCCACCCTGCTGTCGATCCTGGCCGGAGCCCGCGTCATCCAGGAAGGCCGGGCCGAGGTCCTGGGCGGCGACATGGCGCGGCGCGCCCACCGCAAGCGCACCTGCCCGCGCATCGCCTACATGCCTCAGGGGCTGGGGAAGAACCTCTACCCCACTCTCTCGGTCGAGGAAAACCTGCAGTTCTTCGCCCGCCTGTTCGGCCACGGGGCCGCCGAGCGGCGCCGCCGCATCGACGACCTGACCCGCAGCACCGGCCTGCACCCCTTCCTGGCGCGGCCGGCCGGCAAGCTCTCGGGCGGCATGAAGCAGAAGCTCAGCCTGTGCTGCGCCCTGATCCACGACCCGGACTTCCTGATCCTGGACGAGCCGACGACCGGCGTGGACCCCCTGGCCCGCGCCCAGTTCTGGGAGCTGATCGCCCGCATCCGCGCCGGCCAGCCGGCGATGAGCGTGGTCGTCGCCACCGCCTACATGGACGAGGCGCAGCGCTTCGACTGGCTGGTCGCCATGGACGCGGGCCGCATCCTCGCCACCGGCACGCCGGCCGAGCTGCTGCGGACCACGGGCCAGGCGACGCTGGAGTCGGCCTTCATCCACCTGCTGCCGGCCGCCCGGCGCGAGGGCTACGCCCCCGTGGAAATTCCGCCGCTGCCCGGAGACGGCGAGCAGGACATCGCCATCGAGGCCCACGACCTGACCATGCGCTTCGGCGATTTCGTCGCCGTCGATCACGTCAGCTTCCGCATCCGCCGCGGCGAGATCTTCGGCTTCCTCGGCTCGAACGGCTGCGGCAAGTCGACCACCATGAAGATGCTGACCGGACTGCTGCCCGCCAGCGAAGGCCGCGCCTGGCTGTTCGGCCGCGAGATCGATCCCGACGACCTGGACGTGCGCCGCCGGGTCGGCTACATGTCGCAGTCCTTCTCGCTCTACGGCGAGCTGACGGTGCGCCAGAACCTGGTCCTGCACGCCCGCCTGTTCCACGTCCCGCCGGAGCGCATCGACGAGCGCGTCCGGACCATGGTGGCGCGCTTCGGCCTGGGCGAGGCGCTGGACATGCTGCCCGACAGCCTGCCGCTGGGCATCCGCCAGCGCCTGTCGCTGGCCGTGGCCATGGTGCACGAGCCCGAGCTGCTGATCCTGGACGAGCCGACCTCGGGCGTGGACCCGGTGGCCCGCGACGAGTTCTGGCGCCTGCTGATCGCCCTGTCGCGGCGCGACCGGGTGACGATCTTCATTTCCACCCACTTCATGAACGAGGCCGAGCGCTGCGACCGCATGTCCATGATGCATGCGGGCCGCGTGCTCGACAGCGACCGGCCCGCCGAGCTGGTGCGCAAGCGCGGCGCCCGGACGCTGGAAGAGGCCTTCATCGGCTATCTGCTGGAAGCCAGCGGCGAGCCCGCGCCGTCCCCGGGGACCGTCGCGCCCGAGGCCGCCGCGCCTGGGACCAGCGTACCTGGGACCGCCGCACCTGGGACCGCCACGCCCGAGGCGCCGGCGACCCCCGCCGCGGGCGCGGGCGCGAACCCCGGAACCCCCGTCCCCGCGCCCCGCCGGGCGCCGCGCATCCCCTCCTTCAGCCCGGGCCGCCTGTTCAGCACCATGCGGCGCGAATCCATGGAACTGCGCCGCGACCCGGTGCGCGGCACGCTGGCCCTGCTGGGCTCGCTGGTGCTGATGTTCGTCATCGGCTTCGGCATCAGCATGGACGTGGAGAACCTGAGCTTCGCGGTGCTGGACCGGGACAACAGCACGATCAGCCGCGACTATGCGCTGAACCTGTCGGGCTCGCGCTACTTCGTCGAGCATCCCCCCATCCTCGACGAGGCCGACATGGACCGCCGCATGCGCAGCGGCGAGCTGTCCCTGGCGATCGAGATCCCTCCCGGCTTCGGCCGCGACCTGCTGCACGGGCGCACGGCCGAGATCGGCGCCTGGATCGACGGCGCCATGCCGCAGCGCGCCGAGACCCTCAAGGGCTATGTCCAGGGCATGCACCAGCAATGGCTGGCGCAGCAGGCGCGGGAACGCCTGGGCGTGCCGGTCGCCTCGGCGGCCGACCTGGAGACGCGCTTCCGCTACAACCCGGACGTGCGCAGCCTGCCGGCCATGGTGCCGGTGGTCATCCCGCTGCTGCTGATGATGCTGCCGGCCATGCTCACGGCCCTGGCCGTGGTGCGCGAAAAGGAGATCGGCTCGATCATCAACCTGTACGTCACTCCGGTGACGCGGACGGAATTCCTGCTGGGCAAGCAGATCCCCTACATCGGCCTGGCGCTGCTGAACCTCGCGGCGATGTGCCTGCTGTCGGTCACGGTCTTCGACGTGCCGATCAAGGGCAGCGTCGCCACCCTGGCGCTGACCGGCGTGCTCTACTGCGTCGCCGCCACCGGCCTGGGCCTGCTGGCCTCGGCCATGACGCGCAGCCAGATCGCCGCCATGTTCTTCACCATGATCGCCACCCTGATCCCGGCCATCCAGTTCTCGGGCCTGATGGACCCGGTCAGCTCGCTGGAGGGCCTGGGCCGGATCGTCGGCCAGACCTACCCGGCCGCCTACATGTTCACCATCAGCCGGGGCGTCTTCAACAAGGCGCTGGAATTCCGCGACCTCTGGCCCTCGATCTGGCCGATGATGCTGTCCATCCCGGTCATCCTGGGCGCGGCCATCGCCCTTCTGCGCAAACAGGACCGCTGACATGAGGCTGCAATCTTCCCTCGGCACGATCTGGCGGCTGGGCATCAAGGAGCTCTGGAGCCTGTGGCGCGACCCCGTCATGCTGGTGCTGATCGCCTTTTCCTTCACCGTCTCGGTCTACACCGCCGCCACGGCCGTGCCCGAGACCCTGCACCACGTCGCCATCGCCATCGTGGACGAGGACCATTCCCCGCTGTCCCAGCAGATCACGGCCGCCTTCTATCCGCCCCAGTTCATCCCGCCCGCCATGATCGGCCACGAGGAAGTGGACCCCAGCATGGACATCGGCCGCTATTCCTTCGTGCTGAACATCCCGCCGAACTTCCAGCGCGACGTGCTCTCCGGCGGCGCGGCCGAGATCCAGATCAACGTGGACGCCACCCGCATGAGCCAGGCCTTCACCGGCAACGGCAACATCCAGCGGATCGTCCTCGACGAGATCGAGACCTTCCTGCGCGGGCGCAATCCGTCGATGGCCCCGCCGGTGGACCTGGTGCTGCGCGCGCGCTTCAATCCCGCCCTGGAAAAGTCCTGGTTCGGCGGCCTGATGGAGATCATCAACCAGATCACCATGCTGTCGCTGATCCTGACCGGCGCCGCCCTGATCCGCGAACGCGAGCACGGCACCATCGAGCACCTGCTGGTCATGCCCGTCACGCCGGCGCAGATCATGCTCTCCAAGGTCTGGTCCATGAGCCTGGTGGTGCTGGCCGCCGCCGCCCTGTCGCTCAACGGCATCGTGCGCGGCCTGCTGCAGGTGCCGATCGAAGGCTCGCTGCCGCTGTTCTTCACCGGCGCCACGCTGCACCTGTTCGCCATGACCGCCATGGGCATCTGGCTGGCGACCCTGGCGCGCAACATGCCGCAGTTCGGCATGCTGATGATCCTCATCCTGCTGCCGCTGCAGATGCTCTCGGGCAGCACCACGCCGCGCGAGAGCATGCCGCGGTTCGTCCAGGACCTGATGCTGGCCGCGCCGACCACGCACTTCGTCGAGCTGGGGCAGGCGATCCTGTACCGGGGCGCCGGCTTCGAGGTCGTCTGGCCCTCGTTCGCCGCGCTGCTGGTCATCGGTTCCATCATGTTCCATCTCTCGCTGCGGCGGTTCCGTTCGACCATCGGCAGCATGGCCTGATTTCCCACCCCACCAAGGAGCCCACCATGTCCTCTTCCCATACCGCACTGGTCACCGGCGGCACCGGCGGACTCGGCCAGGCCATCGCCCGCGCCCTGCACGAGCAGGGCCACACCGTCCTGGTCGCCCACTCCCCCGGCAACGACCACGTCCCCGCCTGGCTGCAGGCCCAGGCCGGCGACGGCTACACCTTCCACGCCTACGGCGCCGACGTGGCCGACGAAGCCTCGTGCCTGGCCATGGCCGAACGCATCCGGGCCGACGGCCACCGGGTGGACATCCTGGTGAACAACGCCGGCATCACGCGCGACGGCACCTTCCGCAAGATGCGGAAATCCGCCTGGGACAGCGTGCTGCGCACCAACCTGGACTCCATGTTCAACGTCACCCATCCCTTCGTCGACGACATGGCCGAGGCCGGCTGGGGCCGCATCGTCAACATCGCCTCGATCAACGGCAGCAAGGGCCAGTTCGGCCAGACCAACTACGCCGCAGCCAAGGCCGGGATCCACGGCTTCACCAAATCGCTGGCGCTGGAACTGGCGCGCAAGGGCATCACCGTCAACACGGTATCGCCCGGCTACATGGACACGGCCATGGTCGCCGCCGTGCCGCCCGACGTGCTGGAGAGCCAGATCATTTCCCAGATCCCGGTCGGCCGGCTGGGCCGCCCCGAGGAGGTCGGCGCCCTGGTCGCCTTCGTCTGCAGCGACCTGGCGGCCTTCATGACGGGCAGCAACCTGGCCATGAACGGCGGCCAGCACATGTACTGAGGCGCGCACCCCATGAGCGATTCCTCTTCCCTCGCGCCCCTGCGCAACCGCACCTTCGACGAACTGGCCGTGGGCGACCGCGCGCGCATCGAACGCACCCTGGGCCTGCGCGACATCCAGCTGTTCGCCGCGGTCTCGGGCGACGTCAACCCACAGCACCTGGATCCGGACTACGCCGCCCACACGCCCTTCCAGGGCATCATCGCCCACGGCATGTGGGGCGCCTCGCTGATTTCCGCCGTGCTGGGCACGCAGCTGCCCGGCCCGGGCACCCTCTACCTGAGCCAGAGCCTGACGTTCCGGGCGCCCGTCCGGGTCGGCGACACCGTGGCCGTCGAGGTCCGGATCACGGCGCTCGAACCGCAGCACCGGCACGTGCGCCTGGCCTGCGCCTGCACCCTGCCCGACGGCACGGTCGCCATCGAGGGCGAGGCGCTGGTGCAGGCGCCGCTGGAATCCATCGAGTGCGCCCGCACCACGCTGCCCGAGATCCACATCCAGGATCCCGCCCACGGCGGCCTGCACACGCTGCTCGCCCACGTGCGCGGCCTGGAGCCGATCCGGGTGGCGGTGGTGCATTCCTGCGACGAGATCAGCCTGCGGGCCGCCCTGGATGCGCGGCGGGAAGGCCTGATCGACCCGATCCTGGTCGCCCCGCGCGCCCGGCTCGAACGGACCGCGCAGGCCCTGGGCGCCACGCTCGACGGCCTGGACATCCGCGACGTGCCCCACAGCCACGCGGCCGCCGGCCAGGCCGTGGCGCTGGCCCGCGCCGGCGAGGTCGAAGCCCTGATGAAGGGCAGCCTGCACACCGACGAACTGATGGCGGCCGTGGTGGCCGGCGACGGCCTGCGCACCAAGCGCCGCGTCAGCCACTGCTACCTGATGCAGACGCCGCGCTACCCGCGCCCCTTCATCATCACCGACGCCGCGATCAACATCGCCCCCACCCTGGACCAGAAGGCCGACATCATCCGCAACGCCATCGACCTGGCCCACGCGATCGGCGTGGCCGAACCGCGCGTGGCCATCCTGGCCGCGGTGGAAACGGTCAGCGCCGCCATGCCCGCCACGCTGGACGCCGCCGCCCTGTGCAAGATGGCCGACCGCGGCCAGATCACCGGCGGGCGCCTGGACGGGCCGCTGGCCTTCGACAACGCCGTGTCGCTGGCGGCCGCCCACGTCAAGGGCATCCGCTCGGAAGTCGCCGGCCTGGCCGACATCCTGGTGACGCCCGACCTGGAAAGCGGCAACATGCTGGCCAAGCAGCTGATGTACCTGGGCGATGCCGCCAGCGCCGGCCTGGTGCTGGGCGCCCGCGTGCCCATCATCCTGACCAGCCGGTCCGACACCTACGAATCCCGCATCGCCTCGTGCGCCCTGGCCCTGCTGCTGGCGCGCCACTACCGGAGCACCCCCCTATGACCATCGGCCAGACCTCCACGTCCGGGCAAGCCCTGATCCTGGTGCTGAACTGCGGCTCCTCGAGCATCAAGTTCGCGCTGTTCGACACCTCGGCCGATCCGCTGCCGCGCCGCCCGGCCTGGAACGGCAAGGTCCAGGGCATCGGCGGCGAGCGGCCCGACTTCGGCGAGACCGGCGTGGCGCCGTTCGCCGTCCGGCTGGATCCCCAGGCGCCCTACCGCTGCGCCCTGGACCTGATCCTGCGGCGCGTGCACGCCCGGCTGGGCGACGGGCGCCTGGTGGCCGTCGCCCACCGCGTCGTCCACGGCGGCAGCAAGTACTTCGCGCCGGTGCGCATCGACGCCGGCGTCCTGGAGGACCTGCGCGGCTACGTCCCCCTGGCGCCGCTGCACCAGCCCTTCGCGCTGGAGGCCATCGACATCCTGCTGAGCGAACGGCCCGGCCTGCCCCAGATCGCCTGCTTCGACACCGCCTTCCACCATACCGTGCCGCAGGTCGAGCAGATGCTGCCGCTGCCCTACGACGCCTGGGAACGCGGCCTGCGCCGCTACGGCTTCCACGGCCTGTCCTACGAATACCTGTCCATCGCCCTGCCCGAGCGCCACGGCGACCGGGCGCGCGGCCGCGTCATCGCCGCCCACCTGGGCAGCGGCGCCAGCCTGTGCGCCCTGCGCGACCTGCGCAGCCAGGCCACCACCATGGGGTTTTCCGCGCTGGACGGCCTGATGATGGGCACCCGCACCGGCTCGCTGGACCCGGGCGCCGTGCTCTACCTGATGGAGATCGAGCGGCTCAGCCTGGAGGAAGTCGGCCGCATCCTGTACCACGAATCCGGCCTCAAGGGCGTCTCGGGCATCTCGCCCGACCCGCGCGACCTGCTGGCCGCCGAGGCCCGCGCGCCCCGCGCGCGCCTCGCGCTGGACCTGTACGTGCGCCGCATCGTGCGCGAGATCGGCGCGCTGACGGCGGTGCTGGGCGGACTGGACATGCTGGTCTTCACCGCGGGGATCGGCGAGCACAGCGTCGAGCTGCGCCGGCGCGTCTGCGAAGGCCTGGCCTGGCTGGGCGTGGCGCTGGACCCGGAGGCCAACGCGGCCCAGGCCACGACGCTGTCGACGCCGGACAGCGCCGTACGGGTCGCCATGGAGCCCACCAACGAGGAATGGATCGCCGCCCGGCACGCCCTGGACCTGCTGGGCTGAGACGGTGCGCCGGGCGGACGGCCGGCTACACCGAAGGGGAAGCGGCCAGCCGCCTCAGCGTGGCGACCGACACGCCGAACTGATCGGCGACCCGCGCCGCCGGCTGGCCCTGGTCGAGCAGCGCCCGGGCCGCCAGGCGCTGCTGCGGCGTCAGCGAAGGCGGGCGGCCGATGCGCTGGCCCCGCGCCCGCGCCGCCGCCATCCCCGCCCGGGTCCGTTCGCTGATCAGGGCACGCTCGAATTCGGCCAGCGCCGCCATCATGTGGAACACCAGCTTGCCGCCGGGCGTGCCGATGTCGATCTGCTCGCACAGGGAACAGAAGCCGATGCGCTGCTCCCCCAGGCTGTCCAGCAGCTGGATCAGCCCCGACAGCGAGTGCCCCAGGCGGTCCAGCCGCCAGACCACCAGCCGGTCGCTGGCGCGCAGCGAGCGCAGCAGCCGATCCAGACCTTCCCGGCGCATCGTCGCGCCCGACACCCCGCGATCCACGAAGATCGGGTCACAGCCCGCATTCCTCAGCGCGCGCATCTGCAGGCCCATGTGCTGCTCGTCGGTCGATACCCGGGCATAGCCGAACACCCTGCGGGCCGCACCCGCGCCCTGCGTCTTGCCGATCGCCATGACTCGCTACCTTGACTTCCATTCGCCTTCCCGTCCAGCAGAAAGCGGGCGAACTATAGGGCAGCACGGGCCGGGACAGCGGCGCCACTTATGAGAAAAAGTTTCTTTCCGCCAACGGCGACCCGGCGCCCATCCCGATGATGGGGCGAAGGGCCTCATTCCGACACGGGTCGATCGGATAATTATTTGAAACCTAAATAGTTTCTATTTAATTTTCCTGGATGCACCAAATCGACAATTGTTTTCTCTATATGTTGCCAAAAAACATCGTTTCTTCATGCCAAGAACTTTCAAAAGGGAACCCTTTTGAACACATGGAGAGCGGCGGCACGGCCCGCTCCCCGCTGGATTCCCCGGTGATGAGCGGCGCGCGGGCGCAGATCCGGGTCGGCAACCTGCACCAGCTGGCCCAGGCCCGCGGCGGCGGCCCGCCCGCGCAGGTGATGCGGGCGCTGCGCGATCACCTGATCACGGCGCGCGTCCCGCGCGGATCCATCCGGTTCGCGGGCAATGCCATCGAAGTCGATCTGGCCGGCATCTGGCCGTTCAGCGTGTACTCGGTCTCCCTGGCCGATCAGTTCTGGCGCACGCTGTGCGCCGACCTGGGCGACGCGCCCATCGATTGCGGGGACGACCGTTTCTATCCGCTCCTGCACATCGCCCTGTCGGGCCTGAGCCTGCACGAAGTGCCCCAGGACAGCCTCGACCCCCTCGATCCCGATCCGGCGTTCGCCCCCTGCCAGGCCACCCCGCTCCTGCGCAACGACATCGCGCTGTGCGCGCGCTGGCTGGACGAATTGCGCGCCGGACAGCTGCAGCTGGCATTCCAGCCGGTCCTGCGGATCGATCCCGGGGACGGCGCCTGCCTGTACCAGGAAGCGCTGCTGCGCCGGGCGGAGGATCCCGCGGAATCCCCCGCCGCCGCCATCCAGGCGCTGGAGCGCCAGGGGCTGATCGGGCGGCTGGACTGGAGCGTCCTGTGGACCGTCATCGGCCTGCTGGAAATCCATCCCGACCGTGAACTGGCGTGCAACATTTCGGCGCTGACCCTGCGGCCCAACGCCTGGTGGCGCGAATTGGTCCGCTACCTGTGCGGCCGGCGCGCCGTGGCATCGCGCCTGCTGATCGAACTGACCGAAACCAGCCCATCGCCCACCCGGGATCCGCCCTGCGGCTGATGCGCGAACTGCAGGACACCGGGGTGCGCATCGTGCTGGACGACATGGGCAGCGGACACGCCGAACTGTCGGCCCTGAACGGCGCACGCTACGACGCCGTGAAGATCGACCAGTCCCTGCTGCGGCAGGCGCGCCAGGGCCCCGCCGGACGGGAAACCCTGAAATGGGTCACGCGGGCCTGCGCCCATCGCAGTCCCTGCGTCGTCATCGAAGGGGTGGAAAGCCCCGACGACCTGCACCTGGTGCGATACGCCGGCGCCCAGGCCGCCCAGGGCCATTTCCTGGGCAGGCCAGAAACCGGGCCGGAGTGGAACTTCCGCGAACCCTGCACCGTGCTGAACCGCCTGCAGGAATACCTGACGGATCAAAGGCCCGCGCGGTGATGCGCAGGGTGCATTGAGCACCGGCGGGGCCGGGGCTCCCCTGGACGACACCCTGGACGACGTGTTCCGCGGCTGATTCCGGTCCGCGGCGCGTCCGCGCGGCAGACGGGACCATCGCCACTCCGCGCTTCCCGTGATAAGATAGTAATCAATTACTCTCTTTGCGAGAAACGGGATGCCGCAATCCACTCCGAAACACCTGCCGGCGGACGAACGGCGGGCGGCCACCGTGCGGGCGGTCATCGAGCTGGCCGCCGACCGCAACCCGGCCGACATCACGACGGCCGCCATCGCCCAGCACATGCGGCTCACCCAGGGCGCGCTGTTCCGGCATTTCCCCAGCAAGGAAGCCATCTGGGACGCGGTGATGGCCCACACCAGCGAGACGCTGCTGGCGCGCATCGACGCGGCCGCCGCGCGGGCCGTCGGCCCGCGGGCGGCGCTGGAGGCCATGTTCCACGCCCACGTGGATTTCATCGCCAGCCACCCGGGCGTGCCGCGCATCCTGTTCGCCGAACTGCAGCACGACCGGGAGACGCCCGCGAAGACCCGCGTGCTGGCCCTGCTGGAGCACTACCGCGAACGGCTGCTGGAGCAGGTCCGCCGCGGCATCGACCGGGGGGAATTGCAGGACACGCCGGATGCGGACGCCCTGCCGGTACTGTTCGTGGGCATGATCCAGGGCCTGGTGATCCAGTCCATGCTGGCCGGCGACATCCGGCGCATGAAGCGCCAGGCGCCCGCCCTGTTCGCCCTGTTCCTCCAGGGCATCGGAGCCCGCCCATGAAAGCCCCGCGCATCGACAGGAAACGCGTGCTGCTGGCCGCGCTGGCCCTGGTCCTGCTGGGGCTGTTCCTGTACGTCGCCCTGCAATCCGGGCCGCTGGCCCGCATCCCGGTCACCACGGCCCGGGTTGAGGAAGCCTCCATCCGTCCGGTGCGCTTCGGCATCGGCACCGTCGAGGCCCGCCAGATCCACCGGATCGGCCCGGCCCTGACGGGCCGGCTGCTGCGGCTGGACGTGGAAGTGGGCGATGCCGTGCGGGCCGGCCAGGTGCTGGGCGAGATCGATCCCGTGGACCTCGACGACCGCATCCAGGCCCAGGTGGCGGCGCTGTCCCGCGCGCGCGTGCTGGCGCGGGAATCGGGCATCCGCCAGGACCGGGCCGAAGTCCAGCTGCGCCGCTACGAAACGCTGCTGAAGGCCTCGGCCATCAGCGAGGAGACCGCCAGCGACAAGCGCCACGAGCTGAAACTGGCGCAGGCCGCCCTGGAGGCCGCCACGCGGGAGGCCGAACGGCTGCAGGCCGAACTGGCCGCGCTGCGCGCGCAGCGGCGCAACCTGGCGCTGGTCTCGCCCATCGACGGCTTCGTCCTCACCCGCGACGCGGACCCGGGCACGATCCTGATGGCCGGGCAGGCCATCGTCCAGGTGATCGCGCCCGGCGCGCTCTGGATCGACGCGCGCTTCGACCAGGCCGGCTCCGCCGGCCTGTCCGCCGGGCTGGCGGCCCGGATCGTGCTGCGCTCCCGCGGGCGGGAGCCGGTCGAGGGCCGGATCGTCCGCATCGAGCCGGTCGCCGACGCCATCACCGAGGAACTGCTGGCCAAGATCGCCTTCGACGCCCCGCCCGCGCCACCGCCCGCCCTGGGCGAGCTGGCCGAAACCACGGTGGAACTGCCGCCCACCCCGCCGGGCCCCGTCGTCTCCAACGCCGCCCTCCGCCACCAGGACGGACGGCCCGGCGTCTGGCGCATCCAGGACGGGCGGCCGGTCTTCGTCCCCATCCGCGTCGGCGCCGCCGACGCCCGGGGCATGGTCCAGGTGCTGGACGGACTGAACGCCGGCGATCTCGTCATCGTCCACAGCGCCAGCCCGCTGACCGCCCGCAGCCGGGTCCGCGCCACCGGTCCGGCGCAGGCGGAGCCAGCGGCATGATCAGCCTGGCCGGACGCGACATCCTGCATGCCTGGGGGAAATTCCTCTTCACCGGCATCGGCCTGGGGCTGCTGATCGGCGTCACGCTGATCATGGCGGGCGTCTACCGGGGCCTGGTGGCCGATGCGCGGGCCCTGCTGGACAACAGCGGCGCCGACCTGTGGGTCGTGCAGAAAGACACCCAGGGACCCTATGCCGAGAACTCCAGCCTGCCCGACGACGCCTACCGCGCCATCCTGGGGCTGGAGGGCGTGGACCAGGCGGCCAACGTCACCTACCTGACCATGCAGGCGCACCATCGCGGCCGCGACGTGCGCATCATGGTGGTGGGCGTGGCCCCGGGCACGCCGGGCGCGACGCCGGGCTGGCCGCCCGGCCTGGTGGCCGGCCGCCAGATCGTCCTGGGCCACTACGAGGCCGTGGCGGACGTGGCGGCCGGCTTCGCCCTGGGCGACCGGATCACCATCCGCCGCCACGAATACGCCATCGTCGGCCTGACCCGGCGCACGGTGTCCTCCAGCGGCGACCCGATGGTCTTCATCCCCCTGAAGGACGCGCAGCAGGCGCAATTCCAGAAGGACAACGACGCCATCCGGCAGAGCCGCCGGCGCGCCGCCGCCAATCCCGGGCTGAACCGGCCCGGCAACGATTCGGCCCTGCGGGCCGTGCTCGACAGCCAGGCGGCCAATCCCTACGTCAACGCCGTCCTGGTGACGCTGGCTCCGGGCGCGGACGCCGCCGAGGCCGCCGCCCGCATCCAGCGCTGGACGCGCCTGTCCGTCTACACGCGCGCCCAGATGGAAACCATCCTGGTGGACAAGCTGGTGGCCTCGTCGGCGCGGCAGATCGGCATGTTCCTGGCCATACTGGCCCTGGTCAGCGCGGCCATCGTGGCCTTCATCATCTACACCCTGACCATGGACAAGATCCGCGAGATCGCCGTGCTCAAGCTGATCGGCACGCGCAACCGCACCATCGCCGGCATGATCCTGCAGCAGTCCCTGGCCCTGGGCCTGATCGGCTTCATGGTGGGCAAGATCGCGGCGACGTTCTCCGCCCCCGTCTTCCCCAAGTACGTGCTGCTGACGCCGGCCGATTCCATCGCGGGCCTGGCCGCCATCCTGCTGATCTGCGCCCTGGCCAGCCTGGTGGCCATCCGCATCGCCCTGCGGGTCGATCCCGCCAACGCCATCGGATGAACGCCATGACCGGTTCCGGCATCCTGATCGAGGGCCTGAGCAAGCGCTATGGCCAGGGCGACACGGCCGTGCTGGCCCTGCGCGACGTCAACATGTCGGTCGCGCCCGGCGAGGTCGTCGGCCTGATCGGCCCCTCGGGCTCGGGCAAGAGCACGCTGCTGAAGTGCCTGGGCGCCGTGATCGACCCGACCGGCGGGCGCATGACGCTGGGCGGCGAGCTCATCTACGACGAGGGCTGGCGGGTGAAGGACCTGCGCGCGCTGCGCCGCGACCGGATCGGCTTCATCTTCCAGGCGCCCTACCTGATCCCGTTCCTGGACGTCACCGACAACGTGGCCCTGCTGCCGATGCTGGCGGGCGCGGGCAAGCGCGAGGCCCGCGCCCGCGCGCTGGAAGTGCTGGCCTCGCTGGAAGTCGGACACCGCGCCCAGGCCATGCCCGCGCAGCTGTCCGGCGGCGAACAGCAGCGGGTCGCCATCGCGCGCGGGCTGGTCAACCGCCCGCCGGTCATCCTGGCCGACGAGCCGACGGCGCCGCTGGACAGCGAGCGCGCCATGGCGGTCGTGCGCATCCTGCACCACATGGCGCGGCAATACCGGACGGCCATCATCGTGGTGACGCACGACGAAAAGATCATCCCGACCTTCAAGCGGATCTACCGCATCCGCGACGGCGCCACCCACGAAGAGGCGGGTGAAGGCCGGCCCTTTGAATGAGTCCCGGCCCCGGGGGCCGGTGCCGGGCATCGCGCGCGCCGCGCCAAGGTGCGCAATCATTGTCCTTTCTCAACGCCGGCACGTCACGGAATGCCTATGATTTCCGCATCAGTCCTTATCGAGCGCGCCGCCATGTTCTTTCACAGCAATCTGCTACTGGCCCTTTTCATCGCGGGCGTCATCGCGATTTTCATCGGACTCGGATTCCGGGACCGCAACCCCGGCATCATTTTGCTGGGCATCGGCTTCCTGATCACTCTGTTCGTGGCCATCCGCAAGGCCATCGATGTCTTCGGACCCGGGTGACGGCCTCAACCCACACCCGGCGAGACCGTCACGGGTCCGGCCCCTCGGCGGAGAGCGCGAAACGGCCCAGCCCGAACTCCACCAGCCGGCCCTCGCGCCTGAACAGGAACAAGGCATCCAGGCCCATGCGCCGGGCCAGCGCCGGACCTTCGTCGGGCCCCGCCACCAGCAACGCCGTCGCCCATGCATCGGCATCGACGCAGGCGCCCGCCAGCACGGTAACGGAAGCCACCGGATTGCGCACCGGCCCGGCCCGGCGGCCATCCATGGTATGCGCCAGACGTTCACCGCCCACGCCGACCCAGCGGCGATAATCACCCGAAGTGGCCACCGAAAGATCGGCCAGTTCGATCACTCCGTGCACGGCGCGGCGTCCTTCCTGCGGGCTTTCCAGGGCCACGGCCCAGGGCCGGCCGTCGATCCGGGCGCCACAGGCCCTCAATTCCCCATCCAGGCTGACCAGGGCATGGCCGACGCCATGGTCAGCCATGACCCGGGCCATCCGGTCCACCGCGTAACCTTTGGCGATTCCGCACAGGTCCAACGTCATGGGCGCCCGCTTGCGCGCCCTGCACTGTTCCCGATCGACGTCCAGCCAGAGGTGGGCCGGACGATGGTCGGCGGCAGCCCGACGGATGGCGTCCGGATCGGGCGTGTCCGTCATCGCGCCGAATCCCCAGGCATTGACCAGGCCGCCGACGGCCGCATCAAAGGCGCCACCGCTCAAGGCGCCGATCTTCTGCGCGCGTGCCAGCACTTCGAGCACCGCCTCGGGCAGTGCCACCCACCGCCCCGTCCCGGCCCGGTTCAGACGCATCAGGTCGCTGTCCGGCTTCCAGGGCGACATCTGCGTGTCCACCAGACCCACAGCCCGGGCCAGGTCGCTCGACAGCGCCGCGTGATCGAACTCCGGCGGCGCCTGGTACCGGGCCGCCCAGCGCGTTCCCATGACAGGCCCGCTCAGGCTCGACTCAGTTGCCGGATCAGAATATGTCCTCGGCATAGCGCCCCCTTTCGCGCAGCCGGCGCACATCCAGGCCGAGCGGCCCCAGGATTTCGTTGAGCGCCTCGGCGACACCGGCCGCCATCGGCCGGCTGCCGCAGATCCGCAGCACGGCGCCTTTGGAGACTAGCGTCCGCAGGCGATCCGCATCGCGGCGCAAAGCATCCTGCACATAGCCGCCGCCGTCCTTGATTCTGGAAAACGCCGTGCGCAGCGAGGTCAGCCGGCCCTCCTCCAGCCAGCGGCGGATGACGGCGCCGAAATAGAAATCCTCGTCCGGATTGCGCGCGCCAAAATACAGAAACATGGGCGCCTTGCGGACATTGCCGCGGATGAAACCCGCCAGGGGGGCCACGCCGGTGCCCGCACCGATCAGCACGACGGGACGGCGCGAGGTCTCCAGAGTGAAACCCGGATTGGGCTTGATGAAGGCCTGGATGTGGTCGCCGGGCTTCAGGCCATGCAGAAAGCCCGAGCAGACGCCGTCGGGCATCCGCCGCACGCAGATTTCCAGGAAGCCGTCGCGGAATCCGGAAGCGAGGGAGTAGTAGCGGGGCACCGGGCTCCCGGGCGGCACGATGCCCACCAGGTCGCCCGCCCTGAAGCGCGGCATGCCCCGGCCCAGCAAGCGCGCCATCGGGCCGCTGTCCCGCCAGCGCAGGCGCAGGATCACGGCCGGACCGGCCGGACCGTCCGCATAGTCCTGGCGTTCCGCCAGTTCCAAAGCGAAGGTTTCCGGAACGCGCGGGGCATATTCCAGGGTCAAGGTTTCGCCCAGCGCTTCGGACAGGGCCGCGCCCCATCGGGCGAACTGCTGCGCCGACTGCTGATGAATACACTCCAGCGGCATGGTCAGCGGCCAGCCGGCGGTCCGCAAAGCACGGTCCAGCGCTTCGGCATAGCCGCAGAACGCCGGGAACTGACGGTCGCCAAAGCCGAGCACGGACACCGGCACCCCGCCCGCCTGCTGTCCGACGATCCGGTCCAGCGCCCGGGCGGCATGCGCCGGCGCCTGACCATCCCCATAGGTCGCCGCCAGGATGAACACCTGTCGCGCGGATTCCGGCACCTGGAACTGCTCCAGCGGTGCGGTATGGACCCGATGGCCGTTGCGCGCCAAGGCATCATGCAGGGCTTTCGCGAAGCCCCAGGTCGTACCGCCCTCGCTCGCCACGAAGATCAGCGTGTCGGCCAGCCGCGCAGGGCTGTTGTCCGACAGCCGCGGCACACGGGCACGCCCCTGGCGCCAGATCAGAAATCCGGAGACCCAGAAAACCGGCAGGCACAGGCCGGCCAGCCCCAGGATCAGCGCCCAGGCCCACAACCCCTGGCCGGTATGCAAAGAGTAGACCCAGTCATAGAACGCACGGGCGGTGGAAGCCGGCTGCCAGGACAGGACATGCCCGCTGCGACGGTCAATCCAGCCGTCGCCGGCATCGGTGACGACATGCCAGACATCCTCGGGATCGTCGGCGGCAGGGAAACTCAGCTTGCGCAGTCCGTCGGTTGAAAGGGCCCTCAACAGCGGCAAGTTCTCCACCGTCCGGTCCGGCTGATCGCCCGGAGCGGACATGACGTCCGGATCCGTGGCCGGATCGGCCTGGATCAGGCTGAAGGTGGTCGCGCTCATGTAAAGCGCGGTCAGCGAGGACAGGGCCAGGACCAGGGCCAGGATCCGGCCGCTGATCCCATGGATGCGCTGGGCCGGAGTCCCGCGGATCCGTCCCGAGGCGAGATGGCGCCATCCGCCCAGGCGGCGGGCCAGCATCAGGATTCCCGAGAAGGTCAGCAACAGCATGGCCAGCGCGACCCCGGCCGCGACCAGGCGGCCTGGGTCGTCCAGCATGAAGGAGCGATGCAGGTTGCGCACCCAGCGCTCGACCGCGGACGCCTGGTAGTCGCCCAGCGCCTGCCCGCTGGCCGGGTCGATCCGGCTGGCACGGGCCTGGCCGCCATCGAACGAATAGACGACGATTTCGCCCGAAGGCAGACGGCGGATTTCTTCGATTCCAGGAATCCGTTCCGCCGCCCGCTGCGCCAGGATCGCCACCGGCAAGCCGGGCTCGGCCGGAACGGCCCGCCAGGTGTCGCGCACCGGGAAGAAAGCCAGGATCAGCCCGGTGACCCCGATGACCAGGGCCAGGGCGCCGGCCCACAGGCCCAGCCAACGATGAATCGGCCGCCATTGCATGATGATTACTGCGCCTGGTAGGTGAAGGAATGGATGAAACGCTTCCCGCCGACCGGCTTGCCGGCACCGGCCAGGGTCAGCGGAACACGGATTTCGGACGGGCTGTCGCGCATGTCTTCCACGGCGGCATCGACATGGATCTCGTAACCGGCGTCGAACAGGGCATCAGCCAGATCCGCCGTCACCTTCAGCGTCCGGCCTTCCCCCACGCTGGCGCCGGTCACGCCGTCGAGCCGCGCGGCGTCCCCCGCCGACAACCGGTTCCAGTCACTGAGGTGTTTGTAGTATTTGGCCTTGCCGCCCGCCACCCAGAGGGTGCCCGCATAAGCGCCCTTGGCATCCGTCAGGTAGACCGCCAGGTAGGCGCCATCGCCGCCGTAATTCTTCAACGTGGTGGACACGGTCACCGTGCGGCTTTGCGCCAGGGCGGGGACGGCCAGGGTGGTGGCGGCCAGCAGGGCCGCAATCGAAAAGGTCTTCATGGAACAGGCTCCTGTGGAAATTTCGTCCGGCCTTGCCCGGAGGGACGCGGCCGGCGTGCAAGACAGCGGTCACCGCACGGTGCCCGCAGACCCGGGGCACATCATTCGATCCGGGCGCCGCCGACGGATATCCCCGCGGACGGCTTGCCCTCCGGGGCGGCTGCGGGAGCGGCGGGCGTGGATGCGGCGGGCGTAGAGGCTGCGGGAGCGGTGTCGCGGAGCTCGCCGCGGTCATGGTCGCGGCGGCGTTCGCGATCCTTGTGATCGCGGTATCTGATCTCCACGATCTCCAGCGTTTCCGGGTCGAGTTTGGCCTTGAACGCGCGGCCCCCCGCGTCCTGGCCACGGACCTCGTAACAACCATCGTCGATCTTGATGCGCTTCAGGTCCCAGCCCTTCTGGCGGGCCATCTGGGATACGGCATCGCGGGTCTGCCAGCGCTCGACGGGCACGTCGCAATCATCATCGGCCAGGGCCGGCGCGACGATCCCGGCCAGCGAAACCGCCAGCAGGCAGACACCGAATGTATTCCAGGATTTCTTCATGATGGATCCCCAGTCATGCGGCCGCCGGGAGGCGACCCTTCACGACACCATCATAGGGACGAAAACATTGACGCCAGATGAACGGAAGAGCGGGAGGCGCGTCTATGTCCAGAAATATTGACGCCGGTCAATTCGCCGGCGGGGTCCCCGCCGCGACGGCCCCGCCCGGCGCGTGCGCGGGGCGGGGCCCGGACCGCTCAGACCACGCCGCGCGCCTGCAGGGCCTGGATCTGCTCCGGCGTCAGTTCCAGGATTTCGGCCAGCACGTCGGCCGTATGCGCCCCCAGGGAAGGCGGTGGCAGACGGTAGTCCACCGGCGTGTCCGACAGGCGGATCGGGCTGGCCACCAGCGGCACCGCGCCGGTTTCGGGATGCGGCATCTCGATGCGCAGACCGCGCGCGCGCACCTGGGCATCGTCGAACACCTGCTCCATGGCGTTGATCGGGCCGCAGGGCACGGCGCGGGATTCCAGCGCCGCGACCCAGGCGGCCGTGGTGCGGGCCGTGGTCAGGTGCCGCAGGATGGGGATCAGCGCGTCGCGGTGCTCCACCCGCGCGCGGTTGGTGGCGAAGCGGGGGTCCCGCGCCAGGTCCGGCCGGCCGGCTTCCTCGCAGAAGCGGGCGAACTGGCCATCGTTGCCGATCGCCAGGATCATGTAGCCGTCGGCCGTGGGAAAGTCCTGGTAGGGCACGATGCTGGGATGCGCGTTGCCCAGCCGCCCGGGGCTGCGGCCGGTGGCCAGGTAGTTCATGGCCTGGTTCGCCAGGCAGGCGACCTGCACGTCCAGCAGCGCCATGTCCACGTGCTGGCCGGCGCCCGTACGCTCGCGCGCGGCCAGCGCGGCCTGGATGGCGTTGGCCGCGTACAGGCCGGTCAGGATGTCGGTCAGCGCCACGCCGGCCTTCATCGGCCCGCCGCCCGGTTCGCCGTCGGGCCGGCCGGTGACGCTCATCAGGCCGCCCAGGCCCTGGATCAGGAAATCGTAGCCGGCGCGTGCCGCGTAGGGCCCCGTCTGGCCGAACCCCGTGATGGAGCAGTACACCAGGCGCGGGTTGATGGCACGCAGGCTGTCGTAGTCCAGGCCGTAGCGCGCCAGCCCGCCCGCCTTGAAGTTTTCCACCAGCACGTCGGACTGGCGCACGAGCCGGCGGATCAGGTCCTGGCCCTCTGGAGTGGCCATGTCCACCGTCACCGAGCGCTTGTTGCGGTTGGCGCACAGGTAATAGGCCGCGACGCGCGACTCGCCGCCGTGGTCGTCGGGCATCCACGGCGGCCCCCAGCCGCGCGTGTCGTCGCCCTCCCCGGGGCGCTCGATCTTGATCACGTCCGCGCCCAGATCGCCCAGGATCTGCGTGGCCCAGGGGCCGGCGAGAATGCGCGACAGGTCCAGGACGCGGATGTGCGACAGCGCGCCGCGGGGGGCGGCGCCCAGGCCGGCGCCCAGGCCGGCATCCGATCCGGCGCCGGGCCCGGCCGGGCCGGCGGCCTGTCCGTCCGGGCCCGGCGCGGCGGGAGTCTCTTGCGCCATGGCCGCGCTCCTCAGTTGGCGAAGGCGGCGATGCCGGTGATGGCGCGCCCCAGGATCAGGGCGTGCACGTCATGCGTGCCCTCGTAGGTGTTGACGACTTCCAGGTTGACCAGGTGGCGGGCGATGCAGAATTCGTCGGAAATGCCGTTGCCGCCCAGCATGTCGCGCGCCGTGCGGGCGATGTCCAGAGCCTTGCCGCAGGAATTGCGCTTGATGATGGAGGTGATCTCCACCGGCGCCTGGCCCTCGTCCTTCAGGTGGCCGACGCGCAGCACGGCCTGCAGGCCCAGGGTGATTTCGGTCAGCATGTCGGCGAGCTTCTTCTGGATGAGCTGGTTGGCGGCCAGCGGGCGGCCGAACTGCTTGCGGTCCAGCACGTACTGGCGCGCGGTCTCGTAGCAGGCCTCGGCCGCGCCCAGGGCGCCCCAGGCGATGCCGTAGCGCGCCGAATTCAGGCAGGTGAAAGGCCCCTTCAGCCCGCGCACGTCGGGGAAGATGTTTTCTTCCGGCACGAAGACCTCGTCCAGCACGATCTCGCCCGTGATCGAGGCGCGCAGGCCGACCTTGCCGTGGATGGCCGGCGCCGACAGGCCCTTCCAGCCCTTTTCCAGGATGAAGCCGCGGATGTCGCCGGCCTCGTCCTTGGCCCAGACCACGAACACGTCGGCGATCGGACTGTTGGTGATCCAGGTCTTGGCGCCCGTCAGGCTGTAGCCGCCCGGCACTTTCTTCGCCCGCGTGGCCATCGAGCCCGGGTCCGAGCCGTGGTCGGGCTCGGTCAGGCCGAAGCAGCCGATCCATTCGCCCGAGGCCAGCTTCGGCAGGTATTTTTCCTTCTGCGCGGCGGTGCCGAAGGCATCGATGGGCACCATGACTAGGGAGCTCTGCACGCTCATCATCGAGCGGTAGCCGGAATCCACCCGCTCCACCTCGCGGGCGATCAGCCCGTAGCAGACGTAGTTCATGCCTGCGCCGCCGTACTGCTCGGGAATCGTGGCGCCCAACAGGCCGAGTTCGCCCATCTCGCGGAAGATCGCCGGATCGGTCTTTTCATGGCGGAAGGCTTCCTGCACGCGCGGCAGCAGGCGGTCCTGGGCGTAGGCGCGCGCGGCGTCGCGCACCATGCGCTCGGTGTCGGTGAGCTGCTGGTCCAGCAGCAGGGGATCGAGCCATTGGAACTGGACGCGGGATGCGGACATGGGGGGTCTCCGGAAAAGAAAAGTTCTGTATGAGTGATATTCACGCATCCTATCGGGATATTTTCCAGGAGGCAAACGATATAAACTGCGTTATCTGTGACTTTCAATCACTCCGGACATGCGCAAACGACTGCCCAGCACCCAGGCCCTGCAGGCCTTCGAGGCCGCCGCGCGGCACGAGAGCTTCACCCGCGCCGCCCAGGAACTGTCCCTGACCCAGGGCGCGATCTGCCGCCAGGTCGCGGGCCTGGAGGCCCTGGTCGGCGTGCCGCTGTTCCAGCGCGCGCGCCGGGGCGTGCGCCTGACCGACGCGGGCGAACGCTACAGCCGGCTGGTGCGCCGTCAGCTGGACGCGCTCGAACGCGACACCCAGGCGGTCATGGCGCACCAGGGCGGCGGCGTGCTGGAACTGGCCGTGGTGCCGACCTTCGCCACCCGCTGGCTGCTGCCGCGCCTGGCGGCGCTGCGCGCCGAGCGCCCTGGCCTGCAGGTCAACATGTCCACCCGCACCCATCCCTTCCTGTTCGAGGACACCGAGTTCGACGCCGCCATCTACTCGGGCGACCCGCGCTGGCCCGGCACCCAGGCCCACTTCCTGATGCGCGAGAACCCGGTCCCGGTCTGCAGCCCGAAACTGGCGCGCGGGCCGCTGGACGCGGCCGGCATCGCCGCCCTGCCCCTGCTGCAGCAGAGCACCCGGCCCACCGCCTGGCGCGAATGGTTCGCCTCGGCCGGCATCGCGGCGCCCGCCGCCATGGCGGGCATGCGGCTGGAGCTGTTCTCCATGCTGTCCCAGGCGGCCGGCGACGGCCTGGGCGTGGCGCTGATTCCGCCGTTCCTGATCCAGCAGGAGCTGGCCCAGGGTGCCCTGGCCGTGCTCAACCCGCACAGCGGCCCCGGCCAGCGGGCCTTCCACCTGATCGTCCCCGAACGCAAGGCCACCCTGCCCGCCCTGGCGCATTTCCGCGACTGGCTGGTCGGCCAGGATGAGATCGGACATGAAATGGTCCCTGCGGACCATTTCATGCCGAACGAATCGGAGCCGCTTGCAAGCGGCGACGTGGAGAGATGCCACAATTGAAAGCTGGCCCCGATGCCGAACGAATCGGAGCCGCTTGCAAGCGGCGACGTGGGGAGATGCCACAATTGAAAGCTGGCCCCGATGCCGAACGAATCGGAGCCGCTTGCAAGCGGCGACGTGGGGAGATGAGGCTTACAGCGTCTTCGCCGCCTCCTCCAGCGACTGCGCAAAACGGTCCGCCAGCGTCTCGACCTGCGCCTCGGTGATGATGAGCGGCGGGCAGAAGGCCAGGCTGTCCTGGATGCCGCGCAGGATCAGGCCGTTGTCCTGGGCGCGGCGCACGACCTGCGCGCCGGCCTTGCCGAGCGGATCGAAGGGCGTGCGGGCCGCCTTGTCGGCCACCAGCTCCACCGCCGCGATCAGGCCCACGCCGCGCACCTCGCCCACCAGCGGATGATCCGCCAGTTCCCCCAGCCGGCGCTGCAGCACGGCGCCGGCCGCGGCGGCATTGGCCACCAGGCCGCGTTCCTCGATCACGCGGATGTTCTCCAGCGCCACGGCGGCCGCCACCGGATGGCCGCTGGCCGTGTAGCCGTGGCCGAAGGTGCCCAGCTCGCCGCTGTGGCGCGCCAGCACCGAGGCCACGCGCTCGTTCATCAGCACCGCCGCCAGGGGCAGGTACGAGGAGGTGAGCTGCTTGGACAGGGTCATGAAATCCGGCTCGATGCCGTACAGCTCCGAGGCGAACATCTTCCCCGTGCGGCCGAAGCCGGTGATGACCTCGTCGGCGATCACCAGCACGTCGTACTTGCGGCACACCGCCTGCATCTTCGGCCAGTAGGTCGCGGGCGGCACGACCACGCCGCCCGCGCCCATCACCGGCTCGCCGATGAAGGCCGCCACGGTGTCCGGCCCCTCTTCCAGGATCAGGGCCTCCAGTTCGGCGGCCAGGCGGTCGGCGAACGCGGTCTCGGTCTCGCCCGGCAGGCCCTCGCGGTACCAGTGCGGGCAGCGCGCGTGGCGGATCTGCGGCAGCGGCAGGTCGAAGCTGCGGTGGTTGCCTTCCAGGCCGGTGAGGCTGGCCGAGGCCACCGTCACCCCGTGATAGCCGCGCTTGCGGGCGATGATCTTCTTCTTGGCCGGGCGGCCCAGGGCGTTGTTGTAGTACCAGACCATCTTGACGATGGTGTCGTTGGCCTCGGAGCCCGAATTGGTGAAGAAGGCCTGGGCCATGCGCCCGCCGGTCAAGCCGATGAGCTTCTCGGCCAGCTCGATCGAGGGCACGTTCGATTTCTGGCTGAAGGTGTGATAGAAGGGCAGGCACTCCATCTGGCGGCGCGCGGCCTCGGCCAGCCGCGGCTCGCTGAAGCCGACCGCCACGCTCCACAGTCCCGACATGCCCTCGATGTATTCCTTGCCCTCGGTGTCGTACACGTGGATCCCGTTGCCCCGGGCCATGATGCAGGGGCCTTCCTCGCGCAGCCGCGGCGCGTTGGTGTAGGAATGGAATTGATAGGCCACGTCGTTGCGGGCCAGGGTCTCGTTCGTCGTCATGTCAGGGTTTCCTTCAAGTTCCGTCCGTGGAAAGGATCAATCGATCGGGCAATGCGGGTGAAGCGGGTGATGCGGCCCGCGCGGGCCTGTGCGGACCCGTGCGGGCAATATGGCAAACCGGGCGGCGCGCCCCCTGCGGGGCGTCAGACGTAGCGGCGGATGACGCGCGCCAGGGCGTCGAAGGCCGGCCGGATCTCCTCGGGCGTGGCGCCGGCGTAGCCCAGCAGCAGGCCGGGCCGGGCATGCGTCCGATCCATGTAGTAGGTGCTCAAGGCGCGCGTGACCACGCCCTGCTGCAGGGCGTCGCGCTCGACCAGGACGTCGTCCACGCCTTCGGGCAGGGCCAGCACCAGGTGCAGGCCGGCGGCGTCGCCGACGATCTCCAGCGTGTCGCCGAAATGGCGGCGGATCCCGTCGATCAGGCAGGCGCGCCGTTCGGCATAGCGGCGGCGCACGCGGCGGATGTGCGAGCTCAGGTGGTCCTCGCGGATGAATTCGGCGAGCACCGAGTGCAGCATCATGTTGCCCTCGCGGTAGAGTTCCGCCACCGCGTTGGCGAAGGCGCCCGACAGCGCCTCGGGCACCACCAGGAAGCCCACGCGCAGGCCCGGGCACAGGGTCTTGCTGAAACTGCCGGCGTACAGCACGCGCCCGTCCTCGTCCATGCCCTGCAGGGACGGCAGCGGGCGGCTGCCGTAGCGGAATTCGCTGTCGTAGTCGTCTTCCAGGATCCAGCACGAGACCTGGCGCGCGTAGTCCAGCAGCATGCGCCGGCGCGCCAGGCTCATCACCATCCCCAGCGGATACTGGTGCGAAGGCGCCACGACGATGAGGCGCGGCGGCTGGGCGCGCTCGGCCTCGCCGGGCCACAGGCCCTCGTCGTCGACCCGGATCGGCACGAGCTTCAGCCCCGCCGACGCCAGCAGGTTGCGCACGCCCCAGTAGGCCGGCTCTTCGATCCAGACGGTGTCGCCCGGATCGCACAGCAGCCGGACGGTGACGTCGATGGCCTGGTGGATGCCGGTGGTCATGACGACCTGCGCGGCCGTGCTGCGTACGGACCGCACGCTGCCGAGGTAGTCGGACAGCGCCTGGCGCAAGGGGCCGTAGCCGCCCGCCGGCGCGTAGCGCATCAGGTCCCAGGGACCTTCGCGCCACTGGCGGTTCTGGATGCGCGCCCAGGTCTTGAGCGGAAATTCGCGCACGTCCGGGATGCCGGGCATGAAGGCGCCCGACTGGCGGTTGGAAAAGCCCAGGTGCGCCAGCAGCCGGCTGCCGCGGCGCGACAGGTGCGCGTCGCGGCCCGCGCCGTGCGGCGCCTGCTCTTCGCGGGCGTCTTCGGGGGCCACGGGCGCTTCGACCAGGTCCTGGCTGATGTCCTGGACGTAGGTGCCGCGCCCCACGCCGGCGTGGACGTAGCCTTCTTCGGTCAGCTGGTCGTAGACCTGGAGCACGGTGTTGCGCGCGATGCGCAGGTCGGCCGCCAGGTCGCGCGTGGACGGCAGCCGCGCGCCAGCCGCCATGCGGCCTTCGAGAATGGCCCTACTGATCAACGCATAGAGCCGCTGATAGGCAGGACTATCGCCCGCAGGATCAAAGTGCTGCTGCAGCCATTCCGAAAGAACAAAGGATTCCAAATTGGCTCCATTAATATAATTTAAAATGGTTTAAATACAGAACCATATGGACAGTATAGGTGAAACCGATCCGCAGGGGAATAGCCCGGACAGGTCTTCGCATGGCTGTTCCTTCAGCGGCAACCCGTCCTTCCTCCGGCGCCAATTTTCTCCAGGACCAAATCTTTAACCTAGGAGGTACCGAGCCGCACGCGGCGGAAACGAATCGTGCGGCTGCTCATACCAAGAACTCTCCTGGAGACATGCATGACCCAGCAACTCGACCCCATCACCCTGGCCGTCGTCCGGGGCGCGCTCGAAACCACACAGCGCGAAATGACGATGACGCTGGAGAAAACCGCCCGCTCCAGCGTCTTCAACGTGGCCCACGACTACAGCAACGCCCTCTTCAACCACCGGCCTGAAATGATCCTGCAGGGCCAGGACATCCCCATCCACCTGGGCGGCCTGATCCCCGCCATGAAGGCCGTGGCCGCGTTCTTCGGCGACGACATCCACGAAGGCGACATCATCTACCACAACGATCCGGCCTACATGGGCAGCCATATCCTCGACTGCTGCATGTACAAACCCGTCTTCCACGAGGGCCGACTGGTCTTCTGGGCGGTCTGCAAGGGCCACGTGACGGACATCGGCGGCCCCGTGCCGGCCGGCTACAACCCGGACGCCAGGGAAATCTTCGCCGAGGGACTGCGCATCCCGCCCGTGAAGCTCTGGGAAAAGGGCAGGCCCAGGGAAGACGTCATCAACTTCATGCTCACCAACATGCGCTCACGCCGCGACCAGGAAGGCGACCTGAGGGCCCAACTGGGCGCGGTGAACGTAGGCGCGCGCAACCTGAGCGCATTGCTGAGGAAATACGGTGTCGAGACCGTGCAGGCCTGTATCGACGAACTGCTCGACATGGCCGACCGCCACATGCGCGACATCATCCGTTCGGTGCCGGACGGCAGCTACCGGGCCGAGGCGGTGCTCGAAGACGCCGGCCACGGCTACGGCGATCTGACCATCGGCGCCCAGGTCGACATCCGGGGCGATACCTGCAGCATCCGCATCTCCAGCCCGCCCCAGATTCCCTATTTCATCAACTCCTACGCCGGCAACTCGATCTCCGGCGTCTACCTGGGACTGATGATGTTCGCCCAGCTGGATCCGCCCTACAACGAGGGTCTGTATCGCTGCATCCACGTGGACCTGGGCCCCGAAGGCACGCTATGCAACGCCGCCGAGCCAGCGCCACACGTCAACAGCACGACGACCCCCATGGAAACCCTGGCCGATGCCGTGCGCCTCGCCCTGGAGCAGGCGGACCCGTCGCGCGCCGTGGGGTCCTGGGGCCATTCGAGCGGCCTGAACATCGCCGGCATCGATACGCGCAACCAGGAAGAATACGTGACCATGGTGCTCGCCTCGCTCATTTCGGGCGCGGGCGCCACCGCGTACATGGATGGCTGGAATGCCTGCGGCCCGCAATGCTGCTTCGGCGCCCTGTATTCCGGCGACATTGAAATGCTGGAACATTCCTACCCGATCCTGATCCACCGCTACGGCCTGATTCCCGACAGCGGCGGCGCCGGCAAACACCGCGGCGGCTGCGGCACGGTCTGGGAAGTCGAACCCCTGGACCACACCATGACGGCGGTGAGCTTCGGCGAAGGCCGCTTCCAGCCCGCCCTGGGCGCGCGCGGTGCGGTCAATGCCCGACCTGGACTGAAGGTGGGCCGCATCGAGATCCGCGAGGGTGCCGGACGGGTGCGCACCGTGAAGGAGAACGCGATCTTCACACTGAAGGAAGGCCAGCGGATCGCCAGCTACAACCCCGGCGGCGGCGGCTGGGGGCCGGCGCGGGAGCGCGATCCCGCCGCCGTGCTGCGCGACGTGCGCAACGGCCTGGTGTCGATCGAAGCCGCGCGCGACGAATACGGCGTGGTCATCGACCCCGACACCCTGGAACTGGACGGCAAACGCACCCGGGACCTGCGCGCAAACACCCCGCAATCCGATGCGCTCGTTGCCTGAGCCGCCCCAGCCCGACACAACACAGAGGAAGACATCATGACGACTTATCGACTGGGCGTGGATGCCGGCGGCACCTTCACGGACTTCATCCTGGCGGACCAGACCGGCAACGTGCGACTGTTCAAGGCGCTGTCCACTCCCGAGGACGGCACGCACGCGATCTCGGACGGCCTGGGCCAGATCTCGGAGGCGCTGGGCCAGCCGGTCTCCGCCATCCTGGCGAACACGGAACTGTGCGTGCACGGCACGACGGTGGCCCTGAACGCGCTCATCCAGCACAAGGGTGTGAAAACCGGCCTGATCTGCACCGCGGGCCACGAAGATTCCATTGAAATCCGCCTGGGCCACAAGGAAGAAGGCCACCGCTACGACGGCCAGTATCCTCCGGCGAAGATGCTGGTCGAACGCCACCTGCGCCGCCCCATCCGCGAACGCACCCTGAGCGACGGATCGGTGCGCGAGCCGCTGAACGAGGACGACGTGCGCGCGGCCTGCGAATTCTTCCGCCGGGAAGGCGTGGAGGCGGTCGCCATTTCCTTCCTGTGGTCGGTGCTGAACGACGGCAACGAGCGCCGCGCGGCGGAAATCGTGCGTGAAATGCTGCCCGACGTCTACGTGTCGGTCGGCACCGAGGTCTACCCGCAGATGCGTGAATACACACGGACCTCCACTGCCGTCACCAATGCCTACCTGGGACCGGTCCTGCGCCGCTACGTGACGCGCATCGACCAGTATTTCCGGGACCAGGGCGCCGTGACACCCGTGCGCTACTACCAGTCCAACGGCGGCATGGCCTCGCTCGAAGTCATGGCCTCGCGCGCGGTCAACGCCATCAACTCCGGTCCCGCCTCGGCGCCCCAGGCGGCCATGCACATCGGCAAGCCCTTCGGCCATGAGAACCTGATCACCGTCGACATGGGCGGCACGTCGTTCGACATGACGCTCACGCACGGCGGCGTCACCAACGTCAGCAAGGACATCGATTTCCTGCGCTATCGCATCGGCACCCCCATGGTGCAGGTGGAGACGCTGGGCGCGGGCGGCGGCTCTCTTGCCTGGATCGATGCCATGGGCGTGCTCAACGTCGGTCCCGGCAGCGCCGGCGCGAATCCCGGGCCGGCAGCCTATGGCCGCGGAGGCACCGAGCCCACCGTCACCGACTCGAACGTGGTGCTGGGCTATCTGAATCCGGAATACCTCCTGGGCGGGCGGCTGAAGATCGATCGCCAGGCCGCCTACGACGCGATCGACAGGGTCATCGCCCGGCCGCTGGGCATCTCGCCGGAAAAAGCCGCCTATGGCATCCACAGCATCGTCAACCACAACATGGTGAGCGGCATCCGCCGGGTGACCATCGAACGCGGCCATGATCCGCGCGACTTCGTGCTGGTGGGCGCGGGCGGCGCCACCAGCCTGCACATCACCGCGCTCGCGCGCGAAATCGGCATCCGCACGGTGCTGATCCCCAAGCTCGCCTCGGGCCTGTGCGCCTTCGGCCAGATCCTGTCGGACATCAAGTACAACCTCATGGCGGCCTGCCCGATGCGCCTGGACGGCCATGCCTCGCTGGACCGCATCGAACGGAGATTCCAGGAGCTGCGTGACCAGGCCCTGACCCTGCTGGAAAAAGAGGAAGGCATCCACCGCGACCGCGTGTCCTTCAGCCGCGGCATCGACATGCGCTACGTCGGCCAGATCCATGAATGCTCGGTCAGCATCGGCTCCCTGCCCGTGAACGCCGACACGATCGGCGAAATCCGCCGCGCCTTCGACGCCATGCACGAGCAGCTCTTCACGTACTCGGAGCCCGAGAGCGAAGTCGAGATCGTCAACATCGAGAGCATCGCGCTTCTGCGCAGCGATCATGCCGTGCGGCAGAAGATCCCGCCGGGAGGCCGGGTGGCCGACGCGCTGCTCACGCGCCGTCCGATGATCTTCAGCGCGGACGGCTCGGCCATCGACGCGCCGGTCTACGACGGCGCCAAGCTGGGCGAGAACGACGAACTGGCCGGCCCGGCCGTCATCGAAGAGGTCACCACCACCATCGTCGTCGACCCCGACTGGCACATCCGCCTGGATGCGAGCGGCACCTACATCCTGCGCGACCAACGAACGCCATGAACGCGCGCCATTGAAACAGACCTTCCGCACACCACAAGACCAGCGGAACAGGAGGAGACAAAATGACAACGCAAGCGCAAGGCGGGGCGCAGGCCGCCGCCGAGGAAATCGCCGGGGCGATCCCGGCCCGCGCCCGCATGGGCAAGCTGGGATTGACCATGGCCTGGTGGGGCGTGTGCAGCGCCATGTTCTACCTCGTCGTGGCCGCATCGCTGGCACACCAGTTCGGCACCCTGAACGCCATCATCGGCATGGCGCTCTCGGTGCTGACCTATGGCGTGATCAACGGCATCATGGCGCGCTACGCCATCCGCACCGGACTGTCGGTCGCGCTCTTTTCCCGGGTGCTCTTCGGAGACTTCGGGGCCTCGCTCGCCACCCTGATCTTCTTCGCCACCGCGCTGTACTACGGCGTGTTCGAGAGTTCGGTGATGGCCGTGGCCCTGCAGGCCTACTTTCCGTCCGTGCCCCTGAACCTGGCCTACCTGATCGTCATCGTCTACGGCATCGTCCTCGTCTTCGGCAGCATCCAGACCTGGCTCGACAAGCTGAACGGCGTCCTGCTGCCGATCTACCTGGCCGGACTGGCGGTCGCCGTGCTGCTCACGATCACGAGCCGCGGCTACAGCAACGACTGGCTGTTCCTGCAGCCCGGGGGAGGGCCGGTCGAACACGGCTGGTGGCACTGCTACACCTATTACATGGGTGTCTGGATCCTGATGATGTACACGTTCGACTACGCGCGCTATGGCCGCAAGGAGGACGAGTCCTACCATGCCCGCTTCAACTTCGGCATTCCCTTTTACCTGGTCACCTTCCTGCTGAGCGGCCTGGCCGGCATCTTTCTGGCGTCCGCGCTCGGCACCACGGGCGAAGCGGGCGTGGTGATCAGTCTGGTGCAGCTCATGGGTTTCGGCGGCCTGGTATTCGCCTGGGTGACGCAGACACGGATCAATACCGCCAATTTCCACCTGGCCACCACCAACATGCATGCCTTCTTCGAGCGTCTGCTGCGCCTGCGGCTGCCGCACTGGACATGGGCGATCCTGGTGGGCGCGCTCGCCTACGTGATCATGCTGGCGGACGTGTTCAGCTACATCCTGCAGGCCCTGGCCTACCAGGGGGTCTTCGTGGTCGCGTGGGTGGGCGTCGCCCTGGTGCATATCCTGCTGCACCCGGCCGGCACCGATGCCGCGCGGGCGCTCACGGCCGGCGCCGCGGCGCATCGGACGTTCAACCCGCACGGCCTGCTGGCCTGGTTCACGGGCACGGCCAGCGGCCTGCTCCTGATGCACGATGCCGGCGTGGCCTCGTTCTCGGCTCCCGCCACCTTCATCGTCTCCTCGATCGTGTACGCGGCCGCTGCGCGCCGTGGTTCCGGATTGCGCCAGGCAGGCCTAGAATGAAGCGGGCGACGAATCCGACAGATCCCGGAGGGACGAGCATGTACAGCCGATACTCCACTCGCGGCATTGCCGACCAGGACAAGTCCCGCTACTGGGAGGCCGCGGTCAACGATGCCTACTTCGATCTGAAGCTCACCTTCCAGGAAACCCGCACGTTCGATGCCACACTGGATTTCTGGGAAATCGGCCGCCTGTCCCTTTCGCGCCTGTATTCCCAGGCGCTGCAATATCAGCGCCTGGGCCAGCATTGCACCAATGAAAGCGACAGTTTCCTGGTCAATGTGCCCGAACTCAGCGAAATCCACTTCGAGCAGATGGGACGCAGCACCTGGTGCGCACCAGGCGGCTTCATCCTGGAAGACAGCCGCGAACCCTTCCTCTTCCAGCATCCCAAGGCAAACGCCATGTGGGTGCTGAAGATCCCTGGCGACCTGCTGCGCTCGCGGCTGCGCAATCCACGCGCCTATTGCGCCACATTGTTCGATGCCCGCGATGGCGCGGGCTCTTTGTTCGTCAACTATCTCAAGCTGCTCATCGAGCACCGCCAGGATCTGCCCGAAACGACACAGGCGCTGATGGGAATGCACACGGTCGATCTGCTCGCCGCCACGCTCGAACGCAACCCCAAGGTCCTGCATTCGGAAGACTCGGCGGTCCGCAACGCGCACCTCAAGCGGGTGGAAACCTATATCCGCACACACCTCGACAACCCCAACCTGAAGCCCGACCTGATCGCCCAGGCCTGTCATCTGTCCACTCGCTACCTGCACATGCTGTGCCGCGAAACAGGTTGCAGCGTGTCGGATTGGGTCCGTGAATTGCGCCTGCAGGAAGCCCATGCGCAACTGCGGTACCGCCCCGCCAGCACCCAGATCGGCACCATCGCCTACCAGCTCGGGTTCACGGACCAATCCAAGTTCTGCAACCAGTTCAAGGCCCGCTTCGGCATGACACCCGGCGAGGCGCGCAATCCGGCGCGCTAGCGGGCCGCCTGGCCGGTCCTCGCCGTCGAATCCGGCGCACGTCCAGTGAACGGCGCGCCGATGCAGCCGCTTCCGCGCTTGCGGACCCTGTGGGATCGGGCCGATTGGCTCCCGCAGACCAGAATGGATAAGGGAAAATCCCAGGTCCACAGGCCGCCATCCTGATTTCCCTCTGCTTCCGAGTGAAATCGGTATTTTCCGCCAATTGGTTCCTTCAATAATAATTAAATGGGTCTATTTGACAAACCAAAATAAAAGTATATTGGCCGAAAAAACAGAACCACGCATCACCCAGCGGAGACAAGCATGACGCAACACAACCAGGACTGGCAGGTCCGCAAGAACGCGGCCATCCCCGACGGCATCGGCATCGCCTGCGATTTCTATGCCAGCCGCGCGCTGAACGCCGAACTGTGGGACGTGGAAGGCCGGCGCTACATCGACTTCGCGGCCGGCATCGCCGTGGCCAACACCGGCCACCGCCACCCGCGCATCGTACAGGCCATCCGCGCGCAGCTGGACGCCTTCACCCACACCGCCTTTCAGGTCGCGCCCTACGGCTCCTACGTGGAATTGGCCGAGCGCATCAACCGCCTGGCGCCCGGCGCGCACTCCAAGAAGACCGCCTTCTTCACGACCGGCGCCGAGGCCCTGGAAAACGCCGTCAAGATCGCGCGCGCCGCCACCGGCCGCACCGGAATCGTGGCCTTCTCCGGGGCCTTCCATGGCCGCACCTTCATGGGCATGGCCCTGACCGGCAAGGTCGCCCCCTACAAGCAGGACTTCGGCCCGCTGCCGGCCGAGGTCTACCACATCCCCTTCCCCACTCCGCTGGACGGCGTCACCACGCAGGATTCGCTGCGGGCGCTGGACCTGCTGTTCAAGGCCGACATCAGCCCGCAGCGAGTGGCGGCCATCGTCATCGAGCCGGTCCAGGGCGAAGGCGGATTCAACGTCGCCCCGCCGGAACTCCTGCGGGCGCTGCGCGAACGCTGCGACGCCCACGGCATCCTGCTCATCGCCGACGAGGTCCAGACCGGCTTCGCCCGCACGGGCCGGATGTTCGCCATCGAGCATTCGGGCGTGACGCCCGACCTGATCACCATGGCCAAGAGCCTGGCGGGCGGCATGCCGCTGTCCGGCGTCTGCGGCCGCGCCGAACTGATGGATGCCGCGCCGCGCGGTTCGCTGGGCGGCACCTACGCGGGCAATCCGCTGGCCATCGCCGCCGCCCTGGCCGTGCTGGACGTGATCGACGCAGAGGGCCTGATCGCGCGCGCCGAGGCCCTGGGCCAGCGCCTGCGCCAGGCGCTGGCCGGGTTCGGGCACCCGCGCGTGGCCGAGATCCGCGGCCTGGGCGCCATGGTGGCCGCCGAATTCCGCCAGCCCGACGGCCGGCCCGACCCCGACACCGCCGCCCGCATCCAGCGCCGCGCCCTGAAGCGCGGGCTGGTCCTGCTGACCTGCGGCGCCTACGGCCAGGTCATCCGGTTCCTCTTTCCCCTGACAATCCCCGATGGCCTGCTGGAGGAAGGACTGGCTATCCTCCGGGAATCCATGGCCGGCTGAAGTCCGTTCCGGCCGTATCCCGTCCATCCGCATCCGGAGACACTCCCAATGTCCGCAGTTCTCCCTCCCGAGCCCCTGGTCCGGTTCCAGGGTGTCCAGAAATCCTACGACGGCAGCCACCTGGTGGTGCGCGACCTCAACCTGGACATCCATCCCGGCGAGTTCCTCTCGCTGCTCGGACCCTCCGGCTCGGGCAAGACCACCTGTCTGATGATGCTCGCCGGCTTCGAGTCCCCCACCCGCGGCGACATCTTCCTCGAAGGCCGGCGCCTGAACGACGTCCCGCCCCACCACCGCAACCTGGGCATGGTGTTCCAGAACTACGCGCTGTTTCCCCACATGACCGTCGAGCGCAACCTGGAATACCCCCTGAAGGTGCGCAAGATGCCCGCCGCCCAGCGCGCCCAGCGCATCCACGAGGCCCTGTCCATGGTGCAGATGCAGGACTTCGCCAAGCGCTACCCCGCCCAGCTCTCGGGCGGCCAGCAGCAGCGCATCGCCCTGGCGCGCGCCCTGGTCTTCCAGCCCAAGATCGTCCTCATGGACGAACCGCTGGGCGCGCTGGACAAGCAGCTGCGCGAGCACATGCAGCTCGAGCTCAAGGCGCTGCACCGCCAGCTGGGCATCACCTTCGTCTACGTCACCCACGACCAGAGCGAGGCGCTGACCATGAGCAACCGCATCGCGGTGTTCAACCAGGGCGTCATCCAGCAGGTCTGCGCCGCCGACACCCTGTACGAAACCCCGTGCAACCGCTTCGTGGCCGGCTTCGTGGGCGACAGCAACCAGTTCCCCGGCACCGTGCGCGCCCTCGAAGGCGAGCGGTGCCTGGTCGAGCTGGCCGGCGGCATCCAGCTGCGCGGCCTGAACGTCCAGGGCCTGGCGGCCGGCGCCGCCTGCGTCGTGGCCATGCGCCCCGAACGCATCCAGGCGGCCCCCGAGGGCGGCGCCAACGCCTTCCGGGCCCACGCGGTCGACGAGGTCTACTTCGGCGACCACGTCCGCCTGCGCTGCCGCCTGGACGGCGGCGACACCTTCTTCGTCAAGATGCCCCTGGCCGCGGACGCCGGGGCGCACGCTCCGGGCACGCGCATCCCCCTGCGGATCGACCCCGGGCACGTCCGCGTTTTTCTCCCCTGACACACCCCCACCAAGACACAGGAGACATGCCATGAAAACCCAACCCATGCTGACGGCCCTGGCGCTCGCGCTCCCTCTGGCGCTGGCCCAGGCGCCCGCCCAGGCGCGCGACCTGACGGTCGTGAACTTCGGCGGCGCCAACGGCGATGCGCAGAACGCGGCCTTCATCCAGCCCTTCGAGAAGGAGACCGGCAAGAAGGTCATTCCCGTGGCCTACAACGGCGAGCAGGCCAAGGTCAAGGCCATGGTCCAGGCCAAGAACGTCGTCTGGGACGCCGTCGAGGTCGAGACCGGCGACCTGGGCCGGGGCTGCGACGAGGGCCTGTACGAGAACATCGACTGGGGCACCATCCTGAACAAGGGCGACCTGGTGCGCGGCGCGCTGAAATACTGCGGCGTGGGCACCTTCGTGTGGTCCACCGTCCTGGCCTACAACGCCGAGACGCTCAAGACCCCGCCCACCGGCTGGGCCGACTTCTGGGACGTGAAGAAATTCCCCGGCAAGCGCGGCCTGCGCAAGGGCGCGCACTACAACGTCGAATTCGCCCTGATGGCCGACGGCGTGCCGCCGCAGGACGTCTACAAGGTCCTGGCCACGCCCGAAGGCGTGGACCGCGCCTTCAAGAAGCTCGACGAGATCAAGCCCTACGTGCAGTGGTGGGAGGCGGGCGCCCAGCCGCCGCAGATGCTGAGCGCCGGCGACGTCGTCATGTCCGCCGCCTACAACGGCCGCATCGACGCGGCGCAGCGCGAAGGCCGGCCGCTCAAGGTCGTCTGGAACCAGAGCGTCTACGACTTCGACTACTGGGTGATCCCGGCCGGCTCGCCCAACAAGGACCAGGCGATCGAGTTCATCCGCTACGCCAGCTCGCCCAAGGCGCAGGCGGCCTATTCCCAGCACATCGCCTACGGCCCGATCAGCAAGGAAGCCATCGGCATGCTCAAGCCGGAGATCCTGGCCAACGTGCCCAATTCCCCGGCCAATGCGCGCAACGCCCTGTTCAACGACCTGGAGTTCTGGACCGACCACGGCGAAGAGCTCGAGCAGCGCTTCACCGCCTGGGCCGCACGCTGATCCGACGCGGGGCCGGCCGCGCGCCGGCCCCTTCCGACCACCCGGGCCCGTTCGCACGGATCCCCACGAATTCGCGCGAATCCACGCCGTCTCCGCGACCGGTGCGGACGGACTCTACAGGAATTCCGCCATGGACACGACCCTCGACGATCCCGGCGCCATCCGGCGCGCCATGCAAGCCGCGCAGCGGCGCCGCACCTGGCGCGCCCTGCTGCTGGTCGGGCCGCTGGCCCTGTTCCTGCTGGCGATCTTCGTCATCCCCATCGCCGCCCTGCTCACCCGCGCCGCCGACAACCCCGAAGTCATCGACACCCTGCCCCACACCCTGCAGGCGCTGACCCGCTGGGACGGGCGCTCCCAGCCGCCGGACGCCGCCTTCGCCGCCCTCGCCCAGGACCTGGCCCACGCCAAGAACTCCCCCGCCGCCGGCGAACTCGCCCGCCGCCTGAACTACGAGATCTCCGGCTACCGCTCGCTGATCTTCAAGACCCTGCGGCGCATGCCGCTCGACGCGGCCGACGCGGCCGACGCCCGCGCGCAACTCACCACCCTGGACAAGCGCTGGGCCGATCCCGCCTACTGGGCCGTCATCGCCAGCAACGACCGCGCCTGGACGCCCTACTACCTGCTCGCCTCCCTGGACCTCAAGCTCGACGCCGACGGCCGCATCGTGGCCGCGCCCCCCGACACCTCCGCCTTCCAGGAAATCTTCTCGCGCACCTTCGTCATCAGCCTGGTGGTCACCCTCGTCACCCTCGCCCTGGGCTATCCCCTGGCCTACTGGATCACCCGCCTGCCCAAGCGCCAGGCCAACCTGGTGCTCATCTGCATCCTCATCCCCTTCTGGACCTCGGTGCTGGTGCGCATCGCCGCCTGGGTCGTGCTGCTGCAGCGCGAAGGCCTGATCAACGGCGCCCTGGGCAGCCTGGGCCTGATCGCCGAGCCCCTGCCGCTGCTGTTCAACCGCCTGGGCGTCTACATCGCCATGGTCCACATCCTGCTGCCCTTCATGGTCCTGCCCCTGTACAGCGTCATGCAGTCCGTGCCGCCCACCTACCAGCGCGCCGCCGTCTCCCTGGGCAGCCACCCCTTCGCCGCCTTCTGGCGCGTCTACGTGCCCCAGACCTACCCCGGCGTGGCCGCCGGCTCGCTGCTGGTGTTCATCATCGCCATCGGCTACTACATCACCCCCGCCCTGCTGGGCGGCGCCGGCGACCAGATGATCAGCTACTACGTCGCCTACTTCACCAACCAGACCATCAACTGGGGCATGGCCAGCGCCCTGGGCCTGATCCTGCTGGCCGCCACCCTGCTGCTCTACACCCTGTACCGCCGCATCTCCGGCAAGGAACTGGCCCTGAACTGACCCAGGCAGGCCCCGCAAAGGACACGACCATGTTCAAGACCGATTTCCCGCCCTACCTGTCCGCCACCGAGCGTGCCTGGCATTACGCCCTGCGCATCCTGTGCGCGCTGATCCTGCTGTTCCTGCTGCTGCCTATCCTGGTGATCGTGCCGCTGTCGTTCAACCAGAGCTCGCTGCTGCTCTACCCCATCGAGTCGTTCTCGCTGCGCTGGTACCAGACCCTGTTCCACTCCGACGAGTGGGCCCGCGCCACGGCCAACAGCTTCATCGTCGCCCCCGCCGCCACCCTGCTGGCCACCGTCCTGGGCACGCTGGCCGCCGCCGGCCTGCACCGGGCGCAGTTCCGCGGCAAGGGGCTGCTCATGGCCGTGCTCATCTCGCCCATGATCGTGCCGCTGGTGGTCACCGGCCTGGGCATCTACCTGTTCTTCGCCCCCTACGGCCTGGTCAACAGCTACAGCGGCCTGATCCTGGCGCTGGCCGCCATCGGCGCGCCCTTCGTGGTCACCACCGTGTCGGCCACACTGCAGGGCTTCGACCCCAACCTGCTGCGCGCCAGCTACAGCCTGGGCGCCGGCCCCGTCCAGACCTTCTTGCGCGTGACCCTGCCCATCATCGCCCCGGGCGTGATCGCAGGCGCCCTGTTCGCCTTCGCCACCGCCTTCGACGAGATCGTCATCACCCTGTTCCTGGCCGGACCCGAGCAGACCACCCTGCCGCGCCAGATGTTCACCGGCATCCGCGAGAACATCAGCCCCGTCATCGCCGCCGTGGCCACCATCCTGATCCTGTTCTCCACCGCCCTGCTGCTGGCCCTCGAAGGGCTGCGCGGCCGCGTCGAGGCCAAGACCGTGCGGCTGAACGGCTGAAGGACCGGGCGGCTGAATGGCTGGAGGACCGGGCGGCTGAACGGCCGGACGGCCCGGACGCCACACGCGCCGCGCCGGCGGCGCGCGGCGGACCGCTTGCCCTGTCAGACCCGGGCTGTCGGACCCGGGCTGTCAGACCTGCGCCAGGGCCTCCAGGACCGCCGCCAGGCGGTCGGCCGGCACGCGCGCCCAGCGCAGGCCGTCGGCCTCCAGCTCGACGTGGCCGTCGACCCCGGGCGCCAGGCCCGACAGGTCGCGCTCGGCGAAGGAGCGGCCCAGGCTGTTCAGCACCTTGGGGTCGCCGAAGGGCTCGGACAGCAGCAGCTCGGCGCCGTCGGCGCCGAACAGGCGCTGGCGGAACCGGCCGTCCTCGTCCCGGAACGACACGATCCGCGCGCGTCCCGCGCGCGCCGCGCCGGCGGCCCCGGACGCCGCGTGCGGCGCGGCCGCGCCGGCGACCATGCGCAGGCCCACGGCCTCGCGCAGGCGGGCCATCATGGGGGTGGCGATGCGCCGCGCCTTGGCCGCGCCGGCCTGCAGGATGTCCTCGATCCGCTGCGGATGGGCCATCAGCTCCGCGTAGCGCGCGCGCATCGGCCCGATCTGGGCCTCGATCCGCTCGCACAGCGCCTGCTTGGCCTCGCCCCAGCCCAGCCCGCCTTCCAGGGCGGCGCGGAAGTCCGCTGCCTGCGCCGGCGTGGCGAAGGCCTGGTACAGCGTGTACAGGTGCGAGCCCTCGGCGTCCTTGGGCTCGCCGGGCAGGCGCGAATCGGTGACGATCCGCGCCACGGCCGCTTTCAGCGCCTTGGCGCCGCCCTCGAACAGGGGGATGGTGTTGTCGTAGCTCTTGGACATCTTGCGCCCGTCCAGGCCCGGCAGCGTGGCGACGGCCTCGTCGATCTGGACTTCCGGCAGCACGAACAGGTCCTCGCCGCCGCCGTACAGGTGGTTGAAGCGCTGGGCGATGTCGCGCGCCATCTCCAGGTGCTGGATCTGGTCGCGCCCCACCGGCACGCGGTGGGCGTTGAACATCAGGATGTCGGCGGCCATCAGCACCGGGTAGGAAAACAGCCCCATGGTGACGCCGTCGTCGGGCTCGACGCCCTTGGCGACGTTGGCGTCCACCGAGGCCTTGTAGGCGTGCGCACGGTTCATCAGGCCCTTGGCCGTGACGCAGTTCAGCATCCAGCACAGTTCCGGGATTTCCGGGACGTCCGACTGGCGGTAGAAGGTCGTGCGCTCGGTGTCCAGGCCCGCGGCGATCCAGGTCGCGGCGATCTCCAGCCGCGAGCGCGCGATGCGCGCCGGGTCGTCGCACTTGATCAGCGCGTGATAGTCTGCCAGGAAGAAGAAGGCGTCCACGCCCGGCTGGGCGCTCGCCTGGATCGCGGGGCGGATGGCGCCGGCGTAATTGCCCAGGTGGGGGGTGCCCGAGGGGGTGATGCCGGTCAGGACGCGGGTGACGGGTGTGCTCATGGGGTTTCCAGGGGAATTGCCAGACATTGCCGACGGCGGGGCGCGCCGCGCCCCTACAGGACGACCGAGGCCCGGCGCGTCTCGGCCAGGTATTCGCGCGACTGCATCTCCATCAGGCGCGACACGGTGCGGGAAAACTCGTTCGCCATCGGGCCTTGAGTATATAGCTCATCGGCCGGGCACTGGGCCGACAGGATCAGCTTGACCTTGTGGTCGTACAGCACGTCCACCAGCCAGGTGAAGCGGCGCGCCTCGGAGGCCTGGCGCGGGCTCATGCGCGGCACGTCGGACACGATCACGGTCTGGAAGCGGTCGGCCAGCTCCAGGTAGTCGTTCTGCGAGCGCGGCGTGCCGCACAGCGCCATGAAGTCGAACCAGACCACGGTGCCGGCCAGCGCCACCGCGCGGATCTCGCGGTTCTCGATGGTCAGGACGGGCTTCTGCCCGGCGGTGTCGGCCAGGCGCTCGAAGGCCGAGCGCAGTTCGTCGTGCGTCGCGGCCACGATGGGCGTGATGTAGGTGCGCAGCTGCGCCAGGGTGCGGCGCCGGTAGTCCACGCCCGCGTCCACGTTCAGCACGTCCATCTTTTCCTGGATCAGGGCGATGGCCGGCAGGATGCGGTCGCGGTGCAGGCCGTCCGGGTAGAGCGTGGAGGGCTCGTAGTTCGAGGTCATGACGAAGGAGGTGCCATGCTCGAACAGGCGCAGCAGCAGCCGGTACAGGATCATGGCGTCGGCCACGTCCGACACGTGGAACTCGTCGAAGCAGATCAGGCGGTAGCGCGCGGCGATCCTGCGCGCCACGTGGTCCAGCGGATCGGCCTCGCCGCTGACGGCGCGGATCTCGCGGTGCACCCCGCGCATGAACTCGTGGAAATGCAGGCGCACCTTGCGCTTGACGGGCACGGTCAGGTAGAACGCGTCCATCAGGAAGCTCTTGCCGCGCCCGACGCCGCCCCACAGGTAGACCCCGCGGGGCACGGCCGGGCGCAGGAACAGCTTTTTCAGGCCGTTGGAGCGCTGGCGCTTGAACTCGATCCAGTCGTCATAGTACCGCTGCAGGCGCGCGACCGCCGCGCGCTGGGCCTCGTCGGCGACGAAGCCCCGCTCGCGCAGGGCCTGCGCGTAATACGCGCTGACATCCATCGTCAGCGGCTTACAGGTTCAGCGTGCGCTTGTCGACGGCCAGGGCGGCTTCCTTGACGGCTTCGGACAGGGTCGGGTGCGCATGGCAGATGCGCGCGATGTCCTCGGCGGCGCCGCGGAACTCCATGATGGTCACGGCTTCGGCGATGAGTTCGGAGGCCATCGGGCCGACGATGTGCACCCCCAGGACCTCGTCGGTCTTGGCGTCGGCCAGGATCTTGACGAAGCCGGTGGTGTCGCCCAGCGCGCGGGCACGGCCGTTGGCCATGAAGGGGAAGCTGCCCGCCTTGTAGTCGCGGCCCTCGGCCTTCAGCGCCTGCTCGGTCTTGCCGACCCAGGCGACCTCGGGCGAGGTGTAGATGACCCAGGGAATGGTGTCGAAATTGACGTGCCCGTGCTGGCCGGCGATGCGCTCGGCCACCGCCACGCCCTCTTCCTCGGCCTTGTGCGCCAGCATCGGGCCGCGCACCACGTCGCCCACCGCCCAGACGTTGGCCAGGTTGCTGCGGCAGTCCTCGTCCACGACCACGAAGCCGCGCTCGTCGAGCTTCAGGCCCACCACATCGGCGCCCAGGCCGGCGGTGTTGGGCACGCGGCCGATGGACACGATCAGGTGGTTGACCGACAGCTTCTGCTCGGCGCCGGCCGCGTCCGTGTACTGCACGCTGACGCCCTTGGCGGAGGTCTTGACCTCGCCGATGCGCACGCCGGTCTGGATGTCCAGGCCCTGCTTGGTCAGCGCCTTCTGGGCTTCCTTGGCGACGTCGCGGTCCACCGCGCCGAGGAACTCGGGCAGGGCTTCCAGGATGGTGACCTCGGCGCCCAGGCGGCGCCAGACGCTGCCCATTTCCAGGCCGATGACGCCCGCGCCGACGATGCCGAGCTTCTTGGGCACGGCGGGGATCCGCAGCGCGCCGTCGTTCGACAGGATCAGTTCCTCGTCGAAGGGCACGCCCGGCAGCGCGCGCGCGCTGGAGCCGGTGGCGACGATCACGTGGCGGCCTTCGAGGTCTTCGTCGGTCTTGCCGGAGACCTTCACCGACCAGCCGAAGTCGGTCTTGGCGGCCAGCGAGCCGGTGCCGTGGAAGAACGACACCTTGTTCTTCTTGAAGAGGAACAGGATGCCTTCGTTGTTCTGCCTGACCACCGTGTCCTTGCGGCCGATCAGCTTGGCCAGGTCCAGGCTGACGCCCTTGGCCGTGATGCCGTGCTCGGCGAAGTGGTGGTTGAGCTGCTCGTAGTGCTCGGACGACTGCAGCAGGGCCTTGGACGGGATGCAGCCGACGTTGGTGCAGGTGCCGCCGGGCGCGGGCTTGCCGGCCGGGCTGGTCCAGGCGTCCACGCAGGCCACGGCCAGGCCCAGCTGGGCGGCGCGGATGGCGGCGATATAGCCGCCGGGGCCGGCGCCGATCACGATCACATCGAATTGTTTTGCCATGATGAATTCTCGAATGGGTTGGGGATCCCCTGCATCGGGGGATCCGGCGGGCACGGCTCAGGCGCATGCCCGCCGGGCGCGCCCCGGACGGGCGCGCGAAGCGAAGCACTGTCCGGAATCAGACGCCCAGCAGCAGGCGCTGCGGATCTTCCAGCGCGTCCTTCATGGCCACCAGGGCCAGCACGGCCTCGCGGCCGTCGATGATGCGGTGGTCGTAGGACAGGGCCAGGTAGTTCATCGGACGGATCACGATCTGGCCGTTTTCCACCACCGGGCGGTCCTTGGTGGCGTGGATGCCCAGGATGGCGGACTGCGGCGGATTGATGATCGGGGTGGACAGCATCGAGCCGAACACGCCGCCATTGGAAATGGAGAAGGTGCCGCCGGTCAGTTCGTCGAGCGTGAGCTTGCCGTCCTGCGCGCGCCGGCCGAAGTCGGCGATCTGCTTTTCGATGTCGGCGAGCGAGAGCTGGTCGGCGTTGCGCAGGATGGGCACCACCAGGCCGCGCGGGCTGCCGACCGCCACGCCGATGTCGAAGTAGCCGTGGTAGATGATGTCCTTGCCGTCCACCGAGGCGTTGACGACCGGGTAGCGCTTGAGCGCCGCGACGGCCGCCTTGACGAAGAAGGAGGTGAAGCCGAGCTTGACGCCGTGTTCCTTTTCAAAGGAGTCCTTGTACTTCTTGCGCAGGTCCATGATGGCCTGCATGTTGACCTCGTTGAAGGTCGTCAGGATGGCGTTCTCGGATTGCGACTGGATCAGGCGCTCGGCCACGCGGGCGCGCAGGCGGCTCATGGGCACGCGCTGCTCGGGACGGCCGTCCAGGCCGACCGGCACCGGGGCGGCCGGCGTGGCGGGCGCCGACGGGGCCTGCGGCGCCTGGGGCGCGGCGTTCAGCGCGTCGGCCTTGGTCACGCGGCCGGCGCGGCCCGTGCCCTCGACGGTGGCGGGATCGATGCCTTTTTCGGACAGGATCTTGCCGGCGGCGGGCGAGGCCACGGCGGACTTGGCCGCCGGCTTGGCGGCCTCGGCGGACGCGGCCGGAGCGGGCGCGGGCGCCGCGGCGGCCGGAGCGGCCGCCGCCTTGGCGTCGGTGTCGATGCGGGCCAGGACTTCGCCCGAGGTGACGGTGCTGCCATCGCCCTTGACGATCTCGGAGAGCACGCCCGAGGCCGGCGCCGGGACTTCCAGCACGACCTTGTCGGTTTCGACCTCGATCAGGATCTCGTCGGCCTGCACGGCTTCGCCGGGCTGCTTCTTCCAGTTGAGCAGGGTGGCTTCCGACACCGATTCGGAAAGCTGCGGGACGAGGACTTCGGTAATGGCCATGATGATTCTTCCGTTTTGTCTGTATTTGAAGGAGGTCGGATTACTTGATCAGCGAGAAGCTCTTGAGCTTGGGCGAAAAGGCCTGCTCGATCAGGGCGCGCTGCTGCTCCTGGTGCTTGGCCAGGTAACCCACGGCGGGCGAGGCCGAGGCCGGGCGGCCGGCGTAGCCGAGCTTCTGGCCGTCGCTCATGTTCTCGTACAGGTGGTGCTGCACGTAGAACCACGGCCCCTGGTTCTGCGGCTCGTCCTGGACCCAGACCAGCTCCTTGGCGTTGGGATATTTCTGCAGTTCGGCCTGGAAGGACTTGTGGGCGAAGGGATAGAGCTGCTCGATGCGCAGGATGGCCACGTCCTTGCGGCCCTGTTCGGCCCGCGCGTGGACCAGGTCGTAGTAGACCTTGCCGGAGCACACCTGCACGCGCTTCACGTCGGCCGGCACGATCTCCGCGTCGGTCTCGCCGATCACGGGCTGGAAGGTGCCGGTGGCCAGGTCCTCCAGGGGCGAGGTGGCGTTCTTGTTGCGCAGCAGCGACTTGGGCGTGAAGAGGACCAGCGGCTTGCGGAAGGGCCGGATCATCTGGCGGCGCAGCACGTGGAAGATCTGCGCGCCGGTGGTCGGCTGCACGGCCTGGATGTTGTTGTCCGCGCACAGCTGCAGGAAGCGCTCGATGCGCGCCGAGGAGTGCTCGGGACCCTGGCCTTCGTAGCCGTGCGGCAGCATCAGCACCAGGCCGCACTGGCGGCCCCACTTGGCCTCGCCGGAGGTGATGAACTGGTCGATCACGACCTGGGCGCCGTTGGCGAAGTCGCCGAACTGGGCTTCCCAGATGGTCAGCACGTTGGGCTCGGCGGTGGCGTAGCCGTATTCAAAGCCCAGCACCGCGGCTTCGGACAGCACGGAGTCGATCACCGTGAACGGCGCCTGGTTCTCGGAGACGTTCTGCAGCGGCACGTAGGTGCCGTCGTCCCAGCGCTCGCGCTTCTGGTCGTGCAGCACGGCGTGGCGGTGGGTGAAGGTGCCGCGGCCGGAATCCTGGCCGGTGATGCGGATGGCGTAGCCGTTGGCCACCAGGGTGGCGAAGGCCAGGTGCTCGCCCATGCCCCAGTCCACGGGATGCTCGCCGCGCGCCATGGCCAGGCGGTCGGCCAGCAGCTTCTTGACCAGCGGATGCACGGTGAAGCCGTCCGGCACCTGGGTGAGCCGTTCGCCGATGCGGGTCAGTTCGGCCAGGGGCACGCCGGTGTCGGCGTGGTCCGTCCATTTGGCGCCCAGGAACGGCGACCAGTCGGTGGAATACTTGTTCTTGTAGTCGGTCAGCACCGGCTCGACCGTGCGCTGGCCGTCTTCCATGAGCTGGCGGTAGTCCTTGACCATCTGGTCGGGCTCGTCCTCGGCCAGCACGCCCTGCGCCACCAGGCGGTCGGCGTAGAGCTTGCGCGTGCCGGGGTGCGTGCCGATGCTCTTGTACATCAGCGGCTGGGTCAGGGACGGCGTGTCCTGCTCGTTGTGGCCCAGCTTGCGGAAGCAGACGATGTCCACGACCACGTCGTGCTTGAACTGCTGGCGGTAGTCCAGGGCCAGGCGGGTGACGAAGACCACGGCCTCGGGATCGTCGCCGTTGACGTGGAAGACGGGGGCCTCGATCATCTTGACCACGTCCGTGCAGTACAGCGTGGAGCGCGTGTCGCGCGGGTCCGAGGTCGTGAAGCCGATCTGGTTGTTGATGACGATGTGCAGCGTGCCACCCGTGCCGTAGCCGCGCGTCTGGGCCAGGTTCAGGGTTTCCATCACCACGCCCTGGCCGGCGAAGGCCGCGTCGCCGTGCACCAGCACCGGCAGGACCTGGTCGCCGGCCGCGTCGCCGCGGCGATCCTGGCGGGCGCGCACGCTGCCTTCGACCACCGGGTTGACGATTTCCAGGTGCGAGGGGTTGAAGGCCAGCGACAGGTGGACCGGGCCGCCGCGCGTGGACAGGTCGCTGGAGAAGCCGTTGTGGTACTTGACGTCGCCGTCGCTCAGGGACTGGGCGTGCTTGCCCTCGAATTCGGCGAACAGGTCGCCGGGCATCTTGCCCATGATGTTGACCAGCATGTTCAGGCGGCCGCGGTGGGCCATGCCCACGACGATTTCCTGGACGCCGTTCTCGCCGGCGTGGTTCACGACCTCGTCCATCGAGGCGATGAAGCTCTCGCCGCCTTCCAGGGAGAAGCGCTTCTGGCCGACGTACTTGGTGTGCAGGAAGCGTTCCAGGCCTTCGGCCTCGGTCACCTGGCGCAGGATGTTGCGCTTTTCGTCGACGGAGAGCTCGGGCACGCCCAGCGTGGATTCCAGGCGCTCCTGGATCCAGCGCTTGACCGCCGGATCGGAGATGTGCATGAATTCGGCGCCGACGTTGCGGCAGTACGTGTCACGCAGGGCCTTGAGGATGTCCCGCATGGTCATCGTGTCGGCCTTGGTGAAATACGTGTTCGTGGCCGAATAGATCTGGTCGAGGTCGGCCTCGGACAGGCCGTAGAAGGCGGGATCCAGTTCCGGGATTTCCGGACGGTCGCGGCGCTTCAGGGGGTCGAGCTGGGCGATGCGCGAGCCCAGCGAGCGGTAGGCGGCGATGATCGACTGGACGTAGACCTGCTTGCTGGCGATGGCCAGGGACTGGTCGGAGGCCTGCGCGGGGCGGATCTGGAAGGCGTTCTCGCGGGCGCGCTGGGCGAAGGAGGCGACGATCGGGGCGTGGGCCTGGTCGCGGGTGGCTTCGCGGCCATCGACGGCGGGCTGGTGCTGCAGCTGATCGAAGTAGGAACGCCACTGGTCCGGAACGGAACCCGGGTTGTCTAGATAGGCTTCGTAGAGGTCTTCTACGTAGGGCGCATTGGCGCCGAACAAATAGGAATTGGACTGGAGTTCTTGTTCCGTGGACATTGTGCGCTTCACCTGACGGGTGCTTCACCCGAACGATGCAGATTGAAAAACCTTCCGCGACTCGGCCAGACCGATGGGCGGATAGCAGGGGCAGAAGGCAGTGGTACGACGCCTTGCATAAGCCGTATTAAGGCCAGAGTATACCCGCCCCACGACACGGGTTTAAACTGGTCGGCCGAAAACGCCCGTTCCAGGCCGCTTTTCGCCCGGCTGGCGTTGGGATTAACAAACACTCCGGCGGCCCGGCGGCGAAAATCCGATGCGGGCGAATCATTCCCTCACCGACACGAACGATATAAAAACCTCGCAGGAGCACAGGCACCCATGGACCTGAAGAACGACCGCGCCAAGATGGCGCTCGACTACCACGCCTACCCCACGCCCGGGAAGATCTCCGTGGTCCCGACCAAGCCGCTGGCCAACCAGGACGACCTGAGCCTGGCCTATTCCCCCGGCGTGGCGGCGGCCAGCATGGCCATCCACGCCGAGGGCGAGGCGGCCGCGGCGAAATACACCTCGCGCGCCAACCTGGTGGGCGTGGTCACCAACGGCACCGCCGTGCTCGGCCTGGGCAACATCGGCCCGCTGGCGGCCAAGCCCGTGATGGAGGGCAAGGGCTGCCTGTTCAAGAAATTCGCCGGCATCGACGTCTTCGACATCGAGCTGAACGAGCGCGACCCGGACAAGCTGGTGGACATCATCGCCGCGCTGGAGCCCACCCTGGGCGGGGTCAACCTCGAGGACATCAAGGCGCCGGAATGCTTCTACATCGAAAAGAAGCTGCGCGAGCGCATGAAGATCCCCGTCTTCCACGACGACCAGCACGGCACCGCCATCATCTCCTCGGCCGCCGTCCTGAACGGACTGAAGGTCGTGGGCAAGGACATCGGCCGCATCAAGCTGGTGTGCTCGGGCGCGGGCGCGGCCGCCATCGCCTGCCTGGACCTGATGGTCAAGCTCGGCGTCTCGCGGGAAAACGTCTACGTGGTCGATTCGCGCGGCGTGATCTGGGAAGGCCGCGACGAGCAGATGGAGCCCAACAAGGCCCGCTACGCCCAGAAGACCGACGCCCGCACCCTGGCCGACGTCTGCAAGGGCGCTGACGTGTTCCTCGGCTGCTCGGCCCCCGGCGTGCTGACCCAGGACATGGTGCGCACCATGGCCGACCGCCCGCTGATCCTGGCCCTGGCCAACCCCGATCCCGAGATCCGCCCCGAGGACGCCAAGGCCGCCCGTCCCGACTGCATCATCGCCACCGGCCGTTCGGACTACCCGAACCAGGTCAACAACGTGCTGTGCTTCCCCTTCATCTTCCGCGGCGCGATGGACTGCGGCGCCACCGTCATCAACGAGGAGATGAAGCTCGCCTGCGTCAAGGCCATCGCCGATCTGGCCCAGGCCGAGAGCAGCGCCGAGGTCGCCGGCGCCTACGCCGACCAGGACCTGTCCTTCGGCCCGGAATACATCATTCCCAAGCCCTTCGACCCGCGCCTGATCGTGCAGATCGCGCCGGCCATCGCCGAGGCGGCGGCGGCCTCCGGCGTGGCGCGCCGCCCCATCGAGGACATGGACGCCTACCGCCAGTCCCTGATGAGCATCGTCTACCACTCCGGCCAGCTGATGCGCCCGCTGTTCCGCCAGGCCAAGTCCGCGCCCAAGCGCGTGATCTACGCCGACGGCGAGGACGAGCGCGTGCTGCGCGCCGCCCAGACGGCGCTGGACGAGAAGATCGCCTTCCCGATCCTGATCGGCCGCCCGGCCGTGATCGACATGCGCATCCAGAAGTTCGGCCTGCGCCTGGTGCCCGGCGAGAACGTCGAGATCGTCAACCCCGAGGACGACTCGCGCTTCAACGAGACCTGGAGCGCCTACTACAAGCTGCGCGGGCGCGACGGCGTCACGCCCGACATCGCCAAGGCCATGGTGCGCAAGCACAACTCGCTGATCGGGGTGATGCTGCTGCAGCGCGGCGACGCCGACGCCATGCTCTGCGGGGTGGCCAGCCGCTTCGACAACCAGCTGAAATACGTCGAGGAAATCATCGGCCTCAAGCCCACGGCCCGCACCTACGCGGCCATGAACGTGCTGATGCTGCCGACCCAGACCCTGTTCATCTGCGACACGCACGTCAACGAGGACCCCACCGCCGAGCAGATCGCCGACATGACCATCCTGGCCGCCGAGGAAGTCCGCCGCTTCGGCATCGTGCCCAAGATCGCCCTGCTCTCGCACTCCAACTTCGGCAGCCGCCCCACGGCCTCGTCGCGCAAGATGGCCGAGGCCCGGCGCCTGATCGCGCAGCGCGCGCCCGAGCTGGAAGTCGACGGCGAGATGCACGCGGACTCGGCCCTGTCCGAGACCATCCGCGTCAAGGCCTATCCCGACACCACCCTGAAGGGGCCGGCCAACCTGCTGATCACGCCCAATCTGGATGCCGGCAACATCACCTACAACATGCTGAAGATGACCGGCAGCCACGGCGTGGCCATGGGCCCGGTGCTGCTGGGCGCCGCGCGCCCGGTGCACATCCTGACCACCAGCTCCACGGTGCGCCGGATCGTCAACATGACGGCCCTGGCCGTGGTGGACGCCCAGCAGGAGGCGGGCGAGACGGTCTGATCGAAGGCCCCGGCCGTCCGGGCCGGGAAGTCTTCCGGGCCGGGAAGTCGTCCGTCCGGAAGTTCGGAAGATCCCCGCCGGGCCGCCCGCGCGGCGGGGCCGGACAGGAAAAACGGGCCTTGCGGCCCGTTTTCATTGCTGCGGCGAAACGGAAGGGAAACGGAAGGATTACTTCACGTCGCGCACCGCGGCGCCGGTGTACAGCTGGCGCGGACGGCCGATCTTGTAGTTGGGATCGGACAGCATCTCGTTCCACTGGGCGATCCAGCCCACCGTGCGGGCCAGGGCGAAGATCGCCGTGAACAGCGAGGTGGGGATGCCGATGGCGCGCTGCACGATGCCCGAATAGAAGTCCACGTTCGGGTAGAGCTTGCGTTCCACGAAGTACGGGTCTTCCAGGGCGATGCGTTCCAGTTCCATGGCCAGCTTGAACAGCGGGTCGTTGTGCAGGCCCAGGGAATCCAGGACTTCGCGGCAGGTTTCCTGCATCAGCTTGGCGCGCGGGTCGTAGTTCTTGTAGACCCGGTGGCCGAAGCCCATCAGGCGCACGCCGGAGTTCTTGTCCTTGACCTTTTCCATGAACTCGCCGACCTTGGCCACGCCGCCCTGGGCCTGGATGCTTTCCAGCATGTTCAGGCAGGCTTCGTTGGCGCCGCCGTGCGCCGGACCCCACAGGCAGGCCACGCCGGCCGCGATGGCGGCGAACGGGTTGGTGCCCGAGGAGCCGCACAGGCGCACGGTGGAGGTGGAGGCGTTCTGCTCGTGGTCGGCGTGCAGGATGAAGATGCGGTCCAGCGCGCGTTCGACCACGTCGTTGACCTGGTAGTCGTCGCAGGGCGTGGCGAACATCATGCGCAGGAAGTTGCCCGTGTAGGACAGGTCGTTCTTCGGGTAGATGATGGGCTGGCCCAGCGAGTGCTTGTACGCCATGGCGACCAGGGTCGGCATCTTGGCGATCAGGCGGATCGCGGAGACCTCGCGGTGGTGCGGGTTGGTGATGTCGGTGGAGTCGTGGTAGAAGGCCGACAGCGCGCCCACCAGGCCCGTCAGCACCGCCATGGGGTGCGCGTCGCGGCGGAAGCCCTGCAGGAAGGTGTGCATCTGCTCGTGCACCAGGGTGTGGTGCGTGACGATGTCGTCGAATTCCTTCTTCTGGTCGGCCGTCGGCAGCTCGCCGTTCATGATCAGGTAGGCCACCGACAGGAAGTCGCAGCTCGTCGCCAGCTGGTCGATCGGGTAGCCGCGGTACAGCAGCTGGCCCTTGTCGCCGTCGATGTAGGTGATGGCGGATTCGCAGGAAGCCGTCGCCATGAAGCCGGGGTCGTAGGTGAACATCCCGGTCTGGCCGTACAGCTTGCGGATGTCGATCACATCCGGGCCGACCGTGCCCTGGTAGACGGGGAATTCGACCGAGGGGCTGCCGTCGGAGAACGATAGCGTGGCTTTTTTATCGGATAGCTGCATGTGAATCTTCCTTTAAGTATTACATCGCTTTCATCTGCTCGACGAGCCGGCGGATGTCGGGGTCGTCGTAGGAGCCGGACAGGTCCACGCGTCCCAGCAGCACATCGAGCAATTCGTTGTCGCCCATTTCAAAAAGCCGCGTCAGTGCCCGGACGTCGGTCTCGGTCAGCCGCGCTTCGTGGGCGTCCAGGAAGCGCGTGATGATGAGATCGTTCTCGAGCAGGCCGCGGCGCGCCCGCCAGCGCAGGCGGGCGCGGTCCAGGACGGACAGGTCGCCAGACATGACCGTTCCTAGACCGTGCGGCGCACGAGCATTTCCTTGATCTTGCCGATCGCGGCCGACGGGTTCAGCCCCTTGGGGCAGACGTCCGTGCAGTTCATGATCGTGTGGCAGCGGAACAGGCGATAGGGATCTTCCAGGTTGTCCAGGCGCTCGCCGGTGGCCTCGTCGCGCGAATCGGCGATGAAGCGGTAGGCCTGCAGCAGGCCGGCCGGGCCGACGAACTTGTCCGGATTCCACCAGAAGGACGGACAGGCGGTCGAGCAGCAGCCGCACAGGATGCACTCGTACAGGCCGTTCAGTTCCTCGCGTTCCTCGGGCGACTGCAGGCGTTCCTTTTCGGGGGGCGGCGTGTCGTTGATGAGGTAGGGCTTGATCGAATGGTACTGGTCGAAGAAGAAGGTCATGTCCACGATCAGGTCGCGCACCACGGGCAGGCCGGGCAGCGGCTTGAGGACGATGGGTTCCTTCAGCGTCAGCAGGTTGGTCGTGCAGGCCAGGCCGTTCCTGCCGTTGATGTTCATGGCGTCGGACCCGCACACGCCCTCGCGGCAGGACCGGCGCAGGGCCAGGCTGTCGTCGAGCTCGTTCTTGATGCGCAGGATCGCGTCCAGCAGCATCTTGTCGGTCGGCTGCAGCTCGACCTCGAACTTCTGCATGTACGGCCGCTCGTCCTTGTCCGGATCGTAGCGGTAGATCTCGAATTTCACGATGCGTTTTTCACTCATGACGATGTCCAGATTAGAAGGTGCGCGGCTTGGGCGGGATGCTTTCCATGGTCAGGGGCTGCATGCGCACCGGGGTGTATTCGAGGCGGTCGTCTTCGGCGAACCACAGGGTGTGCTTGAGCCAGTTCACGTCGTCGCGTTCCGGGTATTCCTCGAGCGCATGGGCGCCGCGCGATTCCAGCCGGTTGGCCGCCGACTTGGTGGTGGCGCGGGCGACCTCGATCATGTTGGCCACTTCCAGGGCCTCGATGCGGGCGGTGTTGAAGACCTTGGACTTGTCCGAGAAATAGATGTCCTGCACTTCCGGCACCAGGCCGGCGATGACTTCCGCGCCTTCCTTGAGCAGGTCGAGCTTGCGGAACACGCCGCAATGGGCCTGCATGGCCACGCGGATCTTGTTGGCCACGTCCTGCGCCTTCTCGCCCGAGGTGCGGGATTCCAGGCGGTTGACGCGGTCCAGGGAAGCGTCGATGTCGGTGTCCGGCAGCACCTTGTGGCTGTGCTCGCGTTCCGGGTGCTGGGAGACGATGAAGTTGCCCGCCGAGCGGCCGAACACGATCAGGTCCAGCAGAGAATTGGTGCCCAGGCGGTTGGCGCCGTGGACCGAGGTGGCCGCGCATTCGCCGATCGCGTACAGGCCGTTGACGATCTTTTCCTGGCCGTTGACGCGCGTGACGACCTGGCCGTGGTAGTTGGCCGGGATGCCGCCCATCTGGTAGTGGATCGTCGGCACGACCGGGATCGGGTCCTTGATCGGGTCGATGTTGGCGAACTTGATGGCGATCTCGCGGATCGAGGGCAGGCGCTTGGTGATGGTTTCCGCGCCCAGGTGGTCGAGCTTGAGCAGCACGTAGCTGCCGTCGCCGCAGCCGCGGCCTTCCTTGATTTCCTGGTCCATCGAGCGCGACACGAAGTCGCGCGGAGCCAGGTCCTTGAGCTGGGGCGCGTAGCGTTCCATGAAGCGCTCGCCGTCCTTGTTCAGCAGGAAGCCGCCTTCGCCGCGCACGCCCTCGGTGATCAGCACGCCCGCGCCGGCCACGCCGGTGGGGTGGAACTGCCAGAACTCCATGTCCTGCAGCGGGATGCCCGCGCGCGCGGCCATGCCCAGGCCGTCGCCGGTGTTGATGAAGGCGTTGGTGGTGGCGGCCCAGATCCGGCCGGCGCCGCCGGTGGCCAACACGGTGTGCTTGGCTTCCAGGACGTAGATCTCGCCGGTTTCCATTTCCATCGCGGTCACGCCCAGCACGTCGCCGTCGTTGTTGCGCAGCAGGTCGAGCGCCATCCATTCGACGAAGAACTGCGTGCGGGCGGCGACGTTGCGCTGGTAGAGCGTGTGCAGCATCGCGTGGCCGGTGCGGTCGGCCGCGGCACAGGCGCGCTGGACGGGCTTTTCGCCGAAGTGCGAGGTGTGGCCGCCGAACGGGCGCTGATAGATGGTGCCGTCCGGGTTGCGGTCGAAGGGCATGCCGAAGTGTTCGAGCTCGTACACGGCGTTGGGCGCTTCGCGGACCATGAATTCGATCGCGTCCTGGTCGCCGAGCCAGTCGGAGCCCTTGACGGTGTCGTACATGTGCCATTGCCAGTGGTCTTCGCTCATGTTGCCCAGCGAGGCGCTGACGCCGCCCTGGGCGGCCACGGTGTGCGAGCGCGTGGGGAAGACCTTGGTGAGCACGGCCACGGACAGGCCGGCCTGGGCCAGCTGCAGCGAACAACGCAGGCCGGCGCCGCCGGCACCGACGACCACCACATCGAACTGGCGGCGCGGAAGGGATTTTTTGACAGCGGCCACGTTATAGACTCCAGAGAATTTGACCGAAGAAGACCACCGCGGCCACCAGCCAGAGGATGGTCAGGACCTGCAGAAACAGGCGCAGGCCGTCGGAATGGGCGTAATCCATCCAGATGTCGCGCACGCCGACCCAGGCGTGCCAGGCGAGCGACAGGAAGGCCAGCGTGGCGAGCAGCTGCCCGACCGGCAGCGTGCCGACGGTGAAGGCGAAGAAGGCGCGCCAGGACTCGAAATCCAGGCTGGGGACCAGGACGGCGTACAGGACCAGGACCAGGGTGTAGACCGCCATGATGACGGCGGTGGCGCGCTGGACGATGAAATCGCGCGTGCCATAGTGCGCGCCCACGACCAGGCGCTTGCGACCGATGCGTTCTTGAGCCATTACCATGCTCCAAAGAGTTTCAGACCGAAGATCACGGTCAGGGCCAGGGCCACGCCGATCACCAGGGCGCCGGAGCGCTGCGAGGGCTCGCGCGCATTGCCGACGTGCAGGTCCAGCGTCAGGTAGCGGATCCCGGCGCAGAAATGGTGGAAGTAGCCCCACATCAGCACCAGCAGCACGATCTTACAGGCCGGGTTCGCCACCCATTCCTTCATGGCGGCGAAGGTCTCGGGCGACTGCACGCTTTGCGCGAACAGCGGCACGATCACCAGCGGCAGCGCCAGGAACAGCAGCGCGCCGCTGATCCGGTGCATGATGGACGCTTTGGCAGCCGGGGGCAGCCGGTAACTCATGAGGTCGGTCAACCCCAGGTTACGGAACTGCGGGCGCGGCTTTGTGGCTGATTCAGACATGATGGCCTCGTAGTTGGAAAATGGAAGGAATTCTGGACTCAACCGGCATTTTCGCCGATCCGCGGGTCAATTCAAACTGTTCCGGTAATGGTACCGCTCCGTGACGTAATGGCCGCGGCGCAATTCCATGGGGCGGTCGCCGTAGGTGTAGGCGATGCGCTCGACCTGCAGCAGCGGGCTGCCGGGCGGGATCCGCAGCAGTTCGGCCTGGACGTCGGTCGCGGCCACGGCGCGGAGCTTTTCCTCGGCGCGCACCATGCTGACGCCGAATTCCGTTTCAAACAGGGCGTACACGGGGCCGCGGTAGCGCAGCAGCGATTCCAGGGTCAGGCCCTTGAAGATGCTGCCCGGCAGCCAGATGTCGTCGAGGATGGTGGGCACGTCGTCGAAGGACAGCACGCGGCGCATGTTCACGACCGCGTCGCCGGCGCGCAGGTCCAGGGCGGCGGCGATCTCGGCCGAGGCCTTGGCGCGGCGGCAGTCGAGGATCTGGCTGCTGGACACGCCGGTGCGGCCGTCGTCGGGCGCCAGGCGCAGAAAGCGGTAGCGCACCTTGGCCTCGTTGTGCGTGGCCACGAAGGTGCCCTTGCCCTGGCGGCGGATGAGCAGGTTTTCGGCGGCCAGTTCGTCGATGGCCTTGCGCACGGTGCCCTGGCTGACCTGGAAGCGGGCCGCCAGTTCGAGTTCGCTGGGGATGGATTCGCCCGGCTTCCATTCGCCCCGGTCCAGGCCCTGCAGGATCAGACCCTTGATCTGCTGGTACAGAGGACTGAACGCGGCGCTGTGGGGCGCGCGGCTCGGCGTCTGCGGGCGATCGATCGGGGGGGAATCGGACATGTCGGTCAGGGGTGCTGCGGGGCGGCCGTGCTACGGGATGAAACAACGCATTTTCGCACTTCCGGGGCCGGATGTCTAATACTCTTCTGTCTTATATAAGATATAAGACCCTTGACGCTGGCCGATGAAATACACTACTCTTTTCGGCGATTTCGCATACCACCGGATATCCTCTCACCCTATCGGAGAATCACCATGTCCAAACCCGCCATGCGCGTCGCGGTCACCGGCGCCGCCGGCCAGATCGGCTATGCCCTGCTGTTCCGCATCGCCTCGGGCGAAATGCTCGGCAAGGACCAGCCCGTCATCCTGCAGCTGCTCGAGATCCCCGACGAAAAGGCCCAGAAGGCCCTGCAGGGCGTGATGATGGAGCTGGAAGACTGCGCCTTCCCCCTGCTGGCCGGCATGAGCGCCCACAGCGACCCGCGCACCGCCTTCAAGGACGCGGACGTCGCCCTGCTGGTCGGCGCCCGTCCGCGCGGCCCCGGCATGGAGCGCAAGGACCTGCTGCACGTCAACGCGCAGATCTTCACCGCCCAGGGCAAGGCCCTGAACGAAGTCGCCAGCCGCGACGTCAAGGTGCTGGTGGTCGGCAACCCGGCCAACACCAATGCCTACATCGCCATGAAGTCCGCCCCGGACCTGCCGGCCAGGAACTTCACCGCCATGCTGCGCCTGGACCACAACCGCGCGCTGTCGCAGATCGCCACGAAGACCGGCAAGGCCGTGGCCGACATCGAGAAGCTCATCGTGTGGGGCAACCACTCGCCCACCATGTACCCGGACACGCGCTTCGCCACCATCGGCGGCCAGTCCGTCCAGGCCCTGGTCAACGACGACGCCTGGATCCGCGACACCTTCATCCCCACCGTGGGCAAGCGCGGCGCGGCCATCATCGCCGCGCGCGGCCTGTCCTCGGCCGCCTCGGCCGCCAACGCCGCCATCGACCACATCCGCGACTGGGTGCTGGGCTCCAACGGCAAGTGGGTCACCATGGGCGTGCCCTCCGACGGCTCCTACGGCATCCCCGAAGGCATCATCTACGGCGTGCCGGTCACCACGGCCAATGGCGAATACACCCGCGTCGCCGGCCTGGAGATCGACGCCTTCTCGCGCGAGCGCATGGACTTCACCCTGAACGAACTGCTCGAAGAGCGCGACGGCATCGCCGAACTGCTGAAGTAAGCCCCCCGGCGGCGGGTACGCGGCCGCGAGGCCGCCGCGCCCGCCGCCGAATGTCCGGCCGATGACAGACAGCCCGGCCCGCCGTGGCCAGAATGCCCCTGCCATCGACTGGTACCGCGCCCCGCGTCCGGGGCGCATGCTGCCGCGAATCCGGGCACGCCGGGCGCCGGCGGCCCACCGGAGCGTCCATCATGACCCGTCCCGCCTCCCCCGGCGCCCTGCTGCGCCAGGCGCTGACCGAAGAATCCCCCCTGCAGATCGTGGGGACCATCAACGCCAATCACGCCCTGCTGGCCCAGCGCGCCGGCTACCGCGCCATCTACGTGTCGGGCGGCGGCGTGGCCGCCGGCTCGCTCGGCCTGCCCGACCTCGGCATCAACACGCTCGACGACGTCCTGACCGACGTGCGCCGCATCACCGACGTCTGCGACCTGCCGCTGCTGGTGGACATCGACACCGGCTTCGGGCCCTCGGCCTTCAACATCGCCCGCACCGTCAAGTCCCTGATCAAGTTCGGCGCCGCCGGCTGCCACATCGAGGACCAGGTCGGCGCCAAGCGCTGCGGCCACCGGCCCGGCAAGGAAATCGTCAGCACCGAGGAAATGGCCGACCGCGTCAAGGCCGCCGTCGATGCCCGCACCGACACCGATTTCTACGTCATCGCGCGCACCGACGCGATCGCCGTCAGCGGCGTGGACGCGGCCCTGGAGCGCGCGCACGCCTGCGTCGAGGCCGGCGCCGACGCGATCTTCGCGGAGGCGTCCTACGACCTGGACACCTACCGCAGGTTCTCCGACAGCCTGGGCGTCCCCCTGCTGGCCAACATCACCGAATTCGGCAAGACGCCGCTGTTCACGGTCGACGAGCTCAGGAGCGCGGGCGTGGGCATCGTGCTCTACCCCCTGTCGGCCTTCCGCGCCATGAACAAGGCCGCCGAGGCCGTCTACCAGGCCATCCGCCGCGACGGCCACCAGCACCAGGTGCTCGACCTGATGCAGACGCGCGAGGAGCTCTACGACCGGATCGGCTACCACCGCTACGAAGAGCAGCTCGACGCCCTGTTCCAGCAGGGCAAGAACAAGGCGTCCTGACCCGGACCCGACCCCGAACCGAATTTCGTCACACCCGCTCAAGGAGACTCCCGATGGCGACCAAGAACACCCCCGCAGCCCGGAAAACCCCCGCCCGCAAGGCCGCCGCGCCCCAGGTGCCCGCCGTCCAGGCGGACGCGCCCGCCGCCGCGCCCGCCGGCCCCAAGCCCAAGAAATCCGTGGCCCTGTCGGGCATCGTCGCCGGCAACACCGCGCTGTGCACGGTGGGCCGCAGCGGCAACGACCTGCACTACCGCGGCTACGACATCCTGGACATCGCCGACACCTGCGAATTCGAGGAAGTCGCCCACCTGCTGATCCACGGCAAGCTGCCGACCCCGGCCGAGCTCAAGGCCTACAAGGAAAAGCTGCGCCGCCTGCGCGGCCTGCCGGTGCAGGTGCAGATCGCCCTGGAGGCCCTGCCCGCCGCGAGCCACCCCATGGACGTCATGCGCACGGCCGCCTCGGTGCTGGGCTGCGTGCTGCCCGAAAAGGACGACCACAACCTGCCCGACGCGCGCGACATCGCCGACCGCCTGATGGCCAGCCTGGGCTCGGCGCTGCTCTACTGGTACCACTACAGCCACAACGGCCGGCAGATCGACGTCGAGACCGACGACGACAGCATCGGCGGCCATTTCCTGCACCTGCTGCACGGCGAGACGCCGTCCGACGAATGGGTCCGCGCGATGCACACCTCGCTGATCCTGTACGCGGAACATGAATTCAACGCCTCCACCTTCACCGGCCGCGTGATCGCCGGCACGGGCTCGGACATGTACTCGGCCATCACCGGCGCCATCGGCGCGCTGCGCGGCCCCAAGCACGGCGGCGCCAACGAGGTCGCCTTCGAGATCCAGAAACGCTACGACACCCCCGACGAGGCCGAGGCCGACATCCGCCGCCGCGTCGAGGCCAAGGAAGTCGTGATCGGCTTCGGCCACCCGGTCTACACCGTGTCCGACCCGCGCAACCAGGTCATCAAGGCCGTCGCCAAGCGCCTGTCCAAGTCCGCCGGCTCGACGAAGATGTTCGACATCGCCGAGCGCCTGGAATCCGTGATGTGGGACGCCAAGAAGATGTTCCCCAACCTGGACTGGTTCTCGGCCGTGTCCTACCACATGATGGGCGTGCCCACCGCCATGTTCACCCCCCTGTTCGTGATCGCCCGCACGGCCGGCTGGTCGGCGCACATCATCGAGCAGCGCATCGACAACAAGATCATCCGCCCGACGGCCAACTACGTCGGCCCGGAAGACCGCAAGTTCGTCCCCCTGGCCAAGCGCAAGTAAACCGCACTTCTCTTCAGGAACATCCATGTCCGCTCCCATTTCCAACGTCCGTCCCCAGCCCGACCAGGTGCTGGTGGACATCGTCGACTACGTCCTCGACTACAAGATCGACAGCGCACTGGCGCTGGAGACCGCCCGCAACTGCCTGATCGACACCCTGGGCTGCGGCCTCGAGGCCCTGGAATACCCGGCCTGCCGCAAGCTCATGGGCCCGATCGTGCCGGGCACCATCGTGCCCCACGGCGCCAAGGTCCCGGGCACGCAATTCCAGCTGGACCCGGTCCAGGCCGCCTTCAACATCGGCTGCATGATCCGCTGGCTGGACTTCAACGACACCTGGCTGGCCGCCGAATGGGGCCACCCGTCCGACAACCTCGGCGGCATCCTGGCCGTGGCCGACTGGCTGTCGCGCAACGCCGTGGCCGCCGGCAAGCAGCCGCTGACCATGCGCGCGGTGCTCGAAGGCATGATCAAGGCGCACGAGATCCAGGGCTGCATCGCGCTGGAGAACTCCTTCAACAAGGTCGGCCTGGACCACGTGGTGCTGGTGAAGGTCGCCTCCACCGCCGTGGTCTCGCAGATGCTCGGCCTGTCGCGCGAGGAAACCATCAACGCCGTGTCGCTGGCCTGGGTGGACGGCCAGAGCCTGCGCACCTACCGCCACGCGCCCAACACCGGCAGCCGCAAGTCCTGGGCGGCGGGCGACGCCACCAGCCGCGCCGTGCGCCTGGCCCTGATGGCCCGCACCGGCGAAATGGGCTATCCCTCGGTGCTGACCGCGCCGGTGTGGGGCTTCTACGACGTGCTGTTCAAGGGCCAGCCCTTCAAGTTCCAGCGCCCCTACGGCAGCTACGTGATGGAGAACGTGCTGTTCAAGATCTCCTTCCCCGCCGAATTCCACTCGCAGACCGCGGTGGAATGCGCCATGCAGATCCACGACAAGCTCAAGTCCCTGGGCAAGACCGACGCCGACATCAGGAAGATCACGATCCGCACGCACGAGGCCTGCATCCGCATCATCGACAAAAAGGGTCCGCTGAACAACCCCGCCGACCGCGACCATTGCATCCAGTACATGGTGGCCGTGCCCATCCTGTTCGGCCGCCTGACCGCCGCCGACTACGAGGACGGCGTGGCCGCCGACCCGCGCATCGACGCGCTGCGCGACAAGATGGTCTGCGTGGAAGACCCGGCCTTCACCGCCGACTACCACGACCCGGACAAGCGCTCCATCGCCAACGCGCTGACGGTCGAATTCACCGACGGCACCAAGCTCGACGAGATCGTCTGCGAATACCCGATCGGCCACAAGCGCCGCCGCAAGGACGGCATCCCGCTGCTGGAAGCCAAGTTCCGCAGGAACCTGGCGCGCCAGTTCCCGGCCCGCCAGCAGCAGCGCATCCTGGACGCCTCGCTGGACCAGGCGACGCTGGAAGCCATGCCGGTGCACGAATACGTGGATCTGTATGTCATCTGACGCCCATCCCGGCCCGGCCCGGGCCATCCGCCACGACGAGGCCGCCCGCCGTTTTGAATGGACGGAGGAAGGCCACGCCTGCGTGCTGGACTACACGCTCGACGGCGCGGTCGCGTCGTTCACGCACACGGGGGTGCCGGCCGCCGTGGGCGGGCGCGGCATCGCCGCCGACCTGGTGCGCTGCGGGCTGGAGACCGCCCGCGCGCGCGGCTGGAAGGTGCGCCCGCTGTGCTCCTACGTGGCGGCGTACATGCGGCGGCATCCGGAATACCAGGATCTCGCCGCCTGAGCGGCCCGGGCGTCGGCCCCGCGCGCCGCGGCGTGCGGGGCCGGCCCGCCCGCGCGGAAGCGGGCGGACGGCGGAAACGCTAATAAAGCAGCGAGAAATGCGGTTTCCTTGATTCTGATTAAGTCTCCGGAATCCGCCTTTCGACACAATACGATCTCCCATAACCACACCATACCTAGGGAGATCCCTCATGGCATTCCGCCTTCGCCACACCGCCCTCGCCTGCGCACTGGCAGCCGGCTCGATCGCCGCCGGCCCCGTTCTGGCCCACGAAGCGGGCGACATCCTGCTGAAGGTCGGCGTCACGCACGTCGAGCCCAAGTCCGACAACGGCACCGTCGCCGGCGGCACCGTCAATCTGGACATCGACGGCAGCACCCGTCCCAGCTTCAGCCTGACCTACATGGCCACGCGCAACATCGGCATCGAACTGCTGGGCGCCTACCCCTTCAAGCACACCATCAACGCCGACGGCATGGGCAAGATCGGCTCGACCCAGCACCTGCCGCCCACCCTCAGCCTGCAATGGCACTTCCTGCCGGACGCCACCTTCCAGCCCTACGTGGGCGTGGGCCTGAACTACACGACCTTCTTCGACACCAAGACCAGCGGCGCGCTGTCCGGCAACGACCTCAGCCTGGACGATTCCTGGGGCGTCGCCGCCCAGGTCGGCGTGGACTACAAGCTCAACGACCGCTGGTTCCTGAACGCCGACCTGCGCTACATCGACATCCGCTCCACCGTCCACCTGAACGGCGCGGACATCGGCAAGACCAAGATCAATCCCTGGGTCGCCACCATCGGGGTCGGCTACCGCTTCTGAGCGGCCTGCCGACGTCCCCCGGGGCCGGGCGCCGCCCGGCCCGCATGGAATCCGGAGACACGGAGAACGGGCGCTCGGGTCTTTGGTCTTATATCTTATATAAGACTATTGCCTGATGGCCGGGCTTGCCGGTAAAATAGCGCCGTTCTCCAACCCTCTCTCCTGGGGCATCACTCCATGCTGGACTCCTACCGCACCGAAGCCGCCGCCCGCGAGGCGATCGGCATCCCGCCGCTTCCCCTGACGGCCAAGCAGACGGCCGACCTGATCGAACTGCTGAAAAACCCGCCCGCCGGCGAAGCCGAATTCCTGCTGGACCTGTTCACGCACCGCGTCCCCGCCGGTGTGGACGATGCCGCCCAGGTCAAGGCGTCCTACCTGGCCGCCGTCGCGCTGGGCAAGGAGTCCTGCCCCCTGATCGACGCCCGCCGCGCCACCGAGCTGCTGGGCACCATGCTGGGCGGCTTCAACATCAGCGCCCTGATCGAGCTGCTGGACCACGCCGACCTGGCGCCGGTCGCCGCCGAGGGCCTGAAGAAGACCCTGCTGGTCTTCGACGCCTTCCACGACATCGAGGAAAAGGCCAAGGCCGGCAACGTCCACGCCCAGGCCGTGCTGCAGAGCTGGGCCGACGCCGAATGGTTCACCAGCCGTCCCGAAGTCCCGCAGAGCATGACCCTGACCGTGTTCAAGGTCACCGGCGAGACCAACACCGACGACCTGTCGCCCGCCCCCGACGCCTGGAGCCGCCCCGACATCCCGCTGCACGCGCTGGCCATGCTGAAGAACCCGCGCGACGGCATCGTGCCCGACGCCCCCGGCCAGGTCGGCCCGATCAAGCTGCTGAACGAGCTCAAGGCCAAGGGCCACCTGGTCGCCTACGTCGGCGACGTGGTCGGCACCGGCTCCTCGCGCAAGTCGGCCACCAACTCCGTCATCTGGCATACCGGCGAGGACATCCCCTTCGTGCCCAACAAGCGCTTCGGCGGCGTCTGTCTGGGGGGCAAGATCGCCCCGATCTTCTACAACACCATGGAAGACTCCGGCGCGCTGCCCATCGAGCTGGACGTGTCCGCCATGAACATGGGCGACGTCATCGAACTGCGCCCCTACGAAGGCAAGGCCCTGAAGAACGGCCAGGTGATCTCCGAATTCCAGTTGAAGTCCGACGTGCTGCTGGACGAAGTGCGCGCCGGCGGCCGCATTCCGCTGATCATCGGCCGCGGCCTGACGGCCAAGGCCCGCGCCGCGCTGGGCCTGCCGCCCACGACCCTGTTCCGCCTGCCCGAGGCCCCGGCCGACAGCGGCAAGGGCTATTCCCTGGCGCAGAAGCTGGTCGGCCGCGCCTGCGGCCTGCCCGAAGGCCAGGGCGTGCGCCCCGGCACCTACTGCGAGCCGCGCATGACCTCGGTCGGCAGCCAGGACACCACCGGCCCCATGACCCGCGACGAACTGAAGGATCTCGCCTGCGTGGGCTTCTCGGCCGACCTGGTGATGCAGTCCTTCTGCCACACCGCCGCCTATCCCAAGCCCGTGGACGTCAAGACCCACCACGAACTGCCCGCCTTCATCAGCACGCGCGGCGGCGTGGCGCTGCGCCCGGGCGACGGCATCATCCACTCCTGGCTGAACCGCATGCTGCTGCCCGACACGGTCGGCACCGGCGGCGACTCGCACACCCGCTTCCCCATCGGCATCAGCTTCCCGGCCGGCTCCGGCCTGGTCGCCTTCGCCGCGGCCACCGGCGTGATGCCGCTGGACATGCCCGAATCCGTGCTGGTGCGCTTCAAGGGCGAAATGCAGCCCGGCGTCACGCTGCGCGACCTGGTCAACGCGATCCCGCTGTACGCGATCAAGCAGGGCCTGCTGACGGTCGAAAAGAAGGGCAAGAAGAACATCTTCTCCGGCCGCATCCTCGAAATCGAAGGGCTGCCCGACCTGAAGATCGAACAGGCCTTCGAGCTGTCCGACGCCTCGGCCGAGCGCTCCGCCGCCGCCTGCACCGTGCGCCTGAACAAGGAGCCGATCATCGAATACCTGAACAGCAACATCACGCTGCTCAAGTGGATGATCGCCAACGGCTACCAGGACGCCCGCACGCTGGCGCGCCGCATCAAGAACATGGAAGCCTGGCTGGCCAACCCGCAGCTGGTCGAGCCCGACGCCGACGCCGAATACGCGGCGGTGATCGACATCGACCTGGCCGACATCAAGGAACCCATCGTGGCCTGCCCGAACGACCCGGACGACGTCAAGACGCTGTCCGACGTGGCCGGCACGGCCATCGACGAGGTCTTCATCGGCAGCTGCATGACCAACATCGGCCATTTCCGCGCCGCCGCCACGCTGCTCAAGGGCAAGCGCGACCTGCCCTCCAAGCTCTGGGTCGCCCCGCCCACCAAGATGGACGCCGGCGAGCTGACCAAGGAAGGCCACTACGGCACCTTCGGCACGGCCGGCGCGCGCATGGAAATGCCGGGCTGCTCGCTGTGCATGGGCAACCAGGCCCAGGTGCGCGAAGGCGCCACGGTGTTCTCCACCAGCACGCGCAACTTCCCCAACCGCCTGGGCAAGAACTCCAACGTGTTCCTGGGCTCGGCCGAAATGGCGGCGATCTGCTCCGGCCTGGGCCGCATCCCCACCCGCGAGGAATACCTCGAGGCCATGGGTCTGCTGGCCAAGGACAGCGAAACCATCTACCGCTACATGAACTTCGACCAGATCGAGGACTTCACGGCGGTGGCCAGCACGGTCGAGGCCTGATCCGCGCATTGCAGGCATCGCACGCACGAACCCGGGGCCTCGGTCCCGGGTTTTTTTCATTTCAGTGCAGGTACACTAGGGTCTGCTCTGTTTACCGATCCACCATGCCCCCTCGTTCCCGTTCCTCGTCCCTGTCGCGCACGTCGCAAACCCTGATTTCCCTGGCCGAGGCGCTGTCGCGCTCCGGCAGCCACCTGGAAGACGTCTACTGGGAAGGCCGTCTGGGCGAAGCCCTGGACAAGGCCCTGGGCGCGCGCCACGGCCGCGCCGTGGAATCCGCCCTGGACGTCCTGCTGGAGCAGCGTTCGGCCGCCTATGAAATCCTGGTCGAACTGGCCGAAGCCCGTTCCGAATCGCTGATGCCCGGGCCCGACGGCCAGGACTGCGACACGCTGCTGATCTCGGCGCCGGTCCTGGCCTGGTCCCGCTACCGGCTGCCCCCCGGCCGGCTGGACGCGGCCCAGTCGCAGGCGCTCGAAACCCTGCTGGCCGAAACCGTGCTGGGGCCCGAGGCCCGCGTCGCCCTGCTGCCGTCGCTGGTCCGCTTCGACCGCCTGCCGCAGTCCTTCCAGGAAACCCGCGGCTGGACCCAGGCGCTGGCGCAGCGCGCCCTGGGACTGCGCCGCGACGGCCCCGCGCTGCGCGACGCCGAGGCCCCGGAAGACCTGCTCGCCGATGTGTTCTTCCTGGTCGGCGCGGTGGTGGTGCCGCGCGGCGGCGCCGTGTTCCAGTGGCAATCCCCCCTGCCCGCCGAAGCCCCCGACCAGGAAGCCGTCACCCGGCGCTGGGCCGAGGGCTGCGCGCGCATCCTGGAGCCCGTCTTCACCGGCTGCCAGCTCGAATACCTGCGCCCGGAGGCCTACTACACCAGCACCCGCCAGGCCGACCAGGGCATCCGCCCCCTGACGCTGAAGGCGGCCGCCACCTGGCTGCAGACCGCCGCCCGCATCCCGGGCACGGACCTGCGCGCCGCGCTGGTCGCCTGCGGCGAGCAGTCCGTCGAGGAATACCGCATCGGCTTCTGTACCCGCCAGAGCAACGACGTGATCTACGGCTGCGTCTGGCCCGCGCTCAGCCGCGAGGAATCCCAGCCCGAGCCCGACGCCGAGGGCCAGGTGGACACCTGGGACACGATCGCCGCCCTGCTGCGCGAATGCGGCATCCAGGACATCCGCCGCCTGCCCGGCCTGCAGCCCATGGAGTTCTGCGAGGACTGCGGCACGCCGTACTTCCCCAACATGCTGGGCGACATGCAGCACCCCGAGCTGCCGGAGGAAATCGATCCGGAGCCCGTCCAGTTCCACTAGGGAACCCCTGAACCCGGCCCGCCCTCGGCGCCACGGATCCGCGTGACGGCCGCCGTCATCGCCGCGGCGCGCCCCGCCTGACGCCATGAGACTCCTGTCCTTCGACCTGTTCTGCCGCGTCGTCGACAACTACGGCGACGCGGGCGTGTGCTGGCGCCTCGCGCGGCGGCTGGCGGCGCTGGGCCAGTCCGTGCGCCTGTGGATCGACCGGCCCGAGGTCCTGGCGCGGCTGCTGCCGGCCCTGGACGCGCGGGCGGACGAACAGGTCCTGGACGGCGTGCGGATCGGCCCCTGGAGCCATGCGGAACACGCCGCGCCGCCGCGCGGCGGCGTGGTGGTCGAGGCCTTCGCCTGCGCCCTTCCGCCCGCCTACGAGGCCGCCATGGCCGGGCGGGACTGCCTCTGGATCAACCTGGAATACCTCAGCGCCGAATCCTGGGTGGAAGGCTGCCACGGCCTGCCTTCGCCGCAGGCCAACGGCGTGCCGAAATTCTTTTTCTTTCCCGGCTTCACGCCGGCCACCGGCGGGCTGCTGCGCGAACCGGACCTGCTGGCGCGGCGCGACGCGGAGCAGGCGCGCGACCGCGGCCCGCGCCTGCGGGCCCTGACCGGGCTGGCGGCGGCGCCGCCCGCCGACGCCCTGTGCGTGCTGCTGTTCTGCTATCCTGATGCGCCGCTGGCCGGCCTGGGCGCGGCGCTGGCGGACCTGGACCGGCCCGTCTGGCTGCTGGTCCCCGGCGGCGCGCCGCCGGCCGCGCTGCGCGACCAGGGCGGCCTGCGCGTCGTGCCCGTCCCCTTCGTGCCGCAGTCCCGCTTCGACGAACTGCTGTGGTGCTGCGACCTGAATTTCGTGCGCGGCGAGGATTCCCTGGTCCGGGCGACCTGGGCCGGCGTGCCCCTGGTGTGGCAGATCTACCGCCAGGCGCAGGACGCCCACCTCGACAAGCTGGAGGCCTGGCTCGCCCGCGCCCGCTGGCCCGCCCCCGCCGCCGCGCTGATCCGCGCCTGGAACCGGCCGGACGACCGGGCCGTGACCGAAACGCTGCCGGCCGCCCTGCGCGAGCCGGCCTGGACCCGCTGGCGGGCGCGCAGCCGCGCCTGGTGCGCCGAACTGGCTGGCCAACCCGATCTGGGTCAAGATTTGCTGGATTTTTGCCTGCGGCGTCACCAAACGCGCTAGAATGTACAGTTAACTTTTTCAGCATTGCCTCGGAATGCGTTTTGGCACGGGGCACACATCCCCGGAGTTTTCCCCATGAAAATCGCACAGGAACTGCGCGTTGGCAACGTCGTCATGGTCGGCAGCGATCCCCTCGTCGTCCAGAAGGCCGAATACAACAAGTCCGGCCGCAACGCCGCCGTCGTCAAGCTCAAGTTCAAGAACCTGCTCACCGGCAGCGCCAGCGAATCCGTCTACAAGGCCGACGAAAAATTCGAGCAGGTCGTGCTCGAGCACAAGGAATGCACCTATTCCTACTTCGCCGATCCGATGTACGTCTTCATGGACGAGGAATACAACCAGCACGAAGTCGAAGCCGACAGCATGGGCGACGCGCTGAACTACCTCGAAGAAGGCATGACGGTCGAAGTCGTGTTCTACGACGGCCGCGCGATCTCGGTGGAACTGCCCACCATCATCGTGCGCGAGATCACCTACACCGAACCCGCCGTCAAGGGCGACACGTCCGGCAAGGTCCTCAAGCCCGCCAAGATCAACACCGGCTACGAACTGTCCGTGCCGCTGTTCTGCAACATCGGCGACAAGATCGAGATCGACACCCGCACCAACGAATACCGCAGCCGGGTGATGTGATCCCCGCGCAGCGCGCATGAAAAAACCGGGCTCAGGCCCGGTTTTTTCATGCCGTCCGGTTCCCCTGCTACGGCAGCTCGAGCAGCAGGACGCCCGATACGATGGCGCAGACTCCCAGCCAGCCGACGCGGCCGAGCCGCTGCCGGAACAGCGCCCGGCCGGCGAACGCGGTCAGCACGATGCCCATGCCGCCCCACAGCGCATAGGCGACGGACAGGTCGATGCCCCTGACCGCCTGGGACAGCGAGGTGAACGAGGCCAGGATGCAGAAGATCCCCAAGGCGCCGGCGGTGCGCCGGCGAAAGCCGTCGGAATATTTGACGAAGACGTTGGCGGCGACCTCCAGGACGATGGCGGCGGCCATGAAGGCGTAATGCACGAGCTCGGCGTTGCGCATGGCGTCATTCCCCCTGCGCCTCGGGCGCGCCGATGCTGACCAGGACGACGCCGACGAGCAGCGCCGCCAGGCCGAGCGCCTTGGCCGGACCCAGGTCTTCGCCGAAATAGCGCAGGCCGATGAAGGTGACGCAGGCGAGGCCGAGCGTTTCCCAGGCGGCATAGGCCAGGGCGATGGGCAGGCGCCTGACGGCCAGCGCCAGGAAATAGAACGACAGTCCGATCAGGGCATACATGAACAGGAACGAGGCAAGGGCGCCGGAATCGGCCACGCGCTTCATGAGCGTCACGCCGGATACTTCGACCGCGACGGCCGCCAGCAGGTACAGCCAAGGGCGCCATGTCATGGTGGCCTTCTTTCAGAAAAGGGTTTTCAGGATCGAGCCAAGTCGATTCCCTTATTTTCCACCTGCATTCTGGATTCAAAAAGTTTGAATCCATCTATTTATTTGATAGCATCCTGGCATGCAATGGAATCTCGAGCAATTGCGCCAGTTCGTCGCCACCGTGGAACACGGCTCCATCAGCGCCGCGGCCCGCCGGCTGGGCAAGGCGCAATCGGCCGTGAGCACGGCCATCGGCCTGCTGGAAGCCGATCTGGGCGTGGCGCTTTTCGATCGCGCGAAGCATCGGGCCACCTTGTCCGATGCGGGCCGGGTACTGCTGCTGGAAGCCCGCGAAGTGCTGCGGCAGGCGCAGGCGCTGGACCAGCGCGCCCGATCGCTGGCCGCGGGCGACGAACCCAGGCTGGCGCTGGCCCTGGACGAGGCCTTGCCCTATACGGCGATCCGCGCCCTGCTGCGCGAGCTCTCCGGCCGCTTTCCCGACCTGGAACTGACGCTGCTCAACGGCACCGCCACCGAAGTGGCGGACTATGTCGGCCAGGCGCGCGCCGACGCCGCGTTCCAGTTCGACCGGGGACCGCTGCGGGACGGCTTCGATCAACGCCGCATCGGGACGCTCGCCCAGGGAATCTTCGTGGCCAGCGGCCATCCCCTGGCGGAAAAACCGGCCGTCAGGCGCGAGGACCTGGCCCGCTACCGCCAGCTCGTGATGCGCGCCGAGGATGTCGAGGAAATCATCTACAGCCCGAAGGTCTGGCGTTCGGACAGCTTCTATACCATCGCGGAGATGGTCGCCGACGATCTCGGCTGGGCCACCCTGCCGATCAACGTCGCCGCGTACGACGGCTATCCCAAGCCTTTGCGCCAGGTTTGCTGCCCGTCGCTGGCCCTGCCCCTGTTCTCGATCCGCATGATCTGGCCGCAAGGGCGGGAACTGGGCGCGGCGGCGCGCTGGGCCGGGCAGCGTTTCGCGGAACTGATGCGCGCGTGGGCCTGACGGCCCCGCCATCGCCCGCGCCTACTGCAGGCGGTCGTCGTCCAGGATGTCGGGGATCGGCATGATGGAAATGCCTTCCTCGACCAGCTCGCGGCATTCCTCGGCCGAGGCCGTGCCGCGGATGGGGCGTTCCTCGATCTCGCCGCTGTGCATGCGGCGGGCCTCGTCGGCGAAGCGGGCGCCGACGTCGTCGGTCTGGCGCACGATGCGGCGGATCTGGCGCAGGACTTCGGCCTGCAGGCGGGCCATCTGGTCGCCGGACGGCGCCGCGACCGCCGCCCGCGCCTGGGGCGCGGATTCGGCGCGCGGGGCCGGCTCTGCGCGCAGGTGGCTGACGTTCAGATGCGGCGCCGAGACCCGGCGCGTGATCTGGCCGCTGTGACAGACGGGACAGCGCACCAGCCCCCGGGCCAACTGGTCCTGGTAGCTGTCCTGGGACGAGAACCAGCCTTCAAAGACATGGTCATGCTCGCACGAGAGGTCGAATACTTTGAGTGCCATGGTCAGCAGATGGAGGTGGGGCGGCCGTTTTCAAGGGCGTCCCAGCATTGCCAGCGCCAGTCCCAGGGGGCGACGGCTCCGGCCTGGCGCCACAGGCCCAGACGCCGCTCGCGCGCCCGGCGTTCCAGATCCGCGATGGCCTCGTCGCGCAGGTACTTGCCGCCGCCCTGCCGGTTGGCCCAGGCCAGGCCGGCCTCGACCATGGCGCGGTTGGCGGTGCGGCCGTCGGCCAGCGGCACGTCGCAGACGTCGCGCTCGTAGCGGTCCTGCTCGAAGCAGTGCAGCGTGAGCGTGCGGCCGGCCACCAGATCGGCCAGGGCCTTGCGGGCGGCCTGGCCGAACGGCTGGCCGGGCCGCCGGCGGCCGTGGCCGGTTTCGGGGGCGTCGATGCTGGCCAGCCGCACCCGATGGCGCGTGCGGCCCGCCAGCAGCGTCAGGGTGTCGCCGTCGGACACGTCCACGACCCGGCCGGACAGGGCATAAGGCCCGCCCGCCGGCGCCGCCGGGGCTGGCACGGCCAGGAACAGCGCGGCGGCCAGCAGCGCCGGCGGGGCGGCACGGGCGCAGACGCCCGGCGGAGCCGCGCGGCCGGGCCGGGCGCGGCGCGAGAAGAAAAAACGGCAGATCGGCATGGGGGAGCGAGGACGGATCGAGGACGGATCGAGGAGAGGCCTCCGCGGGACGCGCGGCCGCTGCCGGCCATTGTAATGGGGCCGCCCGTCACTCCGGCCAGGCCCGCCGCAGCAGGGCGTCCGTGGCCAGCGCCACCGGTCGCACGCCGAACGCATCGCCGCCGGGCGCGCCCAGGCGGCTGTCCACGAAGGCCCGCGACAGCGCCTCCGGCGCATGGCGCAGCAGCAGGTCGGCCTGGACCAGCAGCACCAGATCGCGGGCGATCATCCGGCCCATCGCCTGCTGCTCCTCGGCGCCGAGCGCCAGGGCCGCCAGCAGGCGGTCGGCCGCGGCCCGCAGGGCCGGCTCGCCCGCATGGGCGCGCGCCAGCCCGTCCACCGTCTGGGCGGCAAGCTGGGGCTCCTGGCGGGCGGCGCGCAGCACGTCCAGGCACATGACGTTGCCCGAGCCTTCCCAGATGGAATTGACCGGGGCCTCGCGGTACAGGCGCGCCATGGGGCCGTCCTCGACGTAGCCGTTGCCGCCCCAGACCTCCATGCATTCGGCCGTGACGTCGATGGCGCGCTTGCAGACCCAGAACTTCGCCGCCGGCGTCAGCAGGCGGCGCAGCGCCTGCTCGGCCGGCTGGTCGGCGCGGTCGAAGGCGCCCGCCAGGCGCAGCGCCAGGGCGGTGGCGGCCTCGCTTTCCAGGGCCAGGTCCGCCAGCACCTGCCGCATCAGCGGCTGGTCGATCAGCAGGCGGCCGAAGGCGCGCCGATGGCGGGCGTGATGGATGCCCTGGACCAGCGCCTGGCGCATCAGCGCCGCGCTGCCCAGCACGCAGTCCAGGCGGGTGTAGGAAGCCATTTCCACCAGGGTGGCGATGCCCCGGCCCGGCTCGCCGATCCGGCGCGCCAGCGCGTCCTCGAACTCGACCTCGGCGCTGGCGTTGGAGCGGTTGCCCAGCTTGTCCTTGAGGCGCAGGATGCGCACCGGATTGCGGCGGCCGTCGTCCAGCCAGCGGGGCATGTAGAAGCAGGAATGGCCGTCGCCGTCGCGCGCCAGCACCAGATGTGCATCCGACATGGGCGAGGAGAAGAACCACTTGTGGCCCGTCAGGCGGAACCAGCCCCCGCCCTGCGGCTCGGCGCGGCTGAGGTTGGCGCGCAGGTCCGAGCCGCCCTGGCGCTCGGTCATGCCCATGCCGATCATCATCGCGCGCTTCTGCGCCAGCGGGCGGTCGTGCGCGTCGTATTCGCGGCTGGCGAGCAGCGGCCGGACCGTGGCGAACCAGGATTCGCGCGCCAGCAGCGGAATCGCGGCGCTGGTCATGGTCACCGGGCACAGGGAACCGGCCTCGACCTGGCCGTGCATCAGGTAGTGCGCCGCGCGGGCGACGTGGGCGCCCGGCCCCGGCTCGGTCCAGGCGGCTCCGTGCATGCCCTGGGCGAAGGCCAGCGACAGGAATTCGGTCCAGCCGGGATGAAAATCCACCACGTCGATGCGCACGCCCCGGCGGTCGTAGGCCCGCAGCGCCGGCCCCTGGCGGTTGACCTCGGTCGCCAGCCGCGCCAGGTCGGCGCGCCCCAGCCGGGCGCCCCAGGTTTCCAGCTCGGCCTCGCGGCCGCCGGCGCCTTCGCGGCGCACGCCCGCGACCAGGGCCTCGTCGGTGAGATACAGATTGCAATCGGGCAGGTCCGGCACCTGGTTGTCGGCCCCGGGCGCCGACTGCGCCATGTCTTCGAGATCCATGTTCGTGTCCTCCGGCCGCGCGCACGTCCCCGACGCGCTCGACCCCAGTCTACCCGCGATTCCCTGCGGCGGACAGGTCGCGCGGATACAATCGATCCGTCCTTCATCCCGGAGACCCGACGTGACTCCCCGTTTCCTGATCCTGTGCGGCGCCCTGGTCCTGGCGCTGGGCGTGGCGGCCGGCGCCTTCGGTGCGCACGGGCTGAAACGCCTGGTCGCCCCCGAACTGCTGGAGGTCTGGCGCACGGCCGCCCACTACCAGCTGATCCACGGCGCCGGGCTGCTGCTGGTGGCGGCCCTGGCGCCGCGCCTGGCGCCCGCCCCGGCCGCCTGGGCGGGCGGCCTGATGCTGGCCGGCCTGATCGTCTTCAGCGGCAGCCTGTACGCGATGGTGCTGACGGGCGCGCGCGCCCTGGGCGCCATCACGCCGGTGGGCGGGCTGCTGATGATCCTGTCCTGGCTAACGCTCGCCTGGGCGGGTTGGATGAGATCGGACATGAAATGATCCCTGCGGATCATTTCATGCCGATCGAATCCGAGCGCCTTGCAAGGCGCGAGGTGGAGAGCTGAAACAATTTGAGAAAGCCCCCTGCGGACTGTCTCATATGCCGATCGAATCCGAGCGCCTTGCAAGGCGCGAGGTGGCCCCCCCGCCTATAATGGAGGCCTGCCTAGCACGACTGGAATCCCGATGGCCGCCTCTCCCGATCACGAATGGCGCGACTGGCTGCGCGCCCTGCCCAAGGCCGAACTGCACCTGCACATCGAAGGCACGCTCGAACCGGAACTGATGTTCGAGCTGGCCCGCCGCAACGGCATCGCCCTGCCCTACGCCGACGTCCAGGCCGTGCGCGACGCCTACCGCTTCACCGACCTGCAGTCCTTCCTGGACGTGTACTACGCCGGCGCCGGCGTGCTCGTCACCGAGCGGGATTTCTACGAACTGGCCATGGCCTACCTGCGCCGCGCCCAGGCCGACGGGGTCGTCCACGCGGAACTGATGTTCGACCCGCAGACCCACACCGCGCGCGGCGTCGCGCTGGAGACCGTGTTCGCCGGCCTGGCGCGCGCCCTGCGCGAGGCCCGCGGCGGCCTGGGCATCAGCGGCTACCTGCTGCTCAGCTTCCTGCGCCACCTGTCCGAGGACGAGGCCTTCGCCACGCTGGAGGCCGCCCTGCCGCTGCGCGAAGCCTATGGCGACCTGTGGATCGGCATCGGTCTGGACTCGTCCGAACGCGGCAACCCGCCGGAAAAATTCGCCCGGGTCTACGCCCGCTGCGCGGCGCTGGGCTTTCGCCTGGTGGCCCACGCGGGCGAGGAAGGCCCGCCCGACTACGTGCGCGGCGCGCTGGACACGCTCAAGGTCGCCCGCATCGACCACGGCGTGCGCAGCAGCGAGGATCCCGCACTGGTGCAGGAGCTGGTCCGGCGCCGCGTGCCCCTGACGGTCTGCCCGCTGTCGAACCTGAAGCTGGGCGTGGTGCGCGACCTGCGCGACCACAACCTCGCCAAGCTGCTGCGGGCGGGCGCCATCGTGACCCTCAATTCCGACGACCCGGCCTATTTCGGCGGCTACCTGCTGGACAACTACATCGCCAGCGCCGAAGCCCTGGACCTGGCGCGCGACGAGCTCGTCACCCTGGCCGCCAACAGCCTGAAGGCCTCGTTCCTGCCGCACGCCGAACAGGCCCCGCTGCTGGACCGGCTGTGGGCCGCGGCGGGCCGCAGCTGATGGCCGCAACCGCCCCGCTGTCCAGGCTCGTCACGCCGGCGGATCCGCTCCAGGGCGACTGCCGGCGGCTCGACCGCGCCTTCTACGACCGCCCCGTCGAAACCGTCGCCCGCGACCTGCTGGGGCGCCTGCTGGTGCACGCCACGCCGGCCGGTCCGCGGATCGGCCGCATCGTCGAAGTGGAAGCCTACCTCGGCCCCGGCGACCTGGCGGCCCACACCGCGCGCGGCCGCACGGCGCGCACCCGGGCCATGTTCGGGCCGCCGGGCCACGCCTACGTCTACCTGATCTACGGCATGCACCACTGCATGAACGTGGTCACCGGCCCCGAAGGCAGCGGCACGGCCGTGCTGCTGCGGGCCCTGGCGCCCGTCCTGGGGCTGGACGCCTCCACCAGCGGCCCCGGCCGGCTGTGCCGCGCCATGGGCGTCACCCGCGACCACTACGGCATCGACCTGTGCGGCGACACGCTGTGGCTCGCGCGGGACGACGCCCCGCCGCCCGCCGAGATCGCCGCCGGCCCGCGCATCGGCGTGGACTACGCGGGCGAATGGGCGGCCAAGCCGCTGCGCTTCTTCGTGCCGGGCCATCCGGCCGTCAGCCGCGCGCCGAAGAAAACCGGCCCGACCGCCGCCTGAACGGCGGCGCAAGGCCCGCGGGGCCGCATATTCAGCCGCGTTTAAGATTTCCTTGATCCGGCGCAAGACCAGGGTTAACCCGCACGGCTAGGATGGTGACATTCCTCAGCCACCCATCCCGTCCCCCTTCATGCGCCGCTTCGCCCTCCCCCGACAGTCCCGCTTCGCCAGCCTGCTCTGGATCGCCTCCCTGCTCCTGCTGTGGGCCTGTCTGATCGCCCCGCCGGCCGGGGCGGCCTCCACCCCCCAGGCGGGCGGCGCGCAGCAGGCCTACAAGTTCGGCCAGAGCGGCACGCCCCTGGGCGCCGGTCCCCGGCTGGGCGCCTTCCTGAAGAACATGCGGCCCGCCGACATCTTTCCCGGCGCGGACCGCATCGGGCCGCCGGAGGGCAAGCCCGCCGTGGCCCGCGCCTACGCGGGCGACAAGATGCTCGGCTACGTCTACCTGACCACCGACATCGTCAACACCCGGGGCTATTCCAGCAAGCCCATCGACGTCCTCGTGGGCCTGTCGCAGGACGGCGAGATCGTCGGCGCCAGGCTGGTCGAGCACCACGAGCCCATCGTGCTGATCGGCATCCCGGAATCCAAGGTCCAGGCCTTCATCGACGGCTACGTCGGCAAGAACTACGTCAAGGAGCCCCCGCGCCCGGGCGCCCCGCCGCCCGTGGACATCATCAGCGGCGCCACCGTCACCCTGATGGTCATCGGCGACAGCCTGACCCGCTCGGTGCTGGCCGTGGCCCGGCACTACGGCATCGGCCGGGAAGGCCCGGCCCAGGTCGCCGCCGCCGAGCACCGCGTCCTCGACATGGCGCAGACCGGCACGCAATCCTGGGACGCCCTGCTGCAGTCCGGCGCCGTCGGGCACCTGCGCCTGACCGTGGCCGACGTCAACAAGGCCTTCGAGGAGACCGGCCGCCAGGGCGCCATCGAGCACCCGGAGCCCGGCGACCCCGAGGACACCTTCATCGACCTGTACGCCGCCCTGGTCAGCGCGCCGGCCATCGGCCGCAGCCTGCTGGGCGAGGCCGAGTACGGCTATCTGCGCGACCGCCTCGCGCCCGGCCAGCAGGCCATCCTGATCGCCGGCAACGGCTATTCCTTCAAGGGCTCGGGCTACGTGCGCGGCGGCGTGTTCGACCGCATCGAGATCATCCAGGAAGAAAACAGCTTCCGCTTCACCGACCTGGACCACCAGCGGCTCGCCGACCTGATGGCGGCGGGCGCCCCCGGCTTCCGCGAAGTGGCGCTGTTCACCGTCCCCACCGACGCCGCCTTCGACCCGGTCGAGCCGTGGCGCCTGCAGCTCACCGTGCAGCGCGTGGTCAGCGTGAAGGAAAAGGCCTTCACGGCCTTCGTGCTGAACTACGACCTGCCCAAGGTCTACACCCAGGTCGAGGCCCCGGCCGCGCAGGCCGCGGCGGCGGATGGCGGCGCGGCCGCGAGCGCAGCCGGTGGCGCGGCCGCGGGGCCGGCCGCCCCGGACGCGCAGCAGGACGAGGGCGCGGGCGCGGAAGAAGCCGCCCCGGCGCTGTGGAAGCAGATCTGGCTCGCCAAGACCGTGCAGATCGCCATCGTCTCGATCGCGCTGCTGACCCTGATCGCGGTGTTCTTCTTCCAGAACCAGATCGTCAAGCACGAGGTCTTCTACAAGCGCTTCCGCACGGTGTTCCTGATCTTCACGCTGTTCTGGATCGGCTGGTACGCCCAGGCGCAGCTCTCGGTGGTGAACGTGCTCACCTTCACCACGTCGCTGCGCACGGACTTCAGCTGGGAATACTTCCTGATGGACCCGATCGTGTTCATCCTGTGGATCGCCACGGCGATGTCCCTGATCTTCTGGAACCGCGGCGCGTTCTGCGGCTGGCTGTGCCCCTTCGGCGCCCTGCAGGAACTGACCAACCAGGTCGCCAAAAAGCTGCACGTGCCGCAGATCAAGGTGCCGCACGGCCTGAACACCCGCCTGGCCGGCCTGAAATACCTGATCTTCCTGATCCTGTTCGGCATCTCGCTGTACGAGCTGGGCACGGCGGAAAAATTCGCCGAGGTCGAGCCCTTCAAGACCGCGATCATCCTCAAGTTCGTGCGCGACTGGCCGTTCGTGATCTTCGCCGCCGTGCTGCTGCTGGCCGGGCTGTTCATCGAGCGCTTCTACTGCCGCTACCTGTGCCCGCTGGGCGCGGCCCTGGCCATCCCCGCGCGGCTGCGCATCTTCGACTGGCTGCGCCGCTACAAGACCTGCGGCAACCCCTGCCAGCTGTGCGCCGTGGACTGCCCGGTGCAGGCCATCAATCCGGAAGGCGACATCAACCCGAACGAATGCATCCAGTGCCTGAACTGCCAGCAGCTCTACCACAACGAGAAGCGCTGCCCGCACCTGATCCAGAAGAACGCCAAGCTCAAGCGCCACAAGGCGCCGCCGCCCGACGCCGGCATCCCCGGCGAGGTCGTCGCCAGCCGCAAGCCGACCGTGCGTCCGCGCGATCCGTCCGCCGAGCCGCAACCCATTTCGTCGAACCCATAGCGCCCACCCCCGGCGATCCCGCCGGAACGCTATGCCTGCAACCCTAGGGAGTACATCATGTCCGACCACACCAGCGACAAACCCGGCCTGAGCCGGCGGGGATTCCTCGGCACTGCCGCACTGACGGGGGCCGCCGCCGTCGGCGCGACCCACCTGACGGCCAATGCCAAGGACGACAAGAAGAAGGGCCACCAGAGCGTCGAGGTCGCCCCCGGCGAGCTGGACGAATACTACGCCTTCAATTCCGGCGGCCAGTCGGGCGAAGTGCGCATCCTGGGCCTGCCGTCCATGCGCGAACTGATGCGCATCCCGGTCTTCAACATGTGCAGCGCCACGGGCTGGGGCCGCACCAACGAAAGCCGCAAGATCCTCAACGAGAGCCTGACGCCCGAGACGCGCAAGTTCCTGGAGGAAAACCACATGCCGGTGCTGCCCAACGGCGACGCGCACCACCCGCACATGTCCTTCACGGACAACACCTACGACGGCCGCTACATCTACATCAACGACAAGGCCAACACCCGCGTGGCCCGCATCCGCTGCGACGTGATGAAGACCGACAAGATCGTCGAGATCCCCAACGCCGACGGCATCCACGGCCTGCGCCCGCAGCGCTATCCGAAGACCGGCTACGTCTTCTGCAACGGCGAGCACATCGTGCCGCTGCCCAACGACGGCTCCGTGATGGACGACCCGAAGAAGAACTTCTGGGCCATCTACACCGCCGTGGACGGCGAGACCATGAAGGTGGCCTGGCAGGTGCTGGTGGACGGCAACCTGGACAACGGCGACGCCGACTACCAGGGCAAGTATTCCTTCGCCACGTGCTACAACTCGGAAAAGGGCCTGAACGTCACCGAGATGTCGGCCAACGAGCAGGACTGGGCGGTGGTGTTCAACATCAAGCGCATCGAGGAAGCCGTCAAGAACGGCGACTACAAGGAAATGAACGGCGTGCCCGTCATCGACGGCCGCAAGGGTTCCAAGTACACGCGCTACATCCCGGTGCCCAACTCGCCGCACGGCTGCAACGCCGCGCCCGACGGCATCCACGTGGTGTTCAACGGCAAGCTCTCGCCCACCGTCACGGTGATCGACGTGCGCAAGCTCGACGACCTGTTCGACGGCAAGATCAAGGAGCGCGACGTGGTCGTGGCCGAGCCGCAACTGGGCCTGGGCCCCCTGCACACGGCCTTCGACGGCCGCGGCAACGCCTACACCACGCTGTTCATCGACAGCCAGATGTGCAAGTGGAACATCGAGAAGGCCAAGCGCGCCTACCAGGGCGAGAAGGTCGATCCCATCGTCCAGAAGCTGGACGTGCACTACCAGCCCGGCCACAACCACTCCACCATGGGCGAGACCAAGGAAGCCGACGGCAAGTGGCTGGTGTCGCTGAACAAGTTCTCCAAGGACCGCTTCCTCAACGTCGGTCCCCTGAAGCCGGAAAACGACCAGCTGATCGACATCTCCGGCGACGAGATGAAGCTGGTGCACGACGGCCCCAGCTTCGCCGAGCCGCACGACATGCTGCTGGTGCACCGCTCCAAGGTGCGCCCCAAGCACATCTGGGACCGCAACGACCCGATGTGGGAAGAGGCCCGCCAGATGGCCGCCAAGGATGGCGTCACCCTGGAATCCGCCGCGAACGTCATCCGCGACGGCAACAAGGTGCGCGTCTACATGACGGCGGTCGCTCCGGTGTTCAGCCTGTCGAACTTCGAGGTCAACGAAGGCGACGAAGTCACGGTGGTGGTCACCAACATGGAGCGCATCGAGGACCTGACCCACGGCTTCACGCTGGGCGGCTACGGCATCGCCATGGAAGTCGGCCCGCAGGCGACCTCCTCGGTCACCTTCACGGCCTCGCGCCCCGGCGTGCACTGGTACTACTGCCAGTGGTTCTGCCACGCGCTGCACATGGAAATGTCCGGCCAGATGTACGTCAAGCCGAAGAAGGCCTGATGTCCATGCGTTCCTTCACCGTCTCCGGCCTGCGGGCGGCCCTGGCCGCCCTGGCGGTCCTGTGCGCCATGCCCGGGACGGTGGCGGCCGCCGTGATCGACGTGCCCGCGGGTTCCGACCTGCGGGCCGCCGTCGCGGCGGCGGCGCCGGGCGACATCCTGAACCTGGCGCCGGGCGACTACCCCGGCAACCTCGTCATCGACAAGCCCTTGACGATCCAGGGGCCGGCCGACCGCAGCGCCCGCATCCTGGGCGAACGCACCGGCCGCACCCTCTGGGTCCAGGCCGAGGACGTCGTCCTGCGCCACCTGACCGTCCGCCATTCGGGCCTGAGCCTGCCCGACATGGACGCGGGCATCTTCCTGGACAAGACCGCCACCCGCGCCCACGTCGCGGACAACGACATCATCGACAATTCCGTCGGCGTCTACCTGTGGGGCGCGCGCGACGCCCTGGTGGAACGCAACCGCATCGTCGGCAACACCGGGCTGCGCGTGAACGAGCGCGGCAACGGCGTGACCGTCTGGAACGCCCCCGGCTCCAAGGTGCTGGACAACGACATCTCCGAAGGCCGCGACGGCATCTTCTCCAACAACAGCCGCGAGAACGTCTTCAGCCGCAACGTCTTCCACAAGCTGCGCTACGCGGTGCACTACATGTACACCAACGACAGCGAGGTCAGCGACAACGTGTCGCGCGGCAACGAGATCGGCTACGCCATCATGTTCTCGCGCCGCCTGGTCGTGCGCGACAACATCGCCGTCGACAGCGCGCACCAGGGCCTGATGCTCAACGCCACGGACGACTCCGTCATCGACGGCAACGTCATCGTGCGGGCCGAGAAGTGCGTGTTCGTCTACAACGCCAACCTGAACGAGCTGGCCGACAACCACTTCCAGGACTGCGGCATCGGCGTCCACTACACGGGCTCCGAGGGCAACCGCATCCACGGCAACGCCTTCGTCGGCAACCAGAACCAGGTGAAATACGTCGGCACCCGCTACCTGGAATGGTCGCAGGCCGGACGCGGCAACTACTGGTCCGACCTGTCCGCCTTCGACCTGGACGGCGACGGCATCGCCGACACCGCCTACCGCCCCAACGGCCTGATCGACCAGGTCGTCTGGCGCGCACCCAACGCGCGGCTGCTGCTCAACAGCCCGGCCGTCACCATCGTCCGCTGGGCCCAGTCCCAGTTTCCCGCGATCCTGCCCGGCGGCGTGATCGACAGCGCCCCCCTCATGGCGATCCCGGCCACGCCGACCCTAAAAAAATTCGAGGCCCTGCAATGACCGTCACAGCGCCCCCGATCGAACTGCGATCCGTCACCAAACGCTACGCCGCGATGCGGGCCGTGGACAACGTCAGCCTGTTCATCGAACCGGGCGAATGCGTGATCCTGGCCGGCCACAACGGCGCCGGCAAGAGCACCCTGATCAAGCTGATCCTGGGCCTGATCCGCCCCGAGGCCGGCTCGGTGCGCGTGCTGGGCGAGATCGCCGGCACGCCGGCCGCCGCCCGCGCCCGCCGCCACATCGGCTACCTGCCGGAAACCGTGGCCCTGCACCCCTCGCTGACGGGCACCGAGACGCTGGCCTTCTACGCCCACCTGAAGGGCCTGTCCACCGCCGGCAACGCCGCCCTGCTCTCGCGCGTGGGCATCGCCGAAGCCGCGCGGCGGCGGGTGGGCGGCTATTCCAAGGGCATGCGCCAGCGCCTGGCCCTGGCCCAGGCGCTGCTCGGCTCGCCCCGGGTGCTGCTGCTCGACGAGCCCACCACCGGCCTGGATCCGGCCTCCCGGCTGCTGTTCTACGACATCGTCCGCGAACTGCGCGACGCCGGCGCCGCCATCCTGCTGTCCACCCACGCCCTGGCCGAGCTCGAAGGCCTGGCCGACCGCGTCATCGTCATGTGCAAGGGCCAGAAGATCGCCGACGGCACCCTGGGCGACCTGCGCCGCGAGGCCGACCTGCCGGTGCGCATCCGCCTGACGCTGGACACGGACCCCATCCAGGTCCCCGAAGGCTGGCGGCGCCTCGGCGCCGGCCGCATCGAACTGACCTGCTCCGAGGCCGACAAGCTGCGCCGGCTGCGCGACGCCCAGGCCATGCCCGACATCCGCGACATCGAGCTGGAACACCCCGGCCTCGACGAAATGTACGCGCAGTTCCTGCGCCGGGAGGACGCATGAATCCGACCCTGATCCTGATCCGCAAGGAAATCCGCGACGGCCTGCGCAACCGCTGGGTGCTGGCCATCACCGCGCTGCTGGCCATGCTGGCCCTGTCGCTGGGCTTCCTGGGCAGCGCGCCGACCGGCACCGTCAAGGTCGATCCCCTGACCGTCACGGTCGTCAGCCTGTCGAGCCTGTCGATCTTCCTGATCCCGCTGATCGCCATGCTGCTGTCCTACGACGCCATCGTGGGCGAGATCGACCGCGGCACCATGGCCCTGCTGCTCAGCTACCCCATCGCGCGGCGCCAGGTCATGGCGGGCAAGTTCCTCGGCCACCTGGCCATCCTGGCGCTGGCCACGGTGGCGGGCTACGGCATCGCCGGGCTGGCGCTGCAACTGGTGCATGGCGGACTGGACCTGGAGGCCTGGACGCCCTTCGCCCTGCTGATCGCCGCCAGCATCCTGCTGGGCGCGAGCTTCCTGTCGCTGGGCTACCTGATCAGCGCCCTGGTGCAGGAGCGCGCCACGGCCGCTGGCGTCGCCATCGGCGTCTGGCTGTTCCTGGTGGTGATCTACGACATGGTGCTGCTGGGCGTGCTGGTGGCCGACCAGGGCCGGATCATCACGGCCCCGCTGCTCAACGGCATCCTGCTGTTCAACCCGACCGACGTCTACCGCCTGCTGAACCTGACCGGCCACGAGAACATCGCCATGTTCGCCGGCATGGCCGGCCTGAGCGACCAGGCCTCGCTGTCCACCGGCGTGCTGCTGCTCGCCCAGATCCTCTGGATCGCCGTCCCCCTCGGCCTGGCGGCGCTGGTCTTCAACCGGAGGTCGCTATGAACACGCCGGACCATTCCGGGCTTCCAGGCAGCGCCATGAGGACGCGCGCGGCGCGCCTGCTCGGCGCGGCCCTGCTGGCCGCCGTCCTGGCCGGCTGCGGCGACGGCGGCGTCACCTCCTCCCTTCCTCCCTCACCCGTGGCCATGACCGACGACGCCGTGGGCCACTATTGCGGCATGAACCTCTACGAACACATCGGCCCCAAGGGCCAGATCCTCCTGCGCGACCGGGACGTCCCGGTCTGGTTCTCCACCATCCGCGAGCTCTTCGCCTACACCATCCTGCCCGAGGAGCCCAAGGCCATCCTCGCCCTCTACGTGCAGGACATGGGCCGCGCGGGTCCGGACGGCAATCCGCCGGCCGACGCCTGGATCGACGCCCGCACCGCCCACTACCTGATCGAAAGCAACGCGGTCGGCGGCATGGGCGCGCCCGACGCCCTGCCCTTCGCCCGGCTGGAGGACGCCCGCGCCTACGCCGAGCGCTACGGCGGGCGCATCGTCGGCTTCAAGGACATGCCGGAGGACTACGTCCTGCGCGCCCCCGAACTCTCTCCCCTCACCACGGGCCGGGAGCCCGTCGGAGCCCCCTCATGAACACGCCTCTTCTTCCCCGCCGCCGGCGGTTCCTCGGCATCCTGGCGGCCAGCGCCGCGCTGGTCGGGCCGGGGCCCCTGCGCGCCGCGCTGCGCGATCCCGCCGCCCTGCCCGAGCCGGTCGTCTGGAACGGCGTCGCGCTGGGCGCCGACGCGCAGCTGCAGCTGCTGCATCCCGACCGCGCCCACGCCGAACGGCTGGTGCGCATGGCCATCGCCGAAGTCCACCGCCTGGAACAGGTCTTCAGCCTGTACCGCGAGGACAGCGCCCTGGCGCGCCTGAACCGCGCCGGCCGCCTGGACGCGCCGCCCCCGGACCTGAGCCGCCTGCTGTCGCAGGCCGTCGCCTTCGGCGAACGCACCGGCGGGATCTTCGACCCCAGCGTGCAGGTGCTGTGGGACCTGTACGCCGCGCGCGTGCTCGCCGGCCGGCCGCTGCCGCCGGACCCCGCCGAACTGCGCGCCGCGCTCGCCCGGGTGGACTACCGCGCCATCCGCATCGAGGAGGACGCCATCGTGCTGGAGCGCCCGGGCATGGCGCTGACCCTGAACGGCATCGCACAGGGCTACATCACCGACCGGGTGACCGAGCTGCTGCGGGCCCACGGCCTGGAGCACGCCATGATCGACCTGGGCGAGGCCCGCGGCCTGGGCGAGCGCGCGCCCGGCCGCCCCTGGCGCGCCGGCATCGCCGATCCGCGGCAGCCCGCGCGCGTGCTGGAAGCCATCGAGCTGGGCGACCTGGCGCTGGCCACCTCGGGCGGCTACGGCACGCCGCTGGATCCCGCCGGACGCTACACGCACCTGTTCGACCCGCACACGGGCCAGGCGACGCCGCGCTGGCGCAGCGTCACCGTGCGCGCCGCGGACGCGACGACCGCCGACGCGCTGTCCACGGCCTTTGCCCAGATGCCCGCCGACGCGATCCGTGGTATGATTTCGCGCTTTCCAGTCCAGGCATGGCTGATGGCGCCGGATGCCGGCACGCTGATCCGCCTGGGGTGATTGGAAAATGCGCTGAAAAGCGCAGCAAGAAGCGGCATGACAAGCCTTGAAAAGCACGTTATAATTTCGCTTCTTTAGCGGCTGTAGCTCAGTTGGATAGAGTACTTGGCTACGAACCAAGGGGTCGTGGGTTCGAATCCTGCCAGCCGCGCCATACAAATCAAGGGCTTACGATGGAAACGTCGTAAGCCCTTGTCCATTATGGCGGCATGATCCCGCGCACCAGCGTGCGCAGCAGCCAGGCCGCCGCAGCGAACGCGGCGAGGCCGCCGGCCCACAGCGCCAGCAGCCACGCCAGCCGGCGCAGCCAGGGGCCCGGCGCGTTCGATTTCCGCGCGTCCGATTTCAATGGTAGCCCTCCCCGGCGCGTACCTTGCCGCGGAACACCCAGTACGACCAGCCGGTGTACGTCAGGATCATGGGGATGACGAGCAGCGCGCCCACCAGGGTGAAGCCCAGGCTCTGCGGCGGCCCGGCCGCCTCCCGGATGGTCAGGATGGGCGGCACCACGTAGGGCCACAGGCTGATGCCCAGGCCGCTGTAGCCCAGGAACACCAGCAGCAGGGTCCACAGGAACGGCGCGGCGCCGGAATCGCGCCGGAGCGCGGCCCGCAGCTGCCACAGCGCCACGCCCACCAGCAGCGGCACGGGCGCGAACCAGAGCAGGTTGGGATAGGAGAACCAGCGCTCCGCGATCCGGGGATGGGCCAGCGGCGTCCACACGCTGACGATGACGATGACGCCGAGGAAGGCCCAGGCCAGCGGCCCGGCGATCCGCACGCAGCGCGCCCGCAGCCCGCCCTCGGTCTTCATCGTCAGCCACGTCACGCCGAGCAGGCCGTAGCCGACGATCAGCCCCAGTCCCGTGAACACCGGAAACGGCGCGAGCCACGGCAGGCCGGCGCCGGAGCGCGTGCCGGGCGCGGCGAAGCCGTCGAGGAAGGAGCCCAGGACAATGCCCTGGAAAAAGGCCGCGACGACCGATCCGCCCCAGAAGGCGAGATCCCAGCGCCCCCGGGCCGCCGGCGGCGCCTTGAAGCGGAACTCGAAGGCCACGCCGCGGAACACGAGGCCCACGAGCATCAGCACGATGGGCACGCTCAGGGCTTGCAGCACGATGGAATAGGCCAGCGGAAAGGCGGCCAGCAGGCCGGCGCCGCCCAGGACGAGCCAGGTTTCGTTGCCGTCCCACACCGGCGCCACGGTATTGACCATGACGTCGCGGTCGCCGCGGTCCCGGACGAAGGGAAACAGCAGGCCGATGCCCAGGTCGAAGCCGTCCATCACGATATACATCATCACCGCGAAGAGGATGATGATGGCCCAGATGAGGGGAAGATCAATGCCCATGGTCGTCTCGCTCCTGCGCGGCCGAGAGCGGCCGCATCGGCTGGCTGGCCTGGCCCGCGCCGCCGTCGGGTTCGGGCGCCGAATCCAGCGGGTCCTGCGCGAGCAGGTGCATGCCGTACGTCGTGCCGGCGCCGAACACCGCGACGTACACCAGCACGAACAGGGCCAGGGTGAACGCGACCTGCCCGGCCGGATGCGGCGACGCGGCCTCGCTGGTGCGCAGCAGCCCGTACACGACCCAGGGCTGGCGGCCGATCTCGGTGGTGTTCCAGCCGGCCAGGATGGCCGCGAGGCCCGCGGGCGACATGGCCACGGCGAACCGCAGAAAGCGCCGGTTCAGGTACAGGCGCCCGCCCCGGCGCAGCCACGCGCCCCAGAAGGCCAGCGCGACCATCAGCAGGCCCAGGCCGACCATGGCGCGGAACGTCCAGAACACGACCGTCGAATCGGGCCGGTCGGCGGCGGGGAAATCCTTCAGCGCGGGGACCTGCCCGTCCCAGCTGTGCGTCAGGATCAGGCTGCCGAGCCGGGGCACCTCGACGGCGTAGCGCGTCTCCTCGGCGCCCATGTCGGGCCAGCCGAACAGGATCAGCGGCACGCCTTCGCCCGGCAGCGCCTTTTCCCAGTGTCCCTCCATCGCCGCCAGCTTCGCGGGCTGGTACGCGAGCGTGTTGAGGCCGTGGAAATCGCCGATCACGGCCTGCGCCGGCGCCGCGCCGAGCAGCATCCACATCGCCATCGACAGCATCGTCCGCACCGGCGCGTTGCTGCGGCCCCGGAGCAGGTGCCACGCGCCGGTGCCGCCCACGATGAGCGCCGTGGCGACGAACGCGGCGACCACCATGTGGCTCAGGCGAAACGGAAAGGACGGATTGAAGATCACCCGCAGCCAGTCGACCGGAACCGCCACGCCCCGCACGATCTCGTGGCCCTGCGGCGTCTGCATCCAGCTGTTGGAGGCGAGGATCCACGTGGCCGAGATCAGCGTGCCGAGCGCGACCACGCAGGTCGACACGAAATGCAGCCCCGGGCCGACCCGCTTGAGCCCGAACAGCATCACGCCCAGGAAGCCCGCCTCCAGGAAGAAGGCGGTCAGGACCTCGTAGGTGAGCAAGGGGCCGGTGATGGCGCCCGCGAAGCGCGAGAATCCGCTCCAGTGGGTGCCGAACTGGTAGGCCAGGACGATGCCCGACACCACGCCCATCGCGAACGCGACGGCGAAGGGCCGCAGCCAGAAGCGGTACAGCGTCATGTAGACCGGCCTGCCCGTGGCCAGCCACAAGGCCTCCAGCACCGCCAGGTAGCTGGCCAGTCCGATCGTGATCGCCGGAAAGATGATGTGGAACGAAATCGTGAATCCGAACTGGATGCGCGCAAGCAGGACTGCGTCCATGGGGGCCTCCCTCCTCGCCGACCGAGGGGCGCAGCCGGGCAGCAAGTTTCGTTCCAGGGGACTTCGGTCCGGGCGACCCGGGAATGCCCGGAATTGCCGGGGAATGGCCTATAGTAGCGAGGCTGAACGCCCCGCCGGAGACGACCCTTGCCCCCCACCCCCACTGGAACCCCCGCCCGCCGCACCCTGGCGGGCGTCCTGCTTCTGGTCGTGTCCATGTGGGCGCTGTCAGGGCTGGACGCCAGCGGCAAGTACCTGATGGGCCCCGACGCCGGCGTCGCGCTGTTCGTGGTGTGCCTGGTGCGCTACGGGGTGCACATGGCGCTGGCCATGATGGTGGTCGTCCCGGCCCGCGGCTGGCGGGCCCTGCACTGCAGCCGCCCGCGCGCGCAAGTGGCGCGCGGCCTGTCCATGCTGGCCGCCACCCTGCTGTTCTTCACCACCCTGCATTACCTGCCGCTGGGCCAGGCGACCGCGATCAATTTCCTCGCGCCCCTGATCGTGCTGGCGATCGCGCCCTGGGCGCTCAAGGAGCCGCCCTTCCTGTCGCGCTGGGTGGCGGCGGGCGTGGGCCTCCTGGGGGTGCTGGTGGTGGTGCGGCCGGGCGCGGGGCTGGACCCGGCCGGCACGCTCTTCGGCCTGCTGACGGCCTGCGCGCTGGCGTCGCAGTACATCGCGTCGCGCCGGGTGGCGGTGGACGATTCCTACACGACGCTGATCTGGAGCGGCGCCGTGGGCAGCGCCGTCATGGCGCTGGCCCTGCCCCTCTACTGGCAGGATCTCGCGGCGCTGTCCGCGCGGCTCTCCCCGGCGCAGTGGCTGGTGCTGCTGAGCACGGGATTCTGGGGCTGCCTGGGGCATTTCCTGCAGATCCAGGCGTACCGGCAGGCGCCCGCCTCGCTGCTGGCGCCCTTCATCTACTTCCAGATCGTCAGCGCCGCCGCGCTGGGCTGGCTCATCTGGGAACAGTTCCCCGATCCGGTGTCCTGGCTGGGCATCGCCGTCGTCTGCGCCAGCGGCATCACGATCGGCCTCGTCGAATGGCGCCGCAACGGCGCCGCGCGCGCCGCCGCGGCATCCTAGGCCGGCGGGAACCCCGCACGCCGCCGCCGGGACCGCCGCACGTCCCGCATCAGGGTGTCCAGCGCGGGGATGCCCGCGGCCACGCGGGCGACCGCGGCCGCATCGACCTGGGCCAGCGGCGGAATCTCCGCGATGATGCGGACCCGCCCGAAACGTTCCAGCGCCTCGCGGTTGCCGGGCGAGGGCGGGCCGTTCATCACCACGCCCAGCACGGGCAGGCCGCGCGCGCGCAAGGCCCGCAGGCTCAGCAGCGTGTGGTTGATCGTGCCCAGCGTGCTGCGCGCCACCAGCACCACGGGCAGGCCCAGGCGGGCGGCCAGATCGATCATCATGCAATGGGCGTCCACCGGCACGTACAGCCCGCCCGCGCCTTCCACGACCAGCGGGACGGCCGTCCGGGGAGGACGCAGGCCGGATACGTCGAGTGTCACGCCCTCCGCCCGCGCCGCCGCCCACGGGGCCAGCGGCGCCGCCAGCACGCAGGCGGGGGCGTGCAGCACGTGGCCGCCGCCCGGACCGAGCAGGGCCGCCACGGTCTCGGTGTCGCCGCGGGCGGCCGCGACGCCGGTCTGGTACGGCTTCCAGTAGTCGCCGCTCCAGGCCTTGACCAGGATCGCCGCCACCAGCGTCTTGCCCACGTCGGTGTCCGTGCCCGTCACGAACGCGCCCGGGCACGGCCCGGCGCCGGATCCGGCTGCACGCGGCCTCACGGCGAGGCCTCCCCGTGCGCACCGGCCTCGTCCCTGCGCCACAGGCTGAACGCGATCCGGTAGGAGCAGCGTGCGCCGGTGCGGTCGAACTCGGCGCACACGCGGCGCAGCAGCGGCACGGGCAGCGGCCGGCCGTCGGGCCGGGGCGCGGTCGCGCCGATGCCCTTCAGGCCGCGCAGGAACGCCCGGGCGCTGCCGCACTCGTCGACGATGCGCTCCACGTCGATCCGCGCCGCGACATCCGGGCAGCGGGGGCGCAGCGCCCCGGCGGCGGGAAAGCGCATCATGGCCGGGCGCAGCCCCAGGGCCTCGTGCGCCCGGCGCCACTCGGCGAACGTCCCGCGCGTCGGCAGGGCGACGGCCAGGTGCCCGGCCGGCGCCAGCAGGGCCGCCAGCCGCGCCAGCCCGCGCGCGGGGTCGCCGAACCACTGCAGGGCCATGCTGGAACAGATCAGGTCGAAGCGCCCGGGTCCGTCCGCCAGCGCCGGATGTTCCCCGTCCATGACCTGATAGCGGCTCGCCCGTCCCGGGCGCAGGCGGCTGCGGGCCTGCGCCAGCATGGCGGGGGACAGGTCCGTGATCGTCCAGTCCGCCTCGGGGAAATGCGCGTCCAGCATGCCGGTGAGCAGCCCCGTGCCGCAACCGATCTCGAGGATGCGAGGCCGCGCCGGCAGGTCGAGCCGGGCGATCCGCGCCGCCAGCCGGGCCGCGACCTCGCGCTGCACGCCGGCATGGCGATCGTAATGGGCCGCCGCCGCGCCGAAGCGCGCCGCCACGCCGCCGGGGCGGACGCACGGCGCTTCACCGCCCTCCCCGCCCGCCGGACGGCCAGCCCAGGTCCCCGCCCGCGCTGCCGATGCCGGTGCCGGTGCCGGTGCCGATGCCGATGCCGATGCCGATGCCGATGCCGATGCCGATGCCGATGCCGATGCCGATGCCGATGCCGATGCCAGCCCATGATGCGCCAGGAAGCCGGCGATGCGCGCGGCGCACCAGTCGGGGGCCTGCAAGGGCAGCAGATGCCCCCCGCCCGGCATCCAGCCGATGGCGCGGCCGGGAAAGGCGTCCGCGGCCATCGGCGCCGGCACCACGGGGTCCGCCGTGCCCGCCAGCACCAGCAGCGGCGCGGCGAGGCCGCGCACATGGGCACGCAGGTCGAGTTCCCGCAGGGCCCGCAGGTCGCCCGCCAGCACCCCCGGGCGCGGCGCCGCGCCCGCTGGGGCCGCGCCGCAGCGCCGCCGGAACTCGTCCACCACGGCCGCCGGCGCGGCCTCCAGCCGGTCCGCCATGCGCTGCAGCAGGCGCGGCGCCGCGCCATGGCGGAAGTCGTCGCCCGCACTGAAGCGGGCGAAGGCGTTGATGCCGATCCAGGCGCACGGCCGGCGGCGCGACGGCGCCAGCCGCGCCAGCAGGCGCATGCAGCCGAACGAGTGGCCGATCACCACCAGCGGGCCTTCCGGCAGCGCGTCGTCCGCCACCGGGCCGGAAAAGTAGCCCCGCTCCAGGACCCGCTGCGGCCAGGCCCGCAGCCGGATCCGCAGCGCGTCCCAGAAGCCGGCGTCGAACCCCCAGCCATGCGCGAACACGAGCGTGGGCGGTGCGCGCCCGGGACGGTCCGCGGCATTCATGCGACAGCCTCCAGCGCGCCCGACAGCGCATCGGTCAAGCGGCCGATGTCCGCGCGCGTGTGCGCCGCGCTGAGCGCGATGCGCAGGCGGCTGGTGCCGCGCGGCACGGTGGGCGGGCGGATGGCGGTCACCAGCACGCCGCGCGTCTCCAGCGCCTCGCTCAAGGCCAGCGCCCGGCGCTCGTCGCCGACCAGGACGGGCACGATCTGCGTGCTCGACGCGCCCGTGTCCAGCCCCATGGACCGCAACGCGCCGCGCAGCGCGTCGGCCTTGCCGGCCAGCGCCTCGCGCTCGGCGCGCATCCCGGGCACGAGGTCCAGCGCGGCCTCGATGGCGCCCAGCACGGCCGGCGGCAGGGCGGTCGTGTAGACGAAGCCGGAACAGGCGTTGGCCAGGTAGTCGCACAGCGCCCGGGAGCCGGCGGCGTAGGCGCCGAAGCTCCCCATCGCCTTGCTGAACGTCCCCATGGCGAGATCGACCCGCCCCCCGGCCAGGCCCGACAGGCCCATGCCGTCCGGCCCCAGCACGCCCGTGGCGTGGGCCTCGTCCAGGTAGAGGAACGCCCCGTGCCGCTCTGCCAAGCCGGCCAGCGCCGCCACGTCGCAACGGTCGCCCTCCATGCTGAACACGCTTTCGGTCACGATCACGCGCCGTCCCGGCCGCCCGGCCCGCGCGCGCAGCAGGGCATCGAGGTGATCCAGGTCGTTGTGGCGGAAGCGGATCTGCCGGATGCCCGCCGCCCGGCAGCCCTGGTGCAGGCTGGCGTGGGCCAGCCGGTCGACGTAGACCTGCGCATCGGCGCCCAGCCCCCGTACCAGCGCCGGCAGGATCGCCGCATTCGCCTGCCATCCCGAGGAAAACAGCAGCGCGGCCTGCGTGCCCTTGGCGCGCGCGATCCTGTCCTCGGTCGCGGCGCAGGCCGGCCCGGTGCCGCAGACCAGCCGCGAGGCGGTCGCGCCCGCCCCGTGGCGCCGGGCGTGGCCGCACGCCCGGGCGACGAGCGCCGGATGCAGGGACAGCCCGAGGTAATCGTTGCTGCAGAAATTCAGGAGCTCGCGGCCGCCGAGCCTGCTGCGCCCCGGCGCCGCAGGCTCGAACACGCGCACGCTGCGGCGCAGGCCCCGCCGCTGCGCCTCGCGCAGATGATGCTCGAAAACCGGGTCGAACAGGTCCACCGCCATGCCGCCCTCCCTCCGGGCGAAAAATCCATTTGGAAGCGATAATAGCAAGATGAATGAAATAAACCTGTTTTCGTCACATTTAGACAGGAGATGACGACAAGACGGAGTTGAACGATTTTCCCGCCCATTCGCGCCGAACAGGCCGCATCCGCCCACCAACCCGCCGCCGTCTCCGGCGCCCCTCCAATTGAAACAAATCATGAAAACCGCCCTTCCCGCCTGGCTGGCCGACGGCCATCGCCACATCTGGCTGCCCTACACCCAGATGAAGACCGCCGCCGCGCCGATGCCGGTGGTCCGCACGCAAGGCACCCATATCGAACTGGCCGACGGCCGCATCCTGATCGACGGCATCGCCTCGTGGTGGACCGCCTGCCACGGCTACAACCATCCCCACATCGCCCAGGCCGTCCGGGCTCAGCTCGACAGCCTGCCCCACGTCATGTTCGGCGGGCTCGCGCACGAACCCGCGCTGACGCTGGCCCGGCGCCTGTGCGGCCTGCTCGGGCCGGGCCTGGAGCGCGTCTTCTTCACGGAATCGGGCTCCGTCTCGGTCGAAGTGGCGCTGAAGATGGCCATGCAGTACTGGTTCAACCAGGGCGAACCGCAGCGGCGGCGCATCGTCGCGTTCCGCGGCGGCTACCATGGCGACACCTTCGGCACCATGGCGGTCTGCGATCCCGGGGTGGGCATGCACGCCGCTTTCGACGGCGCCGTGCCGCGGCAGGACCTGCATGAACTTCCCACCGACGACGCGCGCGCCGAGGCCCTCGACGCCTGGCTGCGCGGCCATGCCGATCACGTGGCGGCCCTCCTGGTCGAGCCGCTGGTGCAGGGCGCGGGCGGGATGCGGATGCACGCACCCGCCGTACTCGCGCGGCTGCGCGAGATGGCCGACCGCCACGGCATCCTGCTGATCTTCGACGAGATCTTCACCGGCTTCGGGCGCACCGGGACGATGTTCGCCTTCGAGCAGGCGAGCGTGCGGCCGGACATCGTCACGCTGTCCAAGGCGCTCACGGGCGGCACCCTGCCGCTGGCCGCAACCGTGGCCAGCCGGCGCGTCTTCGAGGGCTTCTGGTCCGACGACCCCGCGCACGCGCTGATGCACGGGCCGACCTACATGGGCAACGCGCTCGCCTGCGCCGCCGCGCTGGCCTCGCTGGACCTGTTCGAGACGGAGCCCCGGCTGGCGCAGGTGCGCGGCATCGAGCGGGCGCTGCGCGACGGCCTGGCGCCCTGCAAGGCCCTGCCCCACGTGCGCGACGTCCGCGTCCAGGGCGCCATCGGCGCGGTCGAGCTGGACCGCGCGCCCGACCGCGCCGCCCTGTGCCGGGCCTTTCTCGATGCGGGCGCATGGATCCGGCCCCTGGGCAGCGTCGTCTACCTGACGCCCGCCTTCGTGATGCCGCCGGAGGAATTGCGGCGGCTGACCGACGCGGTGTGCACCGTGCTGGCCGCGCCACCCGCCTGAGGGCGGGGGTGGCGCGCTACTTCAGCGCCAACTGGGCGGCGGCCATCTGCTGCGCCTGGTCCAGGGCCATCTCGCGCATCAGCCCGGCGAGCTTGCGGGTGGCCATCATCAGCGCGCCGTTCAGCGCGCTCATCTGCGCCTGGATGCGCAGCAGGCGGGCGCGCCGGACCTCGGGATCCATGCCCTGGTCGGCCTGGACCGCCTGCAGTTCGCGCATCAATTCGGCCAGCCTTTCCCGCAGGTCGCGGATCATCCGCAGCAGGTGCTTGACCGCGTCGGGCAGGTCGCTGTCGTCGATGTCCTGGTAGCGGCCCGAGGCGCCCGAGGCACTGGCAGCGCCCGAGGTGCCCGGGGACGCCGCGGATGCGGCCCGGGACAGCGCGCGCCCCAGCTCGGAAATCGACGCCCAGGCCGGGGCCGTCGCATCCGCGGCGGCACCCCCGGCGGCATTCCCGGCGGCCGCCCTACCGCCGCCGGCGGACGCGGGGCCGGTCGCCGGCGGCAAGGCGGAAGCGAGCGAATCGAGGAGTTTCATGGCGTGATCCCGGCCGCGGGTCCCGGCAGGCGCAGCGGCGCCGGCGGCCCCGTCTCCGGCTCTACGGCGGCACGGCCACGATCTTTAATCCGCCCCCTCCCTCAACAAGCCGCAATTCCCGGATAGCCGCCGCAGGATCGAGATATGCGCGGCATGAATTATTCATCACTATTCAATTCATAACTAAAGCAAATCCGCGGGAACGGATCTTCGCCCCGAAGTTCCCCCCCGGATCAGGATCAGGACATGGAATCCAAGGAGGCAGCATGAAAGGACTGGCAGGCAAGGCGGTGATCGTCACCGGCGGCGCCACGTTGATCGGCGCGGGCGTGGTGCAGGCATTGCGCGGCTACGGCGCCCGGGTGGCCGTGCTGGACATCGACGCGGCGGGCGGCAGGCGGCTGGAGGACGCCGATCCCCAGGGCATCCGCTTCTGGACGGCGGACATCACCGACGACCGGCAGCTGGAAGAGGCCATCGCGGCCGCCGCGGCGCACTTCGGGCGCCTGGACGGCCTGGTCAACCTGGCGGCCACCTACCTCGACGACGGCCCGCAGTCGGGCCGGGCCGACTGGCTCAAGGCGCTGGACGTCAATCTGGTGAGCGCCGTGATGGCCGCGCGCGCCGTCCGCCCGCACCTCGTGCGGGCCCAGGGCGGGGCCATCGTCAATTTCACCAGCATTTCCTCCAAGGTGGCGCAGACCGGGCGCTGGCTCTATCCCGTCTCCAAGGCGGCGCTGGTGCAGGCGACGCGCAACATGGCCATGGACTTCGCCGCCGACGGCATCCGCGTCAATTCCGTGTCCCCCGGCTGGACCTGGTCGCGCGTGATGGACGAGCTCACCGGCGGCGACCGCGCCAAGACCGACCGCGTGGCGCGGGACTTCCACCTGCTGGGGCGCGTGGGCAATCCGCGGGAGGTGGGCGACGTCGTCGCCTTCCTGCTGTCGGACCACGCCTCCTTCGTGACCGGCGCCGATTACGCCGTGGACGGCGGCTACTCGGCCATGGGGCCCGAGCAGGCCAGCCCGGCCATTCCGCGCCTGGCGCAATGACTTTTCACCCAAGGAGCACCACCATGCCGCGCATCGCAATCGTGGGGGCGGGCCAGTCCGGCCTGCCGCTGGCTTTCGGCCTGCTGGCCGCAGGCTACGACATCACCCTCGTCACCAACCGCTCGCCCGACGACATCCGCAAGGGCACGATCCTGTCGAGCCAATGCATCTTCGACCCCGCCCTGCAGATCGAGCGGGACCTGGGCATCAACGACTGGGACGACGTGTGTCCGCCGGTCGAAGGCATCGGCTACGCGGTACCCCACCCCGAGCAGCCGGGCCGCAAAGCCATCGACTGGAGCGCGCGCCTGCACCGGCCCGCCCAATCCGTCGACCAGCGGGTGAAGATGCCCGCCTGGCTGGAGAAGATCGAGGCCCGGGGCGCCCGGGTCCTGATCCAGAACGTCGGCGTGCCCGAGCTCGAAACCCTGGCGCAGGCGCACGACCTGGTCATCCTGTCGGCCGGCAAGGGCGAGGTCGTGCGCCTGTTCGAGCGCGACGCCGCGCGCTCCCCCTTCGACAAGCCCCAGCGCGCCCTGGCCCTGACCCAGGTCCACGGCCTGGAGCCCACGCCCGACTACTCGCGCGTCTCGTTCAACCTGATCCCCGGCGTCGGCGAATACTTCGTCTTCCCCGCCTACACCCTGAGCGGCCCCTGCGACATCATGGTGTTCGAGGGCGTGCCCGGCGGCCCGCTGGACATCTGGCGCGACGTGCGCACGCCGCAGGAGCACCTGGCCGCCTCGAAGCGCTTCCTCGACACCTTCCTGCCCTGGGAAGGCGCGCGCGCGGGCCGGGCGGAGCTGACCGACGACAAGGGCATCCTGGCGGGGTCCTTCGCGCCCACGATCCGCAAGCCGGTGCTCACCCTGCCGTCGGGCCGCATGGTGTTCGGCATGGGCGACGCCGTCTGCGTCAACGACCCCATCACCGGCCAGGGCTCGAACAACGCCACCAAGGCGGCCCGGATCTACCTGGACGCCATCCTGGCGCACGGCGACCGGCCCTACACCCGGGAATGGATGGAGCAGACCTTCGAGAAATTCTGGGACTACGCCCGCTGGGTGGTGGCCTGGACCAACTCGCTGCTCACTCCGCCGCCGCCGCAGGCCCTCAGGCTGCTGGGCGCGGCCAACGAATCGCCCGCGCTGGCCAGCTTCCTGGCCAATGGCTTCAACCATCCGCCCGCCTACTTCCCCGCCTGGACCGACATGGAGGCCACCGAGCGCCTGATCCGGGAGCACCAGGCCGTGCCGCTGGCGAGCTGAACACGCCGCCCCCGCCGGGAAGCGGAGCGGAAAAACGGACAACGAAAGGAGACATCCCATGAACACCAAGCAGCTCGCCGCCGCGCTGGCGCTGGCGCTGGGCCTGTGCGGCCTGGCCCAGGCCAAGGAAGGCGGCGACCAGTACCCCAACGGCGCCGAGAACTGGATGGCGGGCGCCGTGCCCCCGCCGGGCGGCTACTTCATCAACTACGCCGGCTACTA